>OLSQ01003609.1_pt1 | contig 10107 bp, 8 predicted proteins | sample 1672561 | NCBI WGS metagenome assembly OLSQ01 (sample SAMEA3136699, study PRJEB25190) | human gut metagenome | biome: human gut; feature: human-associated habitat; material: faeces | place: Austria | collected 2013 | reverse complement strand
GCTACCCCATCGGCGTTATTTCGATGGAGGACAGCGGCAGTCTCGATGAAAAGATCATTGCCATTCCCTTCCAGGATCCGACCTACAACACCTATCAGGACATCTCGGAGCTGCCGAACCATGTGGCAAGCGAAATCCGCCACTTCTTCCGCGTCTACAAGAGCCTGGAGGGCAAGGAGACCGTCGTCAGCGACGTCCTCGGCCGCGAGGAAGCCATCAAGATCATCATCAAGTGCCAGAACGCTTATATTGAAAAATATTGCCGTTAAAGCAAAAAAGGGAAAGGCTGACTGTCTTTCCCTTTCTATTTTGTCAGAAGAAGGACGCATTCTTTGAATGCGTCCTTCTTGTTTCTTATCGCAGGACGATAGCCCTTACTCATTTTGGCTGGTTCAGCCCAGTTCCGCAAAGCGCATCAGCATCGTGGCGACCTGCGCGCGGGTGGCGCTGCCCTGCGGGGCCAGCTTGCCGTCCATGCCATTCATTAGGCCGGTAGAGACCGCCCACTGCATCGCCTCGACTGCGTAACTGCTGACACTTCCCGCATCGGCAAACGCGCTCAAATCGGCGGTTGCGGGAGCCTTGACCATGCCCTTGCTGACGGCGTAGCGATACAGCATCGCCGCGAGCTGCTCGCGGGTGATCGTGCCGTTCGGCATCGTGCCGCCAGACACACCGTTTGCGACTGTCCACTGCTGCGCCGCCGCGTACCATTCGCCGTCGGACGCAGTGTCCGCGCCGCTCATGCGGGCGAGAATGGTCCAGATCATCGCACGCGAGGTCGCAAGGTTCGGCTCAAAGCCCTTGCCGGTGCCGTTCATCAGGCCGTTCACGGTCACATATTTGACGGCGCTGTAGTACCAGTCACCCGGCTTGACGTCGTTATACGGATTGACGAACGCCTCCGCTTCGCCGAATTCTGCCTTGACCGTGACCTTGCCCACGGGCATCACGGAGCTAAACTTGCCGTTGCCAAGGTCCGTCAGCGGCAGGGAGTTGCCGCTCTTGTCGAGGACCTCGAGGTCCTTGAGCGTCTGACCCTTATCCGGGGTGACAGTGATGGTCACTGTGGAGCCCTTGACCGGATCAGCAGGGGAGACCGTGACCGTGCCGTTTGCCGGACGGTCGACGCTCACGCCGCCGGTTGAGCCGGTGGTCGTCCCGCTGCTGTGGCGTGCGCGCACCGTCAGCGTGCCGTTTTCGGTCGTAAGCTCATATTTACCCGTATCGTACGTCGCAGAAGCAACGACGATGTCGTAGGTACCGGCCCTGTTCATCGGGACAACACCCTCCGGGGCACTGACGCGCAGCGTGACATCGCTCAGCATCTCCTTGCCCGCCTCCAGCAGACCGTCGACCTTGTAGGTCAGCTCAGGCTGCTGCGCGCCGACATAGGCGGTCTTGTCCTCCGCCGTGATCGTCAGCCCTGCGGGCGCGACGCGCCAATCCCTGCTCACTTCGCCCGTGTAGTTGCCCTGGCCGGTGATGGTCACGGTGTGGGTACCCGCATTCTTTTTAGTATTGCCGGAAACGGTGTAGTCCTTACCGACCGTCAGCGTCTTGCTGCCGTCCTTGACCTCATAATCCACCGTCTGCTCTCTACCATTATAAGTATAGGTGCCGGAAACGGTCAGCATATCCTTCGCAGTCACAGTAACCGTCTTACGGTACAGCTCTGTGCTGTTCCAGTAGAAGATGATCGCCTGCTCACCAGCCTCAGTGTAAGTCAGGCTCGTGCCGTCCAGCTTGGCGTTGCCGCTGACAGTCAGCGCCGCGGGAGCAATTGCGGAGAGGAAATCCGCAATCGGAGTGGAGAATGTGCCGTTGGTGACCTTGGCCGTATCCAGAGTAATAACGCCAACCGAATCAGCCTGATCCCCCAAGCCCTTAGTCACCTTATCCGTCTTGAGGTAAAGCGAGTTTTCACAGGTTACGGCCGTAGTAGTGGTGTGTGTTACCAATCCGCCAGCCGCGTAATTACCTGTGCCAGTCAGTTCACCGCCGTTAGCACAATTCCTGATTGTTGCCTGCGTAGCATTCATGTTACCGACCAGACCGCCAACATAGCTGGTAGTTGTTAGCTTGGCGAGGTTCAGGCAGTTTTCCAGAATAATCTGCTTGTTGCCGCCGGAATTTTGAATTTCGCCAACCAGGCCGCCGATGATCGTACCGTTCAGTTCGGTCTTGTTCGTATAATTTTTGATTGAAACAGAATACGACACACTGGTTCTGCCGGCAATACCGCCTTCGTAAACGACACCGCTCGAACTGTTCGCCTTGACAGCGAATTCGCCCTCCATAACGGTAGTCTCATCCGCGTAAAGCCACTTATCAGATGCTGCTGTTGCGTCTGTGCTGAAACCTGCCCAGCCCCGCCAGCGTGGATAGAAGCAATAGCCTTTGCAGAGATAGTGAGCGCGCTGTCTGCCTTATTAACCAGCTTACTGCCTCTCAGATCAAGACTGCCGACGGAATTGTAACCAATCAGACCGCCAATATTGATGCCGCCGCTGCTGCTTGTATTTTCTGCATTCAATGCTGCGTTTTCGCCGAAAGTTACGGTGATCGGATCCGGCAGAGTACCACCGCCAAAGCCACCGCCTACATAAAGGTTATCTACAGCAACGGATGCAGTCAGCGGGCCATTTACTTCCGCAGAAACACTATCCATAATCACATTTTAAGGAGGAATCTATGTATGCCATGGGTTATTACAAACGACAAATTCTTCGTCCGCAGCGACAGGCGGGGATGTGCAACCCCCATCGTGGATAAGCGTCGCGCAAAGGTGTTCGATGAGCGCTTCAATGCAGACGAATTCCTGCGCAGCCTGCCAAAGGCGATGAAAAATCTCGGATACTATGTAGCCCCTGAAGATGCGGGAGTTGAAATGCGGTCCATCGCCTCGCAACATCCTGAAGTGCTTTCTGAGCCCAGACGAGATCTGGACCTGATTGAACCGGGTTACTATCTGGAATCCATCGGAGCATTTCGTGGATTCATTCAGGACATTCAAAAGGCACGACCTAAACTGGAGGAACAGCAGATCCACGCCGAAATGGAGATAGAGGATCTTCTGCACGCGGCAGAGTTCTATGATTTGGCCTGCGATCAGGGCTTTGATATCTACCAGCGCCTCCGTGAAGCACGGATACGGCGTCGTAATTGCAAAAACGCCGTCGCTTGGATTGACTTCGTTTTAGATGCCAATCCCGATGAGTTTCTGCGCCACGATCCATCACCGCGTATCAGCGGAACGCAACACCGGCAGTATCGCCCCAGGGCGCTGCCTGAGTTGTTCGAGGAACTGAGCAGTCTTTCATAAAAAAGCATCTCCAATGCGATACTGCATTGGAGATACTTTCGATTACAGGCATATTGTCATATAGGGCGGGACACAAAGGATATCATCTTTCTCAATGAGATTGCGCGGGTGAATAATATAGCATCCGCCAATCCTGCTCTTGTATTTTTCCTTGAAGCGCTTTAGAGATTCAAAGGAATACTTAGCGCTGGACTTCACTTCGATGGGATACATCTTGTACTTCGTCTTACTGTTATTGGCGATAATAAAATCGATCTCAATGTCATTTCTGCGCTTTTCCGCATTGTACTGGGTATAGAAGAACAGGCGGTGTCCATTAGAAACCATCATCTGTGCAATCACATTCTCGTAAAGCATTCCCTCATTCAGTCCGAGCTTTCCTGCGAAGATCTGCTTGTAAACCTCGTCCTCCAGCAGTTCGTTTTCGTCAAATGCATGGCTGACAAGCAATCCAGTATCACCTAAATAGCATTTGATGTAGGTATCCGACTCTGTGAGAGACAGGCCAACATTCGGATCACTGACGCGCCTGCACTCGTTTGCAATCATGGAGTCCGACAGCCAGAAGAAGGTTTCTTCATATTGATCTGCCATAGAGCCTTCTACGATTTTGTTGAAGACAACTCGTTTTTCATGTCTGGACAGCAAACCGGGGATCTGGTCGAAAATAGCCAAAACCTTGGAGCGATATTGTGCTTTGATTTTCATGATGTCATTGCGGTAAAGCTCCAGAATATCTCGCTTTTCAACATCCGATTTTCCAAAGTCTTTTTGACCTTCAAGAAAAGCAACAATGCTCATGGGCATACCGCCCACCAGCAGGTATTGCTTGAACAAAAGCATGGCCTTATTGTGCATACTTCGCTCCAGAGGGACTCTCTTCTCGAAACAATCTCTGATATATGGGATCAGCGGCGCTTCGTTAAGTGCCCAGCAGAATTCCTCAAAATCCAGCGGGTACATCTTGAGATGCCGTTCTTCTGAAGGAATCACAATATCCTTTACATTTTCTTTGATTGAGATCAAAGAACCGGTTTCAAGGAAATCATACCGACCATCTGCCACCAAATACTTGATCGCTTCGCGTGCTTTGGGGAAAAGCTGAACCTCATCAAAGATAATCGCACTTTCGCGCGGGTAGAGCTGTACGCCGTATTGAACAGACAGTAGCATATAGAATGTGTCGAGATCATTCAAATGCAGTTGAAAATAGCTCTTGACATTTTCAGGGGCCTTTGCAAAGTCAATGAGGATATAGCTTTTATATTCGTTTTTGGCGAATTCCTCGACTACGGTGGATTTTCCAATTCGACGAGCACCTTCCACCAACAGAGCTTTCTGCCCGTTAGCCTCCTGTTTCCATGCGAGAAACTTGTTATAAATCTTTCGTTTGAAAAGCATGTGCATCACCTCACAGATAGAATAGCACATCTCCCGACAATCCGCAAGTTTAATATAGCAGCATTTTCTGACAATACGCATGTTTATGAAGACTGTAATTTTCGATAACCCGCAAGTTTAAGGGCGTGCAATGTAGTAGTCAAGAAAAGTAGACACGAAAAATATTTATTTTTAGTTTACTTTTTCAAAAGTAGAGATGAAGAACATTTTTGCGGAAGATGCTTTTTCAAAAGTGGACACGGACAACAATTTTTGCTGAAATCCTTTTTCAAAAGTGGACACGACGATTCAATGCCTTGTAAGGCCCTTGTTTGCAAGGGATAGTAGTTTTGGATAGAGTAGAGCGACAAAATCAAAAGTAGACACAGCACAGGGTTATTTTTCTGTATCTTTCCGCTTTTGCACGAATTTGGGTTCTTCGGTCAGGATGCGCTTTGAAAAGGTATCCTTCTTTTCAAGCTCACCTCGATAGAAACGCTTGCAGTAGTTATCCGGTGTGTCATAGCCGATTGCAAAGCAGGGACGCTGCCGGTTATAAAAGTCAACATAGCGGCACAGGACATCTTTCACGGCATCTCTCGTACGGCATTCTTCTAATCGAAAATCGATGAATAGTTCTTCTTTTATCCAACCGTTTAGAGCCTCATTGACAGGATTATCCGTTGGTTTACCTGCCTGCGCCATGGAGCGGACAAGGTTGCTGTCCTGAATCAGTTCGTTGTACGCTTTTGAGGAATACACAGAGCCTTGGTCGGTATGGATAATGGTTGGTTCTTTCTTTCCACGCAGCATCTCAACGATATGGGCAACTTTATATTCACACAGGGATTGCCCATTTTTTACGCCATTTATGATGCGTTTTTTCACACCACTTTTCCCACCTCAAACGGGCTTTACACCACTTTTCCCACCTCAAAAATAGTGGTTAATTTTCGTCAGACCACAACATATTGTGGTCTATTTCCTCAAAAATCAGACCCCACAGATTTAAGTATCCGAACAATAGGTAAAGAAAAACCCCGGAAAACCGAAGTTTTCCGGGGTAAAAGATAACTTTTTTAACGCTTGCTGAACTGCGGCGCACGACGGGCGGCTTTGAGGCCGTACTGGCGTACAGTTTAGCGCCGGTTTTCCTTGATATTACGGGCTTTTTGGACCCTGCCCTCAAATGTTGCCCCAGTATTTAATCATAAAAATGGGGGCATTTTAGACACCAACAGATGGAGCAAATGCAGCATTTACAACACTCAGAAGTTCCTCCGGTTTATTATACTTCACCTGCGCGTAAATGTCCATAGTCGTCTTACTGTTTTCATGCCCGGCAAGATATTGAACAGTTTTTGGGTCAATGCCTGCATACAGCAGGTTAGTAATATAGGTGTGACGAAGTTGATGTGGGGTTACATCAAAGTCAATGGCATACACCAACTTCGGATTATTTTTCTGATGACTGCCAGGGGTAGGCGTTACCGTACACTTCACGCACTGGCCATTTACATACTTATAATAGTTATGGGGTTTCGTAGAGCGAACGGTTACATATTTCCATACCCGCTGAAACTGCGAAGATGAAAGAGGATTTCCATTTCTGTCAGCAACCACATATTCCGATTCGGTTTTCTCTTTCACTTCCCGCAGGCAGTCTGTCAAACACTTTGGGATCGGAATATCTCTCCGAGCCGCCTTCGTTTTCAGCGTTGTGGAAATCACCGGCCTGTTATTTTCTGAGCGCCATGCTCTCCGTACAGAGATGTACGGCGTAGGAACATCCAGAAATACGCAGTCCCATTGCAGTCCCAAAATTTCTTCGCGCCGCAGACCGGAATATAAAGCGATCATTATAAAGGTATAGGGTGGAAGTCCTCGGACAGTATCTAAAAGCAGCTTCACTTGCTCATCCGTCAAGGCATTTATCTTTTTCCCCGGTTTTCCCCCTTTGGCCGAGAGTCCCTCACAGGGATTATATTCAAGTAACTGGCTTCGCTCTGCCGAATAAAAGACACATTTCAGGAGCATATTTACCTTACTATACAATCCAGCAGATTTTGAAGCCAATGGAATCATCGCAAGCCGAATATCGTCTGCAGTCACATCCTCAAGATACATATCGCCTAAAGGCTTGACAATATAGTTGTTCATGGTCTGGGTATATCCTCTCAACGTGCCGGAAGATACCTTTGCCGACTGCATGAGCAGCCACTTCTCGCAATACTCTGCCACCGTTGGATGTTTTCTGCGGAAAACCGCCTCCTCTACCTGGCGTCGGGCCTCCATCTCCTTTAGCTGGAGTTCCTCGCAGGTTTCAGCATACAAGTCCACCCGCTTTCCATCGGCATCGGTGATCCGAGTCCTGTAATATTGAATCCCCCTCCGCATGGTAGTGCCATACTGGGGAACATTTTCTTGTTTTTTCGCCATGATTTCAGTTCCTTTCTATTTAATATGTATTTCAGCGCCGATACCTTCTTTATACTGAAAAACCATGGCTCTATCAAAGGTGCGATTCTGGAAAACGCAAAGGACGGGGAACACTCCCCGCCCTTTGTGCGTTTTCTGTCTGATTATGATTGTGCCGCTTCGTATTCACCGCCATCCCATTCTGCAAAGGCTCCGCTTAAAACTCCTGCCAGTTGCTCCGGCTTGTTGTACTTTACCTTCGCATAAATGTCCATCGTGATCTTACTGCTCTCATGGCCAGCCAAGTATTGAACTGTTTTCGGGTCTACCGAAGCATGAATCAAATTTGTGATGTAGGTATGACGAAGCATGTGTGGCGTAACCTCAAAATCCAAGCTATATACCACATGACCATTGTTCCGTGCTTTTTCACCCAGCTTCGGGTAAAGCATATACTTCACATATTTCCCGTCCACAAGTTTGCGAGCTATCCTCGGTTTTGCTGTCCGTGTCACGATATACTGCCAAAGCCGCTTAAACTGCGTATAAGACAACGGCTCTCCATCCTGGTTGGCAATTACATAGTCTGATGTCGATTCTTTCTTTGCCTCTTTCAAGCACTCTGCCAAACGATCCGGGAGAGGTATATTCCGTTCCGCAGCCTTCGTTTTTAACTCTGTGAGAATGACCGGCCTGTTATGTTCCGTGTGCCACGCACGCCGGACCGTCAGATACGGCGCTTCTGTATCCAGATATACCGAATCCCATTGCAGTGCAAGGATTTCTTCCCGCCGCAGTCCGGCATACAGACCAATCATCACAAATACATAGGGCGGCAACCCGCGAATGGCGTCCAAAAGCCGTTCTACCTGTTCATCCGTCAAAGCCTGCCGCTCCTCCTGCGGAACGCCTCCGCCTTTTGCCTCAAGGTATATCGTCGGGTTTGTATCAATCACATGGCTCTCCTTGGCCGCCTGGAAAATAGACTTGTAGAGGATTACCACGGACTTATATACTGAAGCCGACTTTTTAGAGACTGGCACAAGGGCAACCTGGATGTCATCCAGGGTTACATCGGCCATTCGTTTCTCACCCAGCTCCTTGATAATATGCCGCCGCACCTTGGATGTATAATCAATCAATGTGGTGGCACGGATATGGACAGACTGCATCAGAAGCCACTTTTCACAATACTCGGCAACCGTGGGGGATTTACGCCGGAATGTGGCGTTGTCGATTTGCTCAAGAGCCGCCATTTCCTTGTCGTAAACTTCCTCGCGGGTTTTTCCGTAAAGAATCACCCGTTTGCCATCTGCGTCCTCAATATCTGTTTTGTAATACTCATGCCCATTTATCTGGACTTTGCTGTACCTGGGAATTCGTTTTCTTTTTGCTGCCATTTTTCTACCTCCAAATGCAATCAGTGTTGTATCTTTGTTTTACCAAAACCACACGATTTGCTCAAATGTGCGATTTGTTTCCTCGCACATTTCGGTAGGTTGCTTTCTTTTCCACAGGTTTTGCCCGATAGGTGCATTTAGCAACATATTCCTGAAGGTAGGCAGAAGTGAAATATACGCATCCATTCGGCACATACTGAATATAGGAAATCAAACCGATGTTTCTGGCTTCATCCAAGGTGGCAAGGCTGATTCCCAACAATTTTGCCGCCTCCTTACGAGTAATCAGCTTTTCCATATCCAATCTTCACTTCCTTTCCTTCTTTTTTACTACTTCATAATCAAAACCGGGCCGCTGGCCGCAGTAGGTACAGATGTCCTTTTCCACCCGGCCAGGGTGGACCCTGCGCAAATAATAAGAGCCTGTGCCGTAGAAGTTATTGGCACAGGCCGGACAAAGGCACATGATTAAGTTTTTCGGTGTTTCTTCAATCAATCCCACGCTGACAGCCAGGGCGCGGTTGAGCCGGCGAATATGCTGTTCCTCCAGATGTCCGATGTACGTTTCCAGCCGCCTTTTATCAATGGTGCGGAGCTGCTCCATCAGCACCAGAGAAGGCAGCTCCAGGCCGTTCTCTGCTTTGAGAAGATAATGGGTGGGCAGCTTGGCCTTGGCGTCCACTTTGCTGGATATGGCCGCCACAATGACCGTGGGGCTGTGCTTGTTTCCAGTATCGTTCTGAATAATAAGGACAGGGCGATAGCCTTCCTGCTCGGAACCGATTCCCCGGCCCAAATCGGCATAGTACATATCGCCGCGATGATATGTTCTGTTCATGCTTTATGACCTCCCTTTGAAATGCAGGCGGCAGGTGCCACCTATGTAAAGCCGGACAGCAGAACAGAATGAAGGCCGGGGAGAGATAAAACAATCCTCTTGTTTTCATTGGCCCGTCCTGCTGTACGGCCCATATTTCAAAGTGTTCCTATTTGTCCTCGACACCCCGGAACACTGCGGGAAGTCATCAAACGGCTGGCAGCTCACCAGCTCCACGGGGAATCTCACCCCTCGCGTGGTTCTCACGCAACCGCCCCCATTGCCTGCGACGGATCACGGCGGCAAACCGCTTCAACGCTCGGACGTTAGGCTGGACGGGAGTATCGCTCCGCTGCTGGTCATGGCCGTACCGGGAGCCGCCCGGTACTGGCAGCCTGCTGTTTCTCGCTCCTTGCCGGGAAGAACAAACCAAAGACCTGCAATTTCTTTTTTCGGTGGTGTCTCGTTGTTTTCTCCCGGCAGATCATCGCGCAGTCGCTACCTGGGCTTTGGCTTTCGCCAAAGCAGCGGGAATGTGCTTGATGAATGGGTATGCAGTTTTCAAGGTGCCGTGAGGTCATAAAAAGAACCTCTCACCCTATTTGCCGTTGGGGGTGAGAGGTTGCACAACGATTATTCCAAAATTTTTTTAAGTTTTTTGAGGACCTTGATTTTCCGAACATGAACAGCATTGCGGTACACGCCAAGCTCGTCTGCATATTGCCGTTCTGTCTTTTCCTCAAAGAACAGCGCCTGGATCAGCGCAC
>OLSQ01003608.1_pt1 | contig 10108 bp, 8 predicted proteins | sample 1672561 | NCBI WGS metagenome assembly OLSQ01 (sample SAMEA3136699, study PRJEB25190) | human gut metagenome | biome: human gut; feature: human-associated habitat; material: faeces | place: Austria | collected 2013 | reverse complement strand
CAACTGCTGTCAGGTAGTCCCTGGTATATTCTATTGCGGAAAGCGGAGCTTTTACCGATGAGATTGTTCGAATAAAAGCCATATCAAGCTCCCCATTCTGAACCATGGTGGTCAGACGAATTGGGTCATCTTCAATCATATTCAGCGAATAATTTGGATATTTCTGTTCATAGCGGATGACAAGATCAAGAATATTATACTGCTGCATGGAAGGGATAGAACCGATGGATAAGGTTCCCTGAATATTCTTCTTGTAAGTGTATAAATCATCCTGATATTTCTGATGCAGTCCTACGATCTGTCTGGCATAAGGCAAAAGCATAGAACCTGGGGTGTTCAGAATAACTTTTCGGGTAGTCCGCTCAAAAAGGGTAACGCCAAGTTCGTCTTCCAGTGCCTTAATATGGCGTGAAAGAGAAGATTGGGAAATATATAACTGATCAGCAGCTTCCAGATAGTTGCCTGTTTCAGAAAGCACAATAAATTCTTTTAAATAACTCAGTTCCATTAAGAACCTCCTTGTGAAAGAAAAACTTTACAGAGTAAATTGAAATAATCTATCACTTATGCATTAACTGCATAAATTGTAAGATATTTCAAAGAAAAAGTCAATGAATTTCACACAGAATGAGGGGCAGATAAAACAAGAAAAGAAATTATTAAGGAGGAACATGATGTCAGAGTATTGTGAGATAAGAAGAACCTACGTAAAGCTGGGGCAGTTTCCAATGCATGTGCCCTGCATGCTTTATGAACCTCTTCATCCGGAGGAAAAAAGCAGGATTGGAATTGTACTTTGTCATTCCGACGATGACTATATTGAATTTCTTCCGGCTATGGAGTTGGCAAAAAGAGGCTACCGGGTAGCAGCCACTCACGTATCCAAGTGGTCGATTCCATTGGATAAAAAAATTGGTGAAGTATCTGTTGTAGTGGATTATCTGAAGTCCTATCCGGGAGTGGATAAGGTAGTACTTCTGGGGCACTCAGGCGGAGCCACTTTAATGAGCGCATATCAGAGTATAGCTGAAAATGGAGTAGGAATTTTTCAAGATGCGAACAGAATCATTGGCATAGATAATATTGGCAGGATTACAGCGGCTGACGGAGTAATGCTTCTGGACTCTAATTTCGGAAACGGTGTTATGAGCCTTGTTTCTCTGGATCCAGCTATTGTAGATGAAAGCAGTGGCATGAAAAGAGATCCGGAGCTGGATTTATTCAATCCTGTAAACGGATATGGAGAAAACGGATGCAATTATAGCGAGGAATTTATTCGAAAGTTTCTGAAAGCACAGGCTGAGCGAATGAACAGACTGATTGATTTTTGTCAGGACAGAGTAAACCTGATTTCACAGGGAAAGGGAAATTTTGCAGATGATGAACCGCTGATCATACCTGGAGGAACCCAGTTTGGTCCTAATAATAAACTGTTTCCACAGATGCCGAAGTATTTTTCCCAAACAAAGGAGCCACAGAATCTTCTGCACCAGGATGGAACGGTGACAAAGGGGATTGTTCCATGTCTCAGAAAATTTCATCCAGGAGTAAACAGTGCTCCAATATATGATTTTGGATGTCTTGTTACCACAGTAAAAACATTTCTGAAATCATCAGCAGTGCGTGTGGATCCAGAGCAGTACCGATATGATGAAAGCCGCATTTATGGAATTGACTGGGATTCCAGTTACTGTGTAACGGTTGGAAACGCTGAAAATATAAGTGTTCCAATGCTTCTTATGGGAATGACTGGAAGCTATGAATACATTGCAGCAGAACATATTTACCATCATGCAGACAAGGCAGCGGATAAGACATTAACCTTTGTGGAAGGTGCGGGACATAATTTTACTACAGCACCGGAAGCAGAAGAATATCCTGGTCAGTTAGGGGATTCATCCAAAGCCTGTTTCGATTATGTGGCTCAGTGGCTGGCTGAGAAATTTATCTGATTAACAATTAATAAGGTTACATCATTGACGGATAACTTTTCAAAACCAAAGGAAATGTTTTCGGCAATGAGTAAATAAATTGTGTAAAAGCAAGAGGATAAATCATCTTCAGCGTACACAAAAATTTTAAATGGGAGGTTTTTTAAAATGAACAAGAATCATGTTTCAAGAAAACTGAAGAGAAACTTTGCAATGGCAATGGCAGTGGCAATGGCAGCTGTTTCTCTGTCAACTGCAGTTTGCGCAGCTGATGCACCGGAAGTGGACACCAGCCGTAATTCTACTGCAACCTCAGATGAGCGTTACGATAAGGTAACCGTTGCGCTTCCAAGCGATCCTGTTGACCTTGGTCCTACAGGATATGGTGATAACAGTGCGCTGTACACCATGATGAATTATTATGAGAACCTGTTTGACTTCCGGGATAACACCTATGTTCCGATCCTGGCAAAGGGATACACAGAAGTGGATGACAAGACATGGGATGTGGAGATTTATGATTACATTAAGGACAGTGATGGAAACAGCATTACTGCCAGTGATATCGTATTTTCCTATAATCTGCTTATTGATGCTGGAAAAGCGCTGAAATTTGATAGTTTTGACAGTATAGAAGCTATTGATGATTATACAGTGAGATTCCACTGGACAAAGGCAATTGATGGTGTTGGAGAACTGGAGTGGCCTCTTTGTCGTGTCAATATTGTATCAGAGAAAGCCTATAATGATCATCCAATGAACTCAGAACCTGTTGGAACCGGTCCATATAAGGTGACTGAATATGTAGCAGGAGCAAAGATCGTCATGAAAGCAAATGATGATTACTGGCAGACTGATGATCTTCGTGATGCAGAGCATCTTGCAAATGTTCAGAACCTGGAATACGACATTATTGCAGAATCTTCCCAGCATGTAATTGCCCTTTCCACAGATCAGGTTCAGTATACAGAAGCTGTACCGGTGGAAAACTTGGCTGATTTTGAGGAAGGTGGACAGTATGCAGAAGGTCATGCAGTTTATCAGGCACAGGGTTCTGGTGTAGAAGTTCTTTATCCGAACTGCTATGAAGGTAAGCCAACAGCAGATATCAATTTGAGAAAAGCTATTTTCTATGCACTTGACAATACTGCAATTGCAACTGTAGCAGGTACTTATGACCCGGCAAAAGCATTTGGAACACCATTCTTCTCAGATTATTATGAAGCATGGGAAACTGCTGAAAACAACTATATGGTTGTATATGATCCGGATAAAGCGAAAGAATACCTGGATCAGTCCTCCTACAATGGAGAAGAATTAGTTCTTCTTTGTCCGACAGATGAGGCTTCTAAATCTGCATGTACTATGATCCAGACTTTCCTTCTTCAGATTGGAATTAATGTAACTATTCAGGCTGAGGATGGAACCCTCCTTGAAAAAGATACTTTGGATCCAGCAAAATTCGATCTGTTTTACAAAGATATCGGCGGTGGTTCCCAGATCGGTGAATGGAACCGTCCGATCAATTACAATGAGTTTGGTACCGATTATAACAATGCAATGATCCATGATGAGACTCTTCAGGAAGAGCTTCTTAAGTGCGCAACTGTAGAAGGACATACAGAAGAGAATATGACAGAAATGCACAACTACATTCTGGATAACGCTTATTATTATGGCGTCTGCATTCCTAAAACAACAGCTGTTTACAGTGATGACTTTGCAACACTTGTATACAGAGAACACGAATTCATTCGTCCTGGTTCCTGTGATTACTATCTTGATTAAAAGATATGTATGAATAATTGATATGGATGTCTGGTGAACCCTCCTGGCATCCATATCAAAAAGATAAGAGGTATGACATATGGCAAAATATATTGTTAACAGGCTATTGTGGATGATAGCCATTCTTCTGGGTACTGCATTTGCCATCTTCACAATTCTGTACTTTACGCCTGGTGATCCTGCAGCAGTATTTGCAGGAGGTAGTGCTACAGCAGCAGACATTGAGAATATGAGACATATTCTGGGACTGGATAAGTCTTATCTGCAGCAGTTAGGAGAATTTCTGTATAACACATTTATCAAATTTGACTTCGGAACATCATGGGCTTATAACAAACCAGTTGTAGAGGAACTGGTTGTCCGTCTTCCAAGAACTATTCTGATTGGTCTTTTTGCAATGGTCCTGAATCTGACACTAGGTCTTCTTATGGGTATTTTCGCAGCAGTCCACGAAGGAAAATGGCAGGATTCCCTGACAATGGGAATTGCAATGGTATTTATTTCAGCACCTGATTTCTGGGTTGCACTTATGATGATCCTTCTGTTCTCTGCAAAGCTGAACATTCTGCCAGCTTATGGTATCGGTGGTCCCCAGTATTACATAATGCCAATCGTCTGTGCCTCCCTTGCGGGTATTGCGGTAAATGCGCGTCAGACCAGAGCTTCCATGCTGGGAGTGTTCCGCGAAGATTATATTACAACAGCGAGGGCAAAAGGCCAGTCCGAAAAGAAAGTGGTTTATGGACATATGCTTCCAAATGCTCTTATGCCGATTATTACGTCTATTGGAAACGGTTTTTCAAAAATTGTTGCAGGTACTCCTGTTATTGAGAGTGTATTTTCTATTCCAGGTGTTGGACTTTATCTTTTGACATCTATCAACTCCCGTGATTATCCGGTAGTACGTGTATGTGTATTGTTCTTCGCCGTATTTACAGCGATATCCATGCTTCTGGTGGATCTGGCCTACGCCTTTGTAGATCCACGAATCAAAGCCCAGTACTCTAATTCAAGAAAGAAGGTGGCTAAGAAATGAGACAAGTAAAGAAAGTAAAGAAAGCCTCTCTTTTTAAAGAAACACTGGCTAGAATCTGGGAAAATCCAGGAGCAAGAGTTGGTACAGTACTGTTTTTTCTGATCGTTCTTATATGCGTATTTGCTCCATTATTTGCCCCATACGGACCAAATGAAATGGATCTGACAGCAATGTATAAAGGACCATCAAAAGCCCATCCATTTGGAACAGATGGTATGGGACGAGATCTTCTCAGCCGTCTTCTTTATGGTGGAAGATATTCTCTGGCACTCGGTCTTTGTGCAGCGGTTGTGGGGTCTGGTGTTGGAGCTATTATCGGAAGCGTGGCAGGATATTTTGGAGGAAAAGTGGAAACTGTCATCATGCGATTAATGGATGTGTGGTCTTCTCTGCCGAGTATGCTGTTATGTATTCTGATCTCTGCAACTCTGGGTGCAGGATTTGTAAATACAGTTATTGCACTGGCTGTAGGTAACGTGCCGAATGGTACCCGTCTTATCCGTGGCCAGATACTTTCAGAACGTTCCAGGGAATACCTGGAGGCAGCAGAATCCATCAACTGTTCCAAGCTTACTATTATGTTTAAGCACCTTCTTCCTAACGTTATTTCTCCTCTTATTGTAGATATGACAATGGGAATTGGTATGAATATTACGATGGCAGCAGCACTTTCCTATATTGGCCTTGGCGTTCAGCCACCGACTCCGGAATGGGGCGCTATGCTGGCAGATGCACGTTCTCACATTTTGAACTATCCATATCTGATCATGTTTCCTGGCATTATTATTGCGCTGACAGTACTTGCAATTAACCTGATTGGTGATGGTCTGCGTGATGCGATGGATCCAAAACTGAGAAAATAGGAGAGACGAAAATGGTTGACGAATATTTGAAAGTAGAAAATCTGGAAGTTATTTATACTTCAGGAAAGAAAATTGTACGGGCAGTTAACGACGTTTCTTTTTCTATGAAAAAAGGTGAGACTCTGGCATTAGTTGGAGAGACTGGTGCCGGAAAAACGACTATTGCCAGATCCATTCTCGGAATTTTACCAAATCCTCCGGCCAAAATGCTTGGTGGAAAAATTCTGTTGGAGGGACAGGATCTGACTGCTTTTTCTGAAGAAGAAATGCTGAAAATACGAGGCGGAAAAATCGCAATGATCTTTCAGGATCCTATGACAGCACTGAATCCGCTGATGACTGTGGGAGACCAGATCCGTGAGGGACTTCTTCTGCACAATGAGTATACAAAAGAACAGGCAGAGAAAAAAGCAGAAGAAATGCTTGAGATGGTTGGAATTCCAAGGGAGCGTGCCGTGGAGTATCCTTTTGAGTTTTCAGGCGGTATGAAACAGCGAGTTGTTATCGCCATGGCACTTGCATGTAATCCATCACTTCTTCTTGCTGATGAGCCAACTACTGCTTTGGATGTTACCATCCAGGCACAGGTGCTGGATCTGATCAAAGAACTGAGGCAGAAATATAATACGTCTATGATTCTGATCACTCATGACCTTGGAGTAGTGGCAGAGACAAGCGATAATGTAGCTGTTGTTTATGCTGGAAGGATTATTGAGTATGCAGATAAAAGAGAGCTGTTTAAGGATCCAAAACATCCATACACACATGGATTGTTTGGTTCTCTTCCAAGCATGACCAAAGGGGAAAAGAGATTGAAACCAATTGCCGGTTCACCGCCTGATCCCACTGAATTACCGGAAGGATGTGCGTTTGCTCCCAGATGCCCTCGTGCTACGGATAAATGTCGTAAAGGAAGCATTCCGCTTACTGAGATAAAAACAGGACATCTTTGCCGCTGCGTAAATCTGCAATAGGAGGCCTGATCATGTCATTATTAGAGGTAAAAGATTTAAAGAAATATTTTAAGGTACCAGCTGGCATGAACCATGCTGTAGATGGTATTTCCTTTACAATAGACAAAGGGGAAACACTTGGCGTTGTAGGAGAATCTGGCTGCGGAAAAAGTACTCTGGGTAGAACAATCATCCATCTTCAAGAAGCTACAGAAGGCCGGATCATGTTAAATGGAAAGGATATTACACATGTAAAAGGAAAAGAACTGCGTAGTGTCCGGGAAAAAATGCAGATTGTTTTTCAGGATCCTTATTCTTCTTTGAATCCTCGTTTTCGTATTGAAACGACTATTGAGGAACCGCTTAAAAATTCAGGATGCTTTAAAAACAGGAAGGAATTAAAAGAAGAGGCACGTCGCCTGATGGATCTGGTAGGAATCGATCAGAGGCTTCGTCAGTCTTATCCTCATGAGCTGGACGGAGGAAGAAGACAGCGAGTAGGTATTGCCAGGGCACTGGCTTTAAATCCGGAGTTTATTGTCTGTGATGAACCGGTATCTGCGTTGGATGTTTCCATTCAGGCACAGGTACTGAATCTTCTCATGGATCTTCAGGACAAGACAGGGGTTGCTTATATGTTTGTTACCCATGATCTGTCAGTTGTGCGCCATATTTCAAACAATATTATGGTTATGTATCTGGGACAGATGGTGGAAAAAGCACCTACTGAGGAATTGTTCCATCATACTCTTCATCCGTATACAAAAGCATTGCTTTCTGCAATTCCGTCTACAGATATCGATCATCCGATGCAGAGAGTAAAATTAAAAGGTGAGATTACATCTCCAATCAATCCGGCACCTGGATGTCGGTTTGCTGCAAGATGTCCATTTGCAACGGAAGCATGTAAACAGCCACAGAGACTGACTGAGGTTTCGAAAGGTCATTTTGTTTCCTGCTGCAGGGTGAATGAGATTAATTAGTAATAGGAAGTGTTGAAAAGCTATATCATTCAAGTCGGATTGATGGTGAGGTTATATGGATTTTAGAAAAGGACTGGGCGAAAGCTTTCGTAAAAGAGAAGTAGATGGTAAGAAAAAGAAGCTTTACGGAAGCAGAGCCTATCAGAAATTTTTTGAAGATTATGAGGAAATAAGAGTACCAAAAGGAAATGGACAGGGAACCCGAATTAAGCGAATCTATACTGGGGATTATTATCGGAAGGACACTTCAGATAAAAACTGGTACGCTATGAAGGTGGTATATTTGTTGGCAGCAGTGGTGACGGTTGCGCTGTTTGTGGTGGCAGCCGTTCCTGGAAGTGGAGCAAATAAAGTGTGGTATGTAACCGTGCCACAGGCAGCAAGTGTAGCATGTTATTTCATTTTTTTCAGGGTTCTGTGCTCTTATATTGCGGCACCAAGGAATATGACCATATCCGAATGGAAACGGGGCTGTAAGACTCTGAAAAAGGTTTTGAAAATTTTAGCAGGCTGTGTTCTGGTAACAGCTGTGGGTACCCTTGGATATTATTTATTTCATGGAACGGAATTTTCTGGAAAGATACTGGGCTATTTTATGGCATATCTGTTTTGCGCTGGTGTGCTCGGAGCTATTTATATTCTGGAAAACAAAGCAAATTACCTGAAAATCAGGTCAGATGCCGTAATCAGAAAGGAAGCATAAAATGGAGACTTTGAATGGAAGAACCTGCGTTTTTGCCGGAGCTACAGGAAGAATCGGACAGGGGGCTGTCCGGGCATTGGCAGAGAGTGGTATGAATGTTGTGATGGTTACTCATAATCCTGACAGTGCGGCTGAGATTATCAAAGAACTGGAAGGCTGCCCAGGGAAGGTAACTGCCATGAGTAATGAAAACGGAGATGGAGCTGTTTTTGGAGAGATTGAGAAACAGTTTGGAAGTATAGATGTTGTAATCAATACCATTGGTTCCCTGGATAAAGTGGAGCCAATATCAGAAATTACACCGGAAAAACTGAATGACAAATTAAATCATCAGATCACATTGCCGTTTATGATGATGCAGTCTGCTATTCCTTATCTGAAGAAGAGTCAGGCACCCAGAATTATCTTTGTATCTACAGCTGGAGCGGTAGACGGATTCGAAGGAGAAAATATGGCAGACAGTATCGCCAGAGGTGGTATCCTTTCCGCTACTTATGCTATGGCAAGAAGTCTGGCTTCTGAAAAAATTACAGTGAATTGTATTGCAAGAAGTGGAATGATCAACGATCACGATCCACACAGTGAAAAGGATTTTGATGTAAAGTCAGTGGAAAAAATGATTCCGGTAGGCCATATTGGAACAGCAGAGGAGTTTGGTGCACTGGTATCTTATATTGCCAGTGAGGAAGCTGGATTTGTAACCGGTCATGTTTTTAATCTGACGGGGGGAATCCATATTGGCTGAATGCTATGAAAAATGTTGCTGAGAAAAAATGGGCAGTAATGAAAAGACAGCAGGCTTGGAGAGTTTCTGCGAAACACTCTGAGGAGGCAGAACAGGAGAAGATGGAATGATTATTGATGCAAATATGTATTATATTCCGGAAGAGCTTTTTGAAGACGAAGAGCTTCTGGAGCGATTCCTGAAGGATATTCCGGAAAAAGACGGATGGTATGCAAGAGTGGAAGAAATACCGGGAACAGAAGGGCTAAGACAGATTATTCTTGAGAAACCAAAGGGATCTCAGAATTTGAATTATGCTCAGCATGATTATATTTTGGAAAAACAAATTGAAGATCTGGACAAAGCTGGAGTAGACGCAGCACTTCTGAAAACACCATGCTGTCAGGAATGGCTTAGCCTTGAAATGTGCAAATATTTTAACAATCATATGGCAGAGCATTGTAAGAAAAGCAATGGTCGCCTGATCCCTCTGGCTGTGGTTCCGCCTTATGGAACAGAGGAAAATATTGAAGAACTGGTTCGTTGCCATGATGAACTGGGAATAAAAGCCGTGCAGCTGTCTGCGCATTATGGAGATGCTTATCTGGATGATGAAAGGTTTGCTGGATTTTTTGAGAAATTGAATGAGCTGGGAATGACCGCTTATGTGCATCATACACCGGTTCCGGTGGAATATGATTCCTTTACAGCGTACAACAATGTTCGTCGTTCTTATGGAAGAATTGTTGATCAGGGCCTGGCTGTGGGAAGAGAATTGTTCAGCGGATTTTTCACTAAATATCCAAATGTGCGGCTTGTGCATTCTATGCTTGGCGGTGGTTTCTTTGCAATTAGCAATATGATATTTCCGAAAAAAGCAAAAAATGAGACGGTAGGAAGATTCAAATCAGACAATGAGCAGGTAGTAGAACAGTTCCATACAAACGTATATTTTGAAATGTCCCACGCTCAGCCTTGGGGAAAGAATCAGTTGGAGTGTGCTATCAAAGTTCTTGGGGCTGACCATGTGATTTTTGGAACTTCTTATCCAGTTCGTAAGGAATGGTTACTGGAGGGAATTTCGTTTGTCAAGAGCCTGGATATTTCAGAGGAAGAGAAACTTCTGA
>OLSQ01003604.1_pt1 | contig 10112 bp, 10 predicted proteins | sample 1672561 | NCBI WGS metagenome assembly OLSQ01 (sample SAMEA3136699, study PRJEB25190) | human gut metagenome | biome: human gut; feature: human-associated habitat; material: faeces | place: Austria | collected 2013 | reverse complement strand
TGTAAACAGCATATAGAATAAGGCTGCAGGCATTTTCGCGGGAACGCCTGCAGAAATCAGGAGAAGGATAAAAGAGGGAGCATGGTATGGTGTTGGAAAAAATAGCCGTTTTGAAGGAGCTGACCATTTTTTCCGTGCTGCTGAGAACTGTGCTTGCGATGGTTTTCAGTGGAATTTTAGGGTATGAAAGGGAAAAGAAAGGGCGTCCGGCAGGATTTCGGACGTATATGGTTGTCTGTATCGGCTCGGGAATTGCGATGATGACGGGAATTTTTCTGAGCCGGGAGCTTGGAAGCACTGACCCGAGCCGGATTGCTGCGCAGGTGATCAGCGGGATTGGATTTCTGGGAGCCGGGACGATCCTGGTGACCCGGCAGAATCAGGTAAAGGGACTGACCACCGCAGCGGGGCTGTGGGCAGATGCCTGTCTGGGACTGGCACTTGGTTCTGGCTTCTACTCCGGAGCAATTGTCGGCTTTGCAGCCATTTGGTGTTCTCTGAAAATCCTGAGAACAGTAGATAAGAGGCTTGGAAAAACAGCGCGTGTTTTTGGAGTTTACGTGGAGTTTGTAAGTATCAAGGATCTGAGTGCCTTTTTGGCATATGGACGGGGACATGGCTGTAAAATGGACGGGCTGGAGATTGTACGCAGTAAGGATGTGGATGGAAACAGGGTGGTTGGTGCAACAATGACCCTTCATTTTGATACACCTGTATCCCATGAGAAGGTGATTGAAGAGTTCGGCAGACTGGAGGGCGTGCAGTTTATCAAAGAGATCTGAGCGCGGCATGTGAACGTTTCGATAGGCAAGACGATGATTTGTACGACGAACTGTACTTTGACGACAGCCCGTATTGACGCAAAAAGTAAATTTAATACCATATTTTTCAAAAAGGGTATTGCCAACGCAGAGATTTGTAGCATAATAGTGGTGTGGGGTATAACTACTATGAACAATTATGAATTTTTAGAGAAACTCGGCTTTTCGTCAAACGAAGCAAAAGTATACGGAACACTAATTAAACATAAAGTGTTAAACGGTTACGAAATCGCAAAACTTTCGGGCGTTGCGCGTTCGTTGGTGTACGAGGTTATCAATCGCCTGGTGGCAAAGGGCGCGGTTATTCGTATAGACGGAGAGCCGAATTTTTACAAGCCTATCGGGTATCAAGACCTTATACGTAGCATCAAGGAAGAAAACGAAAAGAATATTGCCTGCGCCGAACGCGAGCTACAACAACTTGCAACGGAAAACGCCGACGTCGATTATGTAATGAATATAGTGGGCGAAGAAAAATACGTTGCTAAGGCAAAGGAACTTATCGACAGCGCGCAAGCGGAAATTTCGCTGTCCATTTGGCGAGAGCCGTTCGAAGTGCTACGTAGTAATATCGAAAACGCAATATCCCGCGGGGTAAAGGTGTATATTTTTACCTTCGAAAGCATTTTGGCCGAGGGCGCAACGGTGTATTCGTACAATATCAACGACGCTTCAACACTGTTTCCATACCGTAGAACAACAATTATAATCGACGGCGGAGAGTGTTTAGTCGGAGAAGAAGGCGATCGCAACGTTTACGTGCATACGCGCAATCATTCGGTTGTTTCCCTTGCTACCGACGAAATTGTTTTGAATATTTTTGAAAATAAACTTATCGAAAAAGAAAACCTGTTGTCTAAAGGCTGCTCTGGCGCGGATTTCTTGCAAGCCATACACAATTTGGCGGAGCGCTACGGCATTACCGACGAGATGACCAAGAATTTCCTTGTTTACAATTTTCAAAAGGAGAAAACTCAAAATGGCAAAAAACGTTGAACGATTACAGGCGCGCGAAGCCAAGGAACTTATCCGCCGCGAAAAGCAGTTGGGCGCAAGAAGCAACAAGTTTTATCTGATTTACTTGTTTATGATTTTGTCGCTCATCTACATAACGGACGAAATCGCGTCTACTATATCCATTCAGTTTCAGGCGAATATAGTTACAGAATTCTTCGTAAAAAATATGGGTATGGAATACGGCGCAGGATTATCGCTCTTTTCCGCCATAGGTTTTATTTCCTATCCGGTAACACTGCTTATTATTTTCTATCGTCCCCTTGCGGACAAATTCGGGCGTAAGCCGTTTTTGGTTATTAACACGTTATGTATGGGATTAGGGCTATTCCTTGTGTATTTATCCAAAGATATCTACGTTTACATGATAGGCAGCACGTTGATGGGTTTTATGGTCTCGCACGATATGCAATGCGTGTACATACTGGAATGCTCCGACGAAAAGTCTCGCGCCCGTAACTACGCAATCGTAAAAGCGGTGGCGATACTGGGCACGTTACTTGTTCCGTTGCTTAGGGCTACACTCATGCAAAACGTAAGCGAGCGTTGGCATGTAGTATATTTGGTGCCGGCAATTATCGGTTTGGTAATGTCGTTATTCGCGCTGCTTTTTGCTAAGGAAACAAACGCATTTTTGACTAAAAGAATAGAGTATTTAAAAACGCCTATAGAAGAACGTGAACAACGCAGCAAGGAAGGACGCGAACAAAACGCACAAGGCGGAATTCTGACCGCTGTAAAATTCGCATTCAAACACAGACAATTACGCTTTTTGATTATTGCTTGTTGTTGCTTTTATCTCGCTTCGTTAGGTACGGCAACGTACAGTACGGTCATGGCAAAGTCGGCGCTGATGACGGAAGAAGAAATAACTCTTGCTTTGTTTCTGTATCCCGTCGGCAACGCGCTGTTTACATTGATTTCCGGTTTTGTGTCGGATAAATTCGGACGTAAAGTAACTATAATCGCAATGTCTTGTTCGGCGTTGACGTGTTATTTGCTGTTTATCTTTAGCGGTATGTTCAAGTGGACTCCGTATTTGACAGGTTTTGCTATCGGCGGATTTATGGGCAGTTACTGGGGCGCAGGCGATACCATCGGCGGAATTATGTTTTCCGAATCGTCTCCTACAAACCTGCGTTCGTCGGTTACGGTAATCAATACGTTACTTAACGGTGTTATGGGCGGACTTGCAACAGTTATTACTATGATACTGCTGCCTATCATTCCCGAAAGCATGTTCGGTTATATGTATTTGGGCTTGATGGTTCCAGGGCTTGTAGGGGCAATTGTAATCATGTGGCTGTTTGTCGGCGAAACTCGCGGGCTGGATCTTAAAACTGTAACCGGTACGGAATGGGATAAGCCTAAAAAAATTAAAGAAGAAACACAGGACGGTGAATAAAAATGGATAACAAATGTTTTGAACTCGGCGCAAACGAACAGCCGTTGGATATTATCAAGGAAACGTGCGGTTTTGCAGGCATATTCAAACAAATAGGAGTGATAGGGGATTCTTTGGCGTCGGGTGAGTTTGAAAGCCACGACGAAAACGGCAGTATAGTTTATACCGATATGTACGAGTATTCGTGGCCCGCTGTTTTAGAGCGCATTACGGGGACGAAGTACAACAATTATTCTCGCGGCGGAATGACCGCGCGTGAGTATATGCAAAGTTGGGCGGATGCAAACGGATTTTGGCAATGGAATCAAGCGTATATCATTGCGCTGGGCAACAACGATTCGTTTGTCTGCGGACATCCGTTGGGAAGCGTCAAGGACGTTAATGCAGAATGTCCGCAGAATAACGCCGATACGTTCTTCGGTAATATGGGCAAAATTGTTTCCAAACTTAAAACGATCGAGCCTAACGCGCGTATTTTTGTTGTAACTCCTCAACTGCGCGGTGAAGCGTGTGATAACGATATCCGTTATATCGCAAGCGAACTCGCCAAATTGTGCGATATGTTTGAGTTTACTTACTTGCTGGATATGACTGCGCATGCGCCAGTATACGATGCAGAAATGCGTAAATTGTTCGGGTTGGGCTTTCATCCGAACCCGATGGGCTACTATGCATACGCGTTGATTGTGGGAAATTATATCGATTACATTATCAGAAGTAACCCGCAGGAATTTGCTACGATACCGTTTGTAGGTACGTTGCTCAAAAACAAAGATTACAAATAGAATACGATTACTGCAAGTGTAAATTTATCTAAACTTACTTAAAAAATTGTAACACAAAATAGACCATCAACACTATCCGACTTTCGCATCCTCATTAGTGTTGTTGAAAATCTAAGTAAGATATTCGGATAGAAATAGAGGCTATCAGGAGAGACATCTTCTGATCAGCCTTTTCTTTTTTTGTGTTATCTTCCTGAAAAACACATTGGCAAGCATCTATACATAGTATATATTACAGATAGATTTATATCTATGTAAAGAGGTGATAAAGTGACAAGAGATGAAGTTGCAAATATCTGTAAAGCAATGTCAGATTCAAACAGACTTAAGATTATAGAAATGCTTACGCAGGGTGAAAAGTGCGGATGTAATCTACTGGAAGAGCTACAGGTAACGCAACCCACATTATCCCATCATATTTTTGAAAGAGAAGTGTTGGCGTAAGTAAAAATACTTATTCGACCTTCAGCATACGATAACCTACTCCTATATGTGTCTGGATATACTGCGGTGACTCTGGACCTGTTTCTATCTTCTTTCTGAGTGTTGACATAAACACTCTTAAGGATGCCACATCATCATCCCAGCTCCTGCCCCAGATTTTTTGTGTAATAAAAGTATGTGTCAGAACTTTTCCTACATTTTGTGATAACAGGCATAACAATTTATACTCAATGGGAGTCAGATGCAGTTCTTCCTCACCCATATATGCACTTCCTGCTGCATAATCTACCTTTAATTTACCATTCCTAAATATGGATTCATTCGCATTATTTGCCTGAATCATGGCAAGTCTTCTGGCTGTTACACGAAGTCTTGCAAGAAGCTCCTCCACAGAAAAGGGCTTTGTCAGATAATCATCTGCTCCATTGTCAAGTGCTTCTATCTTGTCTGCATCTTCACTTCTTGCACTTATGACGATTATCGGCATATTAGACCATGTCCTGATTTTCTTAATCACCTCAACCCCATCCATATCCGGAAGTCCCAAATCAAGCAATGCAATGTCCGGATTATAAGTGGATGCCTGAAGAATGGCTTCTTCTCCGTTTTCCGCCACTATATATTTATAATCATGTGCCTTTAAAGTAGTAGACATTAAATTCCTGACGGATTTATCATCTTCTACCACTAATATTTGAAGTTTATTCATCAATTTTCACCTCTTCCAATGGTAACGTAAATGTAAAATTACAGCCCTGCGGCTGATTGTCTGTCAATGTTATCTCTCCGCCGTGCGCATTGATTATGGACTTGCAAAGGGCAAGACCAAGTCCAAGACTTCGGCGGCTGTCTGCGACCTTGTTCTCTCCTATATAAAACATATCAAAAACACGTGGCTTTATTTCCTTTGGAATCCCCGGACCATTATCGATCACACTGACTGCTACAGCCTTTGATTCCTTTTTTGCCACTATGCGGATGGAGGTACCATAAGGTGTATATTTTATTGCATTATCTACCAGATTGATTATTACCTGTACAATCAGTTTAGCATCCATCTTCGCAAGCAGTAATTCATCCTCACAATAAACCTTAATATCATGCCTGTTACGTTTCTGTCTGATATGTGCCAGTGCTTCACTGATAACCTCATCCATAAGCTGTATGGACATATTAAAATTCATTCTTCCTTCTTCTATTCTTGTAACGGAAAGCAGATTTTCCACAATACCAATGAGCCACTGGGAATCATCAAAAATTTCCTTAAATATCTGCTCTCTCATATCAGCATCCAATGTATCATAGTTCATAAGTACATTTTCCGCATTCCCGGAAATTGCCGTAAGCGGTGTACGCAGGTCATGGGAAATGGCACGTAGCAGATTCGCCCGCAGCTGTTCGTTCTTGGCAAGCACAGCCGCCATTTCCTTCTCCTTCGCATTGCGGTTATTGTCCATTGCCAGAGCACACTCCCCTATGATAGATAACAGCATACCGTTTTCAAAGGAATCCAGTTTCTTTTCAACGTGAATACCTATCACACCATAGATCTTATCATAAATGCGTATGGCAAGATATAAGCACTTCGCATTCGTATATGCATCCGTTGTAGCTCCGCCTCTGTGTCGGTTTTGATAAACCCAACGTGCCGCATTATACTCTAAATCAGAAAACAGTTCCCCGCTATTTACCTCTGGTTCCACCGGAAACAGAAGCCCTTTAGACAGTATTTCTTCTTTGACGGTATATACCACAACCGAGCGGTTTAATAATTTCATCAACTGTGTTGCCGTAATGTTAATAATATCTTCATCGCTTTTTGCCTTTTGTAAAAGCTGATTCGTATCAAGCAGCACCTTTGTCCGAAATGCGATCCGGGCTGACATCTTTGCATGGAGCTTTAACTTTGATGCTAATGTTCCTGTCATAATGGAAACTGCCATCATGATCCCAAATGTCACGGCATATCTTGAATCATAAGCATGCAGTGTCAGACGCGGCTCTGTAAAAAAGAAATTAAACAGTATAACACTCATTAAGGAACCGACAATGCCACAAGCATATCCTCTGGTAAATAAAGAAATCAGCAATACCCCCAAAATATAAATGGCGATAATATTAGCCTCAGTAAAACCAAAATGATAGAATACCTGCCCTAACAAAGTGACACCTGCAAGAAGAAGCAGCATTATGAAAATATCCTTTGGCTGGGATATTACCAGCCTGTACAATACAGAATCTTCTCCATCTTTATAGGTTGTCCCTAAGCTTCCATCCGGTATAATGTGTATATCTAAGTTAGGTGCAATTTCCGTCAGCTTCTCTGTCAGGGTGGGTTTGCTCCAGAAATGGTGACGCTTGATATTGCTTCGTCCGATAACAATCTGTGTCACACCCGATATTCTGGCATATTCCGCTATCAGGAAAGACACATCCTCTCCATGTGTGATCGCAATTTCAGCTCCCAGCTGTTCTGCCAGCTGAATATTACTCTGTAAACGTTTTTTATCAAACTCATCCATCTTGTCTGTATTTACAGACTTTACATAAAGCGCAGTAAAACTGCCGCCAAAGGCAGCTGCCATTTTAGCCGCAGTCTTAATTATTTTCACATTAGACGGTGATGCAGATAAACAGACCATGATATGTTCTGCACTATTTATATCGCTATGTATTTGTTCCTTTTTCATCTGCATCATCACTTTCCTCCTTAATGGAGTAAATTATACCACATTTCGGATTGTTTTCTATCACTTTTATAAAATCCGGTATGTCATACTGTTCATTAATTCCGTGTGTGAACTGTCATAAAGCAACACATTTATGTCTTCATGACGTTTGCGGAACCTACGAATTTCTTCCAAAATCTCCTCGTCTGTCAGTGAGTTGGTAAGCATAACACATGATGGCTCACGGCTTTCATTTTCTTTCTCGATTGCCTTTCGGTTCTCATCTAAAAATTTATCCAGCTTTGTCATCAGATAAAATCCAAATCCAAATACACCTGACATCGCCAGAATTAATATAATGCTGCCCCATACACCCATTATGTTCATCGCCTTTCGTTATCATTAGATATGGAAACATTTCTGCAATGCCTTATCCTCGCCAAGAACCAGCATTGTTTTGTCAGCGGTCAGAAGGGTATCCGGCGTTACGGATACATTTGTCTGCCCTTTATCCTTTACTGCTATGATATTGATATTATATTTCTTACGAATATCAATTTGTCCAATGCTCATACCTAGCCATTCCTTTGGAATCGTAACCTCAAATATGGAATGGGCCTCATCCAGTTCAATGTAATCCAGAATATGATTTGATGTATAACGGATGGCAGCCCATTTCGCAATCTGCTTTTCCGGGTATACTACCTCGTCTGCACCATTTCGGAGCAGGAATTTTGCCTGTCCGTCCCGCTCTGCCCGGGAAACAACAAATTTGGCTCCCAGTTCTTTTAACGAGCAGGTGGTTTCCAGAGAAGACTGAAAATCATTTCCGATGGTTACGATGCATACATCGTAGTTGCCTACTCCAAGTGAACATAAAAAATCCTCATTGGTACTGTCCCCAATCTGTGCATTGGTCATAATGTCTATGGTATCATTTATTCTGTCTTCGTTATGATCCACTCCCATAACCTGATGTCCTAACTGATGCAACTGTAATGCAATGTGTTTTCCGAACTTTCCAAGTCCAATCAGTAATATTGATTTCATTTTTTCATTCTCCTATCCTACCATCATTTTTTCCTGTGGTAATTTTGATATTTTTTTACCATTGCTTGAAAGAGCAGCATAAATAAGTGTTAAACCTCCCACTCGTCCAAGAAACATCAATATCATAAGTATTATCTGTGAAATAACCCCCAGTCCCGGTGTAATTCCTAATGTTAATCCGACTGTTCCTATCGCTGAAGCTGTTTCAAATAAACAGGTGGAAAATGACAAATCTTCCACAGCACTAATCACAATCGCGCCTCCAAAGAAAAAGACAATGTACATCATAAAAATAGTGGCTGCATTTTTTACTGTACTGTTTTCTATTCTTCTTCCAAACATCTGCGCATCTTCATTTCGCCTGAAACATGCCCATGTATTTGCAATAAGTACCGCCAGAGTTGTTGTTTTCATACCACCAGCTGTAGAACCCGGTGAACCCCCAATCAGCATCAAGGCAATTACAATTCCCAGTCCGTCTTCTGTCATCATGGTAAGGTCAGCAGTATTGAAACCTGCGGTTCTCGGAGTCACTGCCTGAAACAGCGAACTAAATATTCTTTCCTGAATTGGCATATCTGCAAAGTCCCGGAAGAAAAAGAAGAATGCCGGAAACAGAATTAAAAGCAGGGAAGTAGTAAGTATTACCTTGGTCTGCATACGGTAATTTTTTATTCGGTACTTGTTTTTTAGAATATCTTCCCATGTAAGAAATCCGATGCCGCCAATTATAATGAGCAGCATAATTGTAATATTTATCAATGGATGTGAAACATAAGAGGTGAGGGACGCATACTTTACATTCTCTGTTCCCATCAAATCAAAGCCTGCATTACAAAAGGCTGAAATCGAATGAAAAATCGCCATCCATATACCTTTTGCCCCAAAATCTTTTACAAAAACCGGTATCATTATGAAAGCTGCTGTAAACTCCACCAAGAATGTACCCTTTAATACAAATCCTGTTAATCTGACAATTCCTCCAACCTTTGGTGCGGAGATTGCTTCCTGCATAACACTCCGTTGCATTAAGGATATTTTTCTTCCAGACAAAAGTTCAAATGATACCGCAATCGTAATAACACCAAGTCCTCCTATCTGAATGAGGATCAGTATAATTCCTTGCCCAAACCAAGACCAATAAGTTGCCGTATCCTGCACCACAAGTCCTGTTACACATACAGCCGAAGTGGAGGTAAACAATGCCTCGTTAAACGGAGTTATTATCCCTGCTTTCGACGATACCGGCAGCATTAAAAGCAATGCTCCTATCAAGATTACTGCTACAAATCCCAAAATTATAATCTGAAATGAAGTAAATCTGTTCTTTTTATGTATAAAATCTGCCATAGAGCTTATCCTTATATCCTTTCTTAAATGCATTATACTATTTCAGAACAAAAGATGGTGTTAGGACATCCGTATGGATATAAAGATTGTATTAAGAAAAGCATTTGCAAGTTTTATTTTTGTATTGCCGGATGACTTCATTGAAGGCAAAAATGTGCAGAAAGAATATAAAATTGTGAAGTTATTATGACATGGAAAAGGAGGTTGTTCCTATTTAGCAGAACGAGAAGGCAAATTTTAGTACAAGCAAGAAAAAATCGCATAATTAGCAGAATAAATGGGCAGTCCTGAAATCGGGATTGCCCATTTTTAGAAGAAAAACGATTGCTGGTTCTGTCTCCAATGTATGCAGAATATAAGAAAGCATTAGATAATGTGAACGATAGAATTTGCAGAGAACTTGGACTGTATTATGATGTCAAAACTTCTTTTTTATTTTTCGGTACTCTCTAGGTGAATATCCTTTCAATTTGTGAAAAAGTCGACTGAAATACAGCTGGTTATCATATCCGACAATCCTAGAAATCTCATTGATGGAATAAGTTGTTGTTTCAAGTAACATCTGAGCATTGTT
>OLSQ01003603.1_pt1 | contig 10115 bp, 9 predicted proteins | sample 1672561 | NCBI WGS metagenome assembly OLSQ01 (sample SAMEA3136699, study PRJEB25190) | human gut metagenome | biome: human gut; feature: human-associated habitat; material: faeces | place: Austria | collected 2013 | reverse complement strand
CTTGCTGAAGCGTGGGACAGAGAATGAGTAATACCGCTGCCATCACCAATAATATAAAGTCCTTCATGGCGAGTCATCAGGTTGTGGTCCAGCTCCACTTCCATATTGTAGAATTTCACTTCCACTCCGTAAAGCAGTGTATCATCATTTGCAGTTCCCGGTGCGATCTTGTCCAGTGCATAGATCATCTCAATAATTCCATCCATGATACGTTTCGGAAGCACAAGACTCAGATCACCCGGCGTTGCGGAAAGTGTCGGTGTGACAAGCCCTTCCTCAATTCGTTTTTCGGTACTTCTTCTTCCTCGTACCAGATCTCCAAAACGCTGAACGATCACTCCGCCACCTAACATATTCGACAAACGGGCAATACTTTCACCATAACCATTACTATCCTTAAATGGTTCTGAAAAATGTTTTGCAACCAATAATGCAAAATTGGTATTCTCTGTCTTCTTTTCGTCCCCTTCATAGCTGTGACCATTTACCGTAATAATACCGTTCGTATTCTCATTTACCACAATACCATTTGGATTCATACAGAACGTCCGGACATTATCCTCAAACTTTTCGGTTCGGTAAACAATCTTGCTCTCATATAATTCATCCGTCAAATGCGAAAAAATAACTGCCGGCAATTCCACGCGGACACCAATATCCACACGGTTGGATTTGGTAGGAATCTGTAACTCTCTACAAACCTTTTCCATCCATTTACTGCCGCTTCGTCCAACAGAAATAATGCATTTATCACAGTCAAACGCACCCTTGCCGCAGATAATACGATATCCATCCTCTAAGAGTTTCACCGTCTCAACCGGTGTGTCAAAATAGAACTCAACGTGATCTTTCATCTTATCATACAGATTCTGTAATACCACATAGTTAATATCCGTGCCTAAGTGGCGAACCGATGCATCTAATAAATTCAACTTATTCTGCAAGCAGAGCTTCTTGAACTTCGTTCCTGTTGTGGAGTATAGTTTTGTTCCCTCTCCACCATTTTCCATATTGATCTCATCTACATATCTCATCAGATCAACAGCCTGTTGTTTTCCAATATACTCGTATAATGTGCCGCCAAAATCATTCGTAATATTATATTTACCGTCTGAAAATGCACCAGCACCGCCAAAACCACACATAATAGAACAACGTTTACAATTAATACAACTCTTTACCTTTTCTCCGTCGATCGGACACCGTCTCTTCTCTAACGCATATCCTTCCTCAAATACTGCGATCCGGCAGTCCGGTTTCTGTTTCATCAATTCATATGCCGCAAAGATTCCTCCCGGTCCAGCCCCAATAATAATAACATCATATCTCATAAATGAACCCTTCTTTCTGTATAGATTAGCAAAGCGCCTTTGCTATCCTATGGCAAAACTTTTCTTTCGTCAAGCTTTATTTATATGATATAGTCATCCCCACCTTGTGCCTGTTCTAACAGATCCTGAATCGTAATCCCTTCAAAGTATTCTTCTACTACTTTCTGCAAGCCTTCCCACATATGCAGCGTTTTGCAATAGGAAGCCCGTTCACATCGATTCGGTTGTTTTTCCAGACAACTGACCGGCGCAAAACTTCCCTCTGTAATCCGTAAAATGCTACCAACTGTATATTCAGATGGCTCCTTGATCAAACGATACCCGCCACCTTTTCCGCGCAGAGATTGTACAAAATCATTCCGGCTTAATATCACTACGATTGATTCCAGATATTTTTCTGATATTTCCTGTCGCTTGGCAATATCCATAAGCGGAATGTATTCTCCCGTATTGTGTTGTGCCAGATCGATCATAACCCGTATTGCATAGCGCCCTTTTGTAGATATTTTCATTTTCGTGCACCTCCTATAACCTACTTTATCACAGGGTTACTATAATTTCAATCCCTCGAGCGAGCAGGAGGGAAAATCCCCTACTCGAAACGACATTATCACCTCTCATTTCATGACTTCGTCATTTGATGATGGACAGTCGGCAAATACAAATTTTCGTGCAAGCGCGAATTTGTACTTGGCTCATTGTCTACACAAAAAGCCGGCGATTGCATATCCTATGCAACCACCGGCTTCTCAAAAATGTCAAAAGCTTATAATTCTATTCCTTAATTGTTGAACAGCGCTGTTGATAAGTAACGATCTCCTGAATCTGGAAGAAGTGCTACGATTGTCTTACCCTTGTTCTCCGGACGGGCTGCCAAAATTGTAGCCGCTTTCAATGCTGCGCCGGAAGAAATACCAACTAAGATTCCTTCGCTTACTGCAAACTTTCTACCCTCTTCAAATGCATCATCATTCTCAATTGCGATAACTTCGTCATATACCTTGGTATTCAATACTTCTGGTACAAATCCAGCTCCGATACCCTGAATCTTATGTGGTCCTGCTGTACCATTTGACAATACCGGACTGGTAGCCGGCTCTACTGCAACAACCTTCACATCCGGGTTCTGTGATTTCAAATATTCACCAACACCTGTTACGGTTCCACCTGTACCAACACCCGCAACAAAAATATCAACTTTGCCATCTGTCTGCTCCCAGATCTCCGGACCTGTTGTTTCTCTGTGTACCTTTGGATTTGCAGGATTAACAAACTGTCCAAGAATTACGGAACCCGGAATAGTTTCCTTCAATTCATCCGCCTTTGCAATCGCACCTTTCATACCTTTTGCACCTTCTGTTAATACAAGTTCTGCACCATATGCTTTCAAAAGATTTCTTCTCTCAACACTCATTGTATCCGGCAATGTAAGAACTGCCTTATATCCCTTTGCAGCGGCTACTGCTGCAAGACCGATTCCTGTATTACCGGAAGTTGGTTCAATGATGGTTGCTCCCGGTTTTAATAAACCTTTCTCCTCAGCATCCTCGATCATTGCAAGTGCAATACGATCTTTTACAGATCCTGCCGGATTCAAATACTCTAACTTTGCAAGGATTGTTGCATCTGTCACTCCTGCCTTCTTAGAATAATTATTTAACTTTAAAATTGGTGTTCCTCCTATTAATTCTGCTGCACTTTCTTTAATCTGACTCATAAAATGTGTCCTCCTATATTTTCTTATTTTTCTTAATTCATATCTTCTTACTAGGAATTGTATGATTAGATTATAGTCACTCCCTCTCCATTTGTCAACACCCTTTTTTATATTTTTTTGAAAACGTTTACAGTACACAAAAAACAGACACTTAAAACCTCCCGGATACCATCCAACAAAAAAACTTCCACAAAAGATTCCGATTGTATTGAATCCTTTGTAGAAGTTCTTATCAAAACACTATATTCAACTGCTATACACTGATTCCGATTCCATAAGCCCCAGGGCCTGTATGTGCACAAACGCTTAATGACAACGGACTATAGAATACTTCCGCACCCGGAAATGCCTGCCGAACCTCTTCGACCCATTTGGCTTTTTCTTCCTCTGTAAGTCCTGCACCCGCTGCTCCAATAATCTTCTTGTTCTCAAAATCAGGGAAACGCGTCTCAATATCCTTTGCAATTGCGGAAAGCATTAGTTTCTTTGCTTTCTTCATTCCTTTTGCCTTAGCAAATGCATCCAGTTTCTCGCCCTGTATTGTAAGAACCGGCTTAATATTAAGAACTGCCGCAACCGTTGCGCCGGCTGCTGTAACACGTCCACTCTTTTTCAGATATTCCAATGTATTCACTGCAAGATAAATACTCGAATCAAATGCCTGTTCTTCCAGGATATCCTGTATCTCTTTTCCGGACTTTCCTTCCTCTTTCAGTTGAACCGCCGTCTTCACTGCAAGTACCATGGTAACGGATATACGATGATTATCCACCACAAACACCTTATCTTCATAATCCAGTGCAAGACCTTTTGCTGACGAGCAGGAACTACTCAGCCCACTCGACATTGGTATATATACAATCTGATCATACCCATCGGCAAGAATCTGATCCCACATATCCATTACGTCTCCCGGCGACGGCTGAGATGTCGTGACATCTTTGCCTTCTTCCAAACTGCTAAAAAATTCTTCCGTTGTGAGATTCTGTCCCTCAAAATACACATTACCATCAATAATAACCGGCATTGGCAACAGATATACCCCTAATTCTTTTGCTTCCGCATTGGACATCCCCGTATTGCTATCTGTCATGATCGCTATTCTCATACATCATTCCCTTTTCTAGTTAAAAATAATCTCAACCTATACTACAAAATAATATTATAACATACCCTTTTCTAACATTCAATCTTTCAAGATTCAAAATCTGTTCAAAAATCAATGAATGGTGCACATTATTCTAATGCCTTATCCTTGTATTGTGATAATTCCTCTATATATTTCTTACCCAACGGACTGATCACTGCTCCCTTGCGCACCAGATATCCAATTGTCATCACTTCATCAGAATCCAGCTTAACCGCACAATAATCCGATCCATTCAAATCTTCGCAAATAATTCCGGAACATAATGTATATCCATTCAATCCAACCATAAGATTAAGCAGTGTGGCTCTGTCATTTCCTCGAATCAACTGCTTGTAGTCATATGTGCTTAATACCTCTTCTGCAAAATAAAACGAATTATTGTTGCCCTGATCAAATGCCAGGCACGGGTATTCTTCCAATTCCTCCAAAGAGATCAACTGACGGTTTGCAAGAGGATGCCCCTTCCACAAATATACATAAATATGGCAATCCATTAAGGCATGAAACTCCAGTCCATTGGTATGGAACAGCTTTTCCAACACTTTACGATTAAATGCATTCACATATAAAATACCGATTTCACTCTTAACATTCTTAACATCTTCAATCACATCATATGTTCTGGCTTCCCGCACTGCAAATTCATACTCATCCATTCCAAACTGTTTTACCATCTGTACAAAAGCATTTACCGCAAAGGCATAATGCTGCATGGAAACACTGAACTTTTTCTTCGTCTGCTGCTTGGATATATATTTATTCTCAATCAGTTCATACTGCTCCACAACCTGCCTGGCATATCCAATGAACTCTTCTCCATCCGGTGTTAAAGAAATACCACGATTCGTCCTGCGAAATAATTCAATTCCCGTTTCCTCCTCTAACTCCTTTATCGCAGCCGAAAGACTTGGTTGAGACATAAACAGGTTCCTCGCCGCCTCACTCATAGAATCTGCATTTGCCACGGTGATCGCATATCGTAACTGTGCTAATGTCATATTTATCCCCTTTCCAGTATCACTCTGTTATATAAAAAGACCTATGATCACACTTGTTCTAGTGTACCATAGGTCTTAAAAAATAACAATTTGCAATCTTATGAAACACTCAAAAGATTCCTGTTCTGTTCCTGCTTCCGGATAATCTTCTCAATCAAGTCACCAATCCCCTTTGCAAAATGATAATGTCCCTCCACATCCATATGCTCGCGGTCTGTCACACTTGGTTCGGCATAATCAGAAGCCGCAAGAAAATGTGAATTCCACTTCTTGGCAACCTGCCTGTATGTCTCCGGCAGCCCTCTTGATACCCACACAGAATTCTCATTAAATTCCGGATCATACCCTTCCGCTCCAACGCCTTCTCCTAACGCAATCGGCGAAACCACAACTATCTCTATCTTCGGATCAAACGTCCTCACAACTTCGACTAACGACTCCATTCCATCCGCAATCGTTTCTGCATCTGCATGGTATAATGTCTTACAGTCATTCGTTCCGAGCATCAGCACAACAATATCGATCGGGCTGTGTGCCTCCAAAAGAACCGGTAGCCAGGATAATCCTTTCCGTCCCTGTCTTACAGCATCCTCAAACACAGTCGTTCTTCCGCATAATCCTTCTTCCACTACCCGGTATCCGGACTTTCTGACCCTCCTATCCAATAAACTGGTCCAGCGGACACCCCATTCGTATCTTCCATTAACACCCGGAATCAACCCATATGTATTCGAATCACCAAAGCATAATATATTTTTCATAGTGGTTTCCCTCATTTCATACTATTCTAGTATGATTACTATACAATAGTTTTATTTTCTTGTCAACCACCTTTTTACATGAACAGAACAAACTTTCCTATAAAAAAACTGCCGGACAAATACATTTGCCGACAGTCTTTTTTTAATGATCAAAATAAGATATATAATCTATATGATATTTGCTATCCGGAAACAGATAATCAAACAGGTCTACAAAATAATCATCCGTCATACTCGCCATAAAATCAACGACCATCTGCTCCTTACTCGTATTCTCAAGATACGAATCATAACCATATGTCACCGTATTTTCCTTCACAAACTCAATATGATGCCGGTATATGACAGATTGTGTCTTCCCTTCCTTCATATCACGAAGTAATTGATTGTACATCATATGAAACATCGGACGGATATCATTTTCATAAACATGATCTACGGCCTCATTAAAATATATCTTCTCATAATTCTCTTTCTTGGTTGCTTTGATTGCCTTGTAATATTCTTCATCCATCACAATGCAGTCTTTCCCATAGCTGTTCTCAACAATATTGACAATCAGATTATTAATAATCTCCGGATTGCTCTTTCCAAAGGTGCGTTCCTCAAAGATACTCTCATCCGGAATTAATTTTGCCCGAACTGCATCCTGACGATCTTTTCCTAAATATGCGATCATATCACAAACCCTGACAACACACGCCTCCAACGTATACGGGATCAACCTGCCAATTGCCTTTTCGTCTGTATAACATTGCCCATATTTATCATCAAAATGCGTAAAATCCTGCATAGGCACCGGACGATATTCCTTCATCGCAAACTCTCCATTATGACAAAGTATTCCGTCTAATGTCTGCAGACTAACATTCCGATTCAGGATACCATCTAACACCCTTACACTATGCACATTGTGATTAAAATACATTCCGCACGCTTCCTGAAAACATTCACTCAGATAGCGTTCTCCGGCATGTCCAAATGGTGTATGCCCGATATCATGCCCTAACGCGATCGCCTCAATGAGATCTACATTCAGCCCTAACAGCGTTCCAATATTCCTTGCAATTCTTGAAACAAGCTGCACATGAAGTGCTCTTCTGGAAATATCATCATTCTTATAAAATGAGAACACCTGTGTCTTATCTGCATACCGGTTATAATATGGTGTATGCATGATCTTTTCACAATCCCTTACATATGCCGGGCGAAGCAGTTTATTGCGATCCCAATCCTGTTTTCTTCGGATTGCATCCTCATCCTTTGTCCGGTACGGGTTCACATATCCATTTTTCCGATCTTCTATTATTCTATTCTGCAATTCCTCTGACAGATCATAATATTTTCTTGTTTTCATAATCAGTTGATATATCCTCCAACAAACTCAAAAGTCTTATTATAATAAGCATTCGAATCTGCATATCTGCAATTACCATGTATCGCATTCGTAACCGTAAACACTTCGTGAGCAGATGCGGTTGCCTGATCTAACGCTTTGGTCATGTCTGCTGTCGCATAAGTATCCCCATCTCCCTGTATATACAAGATCGGGATATCCGTTTTCTTTACCTGCTTGACCGCATCTGCTTCTTTCAGGCTATATCCTCCCCATACCTTCAATACTGGATTGATCATGTTAAGTATCGGAAATGTTGGCCAATCCTCATGACGAACCTTATATTCTTCCTTAACAACATCCCAGGCATTATCATATGCACCTTCTGCCACAATGGCTTTAACCGAACTCTTTACAGGTTCTCCTGCAAGCATCAATGCCGTGTCTGCTCCCATATCAACTCCATGAATTACAATTTCTGCATCCGGATAATCCTTTAGCAAAACATCAATCCAATTAATTACATCTAAACGATCCAACCAGCCCATACCGATCATAGAACCTTCACTCTCTCCGTTTGCCCGCAAATCCGGAAGCAGAACATTATACCCCTCCTTGGCATAATGCATCGCCACATCATACATATCCTCCATACTTCCACCAAATCCATGTAACAAAACAGCCCAGCGTTTTGAATTCTCATTTGTTACGATCTTTCTTGCTACGAGAATCTTTTCATCATCTGCCTCCATATTAAGCTTCTCTCTCGTAACTTCTTTCAACCATTCTTTTACATTTTCCTTCTCTGTCAGCTTATTTTCTGCAACAGCCGATGATTCTGTCATACTCGCTAAGCACTGTCGGTCTCCGCATCTGCCTCTGACAATATATCCTCTAGTGAGTAAAAATCCTCCGATTCCCACCACCAGCGAAAATACCACTACTAACTTAAACGCTGTCCAAATAATTTCCAAAAAGGTTCCGATCACTGTACCGATCGTAATCCGATCCTTTTCTATATTCTGTGCCGGTTTCGAAACCATATAAGGAGATTCCGCTTCCATCGTCGCTGCAAGTTCCTGTTCTGTTTTCTTCTCTATTTTTTCTCTTTCCGATTTTTCAGCCGCTTCTTTTTCGGCTTTTTCTCTCGTTTCTCTTTCGGCTTTTTCCTTTGCCTCTTTCTCCTCTTTTTCTCTCGCTTCTCTTTCGGCTTTTTCCTTTGCCTCTTTCTCCGCTTTTTCTCTCGCTTCCTTTTCGGCCTTTTCCTTTGCCTCTTTCTCCGCTTTTTCTTTCGCTTCCTTTTCAGCTTTTTCCTTTGCCTCTTTCTCAGCTCTTACCTTCGCCTCTTTTTCCCGCAACTTTCTTTCGGCTTTTTCTTTTGCTTCTTTGATCGCCTTTTCTTTCTCTGCTCTTTCCTCACTGGTAAGTTCTACGTTAATATCCTTCTTTAGCTGCTTTTGTGCATCTTTTAATAATTTGTTTACTTCCTCGTCCGTAACTTTCTTTTTTGCCTCATTTACATTCTTACCTGTAAGAATCTCATCCGCCATAAATATTATCCTCCATCCTCTGATACCTTTTCGTTTTATCGATATTTATGTAATAACGCAAGCATTGTGCGAACATCGCCAACCGGAATCTGTCCAGGTGCCGAAACTTCTCCGCCGCTGGCAAATGTAATAGCGGAACCAAATGTCTCTCCAACCAGCCGGCTGATCATGCCCATTCCTCCCATCGACATCGTGACAATCGGTTTCGTGTTGCCCTTATCATAATAATCCGTCGTTGCCTGTAACAATGTCACTACGTCTTTCTCCGTTTGTGGCATTACTGCAATCTTCGCAATATCTGCTCCCTGCTGTCCCATATATTCTAATCGCCTTGTTATCTCATCTTCCGGCGGTGTTTTCTCAAAATCATGATTACTTCCAATCACATAAACCTGCTTTTCATGTGCAATCTTTGTAATCTCCATTAAAACCTGATCTTCCATAAATGCTTCTACATCCAAAAGGTCAATACATCCACTCTCACATGCCATCCGGCACAAATTCATATATTCTTCTACGGATACCGTTAATTCTCCGCCCTCATTGGAAGTGCGGATCGTAAACAATAAAACAGTCTCTCCAGCCAATTGTCGAGCCGATTCCAACAACCGTTGTGTTGCCTCTGCATCCCGGATATGTTCATACCAATCCATCCGAAGTTCTATTATATCCGGTTGAAGTTCCATAATCTGTCCGATATACTCCAATATTTCGTCTGCGGTTTGTTTTACAACCGGTATACATATTTGGGGCATGCCCATTCCAATTTCTATGTTTCTAATACACAGTCCTTCTATTCTCATTTGCAGGCTTCTCCTTATGTCATATTGCCTGATACATCATGCCAGCGTTCACAAACTACATTGTTTTACAATCATATATAAGGCACATATACTTACATATTATCACATAAATTACAAAAAGGCTATTTCTTAAAAAAATATTAAGAAATAGCCTTCTGTCTTATTCTTCTCTTGATAACTTTTTCGCCTCTAACGTCTCTACCGCCAGATCAATCTGTTCCCGCATCGCCTCTGTGATATTCGTCGTTTCTCCGTAATTTAAATACGCCAGGATTGTCAGCATTTCCGCTTCATTATCCACGAAATAACCGGTTCCCTCCTGCTCCATATTTCCGATATTCTTCACCAGTTCCAACAATTTGTTCGGCATCATGCGATAATCCCATGGCCCGATCGTTCGTTCCAACATAGTTCTTCCTCCAGTCCACCTGTAACTCTGACGATCTATTCTGCATAACCCAAAAGATTA
>OLSQ01003591.1_pt1 | contig 10139 bp, 10 predicted proteins | sample 1672561 | NCBI WGS metagenome assembly OLSQ01 (sample SAMEA3136699, study PRJEB25190) | human gut metagenome | biome: human gut; feature: human-associated habitat; material: faeces | place: Austria | collected 2013 | reverse complement strand
CCGCTTCTGAAGCTCCGACCGAAGCCCCTGCCGAAGAGCCTGCCGTGAAGGAGACCATCACCGTCGGCGCTTCCTCCACCCCGCACGCCGAGATCCTTGAGCAGATCAAGCCCCTCCTCGCCGAGGAAGGCTACGATCTCAAGATCGTTGTTTTCGATGATTACGTTCTGCCCAACACCGCTCTTGAAGACGGCGAGCTCGACGCCAACTACTTCCAGCACACCCCGTATCTGAACAGCTTCAACGCCAGCAACGGCACGCACCTCGTTTCCGCCGGTCTCATCCACTATGAGCCGTTCGGTCTCTTCGGCAACGGCGTTTCCTCTCTTGACGAAGTCGCCGAGGGCGCTACCATTCTGATCCCCGCCGACGACAGCAACGAGACCCGCGCGCTGCTCCTCCTCGCTCAGGAAGGCCTCATCACCCTGCCGGAGGATGCCTCCGCGGAAAAGGGCGTCAGCCATCTCGATATCGTTGACGCGAAGGGCTACAACGTTGTTCCCGTGCAGGCCGACATGGTCCCGACCCAGCTTGCCAACAGCGACGCCGGCACGCTCGCCGTTATCAACGGCAACTACGCGCTGGCCGCCGGTCTGAAGGTTGCCGACGCTCTCGCCATCGAGGACGCCTCCGGCGACGCCGCCCAAACCTACGCCAATGTCGTCGCCGTCCGCGAGGCCGACAAGGACAGCGCCAAGACGGTCGCTCTCGTCAAGGCTCTCCAGTCCGAGACCGTGAAGAACTTCATCGCCGAGACCTACAACGGCGCTGTCGTCGCCATCTTCTGATTTTCCTTAATATGCCAAAAGCGCCGGAGCTCAAGCTCCGGCGCTTTTTTCATGCTCAACAAACAGGAAGTTGTCAGCATCCTTCTTTTTTATCTTTTATATCGTCTTTTAACGATTTGATTTCTTCCAGAATGAGTTCAGTACAAACGACTATAATACCTGAAAGAAGAATAATTCCACCATAAATCGGATAAATAAAGGATTCTCGGACTCCACCGCCAATGATGCCAGACAAGAGCTGCCACACACCGCTGAACGGCCAAACAACTAAAGCAAATACCACAATCATCATAATAATAGCTTTTTTCATTGTACTTTGCCTCCTTAAATTGCGATTTGTCTTTTCATGTCATGCCATGCCATACACTGCCACAGTATCAGCCGCAGCAGTTCAACCGCTGCGGCTCTTTGGTTTGACTGTCAATCCTCGTCGTGCCAGCCGTCCCAGACGGGGCGGCCGGTGTAGTGCTTGGGCTCTTCCTCGCCGCGCAGGACGCGCAGCGCTCCGGCGGCGAGCGCTTCGTGCTCGACCTCGCCGGGATAGGTGCTCACCGGCGCGATCCACTCACACTGCTCGCAGATGGTCTGCGTGATGTCTTCAAAGCGGAGAAGGCCGCCGGTAAGGAGGATGCCGTCCACCCTGCCGCCGAGCACCGCCGCCATCGCGCCGATGTACTTGACGATCTGGTATTTCATGCCGTCCCAGACGCGGATGGCTTTTTTGTTCCCCTCCTCGGCCATTTTATGTACGTTGTCGGAGCTGGAGGTGCCAAAGTGGCTCACAAAGCCGCCCGTGCGGGTGCAAAGCTTTTTGACCTCGTCGATGTCCTTATCGCGGACGTATTCGAGAATGTCCGCCACGGAGACCGAGCCGATGCGCGTCGGCGTATAGGGGCCGTCTCCCCCGGCGGCATCGTTGCAGTCGATGATGCGTCCGTACCGGTGCGCCGATACGGAAATGCCGCCGTCGATGTGGCATACGATAAAGCAGCAGTCCTCATACTTTTTCCCGAGAACATGCTTTGCGTGGTGCATCGCCACGCCGCGAAGGTTGAGCGCATGCATATTGGTGTGGCGCGGCACGCCGTCGATGCCGGTCATGCGCGCCATATCGCACAGCTCGTCTACGCACGGCGGATCGACCATGAAGATCCGGCCGCCGAACTCCTTCTGCAGCTCGCGCGCAAGCTGCACGCCGAGATTGGACGGATGCTCCATGCCGCCCTTCCCGGCGGCGGTGTCCTCGATGAGTTTATCGTCGATAACGTATACGCCGCTCGCCACCGGGTAACAGCTGCCGCCGCGGCCGACGATGGCGTCCACGTCCGAAAGGTCGATATGGTTCTCGCTCAGAAAGTCCATGATGAGCTTTTTGCGGTACGGGAGCTGCGCGTTTACCGTCGGGAATTGCAGCAGCACCGAGGAATCGTGAAACACATTGGTTTCCAGAATTTTATGTTCGTTCTCGAAAAGCGCCAGCTTCGTCGAGGTCGAGCCGGGATTGATAACAAAAATCTTATACTTTTTCATCACGCGACAGGAGCTCCATGATCTGCGTATAGTATTTCTCCGCGTTTTTCCGGAAGTTCTCTTCCAGCTTCTCCGCCTGCTCTTCCCCGCCACAGAGCATTTGCAGGTTCAATATCTCGCCCATGCCGTCCGAAAGAGCAAGATGTACGCGGCAGACGTTGTCCGCCGTTTCGTGCGAGGCGGTGATCATCGCGCGGCGGCGCAGCTCATCCGCGACCGGTTTTATATTTTTTTCCATTTTCTGGCGGACCGTCATCGGCAGACTGCTCTCCACGATCTCGCAGTTTCGCGCGCCGCGCTCGGAAATCCTGTAGAGGTTTCCTTCCTGCTCCACCTGATGGGAATCGACCAGCTCCGCGAGACACTCGGAGTATTCAAAATACCCCGCATTGCCCTCGGAAAGGGCGAGATCCGTGAGCGTTTCCCGCGTCACGGCATCCGGCAGACGGCGCAGAATGAACAGAATGAGAATCTTTATATCCAGCTTTTCCTGAAAGTTCTGATATCCTTCCATCGGAATCTCTCCTCATATTTATATAAAGCAAGTTTATCACTTTTTCCAAAGGGCGTCAATCGGCACATTGGGGCGGCGCGCGCATAGACTGTACTGAACTTTGTTAAAGGAGGAATTCCGATATGGCAGACAGGGTCGTACCCGGTCCGGTGGACAGCAGCGCATGCGTTCGCGAGGCTGTTTGTATCCATACGAAGAAAATATACTCCAGCTGCCGGGATAAGGACTGCGTAGAGGATCTGCGGGTGTTTCCGACGCGGACGTCACAGGGCTACATAGAAAACGCCTTCAGCATCCGCCCGAAAAGCGCCGAGCTGCTCTATGCCGGGGTAAACGTTGAGGAGATCACGTTCAACCGTGGGTACTATACGGTAGACGTTACCTATTTTTACCGTGTCACCGGCGAATGCGTCCCGAACGCAAAAACCGTCACCGGTCTCTGCGTATTCAACAAACGCGTCATTCTCTTCGGCAGCGAGGGGAGCGTCAAGGTCTACACCTCTGACGGCGAGATCACCACGCAGGCCGATCAGCCCGTCGGCGTTGTAGAGGCGGTCGATCCGATCGCACTTTCGATGCAGATCACCGAGAAGGACTGCGCCACGCCGCTTGACTGCATCCCGGAGGTACCGGCCAACATTCTCGCCGCGTTTCCGGAGGAGCTTGTGCTCACCGACTCCAACCGGCTCTGGTACGCGACGCTCGGCCAGTTTTCTCTCATCCGGCTCGAGCGCGACAGCCAGCTCGTCATCCCGGTCTACAACTACTGCTTCCCGGAAAACGAGTGCGTCGGCACGACGGACGACGATCCGTGCACGCTCTTCGGGCGCATCCGCTTCCCGGTGGAGGAATTTTATCCGCCCGACAATCTCTCGACGTGCGACAGCTACCGGAGCCTGCTCCAGTAACTTTTTATTATGTTATACGCGAAAGCGCCGGGACTTTGTTCGTTCCGGCGCTTTTCATCATCTTATCCGCGAACCCGGCGGATGACCTCGGCGCAGTGCGCCTCGTCGTACAAAACCGGGACAGGATATGTCGGGTTTGCCTCGCGCAGCGCCCAGGCGACCATCTGCGGGATATCTTCCTCGCGGATCACGTCCAGATGCCCGGGAATGCCCATGCGCGCGTTCATGGCGCGGATCGCGGCGATGAACGCCGCGCTCTTCTCATGCGCGGTACCGGTCGTTTTCGTGCCGGTGATTTCGGCAAGTCGGGCGAGCTTTTCCTCCGCCGCTGTGCCGTAATCCTCCAAAACGATGGGGAGAATGACAGCGTTTGCCAGTCCGTGCGCCGTATTATACAGCCCGCCGAGCGTATGGGCAATGGCGTGGACGTTGCCGACGCCCGCGCGGGTGAAGGCGACGCCTGCCTTGAACGAAGCAAGCGGCATTTCCTGCCGCGCTTCAAGATCGTGTCCGTTCGCATATGCCCGTTCCAGATACCGGAAGATCGCCGCCGTCGCCTCTTCCGCGCAGCGGTCGGTCTCCTTCGTTGTGCTGTGGACGCTGACGTATGCCTCCACCGCGTGCGTAAGCGCGTCCATGCCGGTCTGCGCCGTTGTCGCGGGGGGAAGATCCTCGGTGAGCACGGCGTCGAGCACAGCGAAGCGCGGCACGAGGCAGAGATCCATGATGGCGTGCTTGTGGTGCGTTTTTTCGTTGGTGATAACGGCGGCGATCGTCGTCTCCGAGCCGGAACCGGCCGTTGTCGGCACGGCAATGAACGGCGGGAGAGCGTGCATGACCTTGAAAAGCCCCGTCATCTGCTCCACGGTACGGTTGGGGCGCACGATGCGCGCTGCGGCAGCCTTGGCCGTGTCCATCGGCGAGCCGCCGCCCACGGCAAGGAAACCGTCGCAGCCCTCGGCGAGATACCGTTCCCGCACCTGCTCGATGATGGAGATCGTGGGATTGGCGCGCACGCCGTCAAAGTGGACGGCGGAAATGCCTGCCGCTTCGATCTGCGCGCGGATCGGCGGGACGAGCGCCGCGCCCGTATGTTTGCCGGAGACGATCATCACCTTTTTCACGCCGCAGCTGCGCAGTAGCTCCGGGATCCTCGCCGTGCTGCCCGCGCCGCTGACGATCTCCGGCTTGCGCCAGGGTAAAACGCGCGAACCGAGGTCAAATACGGTCTGGTAGGCCCGGTAGTAGAATCGTTTCATCGGTTTCATGCCGGTCATCCCCTTTTGTACGATTTTTTAAGCACGTGGAGCGAGGCTGTGACCGCGCGGCGCGCGCCGAAATCACGGAGCATGGCGCAGATACGCTCGCCGCGCTGCGCAAGATCACTGGTGTCCGCCTGATTGATAAAGAAGATCGGGTCAAAGCGTCCATAGCCAGCCCAGAGAAGCTCCGCCATCTGTTTTTCGGTGAGCGATTCCCCGGAAAGATTCACGGTGTTCTTTGCCAGCGCGTACCGGTGGACGATCTCCTCCGGCTTTTTTTCGAGCGCGGAGAGCCCTGCCACAACGATGGTATGTGTCGTTTCCGGGCGGATCACCGGCTCCCGCGCCGCCGGGAATTTCACCGGCAGACGGCGCGCGCCGTCTGCCTCAATGATAACGGCGGACGCCTCGCGGCAGAGAAAGCGCATCGCATCCTCCCCCGGCGCGCCGAATTTCCGCTCTTCCGAAAGAAATGTCCCGGACGAGGCGATCTTCCCTTCGCGCCACGCCGCGCGGCATTCCTCCGCCGAAAACGGGACGGAGAGAACAACGTCCGCATCGGACGGCGTCATGATGTGCGTTGTGGTAAAAAGCGCCGTCGGCAGAATGGTTTTCGTCTCGCGCGCAAGCGCGTACATCAGTGTCGTCTTTCCGCCGCCGCCGCAGAGAGAAACGACGTGCTTCTCCCGCTCCGGCAGGCAGAGCAGTTCATGCAGTACCATAGAGCCTTCTTCCTCCTATCTTATTTCGCCTTCGGCAGGCTCCAACGGTAATGCGCCGCAAGCAGGCGCAGCGTGAGCGTAACGGCGGCGCCGATGAGCATGGCGGGCATCTGTCCGATGTTCCAGAGCAGGAGGCACGCCACGGCGCCGAGGAGGGCCGCGGTCGCGTAAAAATGCTTGACAAAAATGTACGGAGGCGATCCGGCGAACACATCGCGCATCACGCCGCCGCCGCAGCCGGTGACAACCCCGACGAAAATGGCAAGGAACGCGTTCAGCTCGCCCGTAGCTATGTACGCTGTCTGCACGCCAATCACGGTGAATATGCCGAGACCGATGGCGTCAAAGAGAAGAAGCGCCGTGTCGTAAAGCTTCTCGTTCCAGTGCAGCAGCCGCCGCACCGGGGGCAGGAAAACAAGCATGGAAACGGCGATCGACGTGAGCGCGTACCCCGGCGACTGGAACGCCGCGGGCGGCGTGATACCGAGAATGAGATCGCGCAGTATACCGCCGCCGACCGCTGTCGTCATGCCGAGGATCGCCACGCCGAAAATGTCCATCTTCTTCGATATGGCGACGACCGCGCCGGAAACGGCAAAGGCGATCGTGCCGAGGATCTCAAAGGCAACAAAAAGGGTCATGTTCTCCTGCCTCCTAATTGGCTACAGAATGATGCACCGCCGGGCTGGTGAGATCCAGCGCGCGGAAGGAATACCCGTTTTTGATCCCCCAGGAGAGGATCTCCTCCACGGCGTCAACGCTGAAGGCGTTGGTGTCGTGCTGCAATACAACGGAATAGTCGTGCTTCGGCACGCTTTCCTTGAAGTTTTCGATGACCGTATAGCGCGTGGCGTCAGACGCCGTGTCCGCCGCGGAAACGTTCCAGTCGAAATAAGCGTAGCCCATGTCGTTCAGATCGTTCGTAAGACGCGTCATAATGCCGGGGTTAAAATGGCTCACGGTGTTCGAACTGCCGCCGGGGAAGCGGACGAGCTTTGCATACTCGCCCGTCTGCTCAAATATGATCTCCTGCATCCGGCAGAAATCGGCAAAATACGCCTCTTCACTCTGATAGATGGCGTTATAGTCGTGCGTTGCGCTGTGGATGCCGACGGAGTGGCCGCGTCGGGCGATCTCGCCGATGCACCAGGTGTAATCCTCATTGCAGTTCGTCACGAAAAACGTCGCCTTGACGCCATAGGCATCCAGAATATCCAAAAGATGCTCCGTATTGGCGGAAGGCCCGTCGTCAAACGTGAGATAGACCGTTCCCGCCTCCGGCGTGACCGTATCGGGCCGGTCCGCCGCCGTGACGATCACGCGGCGCGTGATGGCCTGCACGTCGACGTACGCCTCCGAGCGCACTTCTCCGGCCACGACCACGAGGCCCGTGGTGCAGAGGGTTTCGCACGCCACTTTCGAGTTGGCGTCGCGGCGCAGGAATTCGTCGAGGATTGCGTCGGAAATCTGATCCGAAACCTTGTCAGGATGTCCTTCGGACACCGATTCCGATGTAAATAAAAAGCCCATTTTCATACATTTTTAATGGTTAAACGTATAAAATGGGAAAAATTGGCTGTTGAAAATAAAAAATGTGCTGTTTTAGCGATTTTTTATTGTGGTTTGCAATCAGTCAAATCTTTCCACATTTCCCCGCTTGACAGACGGGACCGCAAAGATAGGTATAATTTCGGAGAATCCAAAACAATGTGCGCATCCTGCGGCGGCCGGATGAAACGATTTTTTCCTACCCTTGTTTCCGACAACATTCCAGCCTTCTATGAAAAAGCTCCTTTTTTGCCCTGTGCATGCTCCTCACGGCCGCAACGTCCGGGTCCGGCGGGGCTGGCTGACCGGCGACCTTTTCATCGACAGACGTTTCTACAGAGAGGTATCGCTCCGAATGCAATAACAAATCCCCGGTTTCTTCGCGAAAACGGGATTAAGAAAATGTAACGATCCGAATTATCGGATCGTTACATTTTTGTATTCGCTGACTTCCATCTGTAAGGTATCCTTTCAATCGGCGACTTCGGAGTATCGAATTCTGTCAATGGTTTTTATCCTATCTCGGCCGATTTCTTTCGGTTCAGCAGGGGCAGTATGAACGATATCACAGACGCCGCGATCCAGAAGAACGCGACGGGCCCGAAGTCGTAGTGCCTGGCTCCGTCAGCCGTTACCGATATGTTCGCATCGATAAGCCACCCTGAGGCTACGTCCTGAATTCCTGCGGCACAGTAGGATGCCATTCCGACGATTCCCAGTGCGGCTCCCGTCGCCTTCCGGGGCACGATGTCCACGGCCATCAGCCCTCCGAGGAAGCAGATCAGCACGCCGATTGCTATTCCGAACAGCACCATCGAGAGTACGTTCACCCACATGGCATCACCGCCGTAGAGGAACAGCGCCAGGGCCACGGAGTTCAGTATGCCGAACAGCAGCGCGGGAATCTTTCGGTCGCCCTTGAACAGCTTGTCCGAGAACCACCCGGAGAGCACGGTTCCGAGAATTCCCAGCAGTGCGTTTATCGAGACGACGGAAATGGCCTCCACGTCCGAGAATCCCTTGGCCTCCTGGAGGAACAACACGCCCCATCCGTTTATTGCGTAGCGTGATATGTACATGAATGCGCTCGCGGCGGCCAGCACCCATACGGCCGGGGTGCGGAGTACCTGTTTCTGAATCTCCTTGACGGACTTTTCGGCTCCGGGGACGGGCTTCTCGTGCGCCAGGGCCTCTACGGGCGGCAGTCCCTTGGATTCGGGGGTGTCGTGAAGCCAGCAGAGGACGATGACAACGCCTATTGCACCTGCGAGTGCCGATCCGAAGAACCCGGCCTGCCATCCTGCGAATGTGACGATGGAACCCACGAAGAGGAACGAGAAGAACTCCCCGAGGTTGTGGCTTGCGGAGAAGAATCCGTAATAGGTTCCGCGCTCTTTGAGGGGATACCACCGCGAGAGGGATATGATGGCCGGGGGCGCTCCCATGGACTGCGCCCATCCGTTCAGTCCCCACATGACGGCGAATGCCGCGAATATCACGGCCGTGGGAACTACGGAATGCGCCAGCCCCAGCAACCCCATCAGGGCGTTTGCGGCTGCCGAGACGATGAGTCCCGTGGCCATGAAGCGTTTGATGTTGCAGTAGTCGGCGATGAATCCGTTTACGAACTTTCCGACGGCATAGGCGAAGAGCAGGGCCGACCCGATGACGCCCAGCTGGGAAGCGTCGAGGGATCCGCTGTCGAGGATGGGCTTCTTCATGACGTTGAGACTCGTGCGGCAGACGTAGTAGAGGCTGTATCCGAGCGTTGCGGCGACGAAGGCCTGCAGGCGCAGACGTCGGTAGTACTTCGAGCGGGCGTCGTCGTCCATCTCGCGCCCGGGGGCGGGAGGGCTGATGCGGTAGAAGTCGGTGAGGCGGCTCATAGGGTCAGTCGTGCAGTCCGCGCGAGCGGAGGTAGGAGATCAGCAGTTCGGGGCGGTCGGTCTGGATCAGGGTGGCGCCCATGTCGACGAGTTTGCCGTAGACGGCCGCCGGGTCGCCTTCGAAGGCCGCATCGTCGCAGAGACCTCCGCAGAGCGAAGGCCACAGGGAGTTCACCCACAGTTTCGAGCCGCCGGCCAGCACTTTTTTCATGCAGGCTTCGACTGCGGGGGTGTATTCCGACCAGCAAACCTCGTAGGCAAGGGGTACGGTGTCCGTGCCGAGGTATTCGGCGAAGAGCGCCTGCCCTTTGGGTTTGAGGATGTCGATAATGGGCATGTACATCATGTTGTGCTCGTAGCGGGAGAACTTCGCGGCGACGTCCGCGACGGGGCTTTTGCCTTTGATGAGGAGCTGTCCGGTGACCCCGAGTTCCTCGGAGAGGCGCTGAACGAGGTCATAGTACTGGTAGCCCTTGTCGATATTGACCACGATGCGGTCCTTGCAGAGTTCCAGCGCTTCACGAAGCGTCGGCATGCGGTGCGACGTGGCCACGCCGTGGCCCGATTTGAGGAAACACCGTTGGATGGAGTCGTAGGGGATTTCGGCGATGAGGCCCTTGCCGGTGGTGGTGCGGTTCAGCGTCCGGTCGTGGCAGACCACCAGCACGCTGTCCGAGGTCAGCGCAAGGTCGATCTCTACGATGTCGGCGCCCATGCCGATCACCGATTCGATGGCCGCCAAAGAGTTCTCGGGCCAGTTGCGCCAGTCGCCCCGGTGGCATGCGACAAGCACCTTGTTCGAGGACGGATCGTGAATCTCCGAAACAACCCGTTCGGCACGGGTGCCGGAAACGGATTCGGTGTGTGAACAGGAGGTTTGTAAAAGCAGCAGTCCTGAAAGAAGAATAAGCAGTTTTTTCATGGATTGTTTGGGTTGGTGTCAATGAAATGCAAATATATGAAGAAAATCGTGTATTTGCG
>OLSQ01003575.1_pt1 | contig 10164 bp, 10 predicted proteins | sample 1672561 | NCBI WGS metagenome assembly OLSQ01 (sample SAMEA3136699, study PRJEB25190) | human gut metagenome | biome: human gut; feature: human-associated habitat; material: faeces | place: Austria | collected 2013 | reverse complement strand
CCTTGCGTCTAAGCAATGCCTCGTAAGATTTTTTAAGACCTTTATTGATTTTCGTCCTGATATTCATTTTTTCCTGTTCCGACATGGGAAACCAAAAGAACAAAAGCATAACACTATAACCACACTTATGAGCTCTACTTACCAAAGATGCGCAGCTACGGGTGGCAAGGGTAGTCTCTATTGCAAAAGTCATTCCTCGACTTATAAGTAAATCAATCCGTTGAAGCATCAGTTTCCCGGCTTCATAGCAACAGATGACGGATTGAATGGGGAAAGACCTTTTGCTATTTCATCTGCATTGACAAATTCCCGACACTCCAATAGATCCGGCAATACTGAATAGGAAACCGTAGTCTTTCCGGCTCCATTACATCCTGCGATTATATATAATGTCGGTTTAGTCATCATATATGCTATATGGCAAAAAATCCCGCAGGCTGTTCTGCTTGCGGGATTCATCTTTCTGCGGAGCGACCGAGATTCGAACTCGGGAATCGGTTTTGCCGATTACACGCTTTCCAGGCGTGCCTCTTCAGCCACTCGAGCACCGCTCCAATTGTCTGCAAAGGTAGACATTTTTTGGGGTTCGGAGGGGCTTACAGCTATTAATTTTTGTTAATTTTAATATCCGGAATCCCGTCGCAGACTATCAAGGGATACGCGGATTGGGGCAGTTCGATAGGCTGTCCGTTTCTATTATGTTCTCTGATAAGGTAATTGGTATATTCAAGTTCCTGTCTCATCCTTTCATAGTATTCTTCGGGAATGCCAAGTCTCGCGGCCTGAGATGCAGAGACTGCGAGAGTAAAAACTGAATCGCACAGCCGGACATAAGGTGCTATCCTTCCGACGGCTTCCCTGAACGCCGGAATTTCATCGTCGGGCAACCGCTCGGGCTGGCGCGGTACGTCGGCCCCGCAGGCTGCAAGCGATAATCCGAGAACGAAAATCCATTTGAAACTTTTCATAAGTCAGACAATATACATGTCACACTATCTGCAAAGTTACGAAAAAGTTGCGAACGACACATTTACAGTGGCGAATTCACCACAACAATCCGACGGGGGAGACGTTATAAAGATGTCTGAAACGCTAAGTGTGCAACACGACCCGAGACTGGCTGACCAACAATCATTTATTATGAAGAGAAATATAATCACGACTGTTTTAGGCGCAGCGTGCGCACTGACATCTCTGGCAGAGACACCCGACGCCCTCCGGTTCGATCCGGAAAATTACAAATTGGATTCAATCACCATGCCACACGGCAATGTGGTGAAATTCAAGGCCTACGAGAACATATACTATGTAAGGAATATCGAGGACTCCACTTACCAGCGACTCAACATCTATGTGCCTGTCGATCTCAGACAGCGCGACAGGAAAGAGATCCCGATAGTCATGCGCAACAATGTGGGCGGTTACATGGCCTCGCCGGCAGGAACTCCGTCGGCTGCCGATGCAACGGGCCGCGCCCTTGAGGAAGGATATGTACTGTGTATTCCCGGTGCACGCGGCAATGGGTCTGCTGTCACGAGCGGAGGCACGACGGTGTACACCGGAACGGCACCGAACGGACTGCTCGATCTCAAGGCGGCCACGCGATACCTGCACTACAATGCGGATCTGCTGCCGGGCAACGCCGACCGTATCTTCACCGACGGCACCAGCGCAGGTGGCGCCATGTCGGCTCTGCAAGGAGCAACGGGCAATGCTACCGAATATGAACCGTATCTGAAAGCGATGGGAGCAGCCGAAGCATCGGATGCCGTATATGCATCGATCTGCTACTGCCCGATCACCGATCTGAATCATGCCGACATGGAATATGAATGGCTATACCGGTGTACAAATTCTGGCGTCCGCCATCTTGACACAGCACAGACTGCCATATCCGATGAACTCGCGGCACTCTGCCCGGCCTACATCAATTCACTGGGACTTCGCGACGGCGACGGCAACCCTGTCACAGCCGACAATTATATGGATTATCTGAAGACGTTCATCATGGCATCGGCCCAAAAAGCTCTTGAGGAAGGCTGCGAGATACCGGACACAATCGGTATCGTACGGTACGTGAAGCCGCGGCCTACTTTCGCACAGCGACTCGGTGCCGGGCCCGTCAACGGCGGTAATCCTGACAGCAGCCGGCCACCACGCGCAGACAACTCCGGCGCACAATACACGGATTATGTGACCGACGTCGACTGGACAAAGTATCTGTCGTACGTAGCCGGCCAGACTCCGCTGAAGACACCTCCGGCGTTTGACGCCTACGGAGTACTCGGCGCGGGTGCCACACCCGAAAACCGTGTGTTCGGCGATACCGAGGGCAATCCGGCAAACTTTACGGAATTCAGCCTGCGCAAACGTACGGGCGACGCAGAGGCATCTTTGTCTGAGGAAACCATGAAAAGGATACGTCTGATGAATCCGATGGATTTCATCAGCCCCGCCCGCAATGGAACGGCCCGTCACTGGTATATACGGCACGGAGCAAAGGACCGCGACACGTCGTTCCTTGTTCCGGTGAATCTTGCCACGCGACTGCGCAATGCAGGGTACGACGTAGATTTCGCCCTGCCGTGGAACCGCCCGCACTCGGGCGACTACAATCTCGACGACCTATTCCGCTGGATCGAAAGTGTAAAGTAAGGGATCAAGTCCCCGTAGCCCGCACGACTACGGGGACTATTCATCTTCGGAAAGATCGGCCGGGGGATTGACCACAGGAATGTCTTTCTGTGCCGCAAGACGGTAGAGATACCGGATGGATGCCTCGCGGGTGTCCTCGATCTCGCAGTCCTTGATGGCCTGCTTCAGGTTCTTGGTAAAGTATCCGACAAGAGGACTCTGCGACAGGCCGAAAATGTGCATGATCTCGTTGCCGTCGACGGGGTTCTTGCGGTTGCGTTCGGCATCCTTGAGGCGGATGTCGACGAATTTCCGCTCGACTATGTCGAAATTGTCGAGAAACCGCTGCTTCTTGGCCTCGTTCTTGCTCGTGATGTCGGCTCGCGCAAGTGTCATAAGGTCGTCGATATCCTCTTCGGCATAGTTCATGAGCCGGCGTACGGCACTGTCGGTGACTTCCTCCTCGACCAGGGCGATCGGACGCATGTGCAGCTCCACGAGTTTTTTCACATAGCGCATCTCGGCACCGAGCGGCAACTTGAGGCGCGCGAATATGCCGGGCACCATTTTCGAGCCGACAAAGTTGTGGTTATGGAATGTCCAGCCTGTCGCAGGATCGAAGCTTTTGGTGACCGGTTTGGCGATATCGTGCAACAGAGCAGCCCAGCGCAGCCATTCATTGTCTGATTTGGCCGCGACATTGTCGAGTACCTGCACGGTGTGGAGAAAATTGTCCTTGTGTGCCCGGCCGCCTACTACCTCGACACCGCTCAGAGCCTCCAGCTCGGGCAAGATGAATTTGAGAAGCCCTGTCTGGTGAAGCAGCTTCCAGCCGACCGACGGCCTCGGCGACCGCATTATCTTGCCGATCTCGTCCTTTATCCGTTCGCGCGTAATGATCTCGATACGCGGAGCATTGCGGCAGATCGAGACAAGTGTCACGGGCTCTATCTCGAACTGCAGCTGCGTGGCGAACCGTATGGCACGCATCATGCGCAGAGGATCGTCGCTGAAGGTCACATCCGGATCGAGCGGAGTGCGGATGATGCGGCGGCTCAGATCGCCTACTCCGTCGTATCGGTCGATAAGCTCGCCGAAGGTATCGGCGTTCACCGATATGGCCATGGCGTTAATGGTGAAGTCGCGGCGGGCTATGTCGTCATCGAGCGTGCCGTCCTCGACAATCGGATTGCGCGAGTCGCGGCGGTAGGATTCGCGGCGCGCGCCCACGAATTCGAATTCATGACCGCGTGCGGTGACCTGCGCTGTGCCGTAATTGCGGTAGACAGCCAGATGCGCGCGCGGACCGAGAGTGTCGGCCACAGCCTCGGCAAGTTCTATACCTGATCCTACGGTGACGAAATCAATGTCCTTCGACGGACGCTCAAGCATAAGATCGCGTACATAACCGCCGACCACGTAGCAATCGCGGCCAATCGAGTCGGCGATAACACCTATTTTTTTAAGTGACGGTTCGGTGAGTTTCTCCTTCAGGTTCATTTCTTGTCAACGGCTCACACGAGGCTCACGATCTCCTCGGGGGCGAGCGTCAGGCAGCGTGTGGCTTCTTTTTCGATAATATATGTATTCTCGATGCCGACAGCTCCGACACCGGGGATTACGAACTTGGGCTCAATTGCTATCGCGTTGCCCAAGACGAGAATGTCGCGCGAACGGTGCGAAAGCACAGGCGACTCGTTGATCGAGATTCCAAGACCATGGCCTACAAACGGCGCGTGATAACGGTGTCCCATGAAATATTCGGACATGCCGCCTTCGGCTGCCATGCGTACGGCCTCGTCGTACAGTTCGGAAGCCCGGACACCGGGCCGGGCCATTTCCTGCAGACGCGCACATATTCGGCACGAGAGTTCGTTGGCCCGGGCAGCCTCATCGGGCACGTCGCCCACGATATAGCAGCGCGTCATATCGGTCATGTATCCGGTGAAGTTACCGTTTATGTCTACCATGACCGGTTTTCCGGGCCTGATGACGGTGCCGTCGGCACCTACAGGGAGCGACGGACTCATGCCGGCGCCGCCCATGGCAAAATCGTAGGGCGACGGACGGTCGGCATTGTCACCGGTGAGGATATTGCCCATGTAAAGTTCCAGATCCGGTCCGGTTACGCGGAACTGACCCAGACAACCCTCGAGACGCAGTGCGCGTTCAATCTCAATCTGAAACTCCACGTCGCTCATGCCCTCGACATAGAGGTGCGGTATGTCGCGGTAGACTTTGGTCTGTCTGAGGCCCGACATTTCCATCTGCCGGATCTCAAGCGGTGTCTTCACGGCACGGGCACGCCGCATCACGTCCGAAGCATTAGCCGGCCGCCCGAGACCGAAAGCCTTCAGTATACGCTCGACGCGGCCGTATGGCATCGTCTCAATTTCAAGGCCGAGTGTCGCAGGCGCCTTAACCTCAGCCGGGATTTCCTCGACCTTGGAAATATGTCTGATGTCCGCACCACGGAGCGTAGTGGGTCGCCGGACAAAATACTTTATGTCACCTTCACTGTCGATATATATGAAGCCGCAGAATACACGACCTGTGAGATAAAAAATGTCGGCATTGTCGCAAAGCAACAGCGCGTCGACATTCTGTTCACGCATATTGTCTGTAATACGGCTGATCCTCAGCGCCAGATCGTCGGAGGGAATAAGCTGCAACTGTTCCTCAAATTTGACTTCCATAATCCAATACTTTAGTTTCAAGTTCATTAAACGCCTCGATCGTATAATCGGCATCGGAAACGCGTCCGAACCCGTAGCTTGCCCAGCAGAACTCGACTCCCGCAGCATGCGAGCTGTCGCTGTCGCGCTGGATATCGCCGACATAGACGGGGTGTCTCAGATTATAACAATCGATCAGGGTCTTAAGATTTTTGTCCTTGTCGACTCCTGTGGCTCCGAAACTGAGCCAGTCGGTAAAATATTGTTTCAGGTTGTTGATGGTCAAAAAATTATCGAGTCCGCGCCCGGTACAATTACTTATCATGAACAGCCGCACCCGCTTTCTGAGGGAACCGAGCGTCTGGTGCACCTGCGGATAGAGACGTCCACCCAACACGGGCATCAGTTCGTTCTCGACATCCGTAAGCGTAGCCATAAATCGCTCGGGATCGCGGTCGTATCCATCCATAAGGCAGTGGTAAATCTCGATCAAAGGCTTACCCATAAGGGCCACAAGTTCCGCGTACTGTACAGGAGGCCGTACTACACCGAGCCGTGCTGCTGTCGTGTCCCATACCTTGCAATATGAGTGCACCGCATCCCAAAGGGTGCCGTCCATATCGAACACGAGAGCGTCGATATCATTCTGTTTCATTTCGCCGTTTCGTTAATAAATACAAGTCCTATCTGTTCGAGATATTCCACTGTGTCAACCCTCATGATATGCCTGACTCTGACAGGTGCGCCGCGCCGCACGACGTAGCGGCCGGGCAAAGTGTCAACACGGACATATGTGACTCCCGAACCGCGGCCAAGCCAGCGGCCGTAGGAATCGGCAAGCCGCACATTGACAGTGTCAGTAATTCCGACCGTATCGCCGGCTACCGGAGGCACACTCACCTCGAGCCACAGGTTCTCGAAAATATATGCCGACGAATGTCTGACCGCTACAGCCAGACGAGCGCTGACTATCGAGTCCGAGAATTCAGGCTCGAATTCAAGAGTGTCTCCGTAAGCCCATCCGTGCGCGCCTATGGAATGAAATTCGGCATCTTCGGTGACTTCGGGATGACATGCAGCACAAAGCAAGGCAAAGGCCGCGACTGCGGCAAGGAGATGTCTCATCACTCGTCGGTCGGTGGTTTAGGTTCCGGATTCTTTGCCTGATCGCCGTTCTGTGCCGGCTTGCGGCGTTTTTTCTTGGGCCGGTCACCATCGGAGCGCGGCTGTCGGTCGCGACCGTCGCCATTCTGCTCACCGGATGCCGCGGGTGCAGGCTTTTTCTTCTTTTTCTTTTTCTTACGGTCGAAGCGTGTCAGATCGTCCTCGCCGAGAATATCGCCGAAAGCAGCTTTCTCGGTCCGCTTGCTGTCGCCCTCGGCCTTAAGCGTCAGAGGCTTCTCGCCCTGCCGGTTGAGGCCGATGACCTCGAAAGCCCGCTCGGCCGAAATGGTGACAAGATTGGCACCCATCGACTTGTCGGTCGAATAAGTGATCTCGCGCTTGAAGATATCGGTCTTGAAGTGATAATATGTAGCGTCGGCAGTTTCAAGACGCATATCCTTCGGAGGAAGATGCCTGGAGCTCTCCACATAGGTGTCGACCTCGAAATTGAGGCAGCATTTGAGCTTGGCGCACTGTCCGGCAAGTTTCTGCGGATTGAGCGATATGTCCTGAAAGCGCGCCGCGCTCGTAGCGACGGACACAAAATTGGTCATCCACAGCGAGCAGCACAGCGGGCGTCCGCATGGTCCTATGCCGCCGATACGGCCGGCTTCCTGACGCGCGCCGATCTGCTTCATCTCGATGCGCACCTTGAATGTCTCGGCCAGTACCTTGATGAGCTGGCGGAAGTCGACACGTTCGTCGGATATGTAATAGAATATGGCTTTGTTGCCGTCGCCCTGATATTCAACGTCGCCTATCTTCATGTTCAGCCCCAGGTCGGCGGCAATGCGGCGAGCCTTGATCATGGTGTCGTTCTCTCGGGCCCGTGCCTCCTCGTAACGTTCGAGATCACCCGGACGCGCCTTACGGAACACGCGCTTGATCTCCGACTCATCGTTTTGCCGCCGGCGCGACTGCGCGCCACGCCGCATGCGGCGCTCGACAAGCATGCCAACAAGCGTCACCCGGCCGATATCGTGGCCCGGGGAGGCCTCGACGGCCACCATGTCGCCTATCTGAAGCGGAATATGAGTACTGTTGCGGTAGTAGCCCTTGCGGGTATTCTTGAATGTCACCTCCACGAACTCACTGTCGGCATATCCGCCTGGAATGTCGGCAAGCCAATTATAGCTGTGGAGTTTGCATCTCGGACCTTCGGCCGACCGGCAGCCACCGCTCTGGCAGGAAGCACCGCATGCCGGAGCTTCCTCCCGGGTCTTGTCGTCCTCTGCCATGGCTTACTTCGCAAAGGCAACCGAACGGGTCTCGCGGATAACCGTGATCTTGACCTGTCCGGGATATGTCATCTCGTCCTGGATGCGCTTGGCGATCTCGCTCGAGAGCTTTTCGGTCTCGACATCGTCGATCTTGTCGGCGCCTACGATCACGCGGAGCTCGCGACCGGCCTGGATAGCGTAAGTCTTGATCACACCCGGATACGACAGGGCGAGCTGTTCGAGATCGTTCAGACGCTTGATATATGCCTCGACTATCTCGCGGCGTGCGCCGGGACGGGCACCTGAAATGGCGTCGCATACCTGCACAATCGGAGCCAGCAGCGATGTCTGCTCGATCTCGTCGTGATGTGCGCCGATCGCATTGCATATTTCGGGCTTTTCCTTATATTTCTCGGCGAGCTTCATGCCTAAGAGTGCGTGCGGCAGCTCGGGCTCCTCGTCGGGCACCTTGCCGATATCGTGCAGCAGACCTGCCCGGCGGGCTTTCTTGGGATTGAGACCGAGTTCGGAAGCCATGATGGCACACAGATTGGCTGTCTCGCGCGAGTGCTGCAGCAGATTCTGGCCGTAGCTCGAACGGTATTTCATCTTTCCGACCAGGCGGATCAGATCGGGATGCAGCCCGTGGATACCGAGATCAATGGCTGTGCGCTTACCGGTCTCGATGATCTCGTCCTCGACCTGACGGCGTACCTTTGCCACGACTTCTTCGATACGTGCGGGATGGATACGTCCGTCGGCCACAAGCTGATGCAGGGCCAGGCGGGCTATCTCGCGGCGGACAGGGTCGAAGCCCGAAAGCACGATGGCCTCGGGGGTATCGTCGACGATAATCTCGATGCCGGTGGCGGCTTCGAGCGCACGGATGTTGCGGCCCTCGCGACCGATGATCCGGCCCTTGATCTCATCGGAATCGATATGGAACACAGTGACAGAATTTTCAATCGCCGTCTCGGTCGCCACACGCTGTATGCTCTGCACGACGATCCGCTTGGCTTCCTTGTTGGCCGTCATCTTGGCATCGTCCATGATGTCGTTGATGTAGGATGCGGCAGCCGTCTTGGCCTCGTCTTTGAGCGACTCCACGAGCTTGTCGCGGGCCTCGGCCGACGACAAGCCGGAAATGTGCTCAAGCTGCTCTATGGCTTGCGAATGAAGTTTGTCGACCTCTTCCTTGCGGGCAGTGAGCGCCGCTGACTGGGCATCGAGAGCCTGGCGGGCGGTGTCGACCTCATTGCGGGCCCGTGCCGTCTCGCTCTGCTGCTGATTGAGCTGCAGCTCGCGCTGTTTCTGGCGCGCTTCGGCCGTCTGCACCTTGGCCATGCGCTGATTGGCCTGCTTTTCGGCTTCGGCAGTGATTCGGAGCACTTCCTCGCGGCCCTCAAGCAGTTTGTTGCGTTTCAGATCCTCGGCTTCGCGTTCGGCATCGGCCAGTATTGTCTTGGCCCGGGTCTGTGCCATACGCTTCTGCGCTATAAGCGTCGCGGCCACACCGATGACGGCCGCCACAACGCCGATTGCTATATTTATGATTATTTCCATATGGGTAAGTTTATTAAGGTGATGATCTATATGGGTTTATACAAATTAATCGTTCGCACCGGGCCTCACCTCCGTGAAGTCCCGTGTGAAAAAAGCCATGATCACTTGCGGCTCCTGCCGAACATGAAAATCAAAGTCAGGGAAACATACCGCCGCGGCACGCGCCTCATTTTTCGGCAAGCAACAGGCTGTCGAGTGTCTTCTCGAAATCATCGAGCATGCGCGACTGGGCCGACAGCTGCTCCGACTTCCGGTAGTACAATTCCGCGAACGCCAGCGCCACCTTGGCCAGCGCATAAGCGGAAGACTTGTTCACCGAATCAGCCATCATTCTGTTGTACAACTCATTGACATGGTAAGCCGCCTTGCGGAAAATAGGCTCTTCCGCCAAGGTAATATTGAAAACAAATGGCTCTACGTCTGCTATCTGAGCGGTAAATCTATGTTTCTTTTCTTCGTTCATAATTCTGCAAGCCGCCGTCGCACCGTTCACTCTACGAGATCCCTGATGCATCGATCGACTTCTTTCAATAAATCCGCTATAATGGCTCTGGAGGCTTCTACCGAACCGGCGTCATGCTCTATAACCGATGCCACCGACAAGTATTCGACTCTGGCTTTCAGGTCCTGAATAGTCCTGTCACGAGCCATTATCTTAGCTTTTAGCTCAGTGATCTGTGCGCGCGCTTCCTCCAGAGAAGCCCTCGTCACTGTGTACTTCTCCGATAAGACGAGTGTCTTTGCACGCACACGCTCGATCTGTTGCTGAAGGTCAGAGGCCATTTTTCGCAAATTTTCACAAAAGTACATATTATTTTCTAAAATTCAATCAATTTTTCCGATTTTTTTATCAGGAAAGATTCCAATAAGAAGTGCAACGGCCTTCTCCTCACTCCTCCTCAGGGTAA
>OLSQ01003568.1_pt1 | contig 10177 bp, 4 predicted proteins | sample 1672561 | NCBI WGS metagenome assembly OLSQ01 (sample SAMEA3136699, study PRJEB25190) | human gut metagenome | biome: human gut; feature: human-associated habitat; material: faeces | place: Austria | collected 2013 | reverse complement strand
GTCTGGCGAAGATCGCAAGACCAGACACCTGCGTGATCACCAATATCGGTACCTGTCACCTGGTAAAATTCTGGAGACTAAGGCGCGGATTTTGGACCGGGCGTAATGTCTGGGGAGAAAGGAGAGGTCTATGAAAAGTGCGTTGCTCAGGCTGCGTGAGGCCAGAGAAGCCATCAGCCCTACAGAGCGGGAAATTGCGGATTATCTGCTGCAGCATCCGGAGGATGTGATTGACCTGAGCATTCACGAGCTGGCCAAGCGGACCTTTTCCTCTCCGTCCACCATCATTCGGATGTGCCACCGCATCGGTTTTGAGGGCTTCAAAGAGTTCCGCAAAGCCATTACCTATGAAATGGCGATCCGAAGGCAAAACAAGGAGGCCGAGCAGAAGGAAATTACCCGCTCCGACAGCTTGGAGGACATTGTTGAGAAAATCACCTACAAAAATATTATGTCCCTGGAGGATACAAAGAACCTTCTGGATACGGAAACCCTGGAAAAATGCGTAGAGCTGGTGCGGGGTGCCCGGATGGTGCTGCTCTTTGGAACGGCAGCGCAGCCGCTATGGATCTCCGCCCTGTGATGAGGGCAGTTCCCTCAGTGACCGCAAGATCCGATGGAAATTACGCTTACAGCTCCGATTTATAATTCGTTTCGCCGTGCCCGGTTATCTGCCGTGCACGGCGGTCCTTTGTGTTATCAATGAGGATTGGCATTCTCAGCTGCTCCAGGCCAGGAATACCTCCCGGGAGGATCTGGGGATCGTCATTTCCTACTCCGGCAGTACGGTGGAGGTCATTGAGTGCATGAAGGCTATGCGGGAAAACCACACACCCATCATCGCCATCACCCGGTGCATTTCCTCTCCTGTTTCGGAGTTGGCCGATTACAAGCTGTATACTACGGCTAACGAGTCCACCTTCCGCACCGGAGCCATGTCCTCCCGGATTTCCCAGCTCAATATCATCGATATTCTCTACACAGCCTTTGCCAACAGAGAGTATGAACGCTGCCTGGAGCAGCTGTCCAGGACCCATATTCGCAAACCGCCTCTCACACCAAAGGCCAGTGAGACGCCCAAATAGCCACGGATTCAGCGCCGTTCCGCTTACCTTTGGCAGCCGGAACGGCGCGCTTTGCTTCTAAAGTCGGCTGTGGGCAGTGGAACATAGGCGGCGGTATGGTTGTTTATTCACTGGATTTCGGTGAAAGAAAGTTTCGCGCCCCAGGGGGCAAATTGCGATTTTGTTTCAAACAACGGAAATAATATACCAATCGGAGGCTGAAAGGTTGCGGCAAATTGTTCACTTTGCTATAATTCTTTCAGAAACTTGCATGGTATACAAGAACATGCATAAAGAAGGGAGTCTTCAGGATGAAGAAACGAGTGTTTCGTAATGTGCTGGGGTTGGCCCTGGCGGCCGTGATGACCGTATCTGCGGCTATGCCTGCCCTGGCAGCGAGGGGGCCGGATACGGCCTATGAGACTCTGGCGGAGAGCCATGTGACGCAGGCGACGCTTCCAGAGGGACAGTGGCAGTCGGTGGTGTCCTTCCCGGACTGGTGCGGCTATGTGGATGACACCCTGGTGATGAACAATCTCTTTAGCTTCACTGGCTTTGCGGGCCAGGGTGAGCTGTACGTGACTGTCGCCGAAGGGGTGACCAGTTTCCGGATGTTTGTCAATAACGTAGAGGTGGATACGGCCTCCATGCTGCCGGGTGGCACCTGGAAGCTGGACATTTCCGATGTAGCCCTGGACGGAACCAATACCATCCAGGTGACGGGGATCACCCCCAGCCAGCTGGCAAGCGCTGTGACGGTACATATTCCATATCCTGTGGTCATAGACGGGGACCCGTCTGAGGTGGGGATGGATGCCAGCACCGTGGAGCTCATCGGCGATTTCATCAGCGCTGAAGTGAAATACGGCTTCTCCGGCGCTCAGCTGGCCGTGGTCAAAGATGGCAAGCTGGTGATCAATGAAGCCTGGGGCTCCGCCAACGGCTATCGTGCCGACGGAACCCGGATTGAGCCAGGTGACGAGGACTATGTACCTGTGACGACGGACACCCTGTATGACCTGGCCTCCAATACCAAGATGTACTCTGTGAACTATGCGCTGCAGTACCTGGTGGACCGGGGCCAAATCAGCTTGGATGCTCGCATCACGGATTTCTATCCGGAGTTTGACGATGAGGGAACCACCATTTTCAAGGACGGGACCTCTGAGGAAATGAAGGCTCAAATCCTGTCTTGGAAGTCCCAGCTCACCATTCGGGACATCCTGATGCATCAGGCCGGCTTTGATCCGGACCCTCAGTATCACAATGACCAGTTTAACCAGGTCACCCAGAAGCCCCAGCAGGGCGTGAGCAACCCCCTGTTCTCCCAGGACCGGGAGAAAACTCTGGAGATGGTTCTGGCCTCTCCTTTGACCTATCAGCCAGGCAGCAAGACAGTCTACTCGGATGTGGACTACATGCTTCTGTGCTTTATCGTGGAGCAGGTGACGGGCAAACGGCTGGATGCCTTCCTGAAGGAGACCTTCTGGGACCCCATGGGCCTGACCCATGTGACCTACAACCCCTTGCAGAACGGCTTCCAGAAAGAGGATTGCGCCGCAACTGAGCTCCAGGGCAACACCCGGGACGGCGCCATTTCCTTCCAGAACGTCCGGACAGACACCGTCTGGGGCGAGGTCCACGATGAGAAGGCCTATTACGCCATGGGCGGCATCTCCGGTCATGCAGGCCTGTTCTCCAATGCAGAGGATCTGGCGAGGCTGGCCTCGGTGATGCTCACCGGCGGCTACGGCGGTCATCAGTTCTTCTCCAAGAATACCATAGACGAATTTACCAAGGCCAAGAGCCTGAGCTACCCCACCTGGGGTCTGGGATGGTGGCGGCAGGGAGAGATTGGCCGGGTGAACTACTTTACCACCCATGCTTCTGGTAACACCATCGGCCACCAGGGCTGGACCGGCACCCTCACGGTGATTGATCCGGAGAACGATCTGGTGGTGGTGCTCCTCACCAATAAGAAGAACTCCCCGGTGATTGACAACACCGTGGACACCAACGATTTCTACTCCGACAACATGGTTTTGGGTGCGCTGGGCTCTGTGGTGGGCTATGTGTACGAGTCCTTCACTTCCACCCCCGATGCCATGGATGCCAGCCTGATGCAGTTTGCCAAGGAACGGATCAAGCTGATGTCCAGCCATAGAGACGCCTATGACGAAGCGCCCCATATGAATGATTCCTTTGCCCTGGCCGACCTGGTGGTCACCCGGGCGGAGCGGCGGCAAACCCAGGTGACCAAGGACTACGCCCAGACGGTTCTAAACGACCTGAAGAGCTATGTCCAGACGTATGTAGCCAAGGAAGCCAACCTGACCAACGCGGAAGCCTGGTCTGGAGCTCTCCAGGCCCGCATTGACGCCATTGGCACAGAAGGGACTGCTCCGGCTGCCCCGTCCATGTCAGCTGTCCAGGTGGATGCCATGCCCGGTATCAACGCATCCGGGAATTTCGCTGGTGGCCAGGACCAAAATGCGGTGTACTTCCCCCGCTGGGGCAGCGGCACCACCTCCTATTGCTATAACAACAGCATCACCTGGTTTGAAGGCTTTGCCGGTCAGGGCACGGTGTACTTCCAGATGCGCCGGGCGGTGCCCAGCATGCGGATCTTCATCAATGGCGTAGAGGTAGATACCTCTGCCATGCTGAACACCACCGGCATGTTTGCCATTGACGCGTCCCAGTACACCGTCAATGGGCGCAACTCGGTGCAGGTGACGGATATGCCCATCGCCACGGCTCGCCTGAGCGCCCTTATGGTGGTTACCAATCCCCAGGTGGTGGAGGGAACCCCCAGCGAGGTGGGTCTTGACACCAAGGCGCTGGATATGATCGATTCCATGATCCAGAAGGACATTGACTATGGCTTTACCTCCGCCCAGCTGGCCGTGGTGAAGGATGGCAAGCTGGTGTACTCCAACGCCTGGGGTACGGTGAATGCCTACAACCAAGACGGCACCCCTAAGACGGACAGTGAGGCTGTGACTACAGACACCCTGTACGATCTGGCCTCCAACACCAAGATGTACGCCACCAATTACGCTGTGCAATATCTGGTGCAGAATGGCAAGCTGAATCTCAGCGATCCCATTACCAAGTTCTTCCCCAGCTTTGCCGAGGACACCATTGAGATTTCCTATCGGGTCAGCCAAGGCTCCGGCGCTCCGGATCTGGCTACGGCAAAGGCCTGGAAGGAGGAGCTCACCGTGGCTGACATCCTCCAGCATCAGGCGGGCTTTGCACCCGATCCCCAGTTCCACAATGATCAGTTTGATCAGGTGACCCAGAAGCCGGCTCCCGGCGTGGAAAATGTGCTCTACGCCATTGGCAAGGAGCAGGTGGCCCAGGCCATTTGCAAGGCTCCCTTGGTCTACGAGCCCGGCACCAAAACGGTGTACTCCGATGTGGATTACATGCTCCTGGGCCTCATTGTGGAGCAGATTACCGGGCAGAGCCTGGACGTGTTTATGCGCGAGACCTTCTATGAGCCTCTGAACCTGACCCACATCACCTTCAACCCTCTGCAAAACGGCTTCACCGCCAACCAGGTGGCAGCCACAGAGCTGAACGGCAACACCCGGGACGGGGTCATTTCCTTCCAGAATGTCCGGACCTCCACCATTCAGGGTGAAGTCCACGATGAGAAGGCCTACTACGCCATGGGCGGTGTCTCCGGCCATGCGGGCCTGTTCTCCAATGCTGAGGATCTGGCCAAGCTGGCTTCCATGATGGTGAACCAGAGCGGCTATGGCGACAAGCGCCTCTTCAGCTACAACACCAATCAGTACTTCACCGCCCGGAAGGACAGCTCCGCCACCTGGGGCCAGGGCTGGTGGCGGCAGGGCGATTGCGGCCGTCCCTGGTACTTTGGCGTTCAGGCCTCCCGGAACACGGTGGGTCACCAGGGCTGGACCGGTACCTTGACTGTGGTAGATCCGGCAGAGAACCTGGTCATTGTGTACCTGACCAATAAGATTAACTCCCCGGTTACCAACAAGGAGACGTCTCCCAACCAGTTCGATGGCAACTGGTATACGGCATCCACCCTGGGCTTTGTGGCCAACATCCTGTACCAGGGCCTGGACAACCACAGCGCCAGCGCCGATATCCAGCCTGCCCTGGATGCGCTGATGAACGACACCCTGACGGAAAAGATGCGGCTGGTTGACGATGAAAACACCGGCGATCCCACCCATCCCATTGTGAAGTCCGCCTATGCCCTGGCCGAGCAGATCTTTGACAACGCAGAAGCCCGGCCCACAGAGGAGAATCTGACTGCTGCCCGGCGGGTTCTGGAGCTTTTGGACCCGGAGCGGGACGGAGATATGATTGCAAAGCTCACCCAGCGGTTGGAAATGATTGACCCCAGCTTCCTGCTGGAGGAGGCCAGAGCCGCCAAGGAGGCCGCAGAAGCTGCCCAGAAGGCCGCTGAAGAGGCCCGGAAGGCCGCCGAGGATGCCAAGTCCGCTGCCGAAGCCGCTGCGGAAGAGTCCGGTGAAAACAAGGAAGCTGCCCAAAAGGCCGCCGAGAAAGCTGCTGAGGCGCAGGAAAAGGCGGAGGAGGCCCAGCGCGCCGCTGAGATGGCGAAAGATGCTGCTCAAGCTGCCGCTGAGGCTGCGGAAGCCTCCAACCAGGCTGCCGCTGTAGAGGCCCGGCTCGCTGCCGAGAAGGCTGTGGATGCTGCCGTGAGTGCTGCGGAAGCTGCCACCAGCGCCAGCGTCGCTGCCCAAGCCATGGAGAAGGCCCAGGCTGCCCAAAGGGCTGCTGAGGATGCTGCCAAGGTGGCTGAAAACGCCCGGGATGAGGCTGAGCAGGCCAAGAAAACTGCCGAGGAAATCGCCGCCTCCGCCGGCGAAGACCGGGAATTTGCCGAGAAGGCTGCGGAAGAAGCCAAAGCTGCCGAGGAGGCTGCAAAAGCTGCCGCTGAGGCTGCCCAGGCTGCCCAGAAGGCCGCTGAGACTGCCATGCAGGCTGCCGAGGACTCCAATCAGGCCGCCGCAGAAGCTGCCGCTTTGGCCGCGTCCTACGCCCAGCAGGTTGCGGAAACCTATGCTGAAATCGTTACCATGAAGGCGGAAATGGCGCAGTATCTGGCCGATGCCCAGGAGGCTGCCAAGCGCGCCGAGGAAGCGCAGAAGGCTGCCGAGGCTGCGGAGCTGGGCGCCGCTAAGTTCTACGCCCTCACAGAGTTGGCCAATTATGCAGCCTCTGCCGCCTGCCCGGAGCATCAGCACGAGGCCATGGCGGAGGCCGTAGATGCCGGTAAGGCCGCCATTGAGCAGGCCGCCGACAAGGAAGCCGTTCTGGCAGCTCTGGAGACAGCCAAGGAAGCCATCGACGCAGTGGTGGCTGCCGGATGTGCCTCGGAACGCTTTACCGATGTGGCACCGGATGCTTGGTACCACGAGGCCATTGATTACGTCCTCGTCCACGGCCTCATGGAAGGCACCAGCGCTACCACCTTTGCGCCGGAGGCGAAGATGACCCGGGGCCAGATGGTGACCGTCCTGTACCGGATGGAGCAGGAGCCGGAGATCACCCAGGAGAGCACCTTTACGGATCTGGAAGCAGGCCGCTACTATGAAAAGGCTGTGCACTGGGCAGCTGCCAACGGCATCGTCCAGGGCCGGAGCGACGCCATCTTTGATCCCAACGGCTTTGTGACCCGCCAGGATCTGGTGACCATCCTCTTCCGCTACGCCGGGTTTAAGGGCTATGACGTAACCGCCCGGGCGGATCTGTCCGGCTACACCGATCAAGCGAAGCTGTCCGGCTACGCCACCAACGCCATGAGCTGGGCCGTTGCCCAGGGCATTGTCCAGGGAACCACAGCCACCACACTGGCCCCCGGCAGCTACGCCCGGCGCTGCGAGCTGGCCAAGGTGTTTATGGAGTTCCTGAAGCAAGTATGATCCCGTAATCTAGCATTTCTTCCTTCCTAAGGGGGTTGCCTCAAACTTGTTTTGGGGCAGCCCCCGTTTTTCCAACCTCTTGAAGAGGAGAAAAAGAGGCCTGATGCAACGTGAACGGGGCACACTGCATCAGGCCAATTTATATAGAGTTCTGATGGACCAGCCCATCAACGGCGCTGGAATTTTCCCTTTTTCCAGGGCAGATAGGTTAGGGCGGAGAGCCCCAGGAAGACCGCCAGAGCTACCAGGGACACGGTGATTCCCTGCCGCAAGGCGTCATTGTGATAGGAGAAGGTGACGGTATGGCGGCCAGGGGCCAGGCGGACGCCTATCATGACGCCACAGACGGTGACGGCCTCAGTCTCCACGCCGTCCACGGCTACATGCCAGTTTCCGTTGGAGGGGATGGAGGTGTACAGCAGGGAGGACTCTGTGGCCTCCACAGTGCCGGTCAGGGAGGTGCTGGACATGGACTGGATCTCCATGGGGGCCTGCTGCAGGAAGCGGACGCCCTCCTGGAACACGGTGCTGTCCAGCACGGCGGCAGTTACCTCCAGGCGGCCGGTTTCGTTGGCCTTGCATCGGAATGCCACCTCAATCTCATCTCCGGTGGCGCATTGCCCCAGAGAGAGCATTTGATCCAGGCTCATGGTTTCTGTGAGGAGGGATTCGCCGTTTTTATAGACGGTGAAGCTGTTTCGCTTGGATGCGGACAGATCCAAGCAGACCTCGCCATCCTGGGGCACGGTGAAGGAGATGGAGACATCGCCGGTGTCTGCTTCCGAGGTATAGCTGCAGTAGCCGCTGGTAACTCGTTGGGAGATGGAGATGCTCTGTGCATCGGAAGAGGCAGTATATTGGTCGATCTGCCGGTATACCGGCGTTTCCAAGCCTGTGGCGGATTGGAAGAGCAAATTCAGAAATTGGAAGCTACCGGCAGATGGGTCGTCCACAGACAGGGAGGCCAGTTCCTCCCGAGTCAGGAAGCCCAGGGGAAGGTAAGCGGTGTTTTCCAGAAGGGTGACATTCCCCAGATTGTACACCGGCTGGAACAGGTTGCTGTCCAGGACAGTTCCGTTCCGGCTGATCATGTACTTGAGGTTCAAAAACAGCGCCGCCACCGGAGAAGCCTCTTCAAAGCTGTACCGGTTGTAGGTTGGTTTGGCCCCATACCCCAGGGCTGCCATAAATTTGGTCACTGACACATTGACCGAGGAGGAAAACATGGTGATGCCGCTAAAGCCGTTGAGGGCGTCGTCGTTTAGGGTCTGAGTGTGGGTGAACTCCGCCCGGTAGAAGGGAGAATCCGCCTCCAGCTCCTTCATGTGCTCCAGCACCCGGACCGTGTCCTCCTTGCCGTTGGGGTAATTGGAGATGTCGGTGCCGCCGAAGTGGACGCCAAAGACCACCACGGAGGCGGCCAGCTCCAGGGCCATGACTCCCAGAAGGGCTTGGGCAGTGAGGCGGTTCCGGTGCGTTTCTTTGCCGGTCAGAGGGATGATCTGAACCGTCGGTCCGTCCTCTTCTTCGATTACGACCTTTCTGGGGCGCTTCTGCGCCAGCAGGAGTCCGCCGTACAGGGCGCAGAAGCCCAGGTTGTAAATCAGAAATACCGGATCTAACCGCTGGTCCGAGCAGGCGGCCAGCCCCAGGAAGAGCACCATGGACAGCGCCACCTGCCACCGGGGCCGCTTCTTCAACTGATACCCCCGGTAGGCCATGACCAGTACCACAAAGGAGAACAGGAAGCTGAACCGGTAGGGGATCATGTTGGTGAAGTGGAATCCGTGCCAGATGTAATCCAGCTGCCGGAGAATGAAGCTGAGCATAAAGAACACCAGCATACCCAGGGTGCATAGCTTTTCCCGCAGCCGCACCTCTTTGGAGGCAAAGAGCTGGATTAAAAGCAGCAAAGGCAGAATGCCGCAGTACAGGTTGGGTAGCCCCTCTTTGAAGGTGGGCTCCAGGCCTCCGGCGGTGTTTCCCGCCACCTTGCCCATGGCCTCCAGAAGCCCCCTCCAGGAAGCCTCGCTGGCAATGTTCAGGCTGAAGGTAGTGGGGAATTCGTTGACGCTGGAGTTGGTGGTGCCCAAAGCCACATAAGCGGGCCACTCCAGGAAGGCGGTGAGGGCAATGGCCAACAGGGAAAAGAGGAGCATAGCCCCCAGGTCTCCCAGAAACCGGCGGAAGCCCTGACCATAGCAAATCTCATAGGCAAAGAAGCACAGGGCAACAAATATGCAGGTGAAAAAGCCGATGTAATAGTTGGCGAAAATGGACAGGAACAGGGTCAGGGTGTACAGGGCGAAGCGGTTCTGCTGCAGCAGCTGCACCATGCCAAGCATCACGAGAGGCAGCAGGGCAAAGGTATCCAGCCACATGACGTTCCACTGATACCCCAGCGCCCAGGCACACAGGCCGTAAAAGCTGCCGAAAAGAATCAGGGAAGCGTCATTTTTCCGGAAAATGGCTTTCAGGAAAATGGCGAAGAAGCAGCTGGCCAGCCCCAGCTTGATGGGCACCAGCAGGGAGAAATATCCCAGGAGCCACCCCTCCGGCAGCAGCACGCTGACGAGATTCAGCGGCGAGGCCAGATAGTAGGAGATAAGGCCCAGATAGTCCATGCCCAGACCCACGCTCCAGGTGTAGAGCAGGCCGCTGCCGGAGCGGATGGCCTTCCGGAAGGCCACGAAGAAGGGATAATACTGGTGGTACATATCCGAGTAGAGCATGGAATACTGCCCGAAGGGCGCATACCCGCCGATGATCATGACCGTCAGCAGCCCTACAAAGGGCAGGGCAAAGGCAAGGGCCGGGTAATTCCACTTTCGATTCTGTCCGTTCAAACGCATGGCGCTTTTCCCCCAACACTTATTAGATCGTGCAGATAGTATATCACGGCAAGTGCCGGGGGTAAAGGGCCAATGCGAAAAAATGCGGTCCTTAAGAAAAGATTAAATTTTTCGTCTGCCTGACTTGACAGAAATGGCTTGGATGTATATAATTCGTGCCATGAATGAGAAAAAGAGAGGAAGAGGTCCTATGTCGGCACATACGCCGCTTTCACAGGAGAAAAAGAAGAAATTGAAAACGCTGGGCGGTCTGAACTGCACCCCATTTGTTAGACAAGTATGATATACTATCTAACAAGTGGGGTGTTTTGCTATGCCAAAAGGAGTACCA
>OLSQ01003566.1_pt1 | contig 10181 bp, 7 predicted proteins | sample 1672561 | NCBI WGS metagenome assembly OLSQ01 (sample SAMEA3136699, study PRJEB25190) | human gut metagenome | biome: human gut; feature: human-associated habitat; material: faeces | place: Austria | collected 2013 | reverse complement strand
ATGACTTTAAAAAAGCACTTACCATCATGATCTGTGGCAAGTGCATTTTTATCATTACATTCTTTTATTTTTGTCCTGCTAAATGTATCAAAGGATCTTTCCGGCAGGCTCATAGAATGCCTCCCGCATGTGGCCCACCGCCCGTTTCTCGATTCTCGACACATACGAGCGGGATATTCCAAGCGCCGCTGCAATCTCACGCTGTGTCATCGGTTTACAGGCATAGAGACCGTACCGGTTTTCTATGATATAGCGCTCCCTGCCGGAAAGCAGCTTCGGCACAAGTGCCAGCACCTCTCTGGTGCGTCTGTCGGTCTCGATCGTCTCCACCACATCCGGTTCATCGCTCTCCACAATATCCAGCAGATGAATCTGATTGCCCTCTTTGTCCGTTCCGATCGGTTCATACAGAGAGACCTCTCTGGCCGTCTTCTTTTTGGAACGGAAATGCATCAGCAGTTCATTGTCAATGCATCTCGCCGCGTAAGTTGCCAGGCGGCTTCCGTAATCTTCTTTATAAGTAGAGATTGCCTTGATCAGACCGATGGTTCCGATGGAGATCAGATCTTCCATATCTTCATCGGAATTCTGATATTTTTTCGCCACGTGCGCTACCAGGCGCATATTCCGAAGCGTCAGTTCTTTTTTTGCCTCAAGGTCGCCGTCTTTCATTTTTTTCAGGCATTCCATTTCCTGTTCTGGTGTGAGCGGAGATAAGAAAGTTTTCACAACGCACCTGAAAAGCTTTATTGATACATTCTATGTATGGGCCATGTTTTCCGTGCTTTTCCCCTCTTTTTTCCGCAAACAAATACATGCCGTCTTTACATCTCCCCCGCCGCTTCGCTATAATAGCGTTACATGAAACAGGAGGAATTTTTATGCTGCGCACCCTTACCTACCGCATTTTATCCGCCACGGACGGGCAGACCATTCTGCATTATTTAAAAAGTCTCGGCTATTCCGGGCCGATACTGGTACATTTAAAGAAAACAGACCACGGCACCCTCTTGAACGGCGTGTGGGCGCATATGAATGAAACGCTTCACACCGGCGACCTTCTCTGTCTTCATCTGGAGGAGAATACTTCCGGCACCTCCATTTTTCCGCAGCAGATTCCCCTCGCGATCTGTTACGAGGACGAAGATCTTCTGGTGATTGACAAGCCGGCAGGCATGCCGGTACACCCGTCTGCCGCGCACCAGAGGGATACGCTTGCAAACGCCGTCACGGGATATTACCGTGCAAAAGGCGAAATCCGCCCGTTCCGCTGCATCAACCGGCTGGATGCCGACACGAGCGGCCTGATCATCGTCGCCAAAAATATGCTCTCCGCCGCCCTGCTCGGCAAAGCCATGCAGCAGCGTATGATCCGCCGGGAATACCTCGCCGTCGTATGCGGCACGCTCACCGGAAGCGGCACCGTCCACGCGCCGATTGCCCGCGTAAAACCGGGCGATGTCCGCCGGCAGGTTGATTTTCTCTGCGGGGATGATGCCATCACGCACTATAAAAGTCTCTTATGCCACGCCCCCTATTCCCTGCTCTCCCTTCATCTGGAAACGGGGCGCACGCACCAGATCCGTGTCCACATGTCCGCGCTCGGCTATCCTCTGGCAGGCGACCAGCTCTATTATCCGGCATTTTCAGACACAAAAATAAAACGGCAGGCACTTCATTCCCACCGTTTGTCTTTTTCTCATCCCGTCACCGGGGAGATGCTTACGTTTACTTCTCCGCTTCCCTGTGATATGGCTGCGCTAATTGATCCAGAACCTTCTGCTCATAGGGGATCTTCCCTGCCAGCAGTTCTTCGCGGATAAATGTATTGACTTCCTGCTCGCCCCGGACAGCGAGCCGGTACAAAAGCAGTTCAAGAAGCGCCCGCGTATCCTTGTGCATGACATGAAAATCCTTTCCATGCAGGTAATACTCTAATGCGCTCCGGTCGGTATAGCGCTCCTTCTGGTAATTTTTCGAGGCCGCTACACGGTCGATATACATCTCCACCACGTACCGCAGAGGCATTTTCATGCCGCAGAGTCCCTTGTCCCCGCCCTCGTCCGGCACGCCGTAGTCAATCCAGTATTCCATGTGATGCTTGTTCCGCCCTTTGTGGTGCAGCCACGCGGACGAGTATCCCTTATCCTTGCGCTCTGCATTGTTCGGGCTCATTGTTCCCTGATAATATTTACAGCCCACCAGAAATTCTGTCGGCGTATATTTCGACAGATCATGTAATAATCCCTGTTTGTATAACCCCACCGCAAAACAGCCTTTCATGACCAGATGCTTGTGATGGTTGATCGTGCAAAAATGTTTCCATGCTTTCATAATAATGTAACCTTATTTTCCTGTTAATATAACGACAGACTGACCGCAAAGTTCGATCCGCGGCGCATCCACCCGCTCCTCCTCTTTTAGGAACGGTGCCCGCTCTCTGGCGGTGTCCATCAGCAGATACCACTTTTTCTTCCCGGGAAGCTTCGGAAGCGCCAATCTGGTAGGACCCATGTGAAAATTGCAACCGACATAAAGGAATTTCTCCCCCTCTGTTCCATCGCCATCCTCTTTTCCGCAGTAGAGCATGCCCAAAGACTGTCTCTCGCCGGAAAGATCTGAAATCCACGCATTCTCTCCGTGATAGGACAAATCGGGATACCCCGTTCCTTTTGCATCGGAAAGCTGTTTTGGCATATCCGCGGCGAGCACGGGATGCTCCCTGCGAAACGCTGCCATCCGCGCCACAAACTCCCGGAACCACGCGTAGCGCTCATCTTTCTTCCAGTTCACCCAGCCGGTCGGATTGTCCTGACAGTATGCATTGTTGTTGCCTTCCTGGGAATCTCCCGTCTCGTCCCCCTCGTATAAAAGCGGGACTCCCTGCGCGAGAAAAAGCACCGCCACCGCATTGCACATCTGCCGTTCACGGATTCTTACGATCCGCTGCTTGCGGCTTCGTCCCTCCACGCCGTAGTTGGCGCTCAAATTCCAGTCGCTTCCATCCCGGTTCTCCTCCCCGTTGTCTTCATTGTGTTTCTGCTCATAGCAGAAGAGATCCCGCAGGGAAAACCCGTTATTGTCCGAAATGTAATTGACAAATCCGTGATACTGATGCTGTTTGCGCTGCTGGCATGCAAATGCATCCATACCGCCGTTCTTGTGATTGAGCAGCGCCCGGACGGGATACAGATATTCGTCATTGTATACATACAGATGCGGATAACGGCACGGGTGCCAGAGCACAGCGTTCTCGAAACCGGCGCAGAAAATCTTCGTCCGTCTAAGCCACGCATCCTGTGCAATCTGCGTGACGGGCAGATTCTCCCCCAGCAGATGGAAGCCATCCACATGATACTCCCTGACCCAGTAACGCAGCGCATCTAAGATCAGATTCTGATTGACATTCTCAGGAAAATACATCTCCATCACACATTCCATGTGATTCTCATGGAGCGCGCGGATGAGTTTTTTCCATTCGACGGCCGCATCCTGCCCTTTCGCGTAGGACGCCTTTACCGCAAAATAATTGGCGGGCGCATATCCCCACAGGTTCACACGCTCCGGCATCGCACATGCTTCCGGCTTGATCTGATCCTCTTTCCGCACCTGCCAGCTGATATATTCCGGCAATACCGCCTTCTCCTTTAAGATCAGTTCCTCAAACTCATACACCGGCATGAACTCCACCGTCGTGACACCAAGTTCTTTCAGATAGGGAATCTTATCGCGCACCGCCGCAAAAGTTCCCCGCTCCTTTGCAGGGATTCCCGCATCCATCGAAAATCCGCGGATGTTGAGCTTATAGAGGAACATCTCATGGCGCGGGATCTCCGGATGTACATCCGTCCCCCACGAAAAAGTGTCATCCGAATAACCACCGCAGACCCGGAACTCATTCTTAACGCGCCCTGCGTCTCTCCAGCGCTCTCTGCCGATGATGCGGTTTGCATAAGGATCGGTCACGACCGTCCCGCTGATTTTATAATTATAACGCAGGCTCTCTGCCTTAAGCCCCGCGACAAAGACTGACCGGATCGCTCCTCTGCAGCAGCTTTCCGGCACCTTCAGTTCCTGCCGGATTCCGCCATCTTTCCCATACAGAAGAATACTGCAGTCCTCTTCCTTTTCTGCCTCAAACGTAAACACGACTCCGCCGCCTGCGGCTGATGCCCCGTATTGTCTGTAATCGCCCTCTTTTATCGTATACGCCATGCCATCTTCCACCTTTGTCTTCGCTGCCTGCACGTCTGCATCTCTTCGCAATGCACCTACACATCATTTCGCTGTGCACCTACACATCATTTCGCTGTGCACGTCCGGAAAATCAGAGATTTCCCGGACTCACGGGCTTTCGCCCTATCAGCCATGAATTTTAAAAAATTTTGCCTTCGCAGGCAAATTTTTAAAACTCCCTGTCTGGCACTGCTCAATAGCCTTCGCGTACATTATATCATTCCCGCTTGTTTTTTGTATAGTTTTTTCTTTTTCGGGGAGAATGCGCTTGTCCGGCATTTGCATCTCATGTTATAATATTAAGAAACGAGAGTTCTTATTGTCACAGTACGATCGAGGTGATGTATATGAAACGAATACCCACGACAGATTTAAAGCCCGGAATGTTCACAGCCAGACCGGTTCGCACTGCCGCGGGGCAGATCATCCTGGATGAGGGCTGTCTTTTGAGTGCGCAGACCATCCTGCACATCCATGACTATTCCATACCGGAAGTATGGATCAGGGACAGCAGCGATTCCTCCGGCGGGCTTCACGATTATCTGCAAAAGCAGTACGCTCCGGTTCGTTCCCGTTCCGAGCGTATCCGGCAAAGCGAAGAATACAAGATTTTCAGTCAGAAGTTTGACAGCTGCACTACGATGCTTCACACTGCGTTAAACGACTGTATTTTACGTGCCAAAAAGCTGGAGACAGACAAGCTTCTTGCAGGGACCCTGGATTTGTTTGCGTCGCATACTACCACACTTTCCATGTTCGACATGCTCCATAACTTACGGCAGATCGACGATTCGACTTACGCACACAGCGTCAACGTCGCCATTATCTCCCGCATGCTCGGGAACTGGCTCGGTTTTTCGGAGGATGCCCAGAACACACTGACTCTCTGCGGTCTTTTACACGATATCGGGAAATCCCGGATTCCTGCCAGCATCATCGGCAAGCCGGGCAGGCTGACTTCCGAAGAGTTTGAACAGATCAAGCGCCATCCCCTTTTAGGGTACGAGCTGCTTAAAAACCAGCCTCTCGATCCGCACATAAAGAACGCTGCCCTGATGCATCACGAGCGGTGTGACGGAAGCGGTTATCCGTTCGGTCTGTACGCATCGGACATTGACGACTACGCTTCGATCATAGCCGTCGCGGATGTATATGATGCCATGACCGCCGACCGCTGTTATCGTCTGGGGCTGTGTCCGTTTGAAGTGATCGCCCAGTTTGAACAGGAAGGCTTGCAGCGCTACAAGCCGCGCTATATTCTCACCTTTCTCGAACACATTGCGCACACTTACCTGCACAACCGGGTTCTGTTGAACAACGGACAGACCGGAGAGATTATTTTTATCAATAAGCGTCTGACGAGACCTACGATCCAGATCGCCCCCTCACGTTTCATCAATCTTGAGGAGCATCCGGAGCTCTACATTCAGGCGATTATTTAATAACATCCAATAAAGGAGATATCATGATGGCAGACAACCATAACACCAACGAAGACGAGGATATCCTGGTCACCCTGGATCTGGATGACGGCAGCCAGGTAGAATGTGAGATTTTAACCATTTTTACCGTCAACGAGCAGGACTATATCGCCCTTCTTCCGCTCACCGAAGCCGGCGAGCCGAACGAGGACGGCGAGGTCTATATCTACCGCTATGCGGAGGATAGCGATGGCAATCCGTCTCTGGATAATATTTTAGACGACGCCGAATACGAAGCCGTATCCGACCGCTTTGATGAGTGGCTTGACGAGGCAGAATTTAACGACATGGAGGACTGAGACGCTCTCCTGCCTCGGCAATAAAGCGCGAGATATCTGCATCTTTCTGATTCATCTGTTTGACGGAAAAGAGATGCAGATATTTTTTTGCCCGCGTCATACCGACGTAAAACATCCGGCGCTCCTCCTCGATGTCCTGATCCAGCACCGCCTTCTTGTAGGGCATCACTCCCTCGTTCACGTCGATCAGATAGACGTTTTCGTACTCAAGCCCCTTGGCGGAATGCAGCGTGGAAAGCGCTACGCTCTCACTCTGCTTTTCCTGGCTCTGGTACAGGCGTTCCAATTCCCTGGTGTAATTCTCGATGTGCGCAAACCATCCGTCATAATCTTCATAGCCTCTTGCACTTTCCTGTAGTTCATCCAGCACATCATAAAGTTCATCCGCCCGGATACGCCTGTAATCTGCATACTCGGCACAGAACTCGTCATATCCGATGCCTTTCCGGATATAGTTGATGGCGGCAAACGGATTCATCCGGCGAAGCTGCATCACATCATGCTCCAGCGTGACGATCCGCTCCGCCACCCACGGCTGTTCCGCCTCTCTGAAATACCATTCCCACACATCGAATGCCACCGTGTCCTCGTCCAATGAATCTCTGCTGATATAGCGCTTCGGGCGGTTCATGATCTGCAGAAAATCACGGCGTTCCCGGCTTCCCTGCGCGATCCGGATATAGGCAAAAATATCCTTTGCGATCCAGTGCTCGTAAAGGTTCGGTATGCGGTCTCTCGTCCTAAACGGAATATTGTACTCCATCATCTGCTCCATCAGAAGACGCGGCTGTGTGTTAGTGCGGAACAGCACAGCAAAATCACGGTAGCTCTTTCCCCTCTCCACCGCATCACAAATATCGCGGATGATCCGCAGATTCTCCTTCCGCTGATCCTCAAAAACGGCATACTCCACCCCGGTCTCCGCCGGGAGTGCCGCGCGGATGCGCTTCTGGAAGCGCTCCTTATTGTGCCCGATCAGATTCAGCGCATCCTCGACAATATTGGCCTGCGACCGGTAATTCGTGTCTAGAAGCACGGTTTTCGTCCCCGGAATTTCACGCTCAAACCGCAGCATAATCTCCGGCTTTGCTCCGCGGAAGCGGTAGATCGACTGGTCGTCATCCCCCACAACAAACAGATTTCTCTGCTCACCCGCAAGCAGCCTGACCACCTCAAACTGGATCTGGTTGATGTCCTGGAACTCGTCAATCAGAATGTAGGGATATTTTTTCTGCCAGGCAGCCAGAATATCCTTCCGCTCCTTGAAAAGCTCCCATGTATACAAAAGCATATCCTCGAAGTCAATCAGATGATGCGCATAGAGATATTCGTGGTACTCGCTGTAAACTCTCCGGAACACCTCTTCCCCGCAGTTCGTGGAATAGTAATGATCGAGTGAAATTCCGCTGTTTTTCACTAGACCGATCTCCCCCAGAAGCGCTGCGATGAACTCCGACTCATCCTCATATTCCAGCCTGTGGCGCTTAATGATCTCACGCATGCAGCTCACCCGCTGCTCCTCGCGGATGATGTTCTCCGCCTGATAGTGGTAGGCGTGCTTTAAGATCATAAAAAAGACAGCGTGGAAAGTTCCAAACGTCACTGCGGAAGATTTTCCGCCCATCAGGCGCAAAAAACGTTCCTTCATCTCCGTTGCCGCCGCTCTTGTAAACGTGATGACAAGAATGTTTGCCGGATTGATTCCATATTCTGTTATCAAATGTCTGGTGCGTTCCGTAATGACAAGGGTCTTGCCCGAACCGGGCCCGGCCAGTACGAGCATGGGACCATCCTTGTGACGGATGGCCTCACGCTGAGACGGGTTAAAACTCATAGATTACCTCTGATTATTTCTGTAACATGGAAATGCCTTTTTTGATTCTCGCAATGGATTCCTCTTTGCCTAAAACCTCCATCAGCTCTGTCGCTCCGCCCGGCGTCATCTGTTTGCCGGACACTGCGGTACGGATCGGCCACATCACATAGCCGTTCTTCACGCCCTTTTCCTCAACATACTTAAGGAGCGTCGCATAGAGTGCATCATTGGAAAAATCCTCCTGCGCTTCCAGCAGCGGCAGGACGTCGCTTAAAACCTCCAGCGAGGTCTCTGCATTGGTCTTCATCTTCTTGTGTGTGTACATCGCAATATCGTACTCCGGCAGTTCCTCGAAGAAGTCGATGTGGTCGCGGATCTCCGGGAAAACCTCGATACGGGTCTTCACCATCGCTGCAATCTTCTTCAAATCCATATCCTTGTGAATGACCTCGCGCAGATACGGCTCCGCCATCTCATAAAAACGGTCAAAATCCATCGCTTTGATGTACTCCCCGTTCATCCACTTTAACTTGGTGTAATCGAACACCGCTGGGGATTTGCTGATTCTGTGATAGTCGAACTCTTTGATCAGCTCATCCAGGGTAAAGATCTCACGGTTGTCCTCCGGGCTCCATCCCAAAAGTGCGATGTAGTTGACCACTGCCTCGGACAGGAATCCCTGCTCTAAGAGATCCTCAAAGGAAGAATGTCCGCTGCGCTTGGAAAGCTTTTTATGGTTCTCATCCGTAATTAACGGCAGATGAATGTACACCGGCGACTCCCAGCCGAACGCATCATAAAGACGCTGATACTTCGGTGCTGAGGAGAGGTATTCGTTTCCGCGAACCACATGCGTAATGTTCATCGTGTGGTCATCAACAACATTTGCAAAGTTGTAAGTCGGGTATCCGTCCGACTTGATTAAAATCATATCGTCCAGTTCTGCGTTCTCCACGGTGATATCTCCGTAAAGTTCGTCATGGAAGGTTGTCGTTCCCTCATTCGGAATATTCTGACGGATGACAAACGGCTTGCCGGCAGCAAGATTTGCCTCAATCTCCTCCTTGCTAAGGTGCAGGCAGTGCTTGTCGTAGAGCGTGATCTCCTTGCCCTCGACCACCTCTGTCTTAAGGGATGCCAGACGCTCCTTGTCACAGAAGCAGTAATATGCCTCCCCCTTCTCAATCAGCTCTTTAGCATATTTCATGTAAATGCCGGTCTTCATACGCTCGCTCTGTACATAAGGACCGTATCCGCCGTCCTTGTCCGGTCCCTCATCGTGTACAAGTCCCGTCTCCTGCAGCGTGCGGTAGATAATCTCCACAGCGCCCTCAACATAGCGCTCCTGATCGGTATCCTCAATGCGAAGCATGAAATCTCCTCCGGCATGCTTTGCAATTAAAAACTCATATAATGCGGATCGCAGATTGCCGACATGCATTCTTCCTGTCGGGCTTGGTGCGTATCTGGTTCTTATCTTTGTCATAATTCAAAACACTCCTATATTGTTCTACGGGCATGTGCCCGGATTTTTACATGCTATAAAATATTATACCGCTTGTTCTGACAAATTACAACCCGTTTTCGCCTGTGTACCGGTAATAATGCCAACCCATGTACGATAACACCAGGGTTACCGGTCTGACAATTATTTTGTCGCCACAAACTTCATGGCCTGCACCCAGACTGCCTTATTCTGTTTCCATACCTTGTCAAATTCACTGAGCGGCAAAGGACATGCCACACTTCCCACCTCAATGGTCAGGCTCGGGATCGGGCTGTCCTTGATCTGGACATAATCTTTGAAGCCTCCCTTGCCGCTGCTTCTGTTGATACGGTATCCGGTAATGCCGGTTACCAGCTCAGCAAGCGCTTTGGACTGTTCCGCAACCTTATTTCCGGCAAAATCCCAGTACACCAGATTGCCCATACTGTGATAGCTGATGGTCATCGTCCAGTTTGCGGAATTAGCCAGATTGGCAAGTGCCTTGCTCTCCGGCTCAGAAAGTGCGCTGGTTCCCTTGTAATTTGCATAGGAAGCATGGGAAGGTCCGGTGGTAATGGAGTCCCACAGAGCCGGGAAATTCTGGTTTAGGTCCACACCGCGTCCATTGGCCTTCCACAAAGCCTGATAGCGCTCAAAGCTCTGGGTAGTACGTCCGTCTGCCTGGTCCTGCGCATAACACTGGTTGACAATCTGGCGCAGATCCGCGGAACGAAGGGCAGACACTCCAAACTGGCTGATGGTAATCCCATCCGGATTGACCATCGGCACAATATGAATGGCTACTCCCGCAAGGATATCCGAAAGCTTTCGTCCCTGATAGCTTCCGCTGTCATAAAAAGCCA
>OLSQ01003564.1_pt1 | contig 10183 bp, 8 predicted proteins | sample 1672561 | NCBI WGS metagenome assembly OLSQ01 (sample SAMEA3136699, study PRJEB25190) | human gut metagenome | biome: human gut; feature: human-associated habitat; material: faeces | place: Austria | collected 2013 | reverse complement strand
ATAACAATATGGAGGTTGTGCTTGTAGACGGAGCATCAACTGATAATACAAGAGCACTTATGTGTGAATTTGCACTTGATAATAAAGATGAATTCAGAAGGGTTGTAGTGCTTGACAATCCTAAAAAGACACTTCCATCAGGCTGGAACGTTGCATTGAGGGAATATAAGGGTGATGCGATAATAAAGGTAGATGCACACGCTGTAATTCCAGAGGATTTTGTCAGTAAGAATGTGAGGGTGCTTGAAACAGGCGAATATATATGTGGTGGACAAAGACCTAACATAATAGACAAGCCAACTCCATTTAAGGAGACACTTCTTCTTGCAGAGAGTAGTATGTTTGGTTCAAGCATTGCTTCATACAGGAATAATCCTGGAAAGACTTATGTTAAATCGTTATTTCACGCAGCATATAGAAGAGAAGTATTTGAAAAGGTTGGACTTTTCAATGAAAATCTGGGAAGAACGGAAGATAATGAGATGCATTACCGGATCCGGCAGGCAGGATACCGCTTATGCTACGATCCGCAGATTCATTCCTGGCAATATGTGAGAAGTTCGATTCCGGGAATGATGAAGCAGAAATACGGCAATGGAGACTGGGTAGCAAGAACTCTTGGCGTATGTCCTGGATGTCTCAGCATTTATCATTTTGTGCCGTTTGCTTTTGTGATTGCGATTCTTGTGACATCCATTTTGGTAGCACTAAAGAAGCCATTTCTGGCGATTGCCATGTGGATCACTTATTGGTGTGGTGCAATCGGAATGGCAATTCTGTCTGTAAAAAATGAGGCGAAGCATATATGTCAGCTTTTGCTTCCGGGAATCTTCTTTTTACTTCATTTAAGCTATGGAGTGGGAAGTGTCGTCGGAATGGGAAAGATGATAAAAGATAAAATTACAAAGAAATAAAAGAGAGGATTTAGTATTATGAAGTATGATTATTTAGTAGTAGGCTCCGGCCTTTACGGAGCAATTTTTGCACATGAAGCCAAAGTACATGGTAAGTCTGTTTTGGTAGTAGATAAGCGCCCAAATATTGCGGGCAACATTTATACGGAAAATGTTGAGGGCATCAACGTTCACAAGTACGGCGCTCACATTTTCCATACCAACAATAAAAAAGTTTGGAGCTATATCACACAATTTGCAGAATTCAACCGCTTTACCAACAGCCCCGTGGCTAATTACAGGGGCGAACTGTATTCGCTGCCGTTCAATATGTATACGTTCAATAAGATGTGGGGTGTTGTGACACCGGAGGAGGCTGCCACAAAGATTGAAGAGCAGCGTAAGGAGATTGCTGGAGAGCCTCAGAATCTCGAAGAGCAGGCGATTTCTCTTGTCGGCCGTGATATCTACGAGAAACTTATCAAAGGCTACACTGAGAAGCAGTGGGGTCGCGACTGTAAAGAGTTACCGTCCTTTATTATCAAACGTCTTCCGGTTCGTCTGACTTTTGATAATAACTACTTCAATGCACTTTATCAGGGTATTCCGGTTGGTGGTTATACCAAGATGATTGCTAATTTGCTGGATGGCATTGAGGTTCGTTTGAACACAGACTATTTGGAGAATAAGACTGAGTTGGATGCATTGGCTGATAAGGTTGTATACACTGGACCGATTGATGCTTATTTTGATTATAAGCTGGGTACGTTGGAATACCGTTCTGTTCGCTTTGAAACGGAAATTTTGGATAAGTCAAACTTCCAGGGAAATGCTGCAGTGAACTATACCGACCGTGAAACTCCGTGGACTCGTATCATTGAACACAAATGGTTTGAGTTCGGTAAAGATGAGAACGGCAATGATCTGCCGAAGACTATCATCAGTCGTGAATATAGTAGCGAGTGGAAACCTGGCGATGAACCGTATTATCCGGTCAACGATGCTAAGAATGGATTGCTTTATGCCGAGTACAAGAAGCTGGCAGATGCAGAAGAACATGTGATCTTTGGTGGTCGTCTTGGTGAGTATAAGTATTACGACATGGATCAGGTAATTGCAGCCGTGTTGGATAGATGCGAGAAGGAACTGGGAGAGTAAAAATGGCAAAAAGAAAGATTTTAATGGTCTGTGAGGCCTTTGGAGGAGGCGTATTTACCTACGTGTCTCAGCTCTGCAACGATATGGTGGATGAATTTGATATTTATCTTGCATATTCCCTTAGACCGCAGACACCTAAGAATTACAAAGATTTTCTGGATCAGAGAGTACATCTGATTGAAATGAAAAATGTTGGAGTCAAAGGTTTGACCAACTTTAAGAGTGACATTGCGGCAATTAAGGAACTGCATCAGATTGAAAAAGAAATTCAGCCAGATGTGATTCATTTACATTCCTCTGTTGCAGGTGGCTTAGGTAGACTGGCTTATAAAGAAAAGAATAATACTGTTGTGTATACGCCTCATGGATATGCACATATTCTTATGGGAGCAGGGAAGAAGAGCAAAGTCTATAAGTTTGCTGAAAAGGTTCTCGGAAATCGAGCACTTACACTTACTTGTTGCGAGAGCGAAGATGAGGAAGCAAAGAAATTTTCTAAGAGAACAGCTTATGTTGAAACGGGTGTGAATCTCGCAGATCTTTCTGCATCCCTTGACGGTATTACGCCTGTAAAAAATGATAAGTTCACGGTCTTTACGCTTGGCCGTGCCTGCGTTCAGAAACAGCCACAGCTTTTTAATAGAATTGCTGAGCTGGTACCAGATGCAAGATTTATTTGGATTGGTAACGGAGAACTTGAAAATGAGTTAACTGCTCCCAATATTGAGGTGACGGGATGGAAACCTCGTAAGGAAGCTTTGGCAATGGCTAAAGGTGCAGATGCATTTATTTTGTGCAGTCTTGGTGAAGCCATTGCGATGAGTCTTATTGAGAATATGTACATTAAAAAGTTGATTCTCGTTAGCAATACAATGGGAAATAAGAGTGTTATCAATGATGGAATTAATGGGTATGTATGTGATAAGGCGGAGGAGTATGCTGAACATATAAAAGCGGCTATGAAGGAATTTCCAAAAGAACTTCCTGAAAGAGCCTATCAGGATGTTCTTGAGATTTACAACACTGATGCTATGAAGAAGAAATATATCGCATTCTATAACGATGTTATTGCGGGAAAGTATAGAAGGTAAGCAAATGACTCCATTTTTGAGTATTATAATACCCATTTACAAAATTAAAGAAGAATATCTAAGAGCATGTTTTGAAAGTTTGTTGGCGCAAGATTGTAGTGATTTTCAAGTTATTGCAGTTGATGATGGATCTCCAGATCATAGCGGAGAAATATGCGATGAATATGCAAGAAAAGATAGTAGAATTATAGTAATTCACCAAAAAAATGCAGGAGTATCTGTCGCAAGAAATAATGGAATTAAGACATCTACAACAGAATGGGTGACTTTTGTTGATCCAGATGATTGGGTTGAACCAACACACGTTTCAACATTGTATAATACTCAGAAGGAAAACAGTAACATAGATGTATTTCTATTTGACTATATTCAGGAATTTGATGGGAAAACAAATGTTAAGCATTTGAAAAGTGATAGCGGAATTCTTGATGAAGAATGGGTTCATAATTTGAGAATTGCGCCATTTAACTTCCTTGTTGTTAATGGAAAACCATATGAGTATGAGACGAATGTTATCTGGAATAAAATGTATCGTGCCTCCTTATTGAAAGATAATAATATGTGGTTTGATCCGAAGGCAAGGAAAGGTCAAGATGTGATTTTTAACGCCGAGTGTTTGCAGTTAACGGACAAGTATTTCTATATTCATAAAGCGTTGTATCATTATCGATATTTACAAGAATCGGTGACCAATAGATTCAATGAAAAAGCACAATACTATAACGAAGTGGCTTTTGAAAACTATGAGCGAATCATGAAAAAGTATGGCTTGTCTTCAGAGTATAAAGAAGCTTTTTATGCAAGAGTTGTCACAAGATTGTATTCATGTATGAGATTATATTATTTTCATCCAGACAATAAGAAAGATAAAAGCACAGTATCTTCAGAGTTGGATAATACATTGGATAAATATCCATATTGTGATGCTTTGAAAAAGGTCAAGGGATCTTATCTGACTAAATCGCAGAAAGTATTTGTGTATTTTCTCAAAAAGAGAAATTATGGAATGCTGAAATTCTTAGTTGATGGAAGAATTTGGCTGAAAAATATAAAGGGATTCAAGTTAAAAAAATAAAGTGTCTTGCGAGGAAACAAAATATGGGAAAAATAAATCAAATTGTTGCAGTAGTTGTGACGTATAATAGAAAACAATTATTGTTAGAATGCCTCACGGCAATTTTGTCGCAAAGTATGCCGGTTCACAAGCTGATTATAATTGATAATGCTAGTACAGATGGAACAGAGGAGCTTCTGGAAAGCGAAGGAATTATATCCAGAGAAAATGTAGTTTATCATAAAATGGAAAAAAACACTGGTGGTTCAGGTGGTTTTTACGCAGGCATGGAAATTGCAAGAAATCTTGAGGCTGAATGGGTGTGGATAATGGATGATGATACAATTCCATACAATAATAGTCTCGAAAAATTATCAGGGCACATAGATGAACTGCCGGAGAGCAGTCTTTTTGCTTCATGTGTCTGTGGCATGAATAAAGAGCCAATGAATGTTCCAGATTTGGATCGAGCAAAAACATCTAATGGATATCCTTACTGGTATAAGCATCTTGATAGGGGATTAGTGAATATTGAAAGTGCAACTTTTGTATCGCTTTTAATCAATGGTGAGGCACTAAAAAAATGCGGATTACCTTGTCGTGATTATTTTATCTGGGGAGATGACACGGAATACACGAGAAGATTAACCAGACATTTTGGTGATGCGTATCTTGTAGGTGATAGTTGGGTTTGCCATAAAAGAAAGAATGCTAAAAATGTTCATCTGAAACATGAAGACGATAAACAACGCATAAAGAATTACTTTTATCAGTATAGAAATAGACTAATTAACTATTATTTATATGATGGATTTGCGGTATTTATGTTTTATCTTTTGCGTTTTGAAGGACAGGCTTTTTCTATGCTGTTTAAAGGAAACGATAAATTGCTCAAGTTTTTTACCGTGCAAAAGGCGGTTTTTGCATCTATTGTAAACAGAAACAAATTTAAAGGATATATCGAAAGCCAATTGAAAGGTGAGATTAAACACATTTAAGAGAAGGAAGAACAATATAGATGATTAGTGTTATTATTCCGTGTTATAACTCGGAGTCATACATTTTAAATTGTATTGATAGTATTCGAAGACAATCTAATAAAGAATGGGAATTGATTATTGTTGATGATTCGTCTTCGGATAATACGTGGAATGTGTGCAAGCAAGTTTCTGAAAATGATCAAAGAGTGGTTTTGATTAAGAACACAGGACATGGGGTTTCAGCTGCAAGAAATACAGGAATCGGATGCGCAAAAGGGGAGTATATTTGCTTTGTCGATTCTGATGACTGGTTGGAGCCGAACGCATTAGAGACAATGCTTGCTGGTACGGAAAGTGCTCAGATTACATCTGGATCTTATCAAAAAAAATACGATGACGGAAGAAGTGAAATATGTACTTTACCGAGCAGAATAATTGACCAAGAAGCGTTTATAATTTCGTTGTTTGATTCACGCAATATATATCAGGGATATTGTTGGGGAAAGTTATTTGAAACAAGTATAATTAAAGACCATAGGATTTTTTTTGATGCGGATCTTGCATATAATGAGGATCGATTCTTTGTGCTTGAATATGCTATGCATATTAAGAATGCAGCTTTATCTTCAACTACTATATATAACTATAGACAGCATAGCAAAAGTGCGATGAGTCTAGCTAAGAACCGTTTAAAAGTTCAGAATATACACAATGAAATTGCATCGGCAGACAAAATGAAGAAATTACTAAATGGTAAATATCCTAAAGGCTCTGCATGGATGAACTATAATCTTTTGAAAAAGGCATATCGGTGGAAACACGAGGCAAGGGGACAAGAGAATATGGAAGTGCTGGCGGATAAACTTATAAAAGATTTGGCTTCAAATGTGTGGCTGAGTAGGGATATCGATGTGGTTTCTAAGATAAAACTAATAAAAAATAAATTTCTAGCTTAAATTTTATCACATCTAAATGATAGAGTCTTTGAAACCATAAAAAAGAAAAGGCTATTTTTGTGCACATTGCCATATATCATTCCCTTTTTTAGATTGATACAATATAAAACAGATATACGCCGCAATTGCTGTATTCATGATAGTATTCTATAGTTCATTTGCTGGATACCTCGGAGTAAAAGTGGATGCGACATTACTTTATGTTTGGTATGCGGCAGCAGTACTCTTTGCTTTTATTTCAAATATTTCAGAACTTAAATATAGATATGTAAAAGGATTTCCGGCTGATTTAATAGTTTGGATCGCTTTTTCTTTATTTGTTCTAGTTTCATACAAAATGAATATGATGGGAAGCACTCGCATATTTTTTGGTATTATGCTATGTGTTGCTTTGAAAAATAGAACATCATGGATTAAGCCTGCATTGAAAATAATTGCATTGCTGACAGGCGCAAGTGTTTTCTTTACTTTGTTTTTCTTCATATTCCCACAATTCTACACAGTTGTTATAGATGCTTATGGATTTGTTCCGACTGGAACGTCAGTAGGTAAAGCTGGATATAGAGCAGGAATTTCAGATCATTATTCACAGAATGGCATTTACATTTCGATTGCGATACTACTTTTTGCGGCTATATTTATTACGATTAATTCCTGTAAAGAAGGAAATGGTCTAAAGGAGAAAAGAATCAATAAATTTGTTATAGTGAATTTCGTGATTTCTTTTATTGCATTGCTATTAACAGGAAAAAGAGGCGTTTTAGTATTCAGCTTAATATCGATAGTTTCAGTTTATCTTATTATCAGCAAGAAAAAAGTAGATAGGGCTATGAAAATTGCTATTTTCCTACTGATTGCAGTTGGATTACTTCAAATACTATCTGAAACAGTTCCGGCAATGGGTTATGTATTTGAACGATTTCAATCATTAGGAGAAGATGATTCGACATTAGAGAGACTAGCAATGTGGGATTTGGCAATAAAGAAATTTAAGGAAGCTCCACTATTAGGTAATGGATTATGGTCTTACAGATTTTTCTACAAACAAGAGTTGGGTGCGTATTTTCACCCATATGAAGAGAAATATCAGTATCTAAATGCGCACAATGTGTATTTACAATTGCTGTGTGAAACAGGCATCATTGGCTTTGGTTTGTATATGGCATCTATTTCCTTGACTTTATATAAAACAATAAAGAATGCAAAAAGAATAATGTTGTTAGATGAATACTATTTAAGATACGCAGTTATTTTTTCATTAGTATTTCAATTGTTTTACATTATTTACAGTTTTACAGGGAATTGCCTGTATGACGTGGTATTTCCATTTTACGCCATTGCAATAGCGATGAATATGTCTGTAGACGGATATTTAAGAACATATGGGATTGCAGACGATGAATATCTGAGAATTTAATGAGGGAGACTTTCATGAGAGTAGGAATACTAACTTTTCATAGAGCAAATAATTTTGGAGCATTTCTTCAGGCATTTGCTTTGTGTAAGAGATTGAATGAAATGGACAATATTACAGCTGAAATTGTAGATTATATTTGTCCAGCAATAGAAAACGAATATAACCCTGAATCATTGTTGAATGGGGACGGAAATAAAATAAAGAAAAAAATTGTTTATTTTCTCCGTAAGCCAGTAATGGAAAAAACAGCAATTAAATTTGAATCAGCTAGAAAAAAATACTTACCGATTAGTAAAAGAAATATTGAACGGAATGATTTAAAAGATATTTCATCGTTATACGATTTGTTTATTGTTGGATCGGATCAGGTTTGGAATCAACATCTTACAGGAAATGATAAAACTTACTTTTTGGATTTTATTGAAGACAGAAGGAAAAAGGGTTCTTACGCAGTAAGTATGGGTGATCCTAATTACGATAAAGACGAACTTATTGAGTTAAAGCGAAACTTGAAGGATTTTTCCTTTTTGTCTGTAAGAGAAAAGAATACTGCAGCGTACTTGAATAAGATAACAGAAAGAGACGATATTGTAGTAAGTGTAGATCCGGTATTTCTATTAGCTAGGAACGAATGGATAGCGCAGATGCAGCTACCTGAAGAAAAAGATTATGTCCTGTTTTATACGGTTGGCAATCCACGGACATCTACTTTAAACTTCGCCAAAGAACTGGCGAAAGAAAAGAAGAAAAAGTTATTGTTTATCCGTGATAGAGATATTGCATATAAACATCTTGAAGTGAAGCATATCAATGGGATAGATCCTTTGGAATTTGTTGGATATATTTTTAATGCCAGTGATATAGTTACTAATTCATTTCACGCTACAGCTTTTTCTGTTCTCTTACATAAGAATTTCTATGTTGAAACAAAGATGAAACGTAATGAACGTATGTTGAATCTTTTAGATACGGCTGGAATAAGAGGGCATAAATTATTTGATGGTAGTTTAACTGGTTTGGAACAAGACAATATTAACTGGAGCGCGGTTGATGATAAATTAAAAAGTGATATTGCCTTATCATTAAACTATTTAGAAAATATAACAGCAGATTTTAATAAGGGTATAATTGATGAGTCGTAAAACAGAATTAGCAAAAAATACGGCCATACTTACAGTGGGAAAGCTGTGTACACAGTGTATTAGCTTTTTCCTTCTTCCTTTATATACGGCAATTTTGTCAACGGAAGAGTATGGCACGTTTGATTTATTAGTCACATATTCAACACTGTTGCTTCCACTGGTAAACTGGCAGCTGGATCAGGGATTATTCCGATTTATGCTGGATTACCGTGGAAACAAAGAAGAGCAGGGAAAACTCTTTTCTACCCTGTTACTATCTAGTACAGTACAAAGCGTTATCTATGTTATCCTTTTCATTTGTGTAGAACCATTTTTGAAAATCGAAAATGCATATTTCTTGCTTCTATATGTTGTACTGCATGTTTACACAGCATTGTTCCTTCAGTTTGTTAGAGGACTGGGATATAGTGTCAAATACACCATTGCGTCATTTATATCAGCTTCGGCAACGACAGTTCTAAATGTTATTGCGCTGGTCTTTTTGAAAATGGGGCTTCAGGGTCTGTTTATGTCCACCATAGTAGCGCAATTTCTGACCCTGCTATATTTGGTAGTTGCATCGAAAGCATGGGAATATTTTTCGGTTAAGTGTATTCAGCCCAAAGTATTCAAAAGAGTCAGTGCTTATTCTATTCCGCTGATTCCAAATAATCTGGCTTGGTGGGTTGTTAATGCATCAGATAGAACTATTATTGCTCACTTCTTGGGAACTGCCGCTAATGGTATTTATTCTATTGCGAATAAGTTTCCAAACGTGTTTATTAACTTTTACAATATTTTGAATTTGTCATGGACAGAGACGGTATCGTTACACTACGGCGATGAAGATCGAGATGAGTTTTTGACGGAAACGATGACATCGCTTTTTAAGCTGTTTGCAGCGGCATGCTTTGGAATTGTTGCGTGCATGCCATTTGTGTTTCCGATATTGATTAACACAAAGTATGATGCTGCATATAATCAGATTTTAATTTTGATGTATGCAATGCTTTTTCGAGTATTGGTTGGATTGTATAGCTGTGTTTATGTGGCCCAGAAAAATGCAAAGAAGATTGCTTATACATCCATCTCAGCGGCAATCATCAATATTACAGTAGATTTGATTTTAATTAACAAGATTCAGGTATTTGCAGCTTCTATTTCTACATTGGTTGCTTTCCTTTCGATGTTTGTCATTCGCTACATTGATGTGAATAAGACTGTACACATGAAGATTCGGAAGCCAATTATTGTCGGTAGTGTTCTCATTGGTGGCATGCTGATTGGAACATACTACTGCGGGAATAAGATAATCCAGTTTGTTGCACTCTGCATCACAGCAATTTATGCAATGCTGACGAATGTGGACATGCTGAAATCTGGCGTGAATTTAGTTAAAAGTCGTCTTGGAAAATAAGGCTTGAAATGGCATGAGTCGGGGAGGATAATCTTGAGAGCAGAGCAGAGCAGAGCAGAGCAGAGCAGAGCAGAGCAGAGCAGAGCAGAGCAGAGC
>OLSQ01003561.1_pt1 | contig 10188 bp, 9 predicted proteins | sample 1672561 | NCBI WGS metagenome assembly OLSQ01 (sample SAMEA3136699, study PRJEB25190) | human gut metagenome | biome: human gut; feature: human-associated habitat; material: faeces | place: Austria | collected 2013 | reverse complement strand
CGGGCGGTATGCTCACCAACTTCCCGACAATCCGCAAGGCTGTTAAGAAAATGGCAAACATCGACAAGCTGATGAACGACGGTACATTCTCTAACCTCTCTAAGCGCGAGTTGCTGCAGGTAACCCGTCAGCGTGCCAAGCTGGAGAAGAACCTCGGTTCAATCTCTGACCTGACTCGTCTGCCCTCTGCCCTCTTCGTTATCGACGTAATGAAGGAGCACATCGCAGTGAAAGAGGCTCAGCGTCTGGGCATCCCAGTATTCGCTATCGTGGATACCAACTCGGACCCCAAGGCTGTAGACTACCTGATTCCTGCCAACGACGACGCCAAGGACTCTATCGAGGTTATACTTAACGCCTGCTGCGGTGCTATCGCAGAAGGTCTCGAGGAGCGCAAGGCTGAGAAGGCTGACGAGAAGGCTGCTGCCGAGCAGGCTGAGGAAGTGGCAGAGGCTAAGCCCCGCCGCACACGCAAGGCCCGCAAGGAAGAGGCTCCCGCCGCTGAGGCTGCTGCTACAGAGGCTCCCGCCGCTGAGTAATCAATAGAATCACAAACCCAAGTTTAAGAAATAACAATTATGGCTGTTACAATAGAAGATATCAAAAAGCTGCGCGCTATGACTGGCGCCGGTCTGGCTGATGTAAAGAACGCCCTGAACGAGGCTGAAGGCGATTTCGACAAGGCTAAGGAGCTCCTGCGTGAGCGTGGTCTCGCCATCGCTGCCAAGCGTTCAGACCGTGAGACATCAAATGGTTGCGTACTGGTTAAGAAGGTTGATGGCTTCGCCGCAATGGTTGCCGTGAAGTGTGAGACCGACTTCGTAGCTGCCGGTAAGGACTTTATCGCCCTCGTAGGCGAAATCCTCGACGCTGCTATCGCCGCACGCTGCACCAACCTCGACGAGGTTAAGGCGTTGAAGCTCGCCAATGGCGACGACGCTGCCACCGCCGTACAGCATCGCTCAGGTGTTACCGGTGAGAAGATGGAGCTCGATGGCTACAACTATCTCGTAGGTGACAACATCTCTGTATACGACCACATGGGCCGCCACACTCTGGCTACCATGGTACAGCTGGACAAGGACAACGAAGAGGCTGCTCACAAGGTAGCTATGCAGGTTGCAGCAATGAAGCCTGTAGCTCTCGACGAGGCTTCTGTTCCCCAGGCCGTTAAGGACGAGGAGCTCAAGGTGGCTATCCAGAAGACCAAGGAAGAGCAGGTAGAGAAGGCTGTAGTTGCCGCTATCAAGAAGGCTGGCATCAATCCTAACCTCGTAGACAGCGATGACCACATCGAGTCTAACATGAAGAAGGGATGGCTCACACAGGAGGAGGCTGACAAGGCCCGCGAAATCAAGCAGACCGTAGGCGCTGAGAAGGCTGCCAACCTGAACGAGCAGATGATTCAGAACATTGCCAAGGGCCGTATGGCCAAGTTCTTCAAGGAGAACTGCCTGGTAGACCAGGAATTCCAGTTCGCCGACGAGGATGGCAAGATTTCAGTTAAGGACTGGCTGAAGAAGCAGGGCGATCTCAACATCGTTGCTTACAAGCGCTTCACCCTCCTGGCTGACTAATTTTCGATATAGTTAAAATCGAAATAATAATAAGGACTGTACCCCTTTCGAGGGATGCAGTCCTTTTTTAGTGCATGGCAGTGGCGGGGGCAGCCGGGTGCAGCATCGCGACGGCAGGCGTGGCCAGGGCTATTTTGCCCTGCACCAATGATTTTACCGGCTTTTGCGCAAGCACTGTCAGAATTATTGTGTAACTTTGTGTATCAATAACAAGCAATCACCTATGAACCCATCTACCCGCCCGTCAAGGACAGGCCACCACAAGGAGAAATAAAAACCTATATAGCAATGAAACGTATATCCACACTGCTGTGCATGCTGCTCTGTCTGACAGCCTTATATGCGCAGAGGGCCGACAACTATCCGCCCACCAAGAACGCCCAGGTCAAGCTGAGCGAAACCAATCTGCCCATCGTCTTCATCGACGTAGACGGCAAGATGATACTCCGCGAAGAGCGTATCACCGCAAAAATCAAAATCATAGACAACGGCACGGGCAAGACCAACTATGCCGACCTCGCAGCCCACCCCGACCAGAAGGTGGACTATGAGGGATATATCAGTCTGAAATACCGCGGCAACTCGTCGTTCAACTCGTCTGACAAGAAGCCCTACGGCTTCAAGACCATCGCCAAACCACTGGAAGAAGGCGGCAAGAAGGTGAAGGTGAGCCTGCTGGGACTGGGCAAAGACAACGACTGGGTGCTGCTGGCACCTTTCGCTGACAAGTCGATGATACGCGACGTGCTCACCTTCGAGCTGGGGCGTCCCTACTTGGACTGGGTGCCCAGCTCGCGCCATGTCGAGGTGGTGGTCGACGGCAAATACTACGGCATCTACATCCTCACCGAGCGTCCTGGCAAGGGCAAGAACCGCCTGAACCTGCATGACCCCGGCGAGGACGGAGGCGACCTGACGGGCGACTGGCGCGTGGAGATAGACCGCGACGACGAAGCCCACTACTACCGCTCCAAGTATCACCCCTATGGCCGCTACGGTACGGTGGACTATACCAAATACATCACCTACCAATACGACGACCCTGAGTATGAGGACTTTGCCGACCTGCCCGCCGGTACGGAGAAGGCCATCCAAAAGTCGATAGACGACATGGAAGACTGCTTTGCCGGCGACAACTACAAAGACCCCGTCAACGGCTATCGGAAGTATATCGACGTGACCTCGTTTATCGACTATATGCTCTCGACCGAGTTCACGTTCAACGTGGACGGCTACCGTCTGAGTTCGCACATGTACAAGTACAGCGAGACGCGCGCCAAGAACGAGGGGCTCGACAGCCGCTGGAAGTGTACGCTCTGGGACTTCAACATCGCGCTGGGCAACGCCGACTACTACAAGGGCTCGCGTACCGACCTGTGGCAGTACGACATGAACAGCCGCGAGACCGACAACCAGCTGGTGCCATTCTGGTGGAAGAGGCTCATAGACGACCCTGCCTATCAGACCGACCTGAAGGCCCGCTGGGCGCAGTATCGCGAGGGCCAGTATGCCGACAACCGCATCGACGCCAAGATAGACTCGCTCGCCACGCTGCTCACCTCGGGAGGCGCGATGGAGCGCAACGAGGCAGCCTGGGGCATGTTTGGCAGATATGTATGGCCCAACGCCTATGTGGGCTACAGCTTCAACGACGAGATAAGCTACCTGAAGCGATGGATAAAGAGCCGTCTGACATTCATGGACAAGAAACTGCTGCCGCAGGAGAAGACAGACATACGACCCGTGACGGTGGAATCGGGCTATAACGCCGACGTGGTGGTCGAGGCGCTGCCCGCAAGCAGCCATGCCGACAATGCCGGCGACGGTGCCGACAACACCTTCTACTCTGCCGGGCTCAAGGCGTCGGGCGGACTACCTACAGACGGCGTCGTCAACGCCCCATCGGGAGCCAACTTCCAGTTAGGCGACTATGCCGCCAGCAACGCCCTCGTCATCAAGACGGGCGAAGGGGGCGACCTCATCTTCGGCGCGCCCATAACGACCAGCCAGCTCTACATCCTCGCCACCAGCGGCGACGGCAGCAGCGACCTGACGGCTACCCCACTCTACAGCGACGGCAGCCAGGGCGAGGGCATCGCGCTCACTGTGGCAGACTGGTCGGTAAAGAGTCTGTCGGGCGAAGAGGCCATCAGCGGACTGAGCCGCATCAACAAGCGCACGGACACCTACAGCCAGAGCTTCGCCTTCTGTCTCTTTGACCACGCCATCGGCACCGACAAGAGTCGCAAGCTCAGAGGCGTGCGTCTCACCAGTACCCGCGGAGGTCGTGCCCTGGTGATGGGTGTGGCCTACAAGGTGGTGCAGACCGTGGGCATCGACAGCCCCACCGCGGGAGAGCTCAAGGCGGTGGGTTACTACACGCCCAACGGAGTGCGCATAGCACGCCCGGGCAGCGGCATCACCATCGTCAAATACAGCGACGGCAGCGTGAAGAAGATTGTGGCTGGACGCAGCTGCAACAACTAATAAGAATATGTTTATAGTAATCGCATTTATATTTCTCGGCATCGGCTTGGGCTACACCGTACGCACAAGACTGGCGGCACAGGCCGGCGCCAAGGCGGTGGGTATCTGGACAGCCAGGGCCACGACATGGTTGATATGGCTCCTGCTCTTTATGCTGGGAGCCGAGGTGGGCGGCAACGAGCAGATAATCGCCGCCCTGCCCACCCTGGGCGTAGAGGCTCTGCTGCTGGCAGTTTGCAGCGTATTGGGCTGCTGCGTGCTGGCTTGGACGCTGTGGAAGAGCGTGAAAGGAGGACGCGCATGAAGGGCAGTCTGATTGTGGTGGGCTTCTTCATCCTCGGCGTCGTGGCGGGGCGCATGGACGCGCTGCCCGCATGGATGGCAGAAGGCGGACTGAGCTTTGTGGCGCTGTGCGGACTGCTGCTCTGTGTGGGTATGAGCATTGGCCTCAACCCCGATATGAAGAGCGATTTCAAGAGTCTCAACCCGAGGTTGGCGCTCCTGCCCATAGCCACTATCCTGGGCTCGTGGGTGGGCGCGATGGTGGCTTTCGCCATCATGCTGGGCGGCGACGGGGGCATCATCCAACCCCGCGGACTCACAGACTGCCTGGCCATAGACAGCGGTTTTGCCTACTACTCGCTGTCGAGTATCTTCATCACCGAATATCGCGGTGCCGAGCTGGGTACCATCGCTCTGCTGACCAATATCATCCGTGAGATGATTACGCTGCTGATGACGCCACTGATGGCGAAGTGGTTTGGGCCGCTGGCGCCGATATCCTCGGGTGGCGCCACGACGATGGACACCACGCTGCCCATCATCACCCAGACGATAGGCCAGCGCTATGTGGCGCTGAGCATCTTCCACGGCTTTGCCACCGACTTCTCCGTGCCCTTCCTCGTGACCATGTGGTGCATGCTGGGGGCTTGAGTTTGGGAGACTGTGGCTGAGATGGCGCCAGGCTGAGTGGCTGGCATCATGGATGAGAATATAGTAAAAATCAATGAATTTGCCGATGATATGATTACACGTTGTTATCTTGAAACGACAGATGTCTGCAACCTCAACTGCGTCTTCTGCCCCAAGACCACGCGTCCAAAGCGCACGATGACGCTTGAGGAGTTTGACCTGCTGACCAGCAGGCTCGCAGGTAGGGTCAAGTTTCTGTATTTCCACCTCATGGGCGAACCTTTCCTTCATCCCCATCTGCCCCAATTTGTGGAGATGGCTCGGCAGAAAGGGTTTATCCCGGTGATTACCACCAACGGCACGCTGCTGTCGAAGCGGGAGGATATGCTCGAGACGCTGCCCCATAAGCTGCAGATTTCCCTGCACTCGCACGAGGGTAACGGCAAGGAGGACCTCAAGCAATATATCGACGAGGTGATGACCTTCGCCAAAGAAGCAGCTCGTCGAGGATGCATCATCGTGCTGCGGCTGTGGAACGAAGGCGGCCACAACAGCATGAACGAAGAGATTATCCGTCTGATAGCCAACCACCAGCCTCGCCCGTGGGTTGAGCGAAACGATGGCTGGCGACTGGCAGAGAACCTGTATATCGAGAGCGACAACATGTTTGAATGGCCTGACCTCCAGCACGAATCCTACGCCGGCGAAGAGGTGTTCTGCTATGCTCTCCGCAACCAGATTGGCGTGCTCGTCGACGGCACCGTGGTCCCCTGTTGTCTGGACCATAACGGCGACATGGACTTGGGCAACCTTTACACCCAGAGTCTGGAGGAAATTCTCGCGTCGCCGCGCGCCCACGCCATCTATCAAGGCTTCACCAACCACACCGCCACCGAGCCCCTCTGCCAACGCTGCGGCTACTCCGCCGTGTCCAAGAGGTTTAGGAAATAGAGGTGGGTGAGAGGGATCCATAGTTGGCGAAGGCGTAGGGGCGTCGCTATACATCATATTATTGCTGTCCGCTAAAACTTTTTGGAACATAAAGAATTAGGGCTGGATTCCTCGCTTGGAATTCAGCCCTTAGTGTTACTCCTCCCAAACAACCAAATCTCTGTCCAGGGGGATGGCGTAGCGGGAGCCACGCTCGCCGGTGACTATGTAGTTGATGGCGAGATGCTCGTCGAACTTCTCTACGAATGCCTTTCTGATTCGGGCGAGGTTTTCATTGAGCGCGTTACCCAGCGGGTTGACGACCTTGGTTATGGTGAGGTTGAGCCGGGCCTCGTCGGTACAGGGGCGCAGCTGTCGGTAGATGTTGAGCAGTTCGGTGTAATAGTCTTGCATGTGCTTGTAGATGATGCCTTCGGGATAGCGCAGGTAGAGGAAATAGATGGCTTTGGGCAGGGCACCCATCTCGATTTCCATGCCGTTGTAGTCGGGCAGAAAGATGCGATAATCGGGGGTGACAATCATGCGCGACAGGGGTTCCTGCTTGTCGATGAACTCGTGGATGGCCATGAGTGACACGCCTTCGAGCCTGAGCTTCTGGACGGTCATGCGAAGCTCGCGCAGGACATCCTCTGTAGCCATAAAGCTCTGCTTCTCGGCAGTTTCTTCTGCAGAGGCGGGCATGGCGGACTCTGCAGAAGGCTCCAGAAACTCCTGAGAAAGAAGGCACTCGGACTTATCTTCCATGGGGACGCTCGCCAGACAAGGACTGATTGGCGCCATATCGGCATCTACGCCACAGGATGCGGCAAGCCTTTGACTTATCAGATGTACCAGGGCGTCTATGGCTGCGGAAGAAACGAAGTCGACATCGGACAAGGCCACTTGCCGGAATCTGACATCACCCGCGTACCCCTCCCGCGTAGCCCCGAAGATGAGCGACGGCTTCAGACGCTTGCGCTGGTCTTCGTCAGAGATATAGGGAGCGAACGCATCGCTCCTGACCTCGCCGACCAGAGGCTGGGAAGAGAGGTAGGGCGCATAGTAACGCAGCTTGGCCTCGATGTCGTGCTCGCTGAGCAGGTAGGGCATGTAGTAGAAATCCATACCGGCACGGTCGAACTTGGCTTTCAGGCGCAGATAGACGTCGCGGATGAGGTCATTGACATCCTCATCGTAGCCATTCTCGATGAAGAACACCTGATTGGGTTCGGGACGGAACGGCAGATTGCAGAATAGTATCGTATTAGTGTTCATTGTTATGATTGTCAGTGCGCCGGCAAGTCATCCCTGCCAGCGCCATGGGTGGCATGTCATCGATTGCCCTTCGCCTCGCTCTTGAGGATATCCTCGAGGGCCTCCGGAGTGTCATCATCGGCGAAGTAATCATCGGATTCTGCCAGCGAAGCATCAGGCGCTCGCATCTCGCAGCACACCTTGTCGTAGAACCTGGTACGGCTGCGGCCCTCTTTCTCGAACATGGCGGCGGTCTCTTCTACATTGGCCGAGAAGCGGAGCGCATTGCACACGCCTATCTCGCCAGCCACCTTCTCCACATCCTGGTCGGCACCGATGTAGGTGAAGGTCCAACCCATCTGACGGAGTTCCTGGACGAGCGACTTAATCTGGCGACCGTTCCAGGTGAGCGACGCATTCTCATAGCCATCGGTGATGATGGTGACGAGCACGCGGTCGCCATGGCAGACCCGCTGCTGGAGCTCGCTGATGCAGGTGCCCATGGCGTCGTAGAGGGCTGTGCATCCGAGCAGAGGATAGTCGGCGCTTGTGATGTTGCGGGCTTCGGCGATGGGCTTGGCAGAATAGATGCGGTTGAGGAAATCATCGCCGGCACTGAACGATGCCAGCGTGACATACTGCTGCAGCTCGGGGTGGGTCTCCTGCGCCCTGCGGATGGTGGCAAGGGTCTCGTTTACGCCTGTGAGTGCCTGATTGTAGATGACTTCCATCGAGCCTGAGGCATCGAGGATGACGAGGTTGTAAATCTTCTGAGTTTCCATACTTGTGTTTTGAAAATGTTGAACTTCTTGTTGTTTGACAGTGCAAATGTAGGCAGTTTCAGCCACCTTGCCAAGAAAAAACATTTTGCAAGACTTGCAAAGCTGGGGTCTCTCGCCGCTGCGCCCTCTGCCAGGTCCAGCCCTCTCCCGTCGCTCCCCCACCCCACGCTGAGGCTGTCGGGGCGTGGGCGACCGAAGAATGGGCTGTCGGGCATAGCCGTTGGACATCAAGAGGCTTGCTATCAATCGTCGGCAAATGACCATCGTCATAGTCGCCGTCGACAAAGTTAGTGATATTTTGGATATCGCGGATGATTTCAGCAAGGTTTTTGTGGCGAAGGTGGAGAAATACGCTGCGGAGGGGGATGTCAAGTGCGATTTGCGTCGCGAAATCATCATGGCAAAGGCTGAAACGGAGGTATCCGAGTTGTATTTCCATAATTCGTACTTCGGTTTCAGGATGGAGGTGTATATATATAAATAGGTGTGCATCTGCTATACCCCCGTCGCGCCCGCATCGCAGCCATGGGCATGAATGGACGCGGTGATTTTTATAACAAAAAGTGGTGGAAATGTTTTGCTGGATATAAAACAATTCGTAATTTTGGATGATTGAAAACGTCTCGTTTTCAGGTGGGCTGGGCACCATGACCCAGCAATCGTCAAACCGAGCCGGGGCGGCATCTCTGCCCCTGGCATAAATACAAACCGAAGACCTATGCAATACCCTCTGATTTCAGAATATGTAGCAGCCATACGCGACGCAAAGGATAATCTGGACGAGTTGGCTTACTTGGAGCCAGTACTCGACAATCACGGCGAGCCCTATCGCAGCAGCGGCGCCTTTGCCGTAGTGTTCAAGATGAAAGACCCGAAGACGGGGCGAAACTATGCCCTGAAGTGCTTCACCGACGAACAGGAAGGCAGGGGCGAGGCGTATCGGCAGATAACCGAGGAACTGGAGTTTGTCGACTTGACATATATCACGGCAGTGAAGTATCTGGAACAGGAACTGTTTGTAGACAGCAGCTGCAATGATGAAGTGTTTCCCGTGTTGCTGATGGACTGGGTAGACGGCGAGACGATGGAAACCTACGTTGCCGGCCACTATGCCGACAGCCATGCCATGGCCATGCTCTGCTACCGTTTCTGCAAAATGGCGGGGTGGCTCCGCTCGCAGTCATTCGCCCACGGCGACATCAAGCCCGACAACATCATGGTGCGCCCCGACGGCACTCTGACGCTGGTGGATTACGACGGCATGTATGTGGCAGCCATGAAGGGCAGGAAGTCACCAACCATCGGCACCAAGGACTTTGCGCATCCACTACGCACCGTAGACGATTTCGACGAGACCATCGACGACTTTGCGCTAGCAGTCATCGCCCTCTCGCTCAAGGCCATATCTCTCGACCCGTCTCTCTACACCACCTACGGAGCCTCAGACCGTCTGCTGTTCGCAGCCAACGATTTTCTTGACCTGAGCAAGAGCAAGGTATTGTCGGCTTTGCAGAGTCTGCTGGCCGACGAAGAACTCAAGACCCTGCTGTCCATGTTTCTCATGGCAAGCGCCAAGAAGAATCTGTCCATGTGTTCATTCAGACTGTTTGGTCTCAAAGTGCCCCACTGCGAGCAGCCGAAGGAGGAAGAGGTGCTGAGTACAGAGGTGACGGAAGAAGATATAAAGAATGGTATCCAAGATGAACGGGGCGTGACATATAGCAAGGATGGGAAAAGACTGCTACAGGCTCTATTTTGGATTTTATCTGGTCACTATATGATAAAGGAAGGCACGAAAGTAATTTGCAATGAGGCATTTTCCGATTGTACATCTCTGACAAGCATCAACATTCCGGACAGTGTGACAAGCATCGGATACGCGGCGTTTTACAAGTGCGATTCCCTGACCAGCATCAACATACCAGACTGCGTGACGAGCATTGGAAAATTGGCGTTTTACGAGTGCAAATCTCTGACCTGCATCAATATACCACAAAGTGTTAGCAATATGGAAGGAAATCCATTTGTAGATTGGCATGGCTCTTTATACAATGAATCGAAATCATTTATATATGAAAACGCTGTCTTGTTCAATGCTGACAAGACTATTATTATCGCATATAGAGCAAAAGATAAGACATATAACATACCAGACAGTGTGACAAGCATTGGAAAATCGGCGTTTTATAACTGTATTTAGAAGCGTAGAACAACCAAAAACAATCAGAAATATCCAAACATAAACA
>OLSQ01003559.1_pt1 | contig 10191 bp, 12 predicted proteins | sample 1672561 | NCBI WGS metagenome assembly OLSQ01 (sample SAMEA3136699, study PRJEB25190) | human gut metagenome | biome: human gut; feature: human-associated habitat; material: faeces | place: Austria | collected 2013 | reverse complement strand
TATGCTGGAACAGGCGGGCATAAACTTAAAGGGCTTGAATGTCGATAAACTGAAAACAGAGTATCAGGAACTGATGAAGCAGAAAAACGAGCTGACTTCCACCTATAAGGATTGTGAAAAGGAAGTGCGTGAGCTAAAACAAAAACAGGCAAATCTCAATCAGTATCTTGGGAAAAATATGCCCACTACTCAAGACATAAAAAACAGACAACAATCTCTATAAATTAGGTAGTATATTAACCCATTTTATAGTATAATCAATTCACTACTTAACAAAGGAGCAATCTATTTACATGCTTACATTTATAGATGAAAGTGGATACCCTCGCCCTACAGATTCAACCAAGAATCCTATCCTGCTTGGTGTCTGTATCCATGAGAATGATATTAAACCGATCACAAATCAGATCTACAAATTAAAAGATTCTATTTATGGAAAACAGGACGAAATAAAGTCTACAAAACTGATTCGTGAAGCGACCATTACCAAGAATCGTACAAATAATAAAGCGTATGTTGAAGGCATGGTGGATATCATTACCTCTTATGATACTGCTATTTTTGCCGTAATTATGGACAAGCCAGATGAACCAATTATTGTTCCAGAACATCATCTTCCGAAACAGTATTACCTTCTTTTAAAAAAAGTTGAGTTTTACTGTAACCATCATCACTATGGCAAAGCAATGATGATATTTGATGAGGTACATGAGGATGCTGACCGAAAAATTGCCGAAGCAATTACAGGTTTTCTGTTCAAAACGAGGTTTGGGCGTTCTTTCCATCACATATTAGAAATGCCTTTGTTTGTCAGCTCTGCTGTAACCCCTGCAGTACAGTTTGCCGATATATTTGCTGGTATTGTGAGACACTATTACGAAAATGAGCTTGACCAAAAAGAACCAGGAACAGAATTTCAGGAATGGCTTGTAGAGCTTTTCACCAAACTACATAATCTTACGGAAAATAACTTCATCCCCAAATCACATTATCTGGAATATGGCTTTCAGAAAATAGGCAAAAACTTCTCCTATCCTGTAAGCGAGAAATTTACTACTTCTGATAATGATGAAAACCTTTTAAGCGAAGAATTTTCTAATGATTTATCTGAATAATTTTTTGTTTGACTTCATACAAATATGGTGTATAATATTACTAGAGTCATATGTTGTTCCGTCCTGGAGCTGCGTAGGACTCGTAATATTAACCAAAGTATCGCACCTGCAGTTTAGCGGGTGCGATTTTTGTATTATCTATATTTACCTTCAAACAGTTCCCATACAGAAAAAGCCTCTTGTGCTATCTCATCATAAGGCGGTGCTGTAACGCCTAAAGTTGTATTTCCCATATCAGAAAGTCTTAAACTGCACAAATTTACACCACTCATTTGTTGCCTTATATCTTCTTCCTTGCTAAGAAACCATTCTGCCTCGGTCACAAATAATTTGAAACTCATTTTCTCTATTTCCCGAATTATGTAGAAGTATATGTAATTAAGCTCTATCCACGCTCTACGAAGCGGATTTCCATATAAAGTATTTACTATTTGCTTGGAGTAATCTCCAAGTCCCATTCTCTCCCACTTCTTCTTTAGCAAATCATACAGTATCCACTTTTCCACACTACATCTTCCTTCAACATTATCAAATTCTAAATCCCAATTTCCGTTATAATCAGGATCCATAAATGTAGGTAGAATTGACCGTCCATGAGCTGCTGCATTCCTTATGGCACACAAATCACTGATAAATCCTATACATTCTTTCATTTTATGTAAAATATCTGGAATGCTGTCTTTCCTAGAATAGACATCATAAAAAATAGTTATAAGTTCTGACAACTCGTTTAACTCTAACTGTTCCATCAAATCCAACAATGGCACAGCATTCTCATCCGTTAAGTAGTCAAACTCATCCGAGCTGCCCCTGTATCTTCTTTTATCTCTTGCCCGCTTAATCAACTTCGCAATTTTAGGTTTCTTGGCTACCCATTCTGATATTACTTCTGCTCCTACATCATGTCCGTCATCAGCAATCCTTATTCTATTGAAATATGTTTTATAAGCATTTTCTATGCCAGTAATCCATGACAAAATGTTTTTCCTAAACTCAATATCTATTCTATCTATTACAAAAAGCAAACCTATTTTAAACTTAGCATCAATACAATCAAGGTCAATATGCTTTCCTGCTTGCATTTTTATGATTTCTTTGCAAGTAAATATTCCCGGCGATAAGTATTCCAACATTCTTGGTTGAAAGTTATTACCTTCAAGCCAATCGACAAATTCCTTATCATCCAATACCGGATAATAGAAATTGTATTCACTTAACCTTTTTCTAATATTTTGAATGGCATTATTCTCAATAATTCGTTCTTGATATTTCCATTCATCTCCTATAAACCTAATATCTGTGGCTTCTTTAATATCTCGGTCTCTTACTCCCTGACTTTGACTTAAGGAAAACTCAACCTCATCTGTGTATTTAATATATTGTTTTCCTTCTTTTTCTTTCAACATAGATTTTTCTATTCTAAACGGTATCCATTCATGTTCAACTTTATATGCGTCTGTATCAATTATTCCATAATTATTTTTTAGCTCCAGTATTCTTCCTCTAGGCATACTATTTCCACTCCTTTCCACATGGTATTCGGCTTTTAAACGCCACCTATTACAAACCAGAACACACTGTGTGTCATTTTCAACTGCACTATACATACATTATAATTGTACCCTTTCAAAGACAATTTCTCAATCGGATTGTATACATAAAAATATCATAAAAATAAAAAGCAGATAGCCAGCACACAGCCGACTACCCACCATCTCAAATTTACTCTACTGATTCCAACACTACCTCTGCAAATTCCTCATCGGTCATGTTCTGGAGCTTACCTAACACCTGCTCTGCAAGCTCTTCCATATCGCTGTCCTTTATGTGCGGCATTACCTGTCTGATCTGCCCAATCATATCCGTCCTGTCCTGTGTCTCAAACACACACATGAAATTGATTTCTTCTACTGTGAATTTACTCATCTTCTTACATCTCCCTCTGTGATTTTTTCTCGGTTTCCTTTTCCGGTAAAGTACGTTCCGCCTTATCCCTCTGCTCTATGACTGCCTTTTTCTCTGCCAACTTCTCCTTTATGGAAATTCTGCCTTTGGTCTGCTCCTTTTCCTTTTTCTCGACTCCGTTGTTTAAGACATTATCAATCATGTTGTAATTCTGTTCTTCAAGCTCCTCCACCTTTGCAAAAATACCCTGCAAGAATATACGGGAGATTCATAAGAATGAGCTTCTTTTTATCCACACCTGCGGTCTTAGCCTTCAGCGTTTCGGAAATGGCTTTTAAGTCTTTGGCAATATCGTCTATAATCTTACTCATAGCGACTGCCCCCTGTCTTTCTATAATGGTCTCATAAATTAAGACACTTTTTCGGACAGTTTTTAATGAATCTGATATACTAAAATCAGTAACAAAGAAAGGATTCATAAACATGTCCAAACAAAGAAGAAATTTCAGTGCCCAATTCAAATCAGACCTTGTAATCGAACTACTTAAGGGTGAGAAGGATCTCAATACCCTTGCTGTTGAAAATAATATCCAGCCGAATTTACTCCGCAACTGGAAAAAAGAATTCCTCGACAACGCTTCTGCTGTATTTGATGACAAACGTGAGGATAACCTCAAAGAAAAGCTTGCCGAAGAACGCAGGGAAAAAGCGGAGTATGCAAAAAAGGTTGGTCAGTTAACCATGCAGGTTGACTGGCTCAAAAAAAAATCTGAAGAAATTTGTGGACCTGACTACGAGAGTAAGTTTAGTCCAAAACCTTATGACGACTAAAGAAATACCCGCTTCTGTTGGTGCAAAACTGCTTGATATCAATCGTACAAGTTATTTATTACAAAGGGACGCCTGTATCCGATGAAGAACTGACTTGTAAAGAGATCATTGATCATCTCCATACAGATAACCCGGCCTGGGGTGCAAGACAAATGTCCGCACAGCTAAAGTCCAGAGGATATCATGTAGGACGTCGGAAAGCACGACGTTACATGAACGAAATGGATATTTATCCAATCTATCCTAAAATGAACCTTTCCAAACGTATGCAACAGGCCAAGGTATGTCCTTATCTGCTCCGCAATGCCACTATAGACAAGCCAAATCAGGCATGGTCTATTGACATTACATATATTCCGATCAAGCGGGGCTTTTTATATCTGACAGCCGTTATTGATTGGCACAGCCGTTGTATCGTTGGCTGGGAAGTGGATGATACGCTTGATACCAGAATGGTCATTAATGCTTTAAAAAAGGCATTTAAAGTGGCAAAACCGCAGATATTGAATTCTGATCAGGGCTGCCAGTTTACAAGTCAACAGTATATTGATTTTGTGAAGGAAAATGGAATCCGGCAAAGCATGGATGGCAAAAGCCGCTGGGCAGACAACATCATGATTGAACGTTGGTTCCGCAGCTTCAAGTATGAAGAAGCCTATCTGACTCAATACAATAACATCAAAGAAGCCAGAACCGCCATCGGACAGTATATCCACACTTACAATTTTGAGCGGCGTCATTCTGCACTTAACTATCAGACACCGGCTGAATGCTATTATCCGGCAATGCTGTTGCCGTATGTAGCTTAGCATAAATGAAACAGGGGAAAGCTCCACTGCTTTCCCAGCATTTCCTGTAACTTATCAACCATATCAGTTCATTATAAAAATCTCAGATTTTTGTCTTGACAACTGAGCCACTATATAAGGCTGTATACTGCCAATAAAAGCAAGGAAATATAGAGTTTTCAAAGTTCGAAATATTTATTTCAAGCCTCTTCCAGCCAACATAGCAGTGACAAAGATGGCTTACAATCGAAGCTGTACTATAGTTTTTGCAGCACCATAAATGGCTTTAAAAAATCTCTGTTTTGCACAAACTCAGAATGGCTTTTGTGGTGTGACATCCTTAATCTTAGGGTCAAGCGGATTTAAACCGAGCATCAGGTAATCGAATTGTTCCTCAGTAAGATCCGCAGCTTCTTCCGTGGTTCTTGGCCAGGATAACGAACCAGCTTCGATCCGTTTATACAGCAGAAGAAATCCATCGCCTATCCAGAGCAGCCCTTTGATTCTGTCGGAGCGCCTGCCACAGAACAGGAACAGGGTTCCTTTTTCAAACGGATTCTGCTTATACTTATCACCAATGATCACCGAGAGACCATCAATGCCTTTGCGCAGGTCAACTGTTCCACACGCAAGTACGACACGAGTGATTTTAGCAACGTTCTCCAGCATGGATTACCTCCTTTAGGAGCAGACTCAGTACTTCCTCTGAAATAGCATTCGATATTTCCAGAGTGATAGCTCCATGTCGGATAACCGCGGTCGTAGTTGCATTCAGCGAATCTTGTGTTGAAACAACTTTCTCCGATGTGGGAGCTGCGAATTCAACAAAAGAAATTTCCGCAGGTTCTTCAGTAGCTGCTGGAAGTTGCATCTGGTCGTATGATTCTTTGCGAAACTTACGCAGCCAGTAATAGTATGACTTTTCTTTGATGTCATTGTCTTTCAGACATTGCCGGACGGTTACGTTTGCAGGTCGTTCCTGACATTGTTTTATGATGTTTAACCAATTGGCACGCCTGACATTGTGTGTGAGTTGATCCATGATAGTTTGCCTCCTCTAAAAAACTATTAGTTTTTTCGTGTTTTTTAGAGGGTCTCACAAAAATGCTAATTATCCAAGGCGAGTGGTTTGACGTTTACGGACATTTTGTCCAAAAGTTCTGTAAATACAAAAAGGGTAGCTACAAACCTTTACGGTCTATAACTGCCCTTGCGCTGTGTAATTTAAATATTTTACAACTAATCCGCATGCAACTCCTGAATCTCTGCAACCCCAGGAGTTTTCAGCAATTCAAAAAATTCATTTATAGAATCATGCGATTGTTGTGGAATTCTCAATTTCGTTCGATAACTGCAATATGTAAATGTCAAATACTGCTTAGCTCTCGATATTGCAACAAAAAATGCGCATCTATCCTCGTCTGGCTGAGATTTAAAATTCCAAAACGCCCCATCTTCTACTCCCACAAAATAAACTGCCTCATATTCTAACCCTTTACTTTTATGAATTGTCATAATTGGAATAGAATATTTTCCACAAAAACTCTCCAAAGCCAAAATCCAATCATTTGAAGCCCTACTTAATTCATCAACTAAAAACTTTTCAAATTTAACAATCAAGTTATCAAAATAACTTCCCTGCTGATATGCAGGGTAATGTGCTGTAATATGTGATACTCCAAAAAAGTTCATAATGTCTTGTAAAAGAAGTTCCACATCTACCTTACCCTTATCAGCTGTAATTAGTTCTTTTATCTCATTAAGTTTCTTAGTAAGTTTATCTTGACATTCATAGTAAATAATATCTTGCTGTGCATTTCCAGCACCTGAAAAATCTGCATAAGTACACTTAACATATTCCCAATCATTTGGTCTTTTTCTATCAAGGGCTAATAAAATAAATCGAATAAGCAAATCAATGATAGGTTCTTTAATTAAATCTTGATACTCGTTTTCTATTCTTGCTCTTATTCCAATTTGACTTAATTCATTAATGATTTCTTCTGAATAATTTTGTGGTAATTGTTTACAAAGGATGCAAATATCATTAACTTGCACACCTCTATCTATCATATTTTTTATATCAGTACAAATTATCTTTGCTTCATCCTGCTCAGAATCTGTTATTAATAATTTTATTTTTCCATCACTAGAATTCCACTTACTTGATGGTTTTACTTGAATAGATTTTTCATTCAGTGAATCATACATCTGTTTTTGTAACAATACCAATCTAGGAGCTGATCTATGGTTCATAATAAGCTGCGTTTCTTGTGATGAAAAATCTGATTTGAAATCTATAAATACACTTTTTAATGCTCCTGCCCATAACATTATTCGTTGCTTGTTATCGCCAACCGCAGTAATTACTGATTTAGATCCTTTAAAACAAGTTTTCACTAATCTATATTGTAAGTTTGTTGTATCTTGAAATTCATCCAAAAAGACATATGTATATGTATATTGTAATGCTCTCTTTATTTTAGGATTACTTCTAATGATATATTCAGCCAAGATACATATCATTTTAAAATCAAGAGTTGCTTTTTTACCATCGAAACCTTTAAGCAAAAGTTTCCAAACTTTCTCACCCAAATTTTCTTGTTTTATTGGCAACTCTACCTTGGAAAGCGTTTGATAATAAAATTGTTTCAAATCCCTTTTCTTCAAGTTAAATGGATTATTATACCCAGATTTCTTAAACGCTGCATCTATTGTTTCTATATTATCAATCTCATAATCTTTAGACGGTTGTAATTCTACTGGCAACGCTAAACGAAAACGATCCAGTAATCTTTTTGAAAAAGCATCGTACGTCATTGATGAAAATCTCGATTTTACTTCGTCTCCATACCTTCTGCAAACTCTCTGTTTTAAATTTTCTGCGGCATCTGTTTTAAAACTTATCGCAAGTATTTTCTGCGGATTACAACAAGTATTTGTTTGAAATAGATAACCTGCCTTTTGTGCTAGTAATTCTGTCTTACCTGCTCCCGGACCTGCCACAACCAAAATATTATCTTCACATTTTACCGCAAAATCTGCATTTTCTTCCAATACTATATTATCGCTAGGTATCCATTCATCTTTACTGACCTTTTTCAAACCGATTCCTCTCTATTGCTTATTAAGTAACCCTTCAGCAACTTTTATTAATCTCTCAAATACTGGTGGCATATTAAAAAATAAATCCATTTCATCTAGTTCGGAAAGCGCCAGAATATGTGTGGACGGTTTCCCTCTGTTTAAGAAAAAATAATTATACCAAATCATTAATCTTTTTTGTTCATCACTATAAGTAGAACCATCCCCACCTTCTTTTTTCAATGTATTTCTAACATCTTCTTCCACACGTTTTTGATATTCGTCTGGTTTCTCGTCAAGTTTTTCAATTTCTATAATTTTCTGTTGTTCCTTTCTTCCGTCAATTTCTACTGAAACCCTCGGTCCCTCTTTTTCTTCTAATATACCTTTATACTCTGTTCCAAAATTCTCTAACATTAAAAAGTCTATATCTAATGGAGCAGAAAAAAACACATTATATTTCTCCAAAAAATTTATCCAACTCTGCATTATCTTTCCGTCATTTACGTTCCAATTTGCCATTGCTTCTAATTCCTCATCAGTCAATACTTTACCTGATTGCAGTTTCAAAAGTTCATCCTTAGGATAGTCGTTTGCAATAAGTTGTTTTAATACATATTTTATACGTCCCCAACCACCGCCTTCTCTTTCTCTATCTAAATCAAGTAATGTAATATGTGGAATATGTAAATCATTTAATAGTCTCCAAAAATGATTTACATGTCTACCACCTAATGGAACTATTGATATTCCACTTATATCTATATTATTTCCACAACATTCAAAAAACTTAGGCAATATAATTTCTTCACTATCCCCTTCGCCTAAGACTACTAATTTTGCAAAGTACATTTCTGGATATGCTTTTACTGCTTCTTTAATATACTTGTATTGATTTTCAAATTTCTCTTCATCTGGAAGAGTAATCTTGCGCACTTCTGTAGCTTCAGTTTCAGGGTTCATCCGAAAATAACGTATGCATTCTGGTTCTACTCGTTTTATTATTGCAGGAGAATGAGAAGATAAAATTGTCTGTGCATTACTTTTATATGCAATATTTTTTAGGTTTTTAATTAATTTACCTATTAAATGCGGCGATATATGGTTTTCCGGTTCTTCTACCGCAATAATAGTTAGTATTGGTGGAATCCTGCTAAATGATAAATTATCTGGATTAGTTTCCATTTCTTCTCGAATTATATTTTCTACATCCAATATACTATCCACCATAGAAATATAGAATAAAGACCTTAGTCCATCTCCCATTTCTTCAACATTATACTCTTTTCCAGTTACTGTTGGAAGAAAAACAATTTCCGATTTTTTAATTGATGAATCCAAATCCGTACTATTAAATCGCAATTCAGCATTAGAATATCTATCATCTGTATCATATTCTTTCCATTGTGTTTTTATCGAGTTACCAAGTATAGACACCCCCTTTTCTCCCATAAATTGTGCATTCAACTCTTGTATTTTTGTTGTAATATTATTCTTAGTTGTATCGCTCCAATTAATACTACTCATAATCTGATGCATCATTGTTCCTGAAACATTTTTTAGTTGTTTTTCTGGTTCCCGAACTGCTGGAATATAAACCACACGAATACGGTCTAAATCCTTTCTTTGTGCTGTTACAATATCATCATCTGTAATTTCCTGTTCTTCTGGACAAATAACATATACAATTTTACTATCAATGGCTCCTTCTATAGTAGTACTGCTTTCCCATGTTGCCATCAGCCTAATTCTGAGGTATGGAATCCCATTTTGTGAATCCACTACTAAACTTTCAAAAAACTGAGGAACTGCATATTCCTCCCCATGTTCACCCTCTAATTTCTCGAAAGTAAAAACAGCCTCTATATACATTTCTTGTTCCACTAATTCTTCCGGCTTCATTTCTTTCGGCAGATGAAAATCACTACGTTTTAAGATTCTATCATTTGAATTTTCAGAAAATATACAATTCAATGCGCAAAGCGCTGCCGTCTTTCCCGCACTATTATTTCCAATAAAAGCTATCAAATCATCAATTAGAATTACCTGTTCGCCCTCTCCAAAACATCTATAATTATGTATTTTTAGCTTTGAAAGTTTCAAAAAACCACCTCCAATGTTATAACAAAATCTATATTACCTATTATATAACAGCAACTATTATTTTTCTATAATGTTTAATATATCAGAGCATTGTCTTCTGTTTCTTTCATATAACGATTTTCGTAGGATAATTCTGGTTTTAAGTCTACTTTCCATTCAATTAAATCTTGTGGCTGACATTGTAAGAGTTGGCATATATCCTCAATGGTTTTTGTTGATACATCACACATAAAATCTTTTCCATTGTGACTGTCTTTATACTCTTGCAATTTCTTTTCTATCTGCTCCATTGAATCACCACTACACATTTTTTATAATGTACCCATAACAGTGGACACATGAATTAGTGTAGTACCCGTTTTACG
>OLSQ01003554.1_pt1 | contig 10198 bp, 9 predicted proteins | sample 1672561 | NCBI WGS metagenome assembly OLSQ01 (sample SAMEA3136699, study PRJEB25190) | human gut metagenome | biome: human gut; feature: human-associated habitat; material: faeces | place: Austria | collected 2013 | reverse complement strand
CTGCCCGCCACTACGATAACCACCGTGCCCACGATAGGGCGGACAGAGTCGTCCGCCCCTACGGAGTTCTACCGTACCATTCAATTCATGCCGCAGATCTTCGCTTTTCTCTCTTATCTTTTCACTCATAAAAAAAGAGACGCTTTACAGCGTCTCTTTTTTATGTTCTGTTACGCCAGCTTGGCCTTGGCCATGTCGCACAGGGCGGTGAACGCCACGGCGTCGTTGATGGCCATCTCGGACAGCATCTTGCGGTTGATCTCCACACCGGCCAGCTTCAGACCGTGCATGAAGGTGGAATAGTTCATGCCGTTCAGCTTGCAGGCGGCGGAGATGCGGGTGATCCACAGCTGACGGAAGTCCCGCTTCTTCAGGCGGCGGCCTACATAAGCGTAGGTCAGGGACTTCATGACCTGCTCGTTGGCCATCTTGAAGTGCTTGGACTTGGCGCCCCAATAGCCCTTGGCCAGCTTCAGCATCTTATTTCTTCTCTTGCGCGTCATCATTGCGCCTTTAACACGTGCCATATCTAATTAGCCTCCTATTTCTAACGATTCCGTCTCTTATTTGTAAGGGATCATCTTACGGATGGTCGCCTCGTTGGTGCAGTCGGCGTAGGTGCCGGTGCGCAGGCGACGGCCGCGCTTGGTGTCCTTCTTGGTCAGGATGTGGCTCTTGAACGCGTGAGCTCTCTTGACCTTACCGGATTTCGTCAGATTGAAGCGCTTCTTTGCGCCGCTGTGGGTCTTCAGTTTAGGCATAGTCGTTTCTCCTTCCTACTACTGCGTGGTAACAAAAGAATACAAATTTTATTTACCGGCCTTGGGAGCCAGGAAAATGGACATGTTGCGGCCCTCCATCTTGGCGGCCTTTTCCATATTGGCCACCTCGCCGCACTGCTCGGCAAACTTGGTCAGCAGGTCGCGGCCGATCTCGGTATGGGCCATCTCGCGGCCGCGGAACCGGACGGACACCTTGACGCGGTTGCCGTCGGACAGGAACTTCTGGGCGTTCTTCAGCTTGGTATTGAAATCGCCCACGTCGATGCCGGGGGACATGCGGATCTCCTTGATCTCCACCACATGCTGGTTTTTACGGGCCTCTTTTTCGCGTTTGCTCTGCTCAAAGCGATACTTGCCATAGTTCATGAGTTTGCATACGGGGGGGACAGCCTGGGGAGAGATCTTGACCAGATCCAGCCCGCGTTCTTCTGCGATATGCAGCGCCTCGGCGGACGACACGATACCCATCTGCTCGCCGTTTTCGCCGATGAGACGGATCTCGCGATCGTTGATGTCCTCGTTCAGTTGATGCACTACCTTGCTAATACTACAAGCACCTCCAATCAAAAATAAAACGCGAATGCATATGCATCCGCGCAACATCAAAAAGCCGCTTTTACGGGCTTTTGTAAATCGCTGTTGACCTCTTTGCCTGGGGCGGGAGGTGAGGCGGATGCACCGACCTTCTTTGTTTTGCAGAAGTATTATACCTGTTACCGTTCGGTTTGTCAACAGGAATTTGCGGTATCTTTTTATTTTTTTCATGCATAAGGGGCGTTTTGGCGGGACATCCTAGCCTTGCACAAATAAAAGGAGGTGCAAATTCATGGATAACAAGAATTGCAAGAACACCAAGGACGTTCAGGACACCCAGAACAATACCCAGAACACCCAGAACACCCAGAACACCCAGAATACCAAGAACACGAAGAACGCCAAGGACAGCAAGAACTGCCGCTAACGGCGACAACAAAACAACGGGTATTGCGGACAAGGCCGCGGAGCAGCGCTCCGCGGTCTTGTTGTTTGGTTTTGGGAGTTTCGCCCTGCGGGGCGAGGGAAGGTTTCGCCCTCCGGGGCGACCTACTTTTGCCAATAGCGGCAAAAGTAGGCAAAAGCGCCAGAAGGAACCTCCGGTTCCTTCACCTCCGGGCGCGCTATGCGTAGTACAGATTTGTGACTGCTTACCACACGATCACGGAAAATCTCTCTTTTCGTGTCGTTAAAAGGATCGTCTCTGCTCCTGCGCCGCTGCCACTGATACCTACGCCGAACAACGCAATAAGTTCTACCGTTGATAACGTGAGCGGCAGCGGTGCAAGAAGGATAGGCGATGCGTCATACGCAACGATAACAACCATTTCCCGCGAACGCGTGGTGAAATGGCGCAAATTTGCGAAGGAGACAGCGCGCAGGAAGTCCAGAAACCTGGGTTTCTGGCTGTCTTTTTGGTCACTTTTGGGACAGCGGCCAAAAGTGACTCGCGCTCGGAAGCGCGAAACTCCCCTCGGGCGGATACCCCAAGGGCACTCGTTCCGCTGCGCTCCACAGCGCTCGTCGTCCGCCCCTACAAGAAATACACAGGGCAGGGTGATATCACCCCGCCCTGTAAATCAATATCTCACGCCAGCTTGTCGGGATACACTCCCGCGTCGTGAAGCTTTTGCAGCGCCGCCGCCACACGGGGACGATCCTCGTGATAGGTCATGCCGAACCACTGGTCGGCGGAGGACAGCACGGAGACCGACAGCTCTCCCCTGTTCATCAGGTCGCCCACCATGGTGGGCAGCAGGCACTCCGCCTTGGGATCGTCTCCCACGCGACGGAGGAAATCATGGAAATACTGCTCCATGCCGTCAAAGATCGCCGGGGAGAAGCCCCAGAAATTCATGGACACCACGCTGTCGCCGTCCAGCTCATGGCGCTGGCCGTCGGCCACGTCGGCGATGCTGCCGTCGGGGAACAGCTGGATCTTCAGTGTCTCCCGGATATCGGTCAGCTTTCCGTCCGCCGTGTGGCATACGCCCCGGGACACCGTGCCGTATTGGGTGACGGTATTCTTCAAAAGATAGCCCACCATGACGGCCTCGCCCTTTTCGGGCAGGGTCTGGAGCGCCTGATAGATGGTGCGGTAGGCGTCCACGCCGTAGTAATCGTCGGCGTTGATGACGCAGAACGGCTCGTGGACAAATTCACGGGTGCACAGCACCGCCTGGGTGGTGCCGAAGGGCTTGGTGCGCTCCTTCGGGATGTGATAGAAGTCCGGCACAGAGTCAAAGGTCTGCTCCGCGTAGCAGAACTCCACCTTGCGGCCATCGGGCGTGCGCAGCGTCTCCAGCGCGTCGCCGGCCAGACGGTGGATCAGGTCGCGAATCTCCGGCTTGATGACGAACACCACCTTATCAAATCCGGCACGAGCCGCGTCGTAAATGCCGTAATTCATCAGAATTTCGCCGTGGGGCCCTACGCCGTCCACCTGCTTGTTGCCGCCGTAACGGGAGCCCATGCCCGCCGCCATGACCACCAATGTTGCATGCTGCATATTTGATTCCTCCTCGCGGAAATTGTTCCGCTCTCATGATACCATGTTTCTCCACAAAGGGCAACGGCTTTTCACCCTGAAAATTTTGCGAAAAATTGGATTTTCCTCTGGATTTCAGAAAGCCTCTCCTCTATAATAGATATGTTGCGAAAAAATAGCTCAGGAGGCGTTTCCTATGGAAAAATCCAAAGTGATGGGGCATATCTTCGCCATCATCACCATTCTGGTATGGGGCAGCTGCTTTGTGCTGACCAAGAATTTGCTGGTGGACTTTACGCCCATCCAGATCATCCCCTTGCGGATGGGCCTTGCCTACGTCACGCTGTGGGTGCTGCGGCCCAAGACACTGAAGCTGCCCTGGAAAGATGAGCTGATGTTCATCCTCATCGGCATCACCGGCGGCAGCTTCTACTTCTATCTGCAAAATACGGCGCTGGATCACACCTACGCTGCCAACGTCAGCATTCTGGTGGCCATGAGCCCCATTCTGACGGTGCTGCTGGCGCAGCTGTTCAGCCGCAATAACGAGCGGCTGGGCAAGTACGTGTACATCGGCGCGGTGATCGCCATTGCAGGCGTGGTGCTGGTGGTGCTGAACGGGCAGATGTCCTTCCACCTCAGTCCGATCGGCGATCTGCTGGCGCTGGCGGCGGCGCTGATGTGGGCGGTGTACTCCATCCTTATTAAAAAGTACACCGAGCAGTATGACAACTTCATCGTCACCCGGCGGGTGTTCCTGTGGGCGTTTATCACGGCGGTGCCGCTGATGCTGCTGACCGACGGCATGCCCGATCTGGCGCCGCTGTTCACCCAGCCCAAGGTGCTGATCAGCTGGCTGTTTCTGGGCGTGATGGGCAACGCCGTGTGCTTCGCCATCTGGAATATCGCCTTTAAGGCGCTGGGCGTGGTGGTGACCAACAACTACCTGTACGCCTCCCCCTTTGTGACGGTGTTCGTGGGCTGGCTGCTGCTGGGCGAGCCCATCTCCGTCATGAGCATCATCGGCGCGGTGCTGATCACCGTGGGCGTGATCTTTGCGTATAAGACGGACAAGCCGAAGGCGGAATAACAAACGAAGGCGGGGCGATGCCCCGCCTTTAAGTTTATATTTCCGTCTCCTTTTATGCAAGTCGCGATTGTGAAACATGCATTTTTTTGCTTATTGTGAAATTTTTAGCGTTTCACTCATGCGAAAATGAATTTTATAAAAATTATACTTGCAAATTCAAGATCTTGGGAGTATAATGGGCTCGTATTTGAGGCAAGAGCCATGAGACGGCCAACGGAAAGGAGATCATCAGCATGAGCAACAGCAGCGGGACTCTGGAAAAATTCGCAGGTTCGTTGAGCCAGCTGATCCGGAGCGAGTATCATATCGGTGAAGAGTATTACCGGGGTGACGTAAAGCGCGGTCTGCGCAACAACGACGGTACCGGCGTTCTGGCAGGCGTGTCCAAGGTGGGCAGCGTGCAGGGCTATTTCATTCAGGACGGCCAGCGCGTTCCCAAGCCCGGCCAGCTGTACTACCGCGGTATCGAGCTGAACGAGATCGTGGAGGCTCACCGCAAGGCCGGCACCTTCGGCTATGAGGAGGTGGCATATCTGCTGCTGTTCGGCTATCTGCCCTCCCAGTCGGAGCTGGCCAGCTTCAACGAGATCATGAACCGCGCCCGGAAGCTGCCGGACGGCTTTACCGAGGATATGATCATGCGGCACCCCAGCCGGAACATCATGAACAAGCTGGCCCGCAGTGTGCTGGCGCTGTATTCCTATGACGACAACCCGGACGATACCTCCGTGGAGAATATGCTGCTGCAATCCATCAAGCTGGTGGGCTGCTTCCCCTCTATCGTGGCCAACGCCTACGCGGTGAAGCGGCACTATTTCCAGGGGGATTCCCTGCACATCCACTTCCCGGTGGACGATCTGTCCACGGCGGAAAACTTTCTGCGGATGATCCGCCCCGACAAGCAGTACACCGAGGAGGAAGCCCATCTGCTGGACATGATGCTGATGGTGCATGCCGAGCACGGCGGCGGCAACAACTCCACCTTCGTGTGCCGCGCCATGTCCTCCAGCGGTACGGACACCTACAGCGCCATCGCCGGAGCTGTGGGCTCCCTGAAGGGCCCGCTGCACGGCGGCGCCAACGCCAAGGTGATGGAGATGTTCCAGTACATCAAGGAAAATGTGGATCCCCACGACGACGGCTCTATCCGGGATTATCTGAACAAGCTGCTGGACGGCGAGGCCGGTGACAAGTCCGGAAAGCTCTACGGTCTGGGCCACGCGGTGTATACCATTTCCGACCCCCGTGCGGTGCTGCTGAAGAAGTACGCCCAGCACATGGCGGAGATCAAGGGCTACGCCGACGAGTTCGCTCTGCTGCAAAAGGTGGAGGAGCTGGGCATTCCGCTGGTGCAGGAGCGCCGCCACAGCGACACCCCCATGTGCGCCAATGTGGACATGTATTCCGGTCTGGTATACACCATGCTGGGCATTCCGGAGGATGTGTTCACGCCGCTGTTCGCCTCGGCCCGTATCGCAGGCTGGTGCGCCAACCGCATGGAGGAGGTCATCACCTGCCACCGGATCATGCGTCCCGCCTACCGTGCCGTGACCATCAAGGGGCATTACGTTCCCATCGAGGAGCGCACCGCCAAGCTGGTGTCACCCGAAGCCTGATCTTCTCTTTATATAAAAAAGGAAGGACTGATTTGCAGTCCTTCCTTTTTTATGCTTTTCCGCGCTTCAGGAACCGCAGCAGGAACCACACGGCCATACCCGCGCAGACCGCCTCGGAGAGCAGCGGCGCGTACCAGATGGCGCTGCCGCCCACGGTGAAGGCCAGCGCCAGCAGCGCAGTGGCCTGAAACGCCAGTCCCCGGCCCACGGAGATGCAGATAGCGCCGACAGGCCGCTCCACAGCGGTAAGGAAGCCGCCCATCAGAATATTGCTGCCCAACAGCAGGTAGCACAGACCGTATCGCCGCAAAGCACCCGCAGTGTCCGCTACCAGCCACGGCTTCTCCGCGTCCACGAATATGCCGGCGATCTGCGGCGCGAAGAGCATGACCCCGGCGAAGATCACCGCCGTCATGGCCGCCACCGCCGTGAAGCCGTATCTCAGCAGCTTCCGGTAGCCCGCTGCGTCGTTCTTGCCGTAGTGATAGCTGACCAGCGGCTGACTGCCCTGAGAGATACCCAGCATGGTGTTGACGATCAGCGTGTTCACATAGGCAATGATGGAGTAGCTCACCAGTCCGTCGTCCCCCAGGCACCGCAGGATCACACGGTTGAACAGGAAGATCATCACGCCGTTGCACAGCTCCGTCACGCCGTCGGCCACGCCGATGGGCAGCAGCCGCTTGTAGATGCGCCAGTCCATTTTGAACTTCACAAAGTGGAAGGTATTGTGGCCCCGCAGGAAGTGCCGCAGATAGATCACGCAGGTCAGCAGCTGGGACAGGCCCGTGGCGAACGCCGCGCCCCACACGCCCCAGTCCAGCAGGAAAATGGCCACATAGTCCAGCACGCAGTTGGTCAGGCACCCGGTGATGACCGTCAGGATGGCAATGCGGGGATAGCCGTCGGTCTTGATGAGCACCTCCATGTTGTAGGACGCAATGAAGCACACCGCGAAGGGGGCCAGACCCCGCAGATAATCGATGGTATATTGGTAGGTGACGCCTTTCGCGCCCAGCAGCACGGCGAACGGCTCCAGAAACAGGAACACCAGCACCGTAATGGTCAGGCCGATGCACGTCAGCAATACCGTGTTCTGGGAGAACAGGCTGTTGGCCTTTTCACCCTGCCCCTGGCCCAGATAGATGGCGATGATGGTGCTGGTACCCACGGCGAAGATGATGCCGATGGAAAACAGCACATTGGTGAACGGCACCGCCAGATTCACCGCCGCCATAGCGTATTCGCCCACGCCCTTGGCCACGAACAGCCCATCCACAATGGAATACAGGCTGAACACCATCAGCGAGGCCACCGTGGCGGCCACAAAATGTAAGAATTGTGAAACCAGACTGCGCTCATTGAGCATTTTAGATCGTACTCCTCACTTTCCTCCCTCAGCGTACAAAGGGGTATTTTTTCTATTATAACGAAAAAAACAGCTTCTGTCAAATACGGTTTTCGTTAAGATGATACTATATTAAACTATTGGGCAGAATCTATGTAGAAAAAATAACAAAGCTTGTCAAACCACCGGCGGTCATGTATACTGATACTGTATCCTAATTGTAACATGGGGGAGTTTGGGCATGGGCATTGCGGACGTCATATCGCTGCTGGGCGGCATTGCGCTGTTTTTATACGGCATGGCCGTCATGGGCGACAATCTGAAAAAGGTGGCCGGCAGCAAGCTGGAGCTGGTGCTCTATAAGCTGTCGGGCACGCCGCTGAAGGGCGTGCTGCTGGGCACCGCCGTTACCGCCGTCATTCAGTCCTCCTCCGCCACCTCCGTGATGGTGGTTGGCTTCGTCAACTCTGGCATGATGAAGGTGCGGCAGGCCATCGGCGTCATCATGGGCGCCATTCTGGGCACCAGCGTCACCGGCTGGATCCTGTGCCTGAACAGCCTGTCCGGCGGCAGCGGCTGGGTGGATCTGCTGTCCACCGCCACGCTGACGGGACTGCTCGCCATTGTGGGTATTCTGCTGCGGATGGTAAAGGGCAAGCCCACCCGCAAGCATCTGGGCAATATCCTGCTGGGCTTTGCGGTGCTGATGTACGGCATGACCGCCATGTCCGGCGCGGTGGCTCCCCTGAAGGAGAGTCAGGCCTTCATCGATATCCTCACCAAGTTCTCCAACCCCCTGCTGGGCATTCTGGTGGGTCTGGTGTTCACCAGCGTACTGCAAAGCGCCAGCGCCGCCGTGGGTATCCTGCAGGTGCTGTCCGGCACCGGCGCCATCACCTTCGAGATCGCTCTGCCCATCACCATGGGTATCGCCATCGGCGCTGCTGTGCCCGTGCTGCTGTCGGCGCTGGGCGCCAATATCAGCGGCAAGCGCACCGCCTTTGTGTACCTGCTGATCGACGTGCTGGGCGCGGCCATCTGGGCGCTGGTGTTCTATACCGCCAACGCTGTCTTCCACTTTACCTTTATGACCGTCACCATGACCACCGTCACCGTGGCGCTGATGAATACCCTGTTCCGTCTGGCTACCATCATCGTCCTGACCCCCGCCATTCCCCTGCTGGAAAAGCTGGTGGTCTGGCTGATCCCCGACAAGGGCGGCGAACTGATGGCACAGCACGACATGGATCGTCTGGAGGAGCGCTTCCTCCAGCACCCGGCGCTGGCCATCGAGCAGAGCCGTCTGGTCACGGACTCCATGGCGGAAAAGGCGCGGGGCAACCTGCTGCACGCCATGGGTCTGCGCGGCGCTTACAGCGACAAGGGCTATGAACAGGTGGACGAGACGGAGCAGCTGATCGACCGCTATGAGGACAAGCTTGGCACGTATCTGATGAAGCTGACGGCCCGCTCCCTGTCCCCGGATCAAACGGAGGAGGTGGCCAAATACCTCCACACCATCTCCGACTTTGAGCGTATCTCCGACCACGCCTGCAATGTGGCCGACGTGTGCCAGGAGATCGACGAGAAGAAGGTGGAGTTCTCCCCCAGCGCCCTGCATGAGCTGGAGGTGCTGGAGGGCGCTGTGATGGAGATCCTGGCTATCTCTGTGGACGCCTTCATCGAGGGGAACTTGCAGCTGGCCGCCCGTGTGGAGCCGCTGGAGGAGATCATCGACGGATTGTGCGACGAGATGAAATCCCACCATGTGGATCGTCTCCAACAGGGCGTCTGCACGCTGAACCAGGGCTTTGTGTTCAACGATCTGCTGACCAACTATGAGCGCGTGGCCGACCACTGCTCCAACATCGCCGTGGCTGTCATCGAGGTGGAGAGCGACAGCTTCGACACCCACGAATATCTCAACAGCGTCAAGGCCATAAAGGACGCTTCCTTCGCCCGGTACTATGACGAATACAAGAAAAAATACACCTTTTAAGGAGGCCCCTGCCCTATGAAAGCCTATGTGATGGACGCCTTTTCCGAGAAGCTGTTCGGCGGCAATCAGGCGGGCGTTGCCCTGCCGGAGCGTCCGCTGAGCGACGCGGTGATGCAGCAGATCGCGGCGGAATTCAAGCATTCGGAAACGGCCTTTGTGACCGTCAACGACGACGGCAGCGTGACGCTTCGGTATTTCACCCCCGCCGGTGAGGTCGACCTGTGCGGCCACGCCACCATCGCCTCCTTTGCCCTGCTGCGGCAGGAGGGTCTGATTGCTGACGGCAGCCACATCGCCCACACCAAGGCGTCCGACCTGAACATCGGCGTGTCCGGCGGCACGGTGTGGATGGACATGGCGCCGCCGCAGCTGATCCGGAAGCTGACGGCGGAGGAATGGCCCGAACTGTACGACGCCTACGGTCTGACCGTAGACCACCGACCCGACGGTCTGGAGCCGTGGATCGTGTCCACCGGCCTTGCGGATATCATGATGCCTGTCCGGGATCACGAAACGCTGCTGCAGGCGGTGCAGAACGAGGCGGCGGTCACGGAGCTGTCCCGCCGCTATGACGTTACCGGCGTTCACATGTTCTGCCCCGGCGGCGAGGACTGCACCGCGTATTGCAGCAACTACGCGCCCCTCTACGACATTCCGGAGGAGTGCGCCACCGGCACCAGCAACGGTGCGCTGACCTACTACCTCTACCTTCACGGCATGGTGCGGCCGGAGGAGGAGAATCTCTTTGTGCAAGGCGAGCACATGCACCGCCCCTCACAGATCCGCAGCCGTCTGTATGACGATGGCGGCACGGTGACTGTCCGCATCGGCGGCAGCGCCGT
>OLSQ01003553.1_pt1 | contig 10201 bp, 14 predicted proteins | sample 1672561 | NCBI WGS metagenome assembly OLSQ01 (sample SAMEA3136699, study PRJEB25190) | human gut metagenome | biome: human gut; feature: human-associated habitat; material: faeces | place: Austria | collected 2013 | reverse complement strand
TTCTTTCAATTTCATTTTGACTAACACTCATTAATAATCTTGAAATCATTTTGCCGTTGGCACTTGTTGTATTTATTTCATCATTTACACAATCTAAATAAGCATCGTTTTCATCTAAAAAAGTCATTAAATTTTCCCAATCATAAATGCTTCTAGTTATTCTATCTAGTTTTAAAGCAACTATTGTGTTTATCTTTTTAGCCTTAATATCATCTTTTAATCTTTCAAACTCTGGTCTATGATTACCAGTTTTAGCACTAATTCCTGCGTCTTCGTAATAATCTATTATTTCATAGCCTTTAAATTTACAAAAAGACTCTAATCTTTCTCTTTGTTCTGGAAGACTAAAACCGTTCTCTTGCTTGGTCTTCGGTTGATACTCTCATATACAAACCACATTTTTTCTTTTCTTTGTTCATTTCCTCTACCTCCTAACAAAAAAGAGACATCAAAGTACATACGAGTACTACTGACATCTCTTAAATCCGTTTATCACAAAATAAAATACAATATAATTGTAATATAATATAATTTTTTCAAAGTACTCGTAAATCTATATTTGCTATTGCCCAAGAAAATATAGATAATTAATTGCCTATATTATATCACGATTTTAAGAAATGTCAATTTTTTACAAATTATATTTTTTTCAAATATTCTTCTAACTCTGATAATTTTATCTTTTTAGCTAAATTAGAAATGTACACATCATTTGAATAATTAAAAACTAAAAAAGTAATATTCTGAATAATTACTCTATGTGGTTCAATATAAGAAATATTAGTTTTCTCAATTTTTCTAATACTACCATTGATAAAAGTAGGAGTAACTTTAGAAAATTCACATATAAACTCCAGTCGTTGTTTTAGACATTCCTCAAATTGTAGTTCTTGCTTAATTATCTTCATTTCAAGCACCATCCTTTCATTGTAATTTTAGGATGATTTTTTGCAAAAGAAAAAAATCAACCATTTTACTGATTGATTTTCATATCATCTGTTCTAAAAAGTTCGAACAGATACGTCATTGGTGCAGATGGTCAAATTATAGTATTTTCAGTGTTTTTTAGTGCTTTTAAATATATTTTATTTCATATTTTTCAGTATATTTTTAGAATACATAAAATTCAAAAATTATATAAAGTATTTTAAAAAATATATGTATTGCATTACTTTATTGCATTACTTTTTATAGTTATTTCTCCTGTTAATATAAAATTGTAAAAGCATTATATAAAACAAAAAAGAAACCTACTTAAAAAATTTAGTTTCTTTTTCATTATTTTTTATTTTTGATAAACTGATTTATAACCTGCATTATATCTTGCATTACTTTTACTTTCTTCTATGCCTTGATACATTAGCCATAGCCCACCTATTATTACTACAATAGTTATTGCCCATGCTAAAAATGGATGCTTTTTATATATGCTATTTTCTCTTTTAAAATAAGGCTTCCATTTTTCATTATTTTGATTATCATTGTTAATCATAAATTATTAAATCCTTTCTTTTCATAATTAGTTTATTTTAATCAATGATTTATTATCTAATATATTCAAATAAACATCATGTTGTTGATAAACAAATTTTTCTAATTTAAAAACCATTACAACTGTAGCTGTATCTCCTGGATTTAAAGTTGGCGTATTTACAATTTGATCAAATTCAGATTCATAAGAGACTGTGTAACTAGTATCATTGTAATATATTTTATCTCTATCATCTTTTAATTTAAATAACATAGAAAAATCTTGAGTGTACTCATATAGTTTGGTTGTCGTACTAGATATATTTTTAATTTCTGCTGTAACACATATAAGAGTATAATAATTATCATCTACCGTTTTAGAATATTTTGAAGTACCAACCTTTGTTTTTGCTTTTATATCTGTAACTGTTGTTTCATATTTATAATTAGAAATCTTATCACCTATATTATAATAAGTAATTTTATTGGCTGTATTACTAAGTTCTTCCAATGCTTTATCAGATTCCTTTTTTTGATTTATTAAATTTATTGTCATAAAAATTAAATATACAATTACGACAATAATAATTATTAGTGTTTTTAAAGCTATACCTTTTTCACTTTTCATATAAAAAATTCACCTCCTTATCTTTTGTCATATTTTGTCGAATTTTATATTATTTTATCATTTGTTTTTATTATCTGCAATATGCTTTTGTAAATTACATATTCAATTAAGATAAGTACAAACCATATAATTATTTCATAAGTTATAGTATAATTTAAAACAACCATTGACTGTAATAAGACAATGTTTTGAATACCTAAAATTGAAGTTATAAAATATGCAATAGGAATATTAAGTAATAATGCTAAAATAGTACAAATATTCTTCTTCACGTTGTACCTCCCTAATCCAATTTTCTATATAATATCAAAAATTTTCAAAAAGTGCAATACAATTTGCAATGCTTCTTTATTATATTTTTTGCAATACAATTAATAATATAAGTAGGAGGTGTTGCAAAATGGCATTTACAATAAAACCAAATAGAAAAGAAACAGAAAATAAAACGATTAGATTTCCGATTCCTTTAATAAATAGAATAGAAAAAGCAATACAAGGAAAAGATGTAACATTTTCAAGATTTGTTATTCAAGCTTGCGAATATGCACTTAATAATATAGAAGATACAAAAAAAGATAGCAAAAAATAAAAATGCTATCTTTAGTTTTTTATTCTTCTACTTTATTTATTGGTAATCTCAACATGTCTATTTCAATTTCTGAAAATTCTCTTATTATGTAATTATCTCTAAAATATGGAGAATCTTCATTGATACATTTTGACTTTACATTTCCTTTTCCGCTCTCATAATCGTGAAAATGAAAACTTCTACAAAACGGACACCAAAAAACATAATATTTTTCATCATTAGTTTTTAACACTTTCATTATAAGATTTTTTGTCATAACTATTTTACCCCCTTAAATTATTTTTCTTTTAATTTTTCCGCTTCTTTGAGCTTAGTAGAAATATCATTTATAAAAAATATATTGGATAGTGGCTCGATAACATCTTCTTTTGGATTTTGACCAATTTGATCTCTAATAAGCTGAAATGCCTTTAAATTTCCATGTAGAGCTTGAACAATTAAAGAACATATAATACCACTTTGAATAGTAAAATCCTCTTCTATAAATCCAATTTTACGAAAATTTTTTGTTAAAGTTTCATCTGTTAAATTTAATTGTAGCATTGACTCAAGTTGCTCTTTAATAAATTTGGTTTTTTTTCTTGATTTTCCACTTGCTTTTCCGTCCTTTTTTTGCAATTTCTCTTTGTTCACTCTTTGTTCGTTTGTTTTGTGGAATTAGATTTTGTTCATTTGCCATAGCCAAACCTCCTAAAAAATAATTATTTTGTGTTATAAATGTTGCAAATGTTATAAATAGATAATTTAATTCATTTATAACATTTATAACATGATAATTTTACTTTTTAAAATATAAGGGATTAAGTTCATAAACTATGTCAGGTTTTTTTCCTGCTCTCTTTACTTCTTCCGCTTCTAGTTCTTTAATATAGCCATATTCAACTAAAATATCTAGTGCTTTAAAAATATCATCCACTTTGTTAATACTTCTACTTGGGCTTCTACTGATTGACAATATTTTACTTCGTTTCAGTTCTAGTTCCTTTTGCTTAATTAGTTTCTGCAATATATATTTTGCCTTTTGTATTTCTTTATCTGTTCCCATAAGAGTATAAGCATATTTAGAGTGTTCAAGAAAATATTTTGCAATAACTATTGCTTTTTTCATAGTAGTTACTGAAATTAAGCAACCAGCAGTTATATTTGCATATTCCATACAATGTAATATTCCCGCTATTCTTAAAGAAGCTCCTACTAATTTTCCAGCCCAATCTCCCATAAATTCAAGTTCATTTATAAGTTGTGGTTCTAGCCAATTATAAAAATTTTCTAGTTCCTTATTTGCTTCATGAGATAACTCTAAAATTATAGTCTTTTCTGTATATGGTAATTTTAATAAATCGACAATAAGTTGGTTGTATTCTGCTTCTACAGTTGCAGGTATTTCTTTTGTAATAAATTTTCTTGTTCCTACTGTAGAAATAGGATTACAATATAAAAAACGAGCAGTAAGTCCCTTTCCTCTGAATATATCATTTGATATTAGACCTTCTAAAACTGTATCCTGTACAGCTAATAATACAGTCATTGTTGGATTGTCTATACATTCACGTTCTCTTCCTTTTCTGTCTACTCTTATAGAATCTCCACAATGAGCCTTCAAAAAAGTATCAATTGATGTAGAAGATTTCGAATTATATTGACCGTTCAAAATATCAAATATTCCACCTTCTGCCGATATAACAGAAATTCTTCCGTTGTTATCTGCTAATAATGTAGTTAATGCTTCCATAGTGCAATTATCTGCGATAAGTGTTAAGTGTTTAATTTGTGCTTTTTCAAGCTCTGCATATTCTGTTTGTAATGCTTCTAATTTTTCAAAATCTTCCATTTTTCCGCTTCCTTCAATTTTCCCAATTCGAGCTTTTATCATTTTTAATTTACTTTCTTGCGATGCTATTATAGATTTTCTTTTTTCGTTTTCTTCTTTTTCAAAACTATATAATGGCTTAGTAGTAAGTCTTTGTACTGCAGATTTCCTTTCACCTGGTTTAGCAATTATCATACAATATAGATTTGATGGTTCTGTATAGCCTTCTTTTCCTTTAATTTCAAATTTTCCCTGTATTGTTGTAGAAATAACACACATTACAGAAACAGCTGCCATATCAATTGGCGTTTGTGTATGTTCTGCAACCGCTTCAACATATTCTCGTGTTGTTTTTGGAAAGCATTCAATAGGAAATGGAATTGTTGGTTTTATATTTTCAATAGGTGTAGGCATTTCCCATTTTAGTTCTAATTCTTTAATGTCAATCAGTTCTGCTGTTTCTAGTAATTTTTCAAAATTGAATTTACCTTTTATATGTAATTCTGATGGATCTTTACCTCCGTAATGCACGAGAATTGATTTTAAAGCACTTTTCTGCAGGCAGTATAGCAACTATATTCTTTATGAATTTTTTTGCTCCATCATCCTCTTCTGAATGAATATAAATTTTTTCAAAATGTTCAAATAATTTTTTGTATTCTTCTTTAAAATTATCTGCACCGTGGAATTCCTATTGCTTGTATTCCATAGTACCATAATGTTTGTGCATCAGATTCTCCTTCCACTAAAACAATATAGTCATTTGTAAATTCAGATATTTTCCATAAACCATAAGGAATAGTTTTTATTCCGCTTCTACTATAAGAAAATCTATCTGGACATAAAGGATGATTTCTATATTTTGTAAAAATTATGCTTTTATCTATATTATAATAAGGAATAGCAATATTATTATATTTTGTATCTTTTAGTCCTAATCTTTCTAAGTAATCAATTGGTAATTTCTTTTCAATTGAGTAATTTTCTAGCCTATATTTAAACACTATACTTTTTACAATTTGCCATGCTTTTTTGTTATTAATATGTTCCATTTTAGCGACAAATGTTGTTGCATTCCCACTTGCACCACATCCAAAACAATGGTATACACCTGTTTCCAAATTTGCATTGAATGAAGGGGTTCTATCTTCATGAAAAGGACATGAACAAATTAATTCTTTACCTATTATTTCATATTCTTCAATATAGTTGTTATAAAGTTCTTCATAGTCCATTGTGTGCCTCCTTTATGTAAACACTTAAAAATTTTTCTATTGTGTATCACTTTAAGTCTAGATTCGGGCTAGTCAAAGATAAACTAAGTAGCCCGCTTCTATATAGCAATAAAATAAACTTGTCTTAATTTTATAATGACTAATAATTGTTTTTACTTCTTTTGGTCATATACCAATTTCGTAAAGCTTCAATAGATACAACTTTTTCTTTTCCAAAATCTTCACTAGGAAAGTCTGGTAAATTAAATATATCTTGTGCAATTTTTATTGAGCATCCTCGCATTTCTGCGAATTCTTTAATAGTGACAAAGTGCATTTTCTTTGTTTGTTGTTCTAACTGTTCATATTTTACAAGTAACTCACCAATTTTTTTTGATTCCTCTTCAATATTTGTGTCAATATTAAAAGTCATTTTAGTTCCTCCCGCTTCTATAAATTATTATTGTTTTTTTCTGTTACAAGTTCGTCAATTGCCGTAAGTATTTTTTGTTTTTCCTCTTCTGAAAGTTCATACCTTAACTTTCGCACTAGTGACATTTCACTAATAACTAGTTTGTCTGCTAATTGCCATTGAAATATTTTAGCTTGTTTTAATTTGTTTTTAATTTCAGCATTTTTCATTTTATACCCCCTTGACTCTTTATTTATAATATGTTATTATAATAGTGATGATTGCTATTATAATTATAAAACATCTACATTTTACTTAAACATATAGTAAGAGTCAATACAAAATTTCTATTTTTTCAATAATTGATGACATAAATTTCAAAACATGAAAATAGTGATTGATAACATAGAAATAATAAAATAAGAAAGGAGGAAAAATATATAAATGTTATTAAATGTACGTTTTGACTTTGAAAACAATATAGAAATGATTAATATAAAAGGTTATGGAGATACATTGTTTAGTTTAGGAAAAAATTTTATAAACTTTGTTTCTTTAAATATAAAAGACATATTAAATGATAAAATTATAGCTTCTTTGTCTGAAAAGAATTACAAAGAAATTTTAACTAAAATAACAACCGCTTCTGATGGTGTTATTATTCCAGAAATAATAGACATAAATGTTATAGTAGATAAATCAGATGAAACAGTAGATATAAAACAAATAAAAAAAGATTTGACAGAAGTATTAAAAGCTTACAACAAATTTAAGGAACTAACAGAATTTTGCTATTTTAATGATGAATATAAAGACACAACACATTTGCAAAAATATATATATTATTTGCATAAGCTTAAAATAAAAGAAGTAAAATTACCAAAACAAACAATTAATGCTTTTGGATTAAAACCTATGAAAGCTTCTAGTAAACTTATAAAAAATGATGATATATTGGTTATGCTAAAAGAGAATTCTCCATTTTTCTATTTTAATTATGAATGTTCATCTATTGAAGAATACTTGACCGCTTCTTTTTTAGAACTTATAAAACATAGCTATAATATTTTAAAATGTAAGAATTGCGGCAAATATTTTATAGCATATAAAAGAACAGACACTTTATATTGTGACAGAATAAGTCCGCAGGATATTACAAAAACTTGTAAAAAATATGCTATTGAACAAGCTTGGCAAGAAAAAATAAAAGATGAAACGGATTGGCATTGTTTATATAGGAGAGTCTATCAGTCATTACAAATGAAAGCAAGAAGAAATGCGGGACATAAACAATCTAATCAAAAATTTGAAGATTTTAAAAAAGAAGCAAAAGAATGGAAAAAAGAGATAAAAAAGCAACACAAAACAGATGAAGAATTTGTGTGTTGGTTACAAAGTTTTAGAAAAAAATAAAAAGCAGGGATATATTTTTTTGTGCAGTCGCCAAACATACTCAAAAAATAATCCCCTCGAAATCAAGAAATGATTTCTTATTTGTATTATAACAATAAAATCATTTCTTGTAAATAAAAAAAGGAGTGATTTTTAATTATGGGAAAAAAGAAAAGTAAAGGAAATGGAGAAGGAACTATTTATATTAGTTCAAAAACAGGCTTATATGTAGGACAATATGTGATAGACGGAAAAAGAAAATCTGTATATCAAAAGAAAAATGAAAAAGCTGGAGATTTTAAAGCTAGGTTTAATAAAATAATAACAAGTATAAATGACGGAACATATATAGGAAAAAGTACAGAAACACTAGAAACAATTATTGAAAGGCATATTGAACAGAAGAACAAAGACGGTATAACAAGCACTAACTCATATAAAAGAGACAAAGAAACTCTTGAACAAATTAGAAAATGCTGTTCTAATTTTATATATAAACCTGTTCAAAAAGTTACTTTATATGATATTGAAAAGTCAAAAGAAAAAATGAAACAATATAAAAAGTCTGGAATTGATAGAGCTTGGAGGTTATTATTTAAAGGTTTTCGTATTGCCTCTTCTCCTTCAAATAGACTTATACCATATAATATAATGGACGATGAAAACTTGAAAAAGCCTGTATCAGAGAAAATAACAGAAAAAGTAAAACCTTTGACTATTGAAGAGGAAAAAAGATTAAATGAAATACTAGACAATGAAGAGCGAAACCATCCATATAGAAATATTGTTAAGTTAGAATTGATTACAGCAATGAGAATAGGCGAAGCACTTGCACGTTCAATAAATAATATAGACAAAGAGAATAAAAAGCTTCTTATAAACAATACTTTAACAGAAGATGCAGATGGAACTGTAATATTAGGAGAACATACAAAAACTTATAATAAAACAACTGGAATTGACGAAGGCATACGAAATTTTCCAATTAGTAAAGAAATAGATGAAATTATAAGTGAACAGACAAAAGACAGTATAACTAATATATATGGATTACTATTTTGGGATTATAAAAAAAATACTTTTATAAGCCCTAAAGAAATAAATGCGTGGTTAAGAAGATTAAATGCAAAATATAAAATATCAAAAACTTTACACAATCATAAATTAAGACATACTAGAATTACAAGATGGAAAGAAGCGGGAATGGATTTAAACGCAATACAATATTTAGCAGGTCATGTAGAAGGCAGCGAAATAACAAATAAAGTATATATTGATGTATCAGAAAACTTTGCATTTGAACAATTAGAAAAAGTACTTTAAAAGTCTACTGCATTACTATTGCATTACTTTTAGAAAAAATAAATAAAACAAAAAGAGCATAACCCTTGATATTACTGGATTATGTTCTTTTTATTACACGTTTCGTGTGTGGTGCAGATGGCCGGAATCGAACCGGCACGGTTTATTCAACCGCAGGATTTTAAGTCCTGTGCGTCTACCAGTTCCGCCACATCTGCATCTCACTGGCAAATGTAATTATACTATTTAATATGTATTCTTGTCAATACTTTTTTTAATATTTTCATAAAAGATGTTATAATTATAGTATTCACTTAATTTTAAAGGCAGACTTAAATGTCTGCCCTTATATTTTTAATTATATTTGTAAAATTATTTTTCTATTTCTTTTACATTTTTTATAAATATTACTTCTTCTATTATATCCATAATAGCATATGATATCATAATTATTCCTATAGTTACTATAATTGTTCCTGGATTAACCATTATATATATTCCACAGAATAGAATTATTAATGATATTATTAATCCTACTATCCATATTTTTTTGTCTGAATTTAATTTTTGTATTTTTAATGATAACCCCAATCTCATAGCTCCACTATATAGAATCCATATTCCTATTAAAATTCTTAATACTGCTTCAATTGTTCCATGGCATATTATAACTATTAAGCCTAGTAAAGTTGCTATAATACCATATACTAGCTCGTAATTATATAAATCATAAGAACCTTTGGTTTTAAAATATTCTATTATTTTTATAATACCAAAAATTATAAAGAATCCTCCTATTAAATATGAAATTACTTTAAAAGTAGTGTCTGGATTATATACCATAATTAGTCCAATAATAGCAAATGCAATAGAAGTAACAATAGAAGCCCATCCCATTTTCTTTAAAAATTGTTCCATATTTTTACCTCCTTTACAACCAAATTATATTTCAACTTTTATTAATTTTCAATATATTTATAATTATTTTTATACATTTTTATCATACTTCTATTTATTTTTGAAATAATTTTTGCATATACTTTTAATTTTTTGCTATCTCTTTTTGAAATCTCTTTTGACGATTTATATTTTACTTTATGCTCTATGCAAGACCAAAAATCCATTGCCATTGTTTTTATTTGTATCTCTACTTTTACCCAAACTCTTTTATCTTCTTTATATATTGGTACTTCAATAATAAGATGATATGCAGAATACCCACTCTTCTTGCAATTTTTAATATAGTCCTTTTCTTTTATAACATTTATTTCTTGCATTGATGAAAGTATTTTTACTATTTTATAAATATCTTCTTCAGACATACAAATTATTCGTATTCCTGCTATATCATTTATGTTTTCTATCATGTCTTGATATGTAAGAG
>OLSQ01003549.1_pt1 | contig 10213 bp, 8 predicted proteins | sample 1672561 | NCBI WGS metagenome assembly OLSQ01 (sample SAMEA3136699, study PRJEB25190) | human gut metagenome | biome: human gut; feature: human-associated habitat; material: faeces | place: Austria | collected 2013 | reverse complement strand
ACCGTTCTTTGTAGAACCAACTCCTTTTTTATGTGCGAATAACTGAAGGTTCATCTTCATCATTGTTGTTACACCTCCTTGACTCTTACTGTCAAATATCGATTGTTATAACTATGCTCAATTTCTGTTAATCCAAGAATCAGGGAATCCATAAGAAGCTTCCCCCGCTCAGTATTAGGATTTGTTTTAAAATGGATGGATACATATCCGTCATCCTCACCCACTTCAATCTCTTCCTCTGTAAACTCGTCAAGGGAATTTACTGTAGTGATGATCAAAGCAGATACGGCAGCACATACAATATCCTGTCCCTCTTCGGCATAGCCTGCATGTCCTCTGGACAAAAAATCCAGATAAGAGCCATTTCTCTTCTTAACTGTAATATTGATCATAACAGCACCAGATTAAGCGTTGATCTTTTCGATTTTAACTTTGGTGTACTGCTGTCTGTGACCGTTTTTCTTGTGATATCCAGTTTTTCTCTTGTATTTGTAAACGATAACTTTTTTTGCTTTACCGTTCTCAACTACAGTAGCGGTAACACTGGCATCTTTCACATCTTCACCAGCTTTTAATCCGTCATTGCTTACTGCAATAACATTATCAAAAGTAACAGTTTCACCAGCTTCAACACCGAGTTTCTCAACTCTGATTACGTCGCCTTCAGCAACTTTGTACTGTTTACCACCTGTTGCAATAATTGCGTACATCTGTGGCACCTCCTATAATCTTTACTCGCCAGATATGGTGACCTTTCGGTGCTTGTACCTCTCTGTGCGGCATCTCATTTATAATAGCGGACAAAATTCGATTTGTCAATAAGTTTTTTTCAATTTCTTTGAATTTTTTTCTTTTATTTTACAGGTACAATTTCAATCCTGTATCCGTCAGGATCTGTGATAAAATACAAACTGCAGAGCAGTTATTCAGTTACGGAAAAATATCGATGAGAATTGCAGATGCTTGTTTGATTTACATAATTATTTTATGGTAAACTATAATTCTCTGATTTCCTCAATCACAGGTTTTCGCACTTTCTTTCTGGTAAGTTCCAGGATATGCAGTGGAGTGATGTCCACTGCTTTTGCCTTTACCGGATCTTTGCGCAGATATTTCTGCAGGACATGGAACAGTTCGTCCTGATGATCCTGATTTTCCATATTAATAAAATCAATCAGAATAATTCCGGACAGGTTTCTGAGACGTAACTGTCTGGCAATTTCCTTTGCTGCCTCCAAATTGATTTTTCGGTAAGTTTCCTGCATTTTCTTTTTGCCTGTAAACTTTCCGCTGTTTACATCAATGGATACGAAGGCTTCTGTCTGCTGGATTACCAGAAATCCACCACTGTTCAGCCAGACTTTCTCATGCTGGATTTCTTCTAAGACAGTTTCCAGGCGATAAAGTTTGTAAAGAGGGAGAAGTTTATCATCATAAAACCGCAGCTTCTCTTTTTCCTCCGGGCTGTTACTGTTAAGATAGTCAGAAATCTGTCGGGATATCTCAGGGATATCTGTTATGATTTCTTCCAGGTTCCGGCTGTTGGCGTCGCGGACTGCAGAGATATAAAAAGGCTCTGTTCTATATACGCAGCTGAAACAGGTACGGGATCTTCCGTCTACAGCAGCCTTATGATACAGGCCCTTCAGGTATTCCAGTTCTTTCAGTATTTCTTCTTTTGATGCATCTGCTGCATTTGTACGAACGATGATACCAAACTCTTTATCCGGGCAGTTAACTTCTGCTTCCATCCACTTACTGATACGACTTCTGTCATCATTGGAAAGTTTGGAAGACAGACCAAATTTCTTATCGCCGGTTGTAAGAACCAGATATTTGCCTGTAAAATTCAGATTCGTGGTTACAGCCGGTAGTTTTCCCTTCATTGCTTCCCGGCTGATCTGCACAAGGATTTCATCTCCTGCCTTTAATGGGCGGTCACCTTTTTTTACAGAAGCATAAATCGCATTTGGAGCATCGGAAAGCTGCAGGTAGCATTTTTCCCCGGCAGAAATCTGTACGAATGCAGCACCGATATTGGCAGCTATATTCTCTATCTGTCCAACATAAATATTTCCAAGAGAAGATTTCTCCCCAACAGGTTCGAAGCGCAGTTCCATTACTTTACCGTCTTCTTCATACGCACATACATAGCACGGAATCTGCCGGATATTCATTTGGGTAATAATCAGTTTACTCAACTTCTTCACCCAGTGCTTCCAGAGTTACAAATTTATGTTCTTCCTCTGTTCCTTTATCTGCGTATACTTCCAGACGTTTGATGGAATAAGCAAATTCCGGAAGTTCTATGCCAAGCCATGAGAAGAATGTATCTGTTACCAGTTCCGGTTTTGTGTAATTGGCACTTGCGGAAGCAAGCATCATAAAGATCTTGTCTCCCTGAAGTTCCATCTTATAGATAAACGGGCGAATATCAATTTCCTTTTCGCTTCGTTTGGTCTTTTTCATTACTTTGATCTCCGGCTGCGCCAGGAAATCACTGATTTTATCTTTCCAGGAAATTTCAGGCTCTTTTCCCGGACGAAATTCTACATAATAATCGGCTGCTGCCACCAGTGACATTGCCTTACCCGCCTTTCCGTCCTCAACCTGACGGGTACTGAGTACATGTACCCCTTCTACCATCACTGCATCCAGACGTCTTGTGATCTCTGAAGTAGGAACTGTCTCTGCCAGCTCCAGATCGAAGTACTCTCCCAGACTTTCCGTACCAACTCCTAATGGTGCGGCAAAAGACATGATCATATGCGGACTGTATCCACCGGAAAAAGCAACCGGAAGATTGGCTCTGCGGATAGCCTTCTGGAAATAACGCATGGTATCCAGATGTCCCACAAATTTCACAGGACCCTCTTTGCTGAATTTAATTCTTACCTTCATAACATACACCTCCGCCATAACGCATAGCACCACAGCCGGAACATTTCTGACGGCAGTTTGGTGTTACGGTTTCTTTCTTTGCCTGTTCCCATTCGTGGATCAGGAACTTCTTGGTCACTCCTGCATCAATGAAATCCCACGGAAGGATCTCATCTGTGGAACGTTCTCTGAGAGTATAGAAATCAATATCTGTGTTGGTTTCCGCAAAAGATTCTTTCCATATATTATAGTCAAAACTCTCTGACCATGCATCGTAGATCGCACCTTTTTCATATGCTCTGAGGATAACTTTTGAACAACGGCGGTCACCTCTTGCAAGGAAACCTTCAAGAATCGTTACATCCGGCTCATGCCAGCTGTAGCGGATACTTCTCTGGTTTAACTGTGCGCGGATCTCGCTTTTTACGATCTTTGCTTTCTCCACGAAATCTTCCTCTCTGTACATACCTGCCCACTGGAATGGGGTAAATGGTTTCGGTACAAAGAAAGAGGTACTTACATTGACCTGAACCTTGCCATTACGTTTTTCTTTCGGCACCTCTTCATAATAAGTTTCTGCAATTTTCTGAGCAAGATGAGCAATACCTTTCATATCATCTTCTGTTTCAGTTGGAAGTCCGAGCATGAAGTAAAGCTTTACCTGATTCCATCCACCTTTGAATGCTTCACCTGCACCATGAAGAATATTCTCTTCAGTCAGACCTTTGTTGATAACATTACGCAGACGCTGGGAGCCTGCTTCCGGTGCGAAAGTAAGGCTGCTCTTCTTTACATCCTGTACCTTGCTCATAACATCCAGGGCAAAAGCATCGATACGCAGGGATGGCAGAGAGATATTGACAGCATTGCCATGAAATTCTTCGATCAGGAAGTTTACCAGTTCCTTCAGCTCAGAATAATCACTGGAGCTTAGAGAACTTAAGGAAATCTCCTCATGTCCTGTATTCTGAAGCATTTCTCTGGCACTTGCCTTTAAATCCTCCACATTGCGCTCTCTGGTAGGACGGTAGATCATACCTGCCTGACAGAAACGACATCCGCGGATACAACCACGCTGGATCTCCAGAGTAACACGATCCTGAGTAGCTTTAATAAATGGAACTACAGGAGCTTTGATCGCGCGGTAGTCTTTAGTGACATCGGTGATCAGCTGTTTACAGACTTTCTCAGGTACGCCCTCTTTTGCAGGTGTAAAGGAAGCAATGGTGCCATCTTCTTTGTAGGTTACATTGTATAAAGAGGGAACATAAATTCCGGGAATCTGGGAAGCTACAAACAGGAAGTCTGCTCTGGAGCCGCCTGCTGCCTTGTTTGCCTTATATGCATCAAACAAAGCATCATAGACAGTCTCACCCTCGCCAATATAAAACATATCAAAAAATTCTGCGATCGGTTCCGGATTATATGCACATGCACCGCCGCCGATGACGATAGGGTCATCTTCCTTACGATCCTTTGCCAGAAGTGAAACATGGCTCAGGTCAAGTACCTGAAGCACATTGGTATAGCACATCTCATATCCAAGGGTAATACCAAGGAAATCAAACTCCTTTACAGGCTCCTGGGATTCCAGGGCAAAGAGAGGAATATGTTCCTCACGCATAATTTTATCCAGATCCATCCACGGAGAAAAGACACGCTCACACCAGACATCCTCACGTTCATTGAACATGTTATAGAGGATCATCATGCCCAGATTGGACATACCGATTTCATAAACATCCGGGAAGCACATGGCAAAGCGGATATCTACGTCATTCTTATCTTTCATTACAGAGTTGACTTCACCACCGATGTAACGGGCAGCCTTGTCAACTTTCATTAAAATTTCATCGCTTAAAGCTAGAGTTCTCATAGTATTCCTTTCAGAGGTTATTGTATCAACATTGTGTTAAGCAGGGAAAATCCCCCACAATATTCCTATTATATACGGAATGGTGGGGGATTTCAAGGGAGAGTCAGATAGTTTGCAGTTTTTATCTGACAGTATCAGGCTGTAAAAGCGTGAGTAATGTTTCGTATACATATGTATTTTCTCTGACGATTATAGAAAGTTCCTCTTTGGCCTGATTCAGCTGGTGAAATAAATTACGGACATCAGATCTGCCTTCTTTGAAATGTTTTGAACGCAGATATCTGTTCTGATCATAGTAATATCGTTCGTCCAATATGATAACAAGACGTTTTATGTCTCTCTCAGCAGTAATCTCATATTCATAGCCCTGATGTATATAATCTTCCAGTAAGGCAGCAGTCTCCTCTTCATTATTTGCATATACAACAGAAACATGCGGATAGGGTTTGGAGGTTTTTCTGTCTGTAAGGTGTATCATATTCTGGATAAATGAGGAAAGTTCCGCATTGGTACGGATGCGGTTGGTTAAGTGAAACATCTGGATTTCCGGCAGGTTTTCTATAAGTTTTAATGTATTTACCCCTAACTCTTCAGGACATATGGCATCTTCGGAATCACTGGAAAATATTACGGGAAACTCCCCCTCCGATTGCGTTAACAGAATCTGCAGTTTTTCTGAAGAAAGCAAATGTGCTTCGTCTACCAGAACTGCACTGTAATGTTTCAGCTCTGTATTTTCGGTCAGCTGATTGTCCGAAAGAAAAGCAATACGCTGTAAACGTTTATGCAGTATTTTCCATTCTTTTCCGGCATTACCGCAGTGAATCATGCATATATGCTGACGCCTGGACAGTTTCATGGCGATATCATAGAGAAGCAATGTTTTTCCTGTTCCTGGAAGTCCGGTAAAACAGAAATATCCGAACCGGCTGATACGGAGTTTCTTTAAAATCTGGCGCTGGATATCCCGCTGCTGGGAAGTCAGAAAGTATTCTTTTTTCAGGAAACGAGCCGGTTCTGTGATTGGGGAAATCAGATATAGTTCGGCCTGAAACAGATCGTCAATATTCCCCTGATAATCACTGCTCTCCTTTTGCAGTGATCTGCACAGCTCTATCCAGTCGGCTTCTGCAATATGATCATGGTTGGTAAGCCTGACAAGGCGATTCTGACTGCTGATATACGTATAAGACTGTATGGAGCGTCCGAGAACGGAAAGGTAATAACGGTTCTGCATAAGCTGTTTACGAATTGCCTCCTCAGATACAGCCCCGCTTTTCAGTTCAATATTTATAATCTGGTCGTCTTTGATCTGGAGAAGATCAAATTCTTTCCCGAGTTTTGGAATCTGGTAGGAATAGAAAAAGCGCAGGGAACAGACTTTAATCATATGCGATTCTAACTGGCATACCAGTGCTTTCATACTCTGAAGTTCCCATTCCCGTATTTTGAGGAAATATTCCCGACCGGATAACTGACGTTCCAGTTTTGACAGAGAATCTTTATTCTGATTTCTCGTAAGTGCATATATGGATATTGATCTCATAACTTTTACCTTTCATTTTGCCGGAATTCTTTTATACTATTATAGCAAATATCAGCAATTGCAGGTAGCCTGAAAACCAAAAACAGCCAGGTGGATTTTTCCCTGGCTGTTTTCCCCATCTGAATCAGATTCAGAAATTGTTTTGAAATATCTATTATATTGTGGTTTGGCTGAATTACTCAGCTACAGCGATAGCTTCCACTTCGCAGAGTACGTTCTTCGGAAGCTGTTTTACAGCAACACAGGAGCGGGCCGGTTTGCTTGTGAAGTATTTCTCGTATACAGCGTTGAATGCAGCGAAATCTGCCATATCAGCAAGGAAGCATGTAGTCTTGATAACATTGTCAAATGTAAGTCCGGCTTCTTCAAGAATTGCTCCTACGTTCTTGCAGGACTGCTCTGCCTGTGTTTCGATTTTATCGCCTGCAACTTCACCTGTAGCCGGGTCTACCGGAATCTGACCGGATGCAAATAAGAAATTTCCTGTCATTTTTGCCTGAGAATATGGTCCGATTGCTGCTGGTGCTTTTTTAGTTTCAAGTGTTTTCATGAGTGAATTCCTCCCGTACGATTTAGTGTGATTGATTGTCTGCAGCTGTTTAACCAATCTTTACATTGCAAGATTCCAAACAGCTATCCTTGTTCAATAACCTGTATTCATATCTTACCATCAAAAAAATATTTAGTCAATGGCAAAAAAATTGTCGCAAGATAAAAATACTGACGATAATCTGATCAGTGGAAGCTCTTGAGCCAGTTTACCAGAGAATCATGCCAGATATTATCATATACTGTTTTCTTCATCTGGTCTGTAACAAGGCCGTTACCTGCCATTTTGGCAAGGATTGCCTGCTGTAATTCATCTACAGTCATGTCTTCCGGGGATTTATTCATATCTACAATTACTGTCTTTTCCTTTTCAGCAGCGGCTTCCGTATTTTCCGGAAAACTGTTTTCTGCTGATATGGCTGAAGTATCGGCAGTTTTTTCAGGCTGAATATCTTCTGCTTTTGCTGCTGCGGTTTCTTCTGTTGCGGTTATTGTTTTCTGTGCAGGAGACTCAGTCTGAGTGGAAGTTGTTTCTTCTGTTTCTTCCTGTACTTTTTTGATATCTGCAGTTTCTGTTTTTACTGATATATATTCTGGCATTTCACCCGCCGGAACCCAGATTTCACCGCTGTTTGCGGCTACTGTTACATTGATACGTCCATCCTGAACAGGTACTTTACGGCCCGTGAGGGTTCCGATATATTCTGCGCAATTTCCTGCCGGAAGGCTCATATCTGCTGCATTATCATCGTTATTTACGGTAACGATCACACGTATTCCGTCAAGGTCACGGGCAAATGCAAACTGGCGGTTGGTAAGCTGAAGTTCAGCGTAGCTTCCGTAGCTTAATGCAGGTGTATGCTGTCGTATCTTTCCAAGAGCTGCGATCAGGGCTGTACATGGATTCTTCTGTACTGCATCTGCATAGTCTTTAATATCCAGAGCCGGTCTGAGGCTGTCATCGGAGAATTTCTCTTTCTTTCCTTCAATACCGAACTCAGAACCGTAATAGATACTTGGTACACCCGGAAGTGTATAGAGTAAGACATGAACAGGTGCAAAATGTGCTTTATTTGAAAGCTTGGTATAAATACGTTCTACATCATGGTTGTCCACAAAGTTGTAGAGATCAAGATTTCCCATATTCTGGAGATATTTTACAGTATGTGCGATTTCGAAATAGTTGTGATCGTTATGTCCGCTGTAGAGTGCTTTATGCAGGGCATAGTTTGTTACACTGTGGAGCGTTTCTCCATTTACCCATCTACTGTAATCGCCATGGATCACTTCGCCCATAAGCCAGAAATCTTCCTTTACTTCTGCTGCTGTACGGCGCAGGGCACGCATGAAATCAAAATCAAGGACATCTGCCGCATCCAGACGGATTCCATCTACATCAAATTCTGATACCCAGAAACGGATCACATCACAGATGTAATTCTGTACTTCCGGGTTTCTTTGGTTTAATTTTACCAGAAGGTTGTATCCACCCCAGTTTTCGTAGGAGAAGCCGTCATTGTATTCCGTATTCCCTCCGAAGTTCACATTGCAGTACCAGTTGAGATATCTGGAATGTTCGCGGTTTTGCTGAATATCTTTAAATGCAAAGAAATCACGGCCTGTGTGATTGAATACACCATCGAAAATAACTTTGATCTCTTTTTCATGACAGGCTGCCACGAAGTTTTTAAGGTCTTCGTTGGTTCCGAGACGGGAATCTAGCTTTTTGTAATCTGTGGTTTCATAGCCATGTCCTACACTCTCGAATAAAGGTCCGATGTATAATGCTGTACATCCGATTTCTCTGATGTGGTCGATCCATGGAAGTAATGTGTTCAGACGGGAAACAGGAGCACTGTAGTCATTGTGCTTCGGCGCACCGGTTAAACCCAGTGGATAGATGTGATAGAAAATTGCCTCATTATACCAGCTCATAAATGACACCTCTGTTTTTAAATTTATAATTTCAATTTTATGGGGATTTTTTTACCCTGATATCATACAGGAAAGAAAATAATTAGATAAACTGTATTATAGTTGAAATTATATTCATACGATTCTTATAATAACAGATTTTTCAGACAGAATCCAGTTTTTTTTCAATTTTGGCTTGTATATCTCAGGATAGTGATGTATGAACAGTAACTTAAAATTTACTCTACAAAAAAATCTACTTAAGGTATATAATATTGCTGTAAATAATCTGGATATGCATAGAAATAGAAAGAAACAAACATAGATAAGCAAGGAGAATATAAACTATGAGACATATAGATGAAATTCAGATTGCCGGAACTGCAATCCTGCTTTGTGGCGCGATGTTTGCAGTTTCTGCTGTGGCACCAACCGGTAATACAGTGTCAAAAGCTGTTACAAACTTTACGGAAGCTCCGGAGACTGCTGCTGAGGCTCAGGCACAGGCAGAGGCTCAGGCTGAAGAGGATGGATTTACCATTTACACTCAGGAAAGTAACTATGATGATTCTGATTATGACAACAGTTATAATGATACTTCTTACGATGACTCTTCTTACAATACTGATACGACGCAGGACAGTTCTCTGGATGATACAGGGCAGGAGAATGATAATACAGATACAGGAGATGGATCTTCTGATGATGGAAACAATGATCAGACATCGTCTGACGAGACAGGGGATGATTCTTCCGATCAGATTGATTATCCCAGCGATGACAATTCCGGTGACAGCACAGATGGTTCTCTGGATAACTCTGATACATGGGAAGACAATGGAGAGGAAGTCCAGCAGATAGAGTATTAATCAATATCGAAGAATAAAATATAAGGACAGTATCGTACTCAACTGTCCTTATATTTTACTTTACATTGTTTTGAAGGCACAGTATATTATTTCACCAAATCAGTGATTTCGTATAGATAATTTTATCCACCTGATTTTCGGGTGATTCAGGCTATGTTTTCCAGTAGCTTTTCAAAAGCGTTCTGACTCATTGGCTTGTAATAATAATAGCCCTGCAGCTCATCACACCCCTCTTCTACGAGGAAGTCTACCATTTCTTTTGTTTCCACACCTTCACACACGATAGATTTGTTTGTACGTTTCAACAGATGGAAAATCTCCTGGAGGACAATCTTTCCATTTTCGGAGAGATCATCGGAAAGGAAACGTTTATCTATTTTAACTTCATCAAACAGAATATCTTTTAATGCATTCAGAGAAGAATAACCGGAACCAAAATCGTCCATGGAAATCCGTATATTCTGTTCGTGGAAGAAACAGATCATTTCATTTACCGCTTTTATATTATGGATAAAAGTAGTTTCTGTAATCTCAAATATTACATGGTATGGATTAATTTCATATTGTTTGACCAGTGCC
>OLSQ01003537.1_pt1 | contig 10242 bp, 9 predicted proteins | sample 1672561 | NCBI WGS metagenome assembly OLSQ01 (sample SAMEA3136699, study PRJEB25190) | human gut metagenome | biome: human gut; feature: human-associated habitat; material: faeces | place: Austria | collected 2013 | reverse complement strand
TCACCACGCCGGACGCCATGGGCGTCTGTCTGGTCAAGCCGCAGTTTGAAGCCGGCAGGGAAAAAGTGGGCAAACATGGCGTTGTCCGTGATCCGGCTGTACACAAAGAAGTCATTGAGATGGTCATTTCCTATGCGAAAAGCATTTCCTTCGGCGTGCGCCATCTGGAATTTTCTCCGATCAAAGGACCGGAAGGAAATATCGAATATCTGGTATACATTGAGAAGACCAGCGAGGCGGCAAAGGAGGAATCCGTGGATGTACACGCAGTGGTGGAAGCTGCCCACGGAGAGTTGGATAAATAATGCGTAATTTTGTACTGATTACAAATATTTATAAAGACCGGGAGCTGAGGCTTTCCCACCGGATCGTATCCTATATTCAGGATCGGGGTGGACGGGCAGGTATCTGTGTCAGCAATATCGAAGGCGTCATGCAAAAAGACTTCGAACTGTCGGAAATCCCTAAGGACACGGAATGCATCATCGTATTGGGTGGTGACGGAACACTGATCCGCGCAGCGACGAAAGTTGAGTCGCTACATATTCCGCTCATCGGAGTGAACCTTGGTACACTGGGATATCTGTGTGAGCTGGAAGAGACCACGGTATTCGAGGCGGTGGACCGGCTGATGGCAGATAACTATATGATTGAGGAACGCCTGATGTTAAGTGGAGGCAAAACAGGGGAGACACCGCAGCTGGCATTGAATGATGTGGTCATTCACTGGACTGGTGATATGTCCATGTTACAGCTGCATGTGACGGTCAATGGAAAGTTTCTGACGACATACCATGCCGATGGCATCATCGTTGCGACTCCGACCGGATCGACCGGATATAATATGTCTGCCGGAGGACCAATCATTGATCCGAAAGCGCGAATGATGCTTTTGACCCCAATCAATGCGCACGATCTGAATGGACAGAGTATCGTACTTAGCGCGGATGATGTGGTGGAAATCGAGATGGGAAGCCGCCGTTTCCAGAAGGATGAGAAGGCGTGCGTCAGTTTCGATGGAGATACTACAGTTCACCTGAAAGTGGGAGACCATATCAGGATTGCAAGCAGCAACAGTGTAGTATCCATATGCAAACTCAATGATCAGAGTTTTCTTGAGATTCTTCGAAAGAAGATGCAAAGATAGGAGAGGGAACATGAAGACAAGAAGACAGGCAAAAATACTCGAATTGATTCAGCGGAATGATGTGGAGACACAGGAAGAACTTTCTGCATATCTGGTGCGGGAGGGGTTTCAGGTGACGCAGGCCACAGTATCCCGTGACATCCGGGAACTGAAGCTGACAAAGATTGCCATGGACAATGGAAAGCAGAAATACGCAGTGATCACGGACGCGGATTCCGGCATGATGGAAAAATATGCCAGAGTGCTGCGGGAAGGATTTGTTTCCATGGATTTTGCAAAAAATATTGTAGTAATAAAGACAGTCTCAGGCATGGCGGGAGCTGTCTGCGCGGCAATCGATGCAATGAAAATTCAGGAGATGGTCGGTTCCATTGCGGGGGATGACACCATCATTTGCATTATCCGTGATGACGAGGAAGCAGTCAAAATTATGAAAAAGCTTCGCAAAATTGTAGGCAGGTAAGCATAGTAAGACTTTGGGAGAGTAGAAGGAGAGCGTATGTTACAAAATCTACATGTGAAGAACCTGGCGTTGATTGATGAGACGGAGGTAGAGTTTGGACCGGGACTTAACATTTTATCTGGAGAGACCGGGGCCGGAAAATCTATTATCATCGGATCAATCAATCTTGCTCTGGGAGAAAAAGTCCAAAAAGAAATGTTACGTGATAACGGAGAAGCCGCTTTGGTGGAACTGATCTTTTTTGTGGAAGATGCAGACACGATTGAAGATATCCGCGCGTTGGATATTGAGATGGAGGATGATACAGTAATTTTAAGTCGTAAAATTACCGGAGGTCGTGCCATTGGCAGAATCAACGGAGAGGCGGTATCCGCTTCCAAGATGAAAGCGGTTGCATCGCTTCTGATCGATATTCATGGACAGCATGAACATCAGTCACTGCTTTCAAAGAAAAAGCATTTAGAGATTCTGGATACTTTTGCAAAAGAAGCGTTAGGTGATAAAAAAGAAAAACTTACACAGTGCTATCAGGAGTATCGCAAATTAAAAGACGAATTGGAACATGCCAATCTCGACGGCGAGGAGCGAGCCAGAGAATTATCATTTTTAGAGTATGAAGTCAAAGAAATTAAAGAGGCACAGCTGACAGTCGGCGAGGATGAAGAGCTCGAGGCGGTTTTTCGGAAATATTCCAATGGAAAGAAGATTATGGATGCCGTAGGTGCTGCCAATGCAGCAACTTCCGAGGATGATGAGAGTGCATCGGAGCGCATCGGACGCGCACTTCGTGAGCTTTCATCAGTGTCCGGTTATGATGAGCGCGTGAAGGAGATGGAGGAACAACTGACAGAGATTGATAATCTTCTGAGCGATTTCAACCATGAGCTTGCTTCGTATCTTTCGGATGAAGAGTTTGATGAAGAGACATTCTATGAGACCGAGAAACGGCTGGATCTGATCAATCATCTCAAATCCAAATATGGAAATACAATTGCAGACATCATAAAATATGGCGAAGAGAAAGAGGAGCGGATCAACGTATTAAATGATTACGACGCTTATCTTGCCGGACTGCAGAAAAATGTTTCGGAGAAAGAAAAACAGCTGGAACAATTGAGCAAAAAAGTCTCCGATATTCGAAAGAAAGAGAGCAAAAAGCTCACGGAATCCATTAAAAATGCATTGCTGGATCTGAATTTCCTGGATGTGCAGTTTACGATGGAATTTGCAGAGACGGATTATACGGCAAACGGAATCGATGATGCGCAGTTTCTGATTTCCACGAATCCGGGCGAACCGGTCAAACCGCTCGGTAAAGTGGCATCCGGCGGAGAACTTTCCCGTATCATGCTGGCAATCAAGACGGTGATGGCATCGGACAAGATCGGTACACTCATTTTTGATGAGATCGATAGTGGAATCAGTGGTCGTACTGCACAGATGGTTTCTGAGAAGATGAACGTTTTAGGACGCAGTCATCAGATTATCTGCATCACGCATCTGCCACAGATCGCAGCGATGGCAGATTCCCATTTTCTTATTGAGAAGTCTGTGGAGAATCAGGCAACTGTCTCAAAGATCCATAAGCTGACCGACGAGGAGAGTGTCGAAGAACTGGCCCGCATGCTCGGTGGCGTAGAGATTACAGACACCGTTTTGGAAAATGCGCGCGAAATGAAACAAATGGCTTACATGAAAAAGTAAATGACACCGCATACTATAACTATCACCGACAGGAGGTAGCATGGTATGCGGTCTTTTTATGCGCGTTTATTCAAAAATCTCATAGGAGTCTACTTGTGTGTGCTTGGGTGTTTTGCTTATATTACGATGATGAATGCAATCCCAGGACACGTATATCTCGAAGAAGGGGAGAGTCTTGCTTTGGACCAGATGATTCCGGTATCGCTTGCAGTGCAGGACGATACCAGAAGCGTGATGTCGGATATCGGAGAGAAGACGTACCGTGAACTGAAATCACAGAAGACCGACGCAGCAGTACAACAGTTGTCAAAAGGAAGTCACGATGTGGTCTGTTATCTTTTTGGTGTTTTTCCAATCAAAGAAGTAGAAGTGTCCGTGGTCGAAAGCCGGCAGGTACAGGCGGCGGGACACGTGGTTGGCATCTATGGAGCGACAAACGGTGTGCTTGTCTTAGGGAGCAGCCCAGTGGAGATCGTAGATGGAAGCTACCGGGAGCCGGCGGAACATATCGTATTTGCAGGCGACTATATCACAGCGGTGAATGGAAAGACCATCTCGGAGAAAGAACAGCTCATAGAACAGGTCAATGAAACCGGTGCGAATAAAATGACACTGACTGTATGGAGAAATGGAACTTCTGTAGATGTGGCGCTGACACCGGTCGAGACGAAAGAGGCATATATGCTTGGCCTGTGGGTCAAAGATGATATGGCGGGCATCGGCACACTGACCTATTACGATAAAGATGGAAATTTTGGTGCATTGGGGCATGGAATCGGTGATGGAGAGACCGGAGAGCTGCTTCGCATTTCCAAAGGAAATCTGTATCGCGCAGACATTTTCGGCATCAAAAAAGGAAAACGCGGAGAACCCGGAGAGCTGCAGGGCATGGTCTATTATGGAACGTCTGACCGGTTGGGAACCGTGGACTGCAACACCGACATTGGTATCTATGGTACGCTTACAGACACCGCCCGGACGGACTTTGCGAAAACGGACGATGCCTGCCCGGTTGGTTACAAACAGGAGGTACAGGCGGGACCTGCCGAGATTTTGTCGGATGCATCCGGCACGTTAGAAACCTATCACATCATGATCGACTCGATGGATTATTCCCCGGCAGACCGCAATAAGGGACTGCGTTTTCATGTCGATGATGAAAAGCTGCTGGAGCTGACCGGTGGCATCGTACAGGGGCTCAGTGGCAGCCCAATCATACAGAATGGTAAGATCGTGGGAGGTGTAACGCATGTGCTGGTGAATGATCCGACGAGAGGGTATGGGATATTTGTGGAGGAGATGCTGGAACATTAAGAACGACATATAAATTGACATAATAAATATAAATATGGTACGATAGACGAGGAGGTGAAAATATGTTGAGAACATATCTGATGGAGAATTATGGATATAATGAACCAATATTTATAAATGATTTGTCAATTGATGGAATGACAGATAATGCAGTTCGACAGGCAATAAAACGATTGGTGGCAGCTGGTTTTTTAGAAAGGTATGACAATGGAATATATTATATACCGGAGAAGAGCGGAGTTTTAGGAAAGAGTTATCTTGATCCGGGAATGGTTGTTATTCGCAAATATGTACAAAGCAAATCAGAAACATATGGGTATATTACAGGGTTATCGTTTGCCAATCAGCTGGGGTTAACAACACAGATGCCTGCAGTGATAGAAGTTGTAACAAATAGGGAATCGACCAATGGACGTTTGATTACAGTGGGAAAGCAGAAAGTTAGAATAAAAAAATCTACAATTCCGGTATCGGATGCCAATGCTGAATTATTACAATTATTAGATAGTGTGGGGCAGGTGGAAAAGTATACAGAATTATCCATGAAGGAAACGATAAATACAATTATTTCTTATATGAAAAGAAAAAAATTTACAAAAGAACAGTTGGCGATGGTTGCTCCGTTTTTGACTGGTGGCATAGCAAAGAAAATGATTGAATGGGGAATGATATATGAATTTGCATCATGATAAAGAAGTATTTGAAGAACTTGTTGTTGCAGCTTCCAATGAATTGGCTATATCAGCAAATGTAATCGAAAAGGATTATTATGTTACATTGATTTTGAAAGCGATATCTGAACAAATGAAGGATATCGTTTTTAAAGGCGGAACGTCTCTTACCAAATGTTATCAGTTGCTGGAGCGTTTTTCGGAAGATATTGATTTGTCCTATTCCGCAGAATCAGGCAGACCAGGAGATGCCAGAAAGAAAAAATTAAAGAATACAATTGTAAATATAATGGAAGAATACGGATTTACGATTACAAATCTTGATATGACGAGAAGCAGAAGAAATTATAATTGTTACAGAGCGGATTATCCATCGATGTACAATAAAAATAATATATTGAAACCGGAACTGGTGCCAGAAACATATGATACTGTGATTACTGGAATTCAGAAAATTATAGATAGTAGTGTTTGGAATAATTCAATCACACTCTGACGGATTTCCTGACCGTATTCACATCCCGTCCACATGCCGGACGACGATACATATCGACACGAAAACGATTAAGAGTTTGAATACAATACAAGTTAAGTGACAATTTAGTGAAAAAGTCACAGAAAATTTACGAAATAACTAGCAAATAGTAGCTTTATTGCTTAAAAAAGTTGCAAAAATTGTTAACTAATGGTATAGTATATAGGAAATAAAGGTATAACTTACCAGGGAGTATGGAGTAACAAAATAAGATGGATAAACCAATTGGATTTGGACGCAAAAAACGATTGGGTGATTTGCTTGTAGAGGCAGGGGTTGTTACACAGGACCAGCTGACGCAAGCGTTGAATGTTCAGAAAACTGAAAAAAAAGGACAGCGTCTTGGAGTTGTCCTGATGGATCTCGGATTCACAGATGAGAAGCATATCATGAAGGCTCTTTGCAGTCAGCTGAAGCTTCAGCCAGTGGATCTTTCTAATATCCGGATTCCGGAAGAAATCACAAAACTTACCGAAGAAGCAGTTCTCCGTAAGCACAATCTGATTCCTTTTCAATTTCATGAGAAAAATCCGAATGTAATCAAAGTAGCCATGAGCGATCCGCTTGATATTCGTGCAATGGACGATATATCTATTATTACCGGATTGCAGATTGAACGATATGTTGCGACTCCGAGTGATATCGCGGCAGCGATTGACCGATATTATGGAAACGCAGAAGCACTCAGAGTGGCTGAACAGTATACCCGTGAACGAGAAGAACAGAATAAAGCTAAAAATGTCGAAGCCGTGGATGAATCCAGCGTGCAGCAGGCTCCGATTGTAAAACTTCTTGGGCAGATTATCGAACAGGCAGTACACAAGCGTGCCAGTGATATTCATATTGAACCAATGGAGAATCAGGTACGGATCCGATTCCGTGTGGATGGTGTATTGCATGAAGCTATGCGGCATGACATCAGCCTTCATGCAGCATTGATTGCCAGAATTAAGATCGTCAGTGGACTCGATATTTCTGAGAAACGCCGTCCACAGGACGGACGAGCAACCAGCATCGTAGACCGGCAGGAATACGATATCCGAGTATCCATTCTTCCTACCGTCTATGGCGAGAAAGTCGTAATGCGACTTGCTCAGAAAAAGGCGTTGACCATGGACAAAAGGGAACTGGGATTCCCGGACGACGAACTGGCAAAATTCGATAAAATATTAAGCCACCCGAATGGAATGATTCTTGTAACCGGACCGACCGGAAGTGGTAAATCAACAACCTTATATACCGCATTAAACGAACTCAATGGAGAGGGCGTTAACATAATTACTGTAGAGGATCCAGTAGAGGCAAATGTGACCGGTATCAACCAGGTACAGGTAAATGAAAAAGCAGGACTTACGTTCAGCAGTGCCTTACGATCCATCTTGCGACAGGATCCGGATATCATCATGATCGGTGAGATCCGAGACCAGGAGACCGCAGAGATTGCCGTTAAGGCATCCATCACAGGACATCTGGTGGTCAGCACATTACATACGAACAGTTCTGCCAACACAATCACACGTTTGGCAGACATGGGAGTGGAAAATTACCTGATTGCCGATTCTGTTGTCGGTGTTATCGCCCAGCGACTTGTCCGCCGTGTATGCCCGACCTGTGGAGTAGTGCATGAAGCTTCTCCGGCAGATGCAAAAACACTTGGATTCAAGGATTTGAATCGCAAGATTATGCTTCGTTACCCGGGACACAAAGAATGTGTTCGTTGTGGGGGAACCGGATATTACGGACGAATCGGTATCTATGAAATTATGCCGATTACATCCGATCTCCGTCAGGCGATTACCCGCGGAGAGAGTGCTGACGAGTTAGAAGCCATCGCCTTGAGACATGGAATGAAAACACTTCGTATGAGTGCAGTGGAGTATGCACTCAAAGGAATTACGACCGTAGAAGAAGTTCGGCGCGTTGCCTTCGAAGACGAAGATGATGACTAAAAGATAAAGAAGGGACTATGTAATGGAAACAACAATGTACGCGCTTCTTGCGACAGCAAAAGCAAACAACGCATCCGATTTACATATTACTGTTGGTGTCCGGCCAAAATGCCGTATCAGCGGTACATTATATGAGATGCAGGGATTTGATGTCCTGACTCCGGCCAAGACAAAAGAACTGGTAGAATCCATGTTCAACGCAAACCAAAAAGAAACCATGGAAAGGCTCGGTGAAGTCGATTTTGCATATGCAGATCCGAGTATCGGCCGATTCCGTGTGAACGCCTTTCACCAGAGAGGCTCATATGCAGCCGTTCTTCGTATTGTAGGAACGACGATTCCGACACCGGAAAGTCTCGGTGTACCGCCGGCGGTCATTGAACTGACCAAGAAGCGTAGGGGATTAGTCCTTGTGACAGGACCGACCGGAAGCGGTAAATCAACCACACTGGCATCTTTAATTGATGTCATTAACAAAAACCGGAATGAACATATTATTACACTCGAAGATCCAATCGAGTACCTGCACAAACACAATCATGCAATTATCAACCAGCGAGAGATCGGAATTGATACCGAATCCTATGGTAACGCATTACGTGCAGCACTCCGTGAAGATCCGGATATCATACTCGTAGGAGAGATGCGAGACTTCGATACCATCTCCACTGCCATCACTGCAGCAGAGACAGGACATCTCGTGTTTTCAACCTTACATACCATTGGTGCAGCACCGACAATCGAGCGTATTATCGACGTCTTTCCACCGCATCAGCAGAACCAGATTCGAAGCCAGCTGGCATCGGTGCTTGAAGCCGTTATCTCTCAGCAGCTTCTGCCGACCGTCGACGGCAAATCCCGTGTGGCAGCATTCGAAGTCATGCTCGGTACACCGGCGATCCGAAATCTGATTCGTGAGGACAAGGCACATCAGATTCCATCCATCATGCAGACAAGCAAAAAGCTTGGCATGCAGACCATGGATGATTCATTATTTGATCTGTATCTGAAACACAAGATTGACGGTACAAATGCCGTAGAATTTGCACAGGATGCAGCAACCATGCAGGAAAAACTGTTCTAATTTAAACAAAGGACAGGAAAGGAAACTTTACATATGCCAAGTTATAAGTATGAAGTCATTGGACCGGATGGTAAACCACAGACCGGAACCATAGATGCAAGCAACTTAGAAGTCGCGACTGCCGAATTGAAATCCGGTGGCAACACCATCGTATCCTTATCGAAAGCCAATGCATTCAACAAAGATTTAGACATTCATATCGGAAAAGCGGTCAGTGTCCGCGAACTCAGTGTTTTCTGCCGGCAGTTCGAAAGTGTATTGAACGCAGGTGTAACGGTCATCGAAGCACTGAATATGTTAGCAGAACAGACCGAGAACAAGACGTTCAAATCCGCCCTGGAAGATATCAGGGATGCCGTGCAGAAAGGTGATACCTTATCCGCCGCGATGGCAGAGTTCCCGAAAATCTTCCCACCATTGATGGTACAGATGGTGGCAGCGGGAGAGGCTACCGGTGGAATTGATAAGGCATTCAGCCGAATGGGTGGACAGTTTGAAAAGGAAGCCCATTTAAAGGGATTGATTGTAAAATCAATGATCTATCCGATTATCTTGATTATTGTAATTATCGTAGTAGTAGCAATCATGATGATTAAGATTGTACCTACATTTACAGCTCAGTTTGATGAAGTGGGTGGTACGTTACCGGCAATCACACGTGCCGTAATGGCGGTTAGCGATTTCTTTGTAAATAGCTGGTATTTTATGTTGGCAATCATTGCTGGACTGGTAATCTTTTTTAAAGAGTTTAAAAAGACAGAAAATGGTGCCATTATTATGGGAAGATTAGCTTTGAAATTCCCAATGGTTGGCAAGCTGAATATTAAGACAGCTTCTGCCAGTATGACTCGAACATTGTCGACACTTATGGGATCCGGTATACAGCTTGTAGATGCGTTGAATTTGGTTACAGAGATGATGAAGAACCAGATTGTAAAGAGCGCATTGAAAAAAGCACAGGAGGAAGTGAGCCGGGGAATTCCGTTATCAAAACCTTTGCAGGAAACAGGTGTCTTTCCACCGATGGTTTATCACATGATCGAGATTGGTGAGGAAACCGGTAATATGGAAGATATGTTGGATAAAGTATCCCAGTATTATGATGAAGAAGTAGAGATGGCAACGCAGTCATTACTTGCTGCAATGGAACCGATGATTATCATTATTATGGCACTTGTGGTTGTGCCAATTGTGCTTGCAATTATGTTACCAATGTATAGCTTATATGACAGTATTGGAGCTTAAAACTTATGAAAAAAAAAGAGAATAGAATAACTAATCAGGGATTTTCTTTGGTGGAATTAATTATTGTGATTGCTATTATGGCTATACTAGTAGGAATTGTTGGTACGCAGGTGATTCCTTATATAGATAG
>OLSQ01003533.1_pt1 | contig 10255 bp, 4 predicted proteins | sample 1672561 | NCBI WGS metagenome assembly OLSQ01 (sample SAMEA3136699, study PRJEB25190) | human gut metagenome | biome: human gut; feature: human-associated habitat; material: faeces | place: Austria | collected 2013 | reverse complement strand
CTCGGCAGTTTCCGGTATTGGTCGGATGATCCATACAAAAACAAAAAACGGAGGAATTGTTATGTCTGCATCCTGGCTTCGTGACGCCGTATTTTATGAAATATATCCGCAGAGCTTCCGGGACTCCAACGGAGACGGCATCGGCGACCTTCCCGGCATCACCGAAAAGCTGCCCTACGTGAAGAGTCTCGGCTGCAACGCCCTGTGGATCAATCCCTGCTTTGACTCTCCCTTCAAGGATGCGGGCTACGACGTCCGGGACTATAAGAAGATTGCGCCCCGCTACGGCACCAACGAGGATATGGCTCAGCTGTGCCGCCGCGCCCACGCGCTGGGGATCCGGGTTCTGCTGGATCTGGTTCCCGGCCACACCAGTGAAGAACACGAATGGTTCCGCAAGAGCGGCGAGGCCGAGCCAAACGAATATTCCGGCCGGTACATCTGGACGGATCATGCCTTTGCCGGGGGCGACGGTATGCCCTTCATCGGCGGCGAATACCCTCGCAGCGCCACCTATATCATCAACTTCTTCAAATGTCAGCCCGCCCTGAACTACGGCTACCGGGAACGCCGGGAACGCTGGCAGCAGAGCATCACCAGTCCTGACGCCCTTGCGACCCGGGAGGCCATGAAGGATGTGATCCGGTTCTGGCTGGATCTGGGCTGCGACGGCTTCCGGGTGGATATGGCGGAGTCTCTCGTGAAGAATGACGGCACGGAAAAGCTTGCCACCATGGAGGTCTGGCGGGACATTCTGGGCGCCATTCACAAGGAATATCCGGATGCTGCCTTCGTTTCCGAGTGGAATCATCCGGACAAGGCTCTGCGCTGCGGCTTTGACATGGACTTTTATTTGGAGTGGCACGGCAACGGGTACTCCAGCCTAATGCGGGACTATGACACCGACGGAAACATGGTGATGCAGGGTCCTGATACCAGCTACTTTAAGCAGGACTCCGGTACAGACGTCACCCGGTTTCTGGCAGATTACCTACCCCAGTACACAGACACCAAGGACAAGGGCCTTTGGTGCTTCCTCACCTGCAACCACGACACCACACGACCCAGCTTCAACCTCTCTGCCGAGGAGCTGAAGGTAGCATATGGACTTCTTTTCACCATGCCCGGCGCCCCCTTCCTGTACTACGGCGACGAAATCGGCATGGCCTACCGGAAGCTCCCCAGTAAAGAGGGCGGCTACACCCGCACCGGTTCCCGCACCCCTATGCAGTGGTCCCGGGGGAAGAACCTGGGTTTCTCCACAGGCACCCCAGAATCTCTGTACCTGCCTGTAGACCCCGACCCAAATGCGCCCACGGTGGAGGGGCAAGAAGAAGACCCTCAATCCCTTCTGCACTACACCCGCGCCCTCATTGCCCTGCGCCACAGCCACCCGGAGCTCCAAGCCAGGTCTCCCTTCTCAGTTTACTCCGCAGAGCCTGGCTCCCGGCTGTTCGCCTACAAGCGGGGAGACCTCCTGTGCGCCCTAAATCCTGGCGTGGAAGCCCTTGCCCTACCCCTGGACGGTGCTTACCGCATTCTCTTCTGTCAGGGAACGGCCGAAATCCAAAACCAAGTTTTGGCAATCCAAGGCTTTGCCGTTCTAGAGCCCGCAGCCGGCGCGTGAGGCGGATGCGGCCAGCTGCTCTCATGGAATTATCCCAACTGAATACCGGTTAAAACTTAACCGCGCCGGCCCTGAGGTCCATCTCAGAGCCGGCGCTTATGATTGCTAGATACCGGGAAGCAGTTTAACTGTCCCACTTTTCCCCTAATTAGAAGCCTGGTTCTCCCAAAATTTTTTCGCAAAAACGCATAATAACAGTCGCAAATTGCGCGCGGCTGGCCGTTCCTTTGGGACTTAGCTTGCCGTCAATGCCACAGATGAGCCCGCGTTCTACCGCCCACGCCATGGCTGACATGGCGTAATGGCTGACCTGTCCCACATCCGGGAAATCCGGATCTGCCTCCGCACTGACATCTGCACCCTTGAACGCAGCGTAGCGGGCCAGTATGGTGACCAGCTGCTCCCGGGTAACGGCGGTGTTGGGGGCGTAGTGGGTTGCATCCATACCCTTCACAATTTGGTTCTCGGCAGCCCAGATGACAGCTTCCGTATAGTATTTATTTGCGGCAACATCTGTGAAGGGGTTTTCTGCCGTAGTCTCCGGTTCGCCCTCCATCCGGTAGAGAACGGTGACCGCCTGAGCGCGGGTCAGGCTGCTGCCGGGGGCAAACCCCGTTTCGCTGACGCCGTTCATATAGCCCCGGGCAATGGTAAAGTCCGTCGCCTCGTGGTACCAAGCGTTTACGTCCAAATCTTCGAATGCAGCGGAAGGACAATGGCTCTTATGTGGGCCAATCTCCATCTGCTCCCGGTAAGCAGGCCGGGTGTCATTCACCTCCTGATTGCTCACAGTGATGGTGGTGCTCATCTCATCCTTCCGCGCAAAGGTCAAGGTGGCTACCGCTCTGCCAGCCTCAATGGGGTCCAAACCGGCATAGGCCAGCTTCACAACCCCCTCTGCCTGAGCAATGGAGCAATAGGAAGCAGCCACCTGCACATCGGTCAGAGTCATGATCTCCCCATCATATTCCACTGTGAGCAGGCCATTGGTGGAGTCCGTATCTACCCCCTGGGCATCTTTTGCGGTCAGCGCCAGGGTAACCGTCTTGCTGTCTGTGGAAACCCAGGGCTTGGACTGGCGCTCCGCAGTACCCGGGTAGGCGTGTAGCATACCCGCAGCCATGCTCTGCTCCGGGGCAAGCATTTCCGCCTGGAGCGTTGCAGTGGGCTTCTGTGTGGAGAGGGACACTGCTGGAATGCCATTTGCCGCACCATTGGCGCAAGCCTCGTACAGGGCTGCCGGCCAAACGCCGTCGCCCATATCCCCCACGGAGCGGGCCCGGAAATAATACTCCTGATTGCTGCTCTGCATCAGCTGTAACACATAAATCTCGTTGGTTGTGCCGGTAAAATAGGAGAAAAACAGGGTGCTGCCATCCTCCGACAGAACCAGAGAACTGTTCTGCGCTCCACTTTCCGTGGGATAGTCTAACCCCGTGAGGGTGGAGGAATAGAAATTATAACTGATGCTGCCGGAGCCATCATACCAGAAGGTCCAAACACTGCCGGTATCGTCCAGTGCAAACAGGAAGTCACACGCGGTACCTTTGTCGTTGGTCCCCATGCCGCCGGAGGTAATGGCGACAAACTTAGTTGCACCGGTGTACTGGTTCAAAACGCCGGTTAGATTCCAACCGCTGTCGAAGGTATTGGCCAGCGGATCGTTGGGGCCCAGCAGATAGGCGCGATAGACGCCCATGGCCAGCGGGTTGTCCGCAGTGGCAAAGACCTCCAGCATCGCCATATCCTGCATCGCCGCACCAAAGGCACTGACCCCGGCAGAAGCATCCAGCTTCTCCCCCGTAACCGGATCGATGCGGAACATCACGCTGTCCCTGTTCTGCACATACAAGGCTTGGTTCGGCACACTATAGGCTACCGCAGCCAGATCCGATGGCAAAGCAGGACCGGCCGTCCAAGTCTCATCTGTCTCCAAATTCCAGGTAAATAATTGGGGATTCCCATCCTGATCCTGAAGTGCACCCTTCAGGGTCACATCTATGGTCTTAACCGCAACTTCGCAGGCTGCAGACTGCGTGGGGTCGGCAACTGCGGTGGCCGTAATGGTACAATTGCCAAAGGAATGGGCTGTTACAACCCCCCGGTCGTTGACCGTTGCAACAGTCTCGTCAGAGGTGGTCCAGGTGACGCTGCCATCTGCCTCCCAGGGAGTTACGGTTGCCGTGAGCTTTTCTGTGCTACCAACCAGCATCTCCAGGGAAGTAGCGTCCAGGGAAACATGTAACCCGTTGCGGTTCAGCATCAGACAGCTTACATTGGGAAACGCTTCTTCATCAAAGTGGCCCACAGTCTCGGCAGTCTTTGCCTCAAGATTGATCTTGACCAGCACATGCTCCACCGTTTCGTAAGCCGGAGGTGCATCATGCTCTATAAAGAAGTAAAGATTGCCGTCCTCCCAGACCATCGGGACAAAGTGCAGAGGGTTATCCCGGTCACTATTAACGGTCATACGTGAGGAAACCCAGGTGTAGCCTGTGTCAAAGACCAGCTCAAACCGGTTTCCAAAGCCTTCCTCCGCAGTGGCCGTCTTGTAAAGCTCCAGACAATGGCTTTGCGGATCTTCTGCCAATGCATAGAGGTTGCCTGCCCCGTCATCCGTCAGTCCATAGACCTGCAAGCTTTTGCCCTCTGTGTCCGTTATGCCTATGGTCTTTTCCGGCGTCAAATCCGTGATCTGACCTGTTCGGGGATCCACCTCTGCAATGTGGGAAATATACTTCCAGCCGCCCCACATCCAGTACAGAGAGTAGACTGCGTACAGCTTGCCACTGGTTTCGTCATAAGTCATGTCTGTAAAAATAACCTTATTGATCATACCCTCATCCGGATTTTCCTGGACCACGGGCTCTCCCAGGGGCACCGGCGCCGCCGTCAAGTCACCGCCGCCGAAGCAATACAGCTGACCATTGTCATCCATGGCATACAGATGATCCCCGATAAATTCCGCTGCTGTAAATATATAGTCTGCCCCGGCCAGCGCGGTCACATCGCCCTTGACGGCCTCATCAAAGCCAATCCAGCCTGCATTGTCCCAATACCAATCGTCATTGGGCAGTAAGTAGAACGCCATGAACTTGGTATCCACCGTAGCGGCCCCACCCAGTTTTATCTTGTAGGTGGTGGCGTTCATGGCATAGTCATAGACCTGAAGCAGGAGCCGCTCTCCCTCCACCTGGTGCATATCCAGAGTATAGGTAAGCGTTTCACCAGGCTTTGCTTCCTGCTTGGCACCGGCCTCTGTCAGCACCTGCGTACCGGCCGCGTTATACAAAACTACGCCAGCTACATACTGATTGTCCCGTGCCGTAACCTGAAGACTATCGCCGGTCAGACTCAGCGACACATCCTCCAGCGTGGGAGCCGTGTTGTCAATGACCATGGGCATCTCCATGGATGCGCCCTCCCCCAGGGCATCCCAATCCACATGGCCCGCTGCATCCACGTACAGCTCCGGAGCCATGGTCAAAGCCAGCTCAATCTGGTCTCCTTCTTCCAGACCGGAGGGGGTATAATTGGGTTTCAGAGAATACCCGGTGTTCTGCCACGCAGATTGATTGACATGGTAGAAAGCCGCAGTGAGGCTGCCGGTATTCATTTCATGGATGATTTCCCCGGCATGGGTCACTGTGAAGCGGGAGGCTGCGGCGTTGCGAATCAGAGCAAAGTTCCAGCTGCTGATTTGATCCCCATTTTCTCCGTTTATGGCATTGCGCTCCGGCATGTATGTCTCATCCGCCACAATGGGATTGCCGCCAAAGTGGTACTGCTTCCCGGGCTGTCCGGCATAGCGAATCGCCAGGGAATTGGCAAAGAAGGCGCCATTGCCCGTGGCAGAGGCCAGATAAGGAACGCGGTCCTCCTCCCCGGACTGGTAGGCCACATAGCTGCCCACATCGAACATGGACCCATCCGTCCAGTTACCATAGAATCCCAACACTGGAATAGAATGGATCGTTCCCTCCACACCTTCCGCCGTAGGAAGCTGCCGGGCGTAGAGATACCCCTCCACATAAGCGCCAGCAGGGTAAGATTCATCCAGGTTGGTTTTCTGGGCCTCGGTCAGAGACAGCTCAACCTGGACCTCCACCTGGCCGTCCGCAGGTAAGGTCATGAGACCGGAGTTCAGCCCTTTCAGGAGAGAATATGCGTCATAAGTGGTAACCGCTCCGTCACCGTCCAGGTCCGCATTTGGCTCATTGGCGATCTCCGTCCGCTCGCCAACCACATAATCCAGCAGAGCCTGTACATCGCCGGTGTTGACCAGTTGATCGCCGTTAAAATCCATGTTGATCAGGTCTTCTGTTGGAGTCAGCGTCTGGCCATCCACGCTCCAGCGCACATCCCCCTGTAGCATAGCGGTGCAGGTGTCCATGTACGAGGTGCCTTCCTCGTCTGCAAGCAGGTCTTGGGTGAACAGGTCGGCAGACAGGACGAATTGCTGCTCTCTGTCTGTCAGATTGTGTAGCGTAAAAGAAAAATGATAGGTACCCGTCCGATCCGGATCGTCGCCCAGCTCCGCCTTGACCTTGCCGTCGGCATAGGAGGCGGTGGCGTCCTCCTTCATCAGGACATAGGACTGGGCGGAGATGGCCTTGGCAACATCGGCCAGACCCGCGCCCTGTTTCAGAACGGACCAGTACTGGCCACGGGAAGCCTCTTCCCGGAGTGGCACCGCAGTGGACATCATCAGGCTCTGACTGAGCGCCCGGAAATTTAGCCCGGTTTTTTCATCCAGCCCTGCCTGACGGATATACTGGGCCACAAGGGCCGCCATTCCGGCCACCTGGGGCGCGGCCATGGAAGTACCTGACATGACCTCATAGGATGTTCCACCCGCCACTGCGCCGTTGACCGAATAGATGGATCCGCCGGGGGCAGTGAGCTCCGGCTTCAGCTCCAGCGTACCGGGGACGCCCCAGGAGGAGAAGCTGCTCATGTTGTAGTACTCCAAATCGTAAATGGCACTGTCCACCTCGGCAACAATCTGCATGGTTCCGGTGCGGTACAGCTCCTGGCCTCCATCGTCTGTTACAGGCTCCGACACAGACCGGATGCGGGCTCCATCCGACTGGAGAATGGACACACAGGGTTGGCTCTGGGTGTAATCGGACAAATCCATATTGATGGAACCGGGCTGATTGTTGTAGACAATCGTAGCGACAGCGCCATACTTCACAGCGGCTTCCGCCTTTTGGTAGAAGGAGGTAGAACCGCGGGAGCAGAAGGCTATTTTCCCTTCCAGCGCCCCATTCAGCGCAGCAAAATCCTCCTCTGTGCCAAACCCATCGATGAAAATGTAGTCATACTCCCCAGGAATGGTGGCCAGGGGCTCATTGGAATAGCCGGTGGTCTCCGTGTAGCTAAACATCCGTTGACCAACCTGAAAATACGTGCCAGTAAACCCTGCATTGTCCACAGAGGCTATGGCCAGGGAATTGGCGTAAGACCCGGGTGAGCCTAAGGTGTCCAGATTGACGCCGTCGTCGTACAGGTATCCGCCATAGGTCTGATCAGCCCATCCACCGGCATTGCCGGCAGAAATCACCAGAACTGTGTCACTGTTGACCACATTGTCCAGGATCGTCTGGTACGCCGCATTGCTGTGGCGGCTGGTTCCCGCCATCGCAGAGCCCAGGGACAGGTTAATGGCGTCCGCCTCCAGAATGATGGCATCCTCAATGGCTGCCATATAGTCCGAGTCATAGGCGCCGCCGCCAGTGCCGAAAACCTTCATGGCAATGATTTGCGCATCCGGTGCGACTCCCTGGGTTTTAACCGCCTCCAACGCCGGGGTAAAGGTGCCATCTCCATTGGGAATATAGGCGTTGGCCGCCGCAATGCCCTCCACATGGGAACCGTGCTCCCCTTGATGATCATGATCATGCGTAATGTCCAGGTTCTCGTCCACATAGTTAAAGGCAAAAGCAATCTTGGAGCTTACATACAGCTCCTTGGCAGGATAGCCCAGACTGGCAATGTTCAGCTTGCTCAGCTTTTGACGGATTTCATCCGTATCCAGCAGGTCCGGCTGAGCGTTCTGCTGCTCCAAAGCGTACTCAAAGGCAGCGGCGTCAAAGCTCTGATGGTCCGTATCAATGCCCGTATCAATCACGGCTACCCGGCTGCCTGCGCCGGTATATCCGGCGGCCCAGGCATGATGAGAGCCAATCATGTAAGCAGAAGTAGCCATATTGGGACCATCCGCCTCTTCCCGATCCACAACACATGGAGCATAACAGGTTTCCAAAATCACGTCCCGAATACCAGCTAGCTCCTGAATGGCCTGGATCTTACCATACGGAACATTGGCAGAAATCAGGTTGGCAGCCAGTGTCAGGTTCCACACCACATCCAATGGCTCCCCCTCCAAAGCTTCTGCAGAAATGGCATCCACCATGGCCTCCTGGCGCCTGGCCAAGTTCCGGCGATAGGACATGGCAGAGGCATTTTCTGCAATACCCAAGGTGGAGTAGCCCGCCTCCAGGGTGGATTTCCCATCCAACAAAATGGATACGCGAACCACATCCGTTGCCTGATACGGCGAGGCATCCTCAGCCTGTGTGAATTCCGCTGGGGTAATTTGGGCGGATACTGCGCGGTTGTCCACCTGCGTAAACTCCAACTTCGTGGTTCCCTCCGCCGGAACAGCTGTACTGGCAGGTGCAAGCAAACCCATACACAGGATAGCAGCCAGCATGAGGGAAATTGCGCGCATAAACAGTTTCTTTTTCATCTCTTCTACTCCTTTGTAATTGTTTTACCGCTGGGGACGGCTGACCCTATATAAACCGACATGCCGGTTATATACACAATGCTCACATGCGCATACGTGTAATTTTACAAGCTATCCTGACAGTGCTCGCAAGTTTGCGAACAGTTTTGTAAAATAGTACCATATTTTCAGCTGTATTGCAAGCAGTTTTTTCTCTTTTGTGAAAAATGGCAAAAAATTCAGCCATTCCTGGGGAGAAAGCGCCGAAGGAATGGCTGGAGAAAACATATTAATCGGAATCTGGCTTTAATGCAAGCAGGTGAGCGGCGAGAATGTCCAATGCCGTTGGATTCACGCGGTAGCGCATACGTCCATCGTTCAATTCAACCAACAGCAGGCGGGCATCCAGCAAACTGCTCACATCCCGGCCTACTGTGCCCAGGTGCAAACCCAACTCCCGGGCCATTTCTCGGGTGGTCATGGGGCGTTCACGCAGGGCGCTGATCATTTTGATCCTTGCCGGCCCTGCTAAAAGGCGCAAGGCCAGCAGCTCCCAATTCTCCAACCCTGCTTCCTGTCTCTTCTGGATTGGAAAACCCACCCCAATCTGGAGTGAGACCATATGATCTACTTCGTCCAATTCATAGCGGGCAGTTCTTGCCCCAATGTACCGGGGTGCGATTTGCAGCACCTCATAGCAGTTATAGGTGCTTAGCTGGCAGCGGTTTTTCAGCCACATTTGCAAGTCCTGCTGCGCAAAATAGGCCTCCCATTCCTGAAACAGCGGCTCGGATTTAGCAGCCCATCGCTCCAGAAACGGCAAGAGACATTGGGCCACTGGCTCAATCAATTTCTCAAGCTGGAGGATGTACTGGTCAAAATGTTCCAGTGCCTCCTGCAAACGGACACGATAACTCGCCGTGATCGGCAGGCTTTCCAGACTTTGGGCTAGGGAGGTTACCTCCCCCCGCCCACCACATTCCACTGCATATTGCTCAATCCCTACGGGGTACTCCCCAATCTGCATAAAATGCCTCCACCTTTTTTGCAGCATCTGCACAGATTCTTTTACTGTCGTGCAGGAAAAGTTTACCGTACTATAGGCCATATTCCGAGCGACACAGGTATACTGTTTCGTCTCGTTCTGCAACTGCGTCTTTTCAAAAAAAAACTGAAGCGTCGGATTATTGCGTGACATCCCAGCGCAGGCCGTGTCCATCATTTTCTGCATGATATGAACCGGAATGCAGTAGCTTCCTTCCCCCGCGAGCTCCCGCACAGGGATCTCATTGACATAAGCATACAGCATTTCCACGCTTTCCAATAAAACATTGGGTGCCTTCGACAGAAACACTTTCATCTCTTTGTCCTCACAAAACGTAATACGTTGGCGGTAACGTACCAACCCTGTTCGCAGTAAATACGCACCATACAGTGGCTGCACAAAGCAGATATACAAAAAATGGACATCCTGTTGGATGTCCATTCAAATGTTGGCATTACCTATTTTCCCGGCCAGTCACCCGGCAAGTATCGTCGGCGCATGTGAGCTTAACTTCTGTGTTCGGGATGGGAACAGGTGGACCCTCACAGCAATCAATACCAACTTCTTCCGGAAGGCTCTCACCTTCCTCTATGTCAAAGCCCTTCGGCTCTAACAGCTTCCTAATAATAGCACCCAACAACTCCCTTGTCAAGCACTATTTTCTTCGTCCCCCTAGCGGCGAAGCCCAGCCCAGCGGGTTCGACGCTATGAGGAGGAGCAAGGGAGCGCAGTGCAGCTCTCGGCGAATGCTTTACGCATTCGACCCGACCGCAACGTAGCGGACTTTGCTCCAACGTGGTGACCCGTACCGGATTCGAACCGATGTTAACGGCGTGAGAGGCCGCTGTCT
>OLSQ01003524.1_pt1 | contig 10271 bp, 10 predicted proteins | sample 1672561 | NCBI WGS metagenome assembly OLSQ01 (sample SAMEA3136699, study PRJEB25190) | human gut metagenome | biome: human gut; feature: human-associated habitat; material: faeces | place: Austria | collected 2013 | reverse complement strand
CGTTTCCTGCGGCAGATCCGCTTCTGTTTCCAATATCTCATAGTATCCTTCCGTCACTTCTGCCAATGCCTTTTCAAAAATCACCGGACGCTCCGACCTTGCAAGCAGCACCCCTGCTGCCAGCAAGGTTCCTGCAGTTCCAACCGCCACTGCAGATTCTTTCTGGCAAGTCCTTTTCTTTTTCCCAAATCAGAAAGCAGCTTTCTCGCCTGTGCCGCACTTTTAAACCGCCCTTTTTCCTGAGGCTGGATACATTTGTAAAAAAACCAGATCAGCCCCGGCACCTTCCACAAAACAGATAACCAATGTTTCCCAGCCAATGCCTGCAATGTTTTTCCAAAAGCATACAGATCACTGGAACAATTCACTTTCCCCTCATACTGCTCCGGCGCGGCAAAGCCTTCTGTTCCCATACAGATCCGCTGATTTTCCCCAAATCCAAACACCGCACTTCCAAAATCTACCAGATATAGTTTGCCGGAATCTGAGAGCATAAGATTATCCGGCTTCAGGTCTCCATAATAGATCGGCGGCTTTTGCCCATGAAGATATTCCAGAACGGAAAGAACCGTATCTCCATAAGAAAGAAGCTCCTCTGCCGAAAAAGTATGTCCCTCCTTACACAACTGTCCCAGAGATTTTCCACGGATATACTCCATCACAAGATAACAGTGCTCCCCATTTTCCACGTAATCTACCATCCGTGGAATGGAGGGGTGCTCCAAAAGGCGCAGCAGCCTGGCCTCCCGCTTTTTCTCAATAGGAAGCTCCTTCACTGCCCAGTAATTTCCAAGTTCCATATCCCTGGCCAGATAAAGATTCCCCTCTCCGCCCGAACCTACCTGCTCCAGGATACAGTAACGCATTTTTAAGATCATACCTGTAAGATTGATGATAACCACCTCTTTTTTCGTAAAAAAACAAAAACTGCCAAGCAATAAAAATAATTAAGTGAATGCTGCCGATGAATCCCGGCAAATGATAAATAAGAGTAACTGTGAAGGTTCTGAACAGTTACATTTATTGAGATTTGACATAGCAGATTGCCAAAAAGGAGTGGAAAATCGTGGAATTAAGAAAAGAAAGTGTGCAGATGCTTCAGATAAAAAGCCGTGCAGCCAGCCAGGTGACGTTTGATACAGATTATAATGTACCAGATGCAAAGCCGGATGTGGGAAGGCTGATCCAGAGTAAGGGTGACGCTTCCATGGATGAAGTGCGTCTCAGCGAAGGCAAGGCATTTATCAGCGGAAATCTGAATGTGGATATTCTCTATGTGGGGGAAGAAGACCAGAAAGTAAGCAGTCTGGGGGCAAAACTCCCGTTTGATGAGACTTTGAACCTGGAAGGGATCGCTAGTGGGGACAAAATGTGCCTGAAGTGGGAGATTGAGGATCTCAGCGTGCACATGATCCATTCCCGGAAATTGAGTATAAAAGCAATTGTCACCTTTTATGCAGTGGTAGATGAAATGGCAGGAATTCAGCTTCCAGTGGAAATCAGTGAGGAGAAAATTTCAGTAAAAAGGAAGAAAGTCCGTTTAATGAGTCTTATGATACATAAAAAGGACACTATGCGGATTAAGGATGAAGTGACTTTGGTGTCCAATAAACCGAACATTGAACAGCTTTTGTGGTATACCATCGATGTCCGTGGCGTGGATCTGCGCCCTGAGGACAATGTGATAAAAGCGCGAGGCGAATTGTCTGTTTTTGTCCTTTATTCTGGAGAGGATGAGGAAAACCCGCTTCAGTGGGCAGAGTATGTGCTTCCGTTTAACACGGAGGTAGAATGTACTGGCTGCACAGGGGAGATGATCCCTAATATTGGCTTTTCCGTTATGCACCAGAGCATTGAGGTGAAACCAGATTCCGATGGGGAAGAACGTGTAATAAGTGTAGATGTGGTTCTGGAGCTGGATATGAAGCTTTACCGGGAGGAAGAGCATGACCTGATCCTGGATGTGTATTCCCCGTTAAAGGAGTGTATCCCACAGGGAAAAGAAATGTGCCTGGAAAGTCTTCTGGTGCGCAATGGTTCCAAGTGCCGGGTAGCGGACCGCATTGAGCTGAAGGAAAGCCAGGGAAAAATTCTGCAGATCTGTCACAGCCAGGGACGTGTAAAGGTTGAAAAAACGAAAATCGTGGAAAATGGGATCCAGGCTGATGGAATTGTATTTATGAAAATTCTGTACATTACGGGAAATGATGATATGCCGTTTTACTCTGTTGACGGGGTGATTCCTTTTTCCCATGTAATAGAAGCAAATGGAATTAACGAGGACAGCATCTTTTTCCTTCAGGCGGACCTGGAACAGCTGTCTACGTCTATGATCGACAGCAATGGGATTGAGGTAAAGGCTGTGATCAGCCTGAATGTGCTGGTGCTTCAGTGTGAAAAACAGGTGATCATCAGCAAAGTGGAGGAGCGGCCCCTTGACATGCAGAAAATCCAGGCCATGCCGGGAATTACGGTGTATGTGGTGAAAAACGGGGATACTATGTGGGACATTGCGAAAAGGTTTTATACCACGGTAGAGGAAATCTGCGGGCTGAATGAGCTGGAGAACGATAGTGTTGCCCCGGGAATGCCGCTGTTGCTGGTGAAGAAGGTGGAAGGGTAGGTGAGCCCCATGCTGCAGTTTGCAGAAAACCGGGGAATTGCTGGAATGAGAAATTTCCTCGTATAAATGTATTGAAAAAAATACAAAAATATTTTACAATAAAAGCATTGATAAAATTGTATACAAAGTACAAAGAGGATTGCTGCTTACAGGTGATGACCTGTCTGGTGTTTGTGTGGGCAGCAGTTATAAGCGGAGGGAATTATGCGTTTACGTGCACTTGCAAAGATAAATCTGGGACTTGACGTGGTTGGAAAACGTGATGACGGATACCACGAGGTCCGCATGATCATGCAGACCATACAGATGTATGATGTACTTGAGCTCGAGAAGAAAGAGGAGCCGGGAATTACCCTTACTGCCAACATTCCTTATGTTCCTACGGATGAGAGGAATCTGGTATATAAAGCAGCCAGGATGCTGATGGATGAGTTTGAGGTAAAAGAGGGGCTTACCATGAACCTGGAGAAGTTTATTCCGGTAGCGGCCGGCATGGCTGGGGGAAGCTCTGACGCAGCGGCAGCTTTTGTGGGAGTGAACAGATTGTTTGGACTGGGGCTTTCCGAGGAAGAGCTGATGAAGCGTGCTGTGAAGGTTGGAGCTGATGTTCCTTATTGTGTGATGCGCGGAACTGCTCTTGCAGAGGGAATCGGGGAGAAGCTGACCAGACTTCCCAGAGTACCTCACTGCTATGTGCTGGTGGGAAAACCAGGGGTAAATGTTTCAACCAAGACTGCTTACGAGAACCTGAAACTGAATGATCCTGCTGTGGTTCATCCGGATATCGACGGTATGGTGACAGCTGTCAGAAATGGTGATCTTGATGGAATGATTTCCAGAATGGGAAATGTATTCGAACCGGGAATTATCAGCAAGTATCCTGTGATCCAGGAAATCAAAGATCTGATGGAGAGCAACGGAGCACGTAAGGCCATGATGAGCGGAAGTGGTCCTACTGTATTTGGCATTTTTGATGATAAGGAGAAAATGGAGCGGGCAGCAGCTGTTCTCAGGGAGAGCAGGCTGGCGAAGACGGTTTTTGCCACAGATGTTTTTTAGCGGAGGAAAATACAAATGACAAGTGATTTTACAGTGCATATGGATGAATATCTTCCACTTAGGGAGGTTGTTTTTAATACATTGCGTCAGGCAATCCTGAAGGGAGAACTGAAGCCGGGCGAGAGACTTATGGAGATTGCCCTTGCGGAGAAGCTTGGGGTGAGCAGAACTCCTATCCGGGAAGCTATGCGTAAGCTGGAACTGGAAGGGTTGGTTGTGATGATCCCGAGACGTGGAGCCCAGGTTGCCAATATTACAGAGAAGGATTTGAATGACGTTCTGGAGGTCAGGATCACTCTGGAAAATATGGCCATTGAGAAGGCCTGTGCCAATATGACAGATGCGGATATCCGGAAGCTGGAGCAGGCGGCTGAGGTTTTCCAGACCAGTACTGCGGAAGGAGATCTGGTAAAGATGGCTGAAGCAGATGTGAATTTCCATGAGGTGATTTATGAAGCTGCTGATAATAAAAGACTGATGCAGGTGCTGAATAATCTTCGCGAGCAGATTTACAGATACCGTGTAGAATATCTGAAAGAGGATGAGTCCAGAAACCGTCTGGTAAAAGAGCATGAGGAGATTACCCAGGCCATTAAAGCCAAGGATGTGAAAAGGGCGCAGGAGCTGTCCTTTGAGCATCTGGAGAATCAGAGGATGGGAATTATTCAGGCAATCCGTGCTGAGGAATAAGGACTTCGGGTTTTCAGAGAAATAAAGAATAAAATGAATATAATGAAAGGATCAGGAGATACTGGGATAGATAACCAGTATCTTTTTTTTGTTCAAAATGAGGAATATGTGGAAATGAATGAAAATGATAATATTGTTATTATTTCAAAAGATATTCAAGAAAATGAGCATTATATAAGAGAACGATTGACAGATTGCTCAGATGTCCAGATACGAAGAATGAGATTGGGGGATGAGCGGAAGGTTGACTGTCTGATGGTCTATATTGAAGTGGCGACTTCCAATATGATGCTGGAGGACTCTGCCATTGGAAAAATGGTGGGATATTTCTGGGAGATTTCACCTGGGGAGATGCAGGAATTTGTGGAATATAACAGTCTGGGAATTGCGGATGTAAAGAAGCTGACTGACATGGAGCAGGTGTTCGCAGGGCTGCTTGCCGGAAATGCGGTTTTCTTTATGGACGGATTTGACCAGGCTATGAAAATTTCCAGTGCCGGTTATCCTAGCATGGGGGTAACGGAAGTGGAGATGGAGAAGGTTCTGCGGGGTTCCAGGGAAGGCTTTTCTGATTCTGTGAAAATAAATTCTGCACTGATCCGGAAGCGGCTTCGGGACACCAGATTAAAGGTAGTGGAATTTTATATTGGAGAACGGTCCCATACACTGGTACAGATGGTGTACATGGAAGATCTGGTGCAGGAGGAATTTCTGGAGCAGGTAAAAGAGCGGCTTGGAGAGTTCCGCATTGATGGAATCCTGGACAGTGGAATGCTGGAACAGCTGACGGAGGATTCCTGGTTTTCCCCTTTTCCGCAGTATCAGACTACGGAAAGACCAGATCGTGCAGCGCAGGAAATTTTAAATGGAAAAGCAGTGCTTCTTTGTGACAATTCTCCGTCAGCGCTTATTTTGCCAGGTGTTTTTCACAGCTTTATGGAAAGCAGCGAGGACTGGTATAACCGATTTGAAATGGCATCATTTCTTCGAATGCTGCGCTATGTGGCACTGGCAGCTGCTACGTTGCTGCCAGGACTTTATCTTGCGGTGATCCGGTTTCACACGCAGATTCTTCCCACGAACATGCTTCTGTCCTTTGCCCAGGCAAGAGAAGGCGTGCCATTTTCCAGCATTGCGGAGCTTGTTCTGCTGGAATTATCCTTTGAACTGATTCGGGAGGCTGGTGTACGGATTCCGGGAGCACTGGGAAATGCCATGGGAATTGTGGGAGGACTGATCGTGGGATCTGCTGCTGTGGAAGCGAATCTTGTAAGCCCGATCGTGGTTATGGTTGTGGCAATTACGGCGCTTGGTTCTCTTGCAATCCCAAATGAAGAATTTGCCTCGGCATTTCGGATGCTTAAATATTTCTTTTTGTTTTTGGGAGGATATCTGGGGATTTTTGGAATTGTGGCCGGAGTATATCTGATAGTATCACATCTGGCAGGACTTCTCAGCTTTGGAGTCCCATACCTGACGCCCTTTGTCAAACAAAGTACGGATAATGGGACTGGAAGCAAAATTGTGAGAGTGCCATTTAAAAAGAGATGGAGGCGCCCTTCATATGCCAGACAAAGCGAGCAAGTCAGGCTGAAAAAAATCCGCAACAAAAACAGGAAGGAAAGGTAACCGAAGTAAATGAAATTTGCAGAAAATAATCGAATTTCCCAACGGCAGCTCTACAGGCAGATCGTGATTGCTTTTATTGCACCATTAATATTGTGCCTTTTTGGAAACAGAAAAACCCTGGGGCTTGGCGGGCTGGCAGGGACTGCAGCGGCCCTTGCAGCTGTGCTGTTTTATGTGATTTTTCTCATCCGTCTTCGTTATGCTTTTGCCAGACCCTGCAAAACAGCCGGTGTGGTGTGGGGACGGCTGGCTGCATTGTTTTTTCTAATATACTGTATTCTTGGAGCCGCATTCCTTTTGAATCTTCTGGGAGAAATTGTTGCAGTCAGTCTGGGAACAGGTATAGGAAAAAAATGGCTTTGTCTGGTCGCATTGCTGGTTTGCAGCCTGGGTACGCAAAAGGGGATTCAGAGACGGGGCAGAATGGGAGAAGTGTCAGGAGGCGTGGTACTTGCAGCGGTTATGCTTATGCTAGTCCTGGCTGTGGGACAGGGAAAATGGGAGTATTTTCAGGAAATGGTATGGAATTCCTCTTTCTCAGGAAGAAAAATTTTGGAAAGTGGATATGATGTAATATGTGCATTTTCCGGATTGGGGCTGCTTCCCTTTGCACTGGACTGTGTAGGAAACAGTAAAGATACAGGGAAAACTGTAAGCTTTGCCGTTTTTACCCTGGGAATTTTGCTTATTCTGACGGAATTGCTGCTTCCTTCTGTATTCGGATGGGGGCGGCTGAAATATGAAAGCTGCCCGATTTTGCCGCTTCTGGCAGGTGCTGAGCTTCCGGGAAATGTATTGGCAAGATTTGATGTCCTCTGGATGGGATTTCTTTTATACAGCCTTTTATTTTCTATTGGAAGTTTTCTGCATTATGGTCATTTAATTGTGGAAAAAGCAGATATGGGAACAGGAAAGCTGTGGATATCCATTCTGGTTTTTGCCGGAGCTGTGTGGGAAACTGGAAGATGGGAAATCTGGAATAGCTTTCCCTTGTATCTGAAATATATATTTGTGCCCGGAATGCTGATGCTTCAGTTTATATTTTTTATGGCTGGAAAAAAGAAGTGGAAAAAGAAGTAAGGAACTATTCATCAAACAAGCCATAGCAAATCTTTGCAATTTTATCTGATATCCTTTAAGATAATTCTGTTACAACTTGAAAAGGAGAACAGGATGGAAGATAGAAATACAGAGACAAAAGATATAGAGCAGGGAATGGTTATGGCAGCAGATGTAACAGATATCAGATTGGCACAGACAGGATATTACTGGGATGCAGGTTATAATGAGTTTGATTTCTCATGCAAGATCAACGGAGAAAAGGATATCATTCACATGGTACAGCAGAGGCATGATGACGGATATGGTCTTGTCATTCGAGCAGAAAAGAATGATATTTGGGATAGAATTACAGGAAGTGAAGCATTCAGGCTAGAAGAAAAATTGTTGGATGAAGTGCAGTACAGAACCTATCACAATAGAATAGAGAAACTGGCTTCATTATCAGACTGTCAGGAGATGCATTTTGAACTGATGGAAAATGATAATCCCAACCTAAATCACGTGATTGGAAAACTTTGGACTGAGCTTAACCAAAAAGAAAATATGCTTTCAGCAAAAGTGATTGAAGATTTCCGGGAGCAGACAGAGGAACATTTTCATCCGGTGGACGGAATGAATGCCGGAGAGATTGAAGAAATGGTGTTATATTATGTGCAGGCAAAAATTATAGAAAATAATCTTGATGCACAGGTGGAAAATGTGATTCTGTCCGGTAGCAGATGCAGAGGCATTGAGAAAATCGGTTCAGACCTGGATGTTGTGGTGTATTATAAAGGAACAATTAGGGAAGACGATTTTTTTAATATACTGCACGAGGAGGGATTTGCGATTGCAGGAATTGTAGTAGACATCAATCCTATCACGGAGGACAAGACTGGACCGTTGGCAGAGTATCTGGAATCAGCGGAACAGTATCTGAAGGAGAAGGCAGTAGAGAAAAAACTGGAAAAGCCGTCTGTGAGAGAAAAAATAAAACTGGCGAAACAAATTCCACAGGAAAAGAAAAAAGTGAATATGGAAAAGTCAAAAAATGACGAAAGATAGCAGAAGGATTGTTGATGGCGGTTAGTACATGAGAGTGTATTGACCGTCTCTTTTTTTGTTACGAGGAAATTTTCAACTGCCTGTCTGAACAGGAGAAAAATGAACTGTTGGACAGAAAAAAAGAATTTGCCAAGGCAGCAGAAATAGAATTGAATATTACAGAATAAGCACAAAGGCATAGCCCCATTACGGGTTCTATGCCTTTGCGTTTTCCGGAAGCAGCATCCGGTCGTCGATATAGTAATCACAGGAAATCTTCCGGCTGTTGTGTCCGTAGAATTCGATGATTTCCGGAAGGTTGTCATTGACGGCATCAAATTCAAGATTCTGTTCCCGGCACCATTCGACAGCTTTCGACAGAGATTCACCGGCGCGGCAGGTCCAGAGAATGAGTTTGTTGCCATTGCGTTTCCATTCCTGGAGATATTCGATTAGTGCCTGGTTTGGCTGACCAAGCTCCGGCCATTTGCTGTAGCAGAGAGTGCCATCAAAATCAACAGCGATTGTCTGGAAATCTAATATTTTTTTATTATTCATTCAGATCATCTCCTTTAGATGGAGTCTGCTGAACACCAGGATGATAGCAGAACAGGCTTGTTACCGGTTTGTGAAAAAAATCTGCAATTCTCATGGCGTATAGCAGAGAAGGAATATGCTGTTTTGACTCGATATTGGCAATAGTTTTCAGGCTGATGCCGGTTGCTGATACATGCTATACAAAGACAACTACAGACTACCGGCGGATGATAAGGAACTGAAAAGCAGCCGGCCAGAGTTCTTTCAAAAAGTAGCATTTCATCTGGCATTCGCAGCAACGGTCCGAATAGGAGAGCTGCTTGGGCTGACATGGGACTGTGTGGATATATCAGAAGAAGCTATTTCAGAGAACAGGGCATATGTCTTTATTAACAAACAGGGAAGCTGTTGAGGAGCTGGATTCAAAAGAAGTCATTCTGATCTTCCCCTCACAAAGGAAGAATAATAAGACGGTCAGGGTGCTGAAAACACCAAAGACCGATACCAGCGAGCGCAAAGTTTATATACCGGGATTTGTGGCACAGTGCCTTATTGATATAAAGAAGGAACAGGATGAGGTAAAGGAGGCACTTGGCAGTGAGTATACCGATTACAACCTGATAATGGCGACTACTTTTGGAATGCCGATCAATAGCAGCTATATTCGGGATCAGCTGCAGAAAGTAATTGATAGAGAAGGTCTTCCGGATGTGGTTTTTCATAGTCTGCGCCATACAAGTGTCACATACAAACTGAATGAGCAGAAAGAGGAAGAAAATAAGATTACCATACCGGAGGGAGCAGATCCCGAACTGCTGATGAAAGTACTTGGCAATCCGGAGATGGCGGCTTTGCTTACTTCTCTGGCGAAGACAATGAAAGTATAAATATAGAAGAACGATATTGTGTGGAGTAAGAAATCTATGCAGTATCGTTTTTTTCGTTTCTTGTGAAAAAATTTGTAGTTATTTGTAAGAATTTGTCGATATTTGACATATATTGAGTAGAGGGACAAAATTCCTACTATATGACTAAGGTTACGAAAACAATGAATAACGAAAAAATACTGGATGAATTAAATGACAAACTTGATTATATGCTGGATCACCTAGAGGATTATACCGATAACGATATTAAATCTATCGTAAATCAGATGAATGAATTGTATCCTGCTGATCCCATGCCACCTGTTCCTATAGAAGAATCATTAAAAGATTTCTGGGAATTTGTTGCCAAACGGGAAGAGGAAGAACGTATTCTCTCCCAGTGTCTTCCTAAAAATGTTTCTAATCTGGATGACATATGTTCATTTAGGCTTTATAATTGTCTTAAACTGTTTCGTAGGGGGAGGTTTTCATCATGAAACAAAGTGGTTTTGGCATTGCATCCTTAATACTGGGTATTGTAGGACTTGTGTTTTCCTGCTTTATCGTAGGTATCATTCCTGCATTTCTTGGTCTTATTTTCGCAATCATTGCTCTTTGCCAAAAGAATACGAAAAACGGAATGGCGATTGCAGGTCTTATATGTTCCATTATAGGCATTGTCTTTTCTGCTATTATAATTCTTCTTGGCATCGCCGGATCTGGAAGCACCAGTCAGATTGTACTTACAAATAAAAAGCAGGAAGAAGTAATAAAGCAATTAG
>OLSQ01003523.1_pt1 | contig 10276 bp, 9 predicted proteins | sample 1672561 | NCBI WGS metagenome assembly OLSQ01 (sample SAMEA3136699, study PRJEB25190) | human gut metagenome | biome: human gut; feature: human-associated habitat; material: faeces | place: Austria | collected 2013 | reverse complement strand
GTTCTTGCAGAGATTGACGATCATATCAAGGGTCTTTTCGCTCTGTTCCATTGTAATAACATCCTTTCCGTCCGCGGCTGGCTTGCCGTGTCGTGTGTGTTGTTTCGGGCAGCTTTCCCCACTGCCGCGTATCTCTACTTTACCATGTTTTCTTATTTTTGTAAAGCAAAAGGCCGCTGCATTTCTGCAACGGCCCTTTCTTTCTGAGAAACAGGCGGGTTGACGTTTCCCGCATCTCCTAACACCGGGCGACGGCTGCCTGTTCCGTCCTCTGTTTCTCTTTGCAAGTTTTACTTATGATACTTCATACCGGCATTGATGGTACAGGCCCGGTAGATCTGTTCGGTCAGCACCAGGCGGGCCAGCTGATGGGGCATGGTGATGCGGCCCATACTGAATCTGAGGGCTGCGGCTTTCTTCACTTCATCGGACAGGCCGTGGGAGGAGCCGATGACGAACGCCACATCCCCTGCCCCGCTGTTTGCGCGGTCGGCCAGGAACTGCGCCAGCTCATCGGAGGAGATCTGCCTGCCCTCAATGCACATGGCAACGATGGCAGCACCCTTGCGCACATTGGAGAGGATGGCTTTTCCTTCCTTCTCCAGTGCTTTTTTCACCACAGCATCGGAGGCATTTTTCTCCTCGATCTTTTCCTCCGGCAGCTCGATGATCCGGAATGCCGCAAAGGCAGCCAGACGTTTCTGGTACTCTGCCACGCCCTCGGCAAAATATTTTGCGTTCATTTTACCAATACAGATCAGGTCAATATTCTGCATTACAGCTTCCTCTTTTCAGGATAAACGATTTAAAATTGTCTCCGCTACTGCTTGAACTCCCTCAGTCACGGCTTACGCCGTGCCAGCTCCCTCGGAGAGGGGGCTGTCGAGCAAATGCGAGACTGGGGGAGTTTTTTACAGCATTGTCAGCTGCTCCCCCTCGTCCTCGGCGCGGATGAGAGCACCGGTGGCGGGCAGGCTGCGGACACGGTAGCGGTGGGGGTTGGCAAGCTCCAGCGTTTCCGCCGGGACGACAGATGCAATGGTCTGATTCTTTTTCAGGGTCACAACAGCAACACCCTGGCTGTCGCGGGTGGTCTTGGCAGCGATCTGCGCCGTGTTGACCAGCAGCATCCGGCCAGCGCTGGTGCGGATGGCCAGCTCCGTGTCCTCGGGCAGGAAGAGCAGCTTTGCCAGCGGCTCCTTGTCGGAATAGGCCTTGAGCAGCTTGCGGCGGTTCTGCTTGGTGGCGTAAGAGGCCAGCGGGATCTTTGCGCACTTGCCGCCCGCAAAGAAGAAGAGGACATAGCCGCTATAATCGCCCGTGATGACCATAGCGAGGATATTCTCGCCCTCTTCCATTCCCAGACGACCCGGCAGGTAGATGCCCATCTGGGCCACCTTGCCGTCCTCCAGCTCGTTCAGGCGCACCTTGTACACCTGCTGTTTGTCGGTAAAGAAGAGGGCCTCCACGTTGTTCCGCGTCTCCACCTGATGGATGATCTCATCGCCCTCTTTCAGCTTGTGGGCACCGGCGGTGCGCAGGCTCTGAGGCGGGATCTTTTTCAAGTAGCCCTCACGGGTGAAGAACACGGTAACAGGATAATCCGGGATGGATTCCTCTTCGGCACCGCTCTCCTCCTCGGGCAGATCATACAGGATCTCGCTGCGGCGGGGCTGGGCGTACTTTTTGGCCACATCGTTCAGCTCATTGATGATGATGCGGCGGATGCGGGCAGGCTTTGCCAGAATATCGTTCAGGTCGGCAATGTCCTTTTCCAGCTGTTCGATCTCCCCCGTCCGCTTGAGGATATACTCCCGGTTCAGGTGACGCAGCTTGATCTCAGCCACATAGTCGGCCTGCACCTCGTCGATGCCAAAGCCGATCATCAGGTTGGGCACCACCTCGGTCTCCTCCTCGGTGGTGCGGATGATATGGATGGCCTTATCGATATCCAGCAGGATGGCGGCAAGGCCCTTGAGCAGGTGGAGCCGCTTTTCCTTGCCGTGGAGATCGTAGTAGGTGCGGCGGCGGACGCACTCCATCCGGAAAGCGGTCCACTCCTGCAGGATCTCCCGCACGCCCATGACCCGGGGCTGACCGGACACCAGCACGTTGAAGTTGCAGCTGAAGCTGTCCTCCAGCGGGGTGGTCTTGTAGAGCTTGGCCATCAGCTTTTCCGGGTCCACGCCGCGCTTGAGGTCAAGGGTCAGCTTGAGGCCGTTCAGGTCGGTCTCATCCCGCATATCGCTGATCTCTTTGATCTTGCCCGCCTTGACCAGTTCGGCGATCTTGTCCATGATGGCTTCCACGGTGGTGGTGGGCGGGATCTGCGTGATCTCCAGCATATTCTCGCCGGGCACCACATTGTACCGGGCACGCACCTTGATGCTGCCCCGGCCATTCTCATAGACCTCCCGCATCTGGGCCTCATCGTACAGGATCTGGCCGCCGCCCACGAAATCCGGGGCAGGCATGGTGGTGGAGATATCGTGTTTGGGATCCTTCATCAGGGCCACGGTGGTGGCGCACAGCTCTGCCAGATTGAAGGAGCAGATGTTGCAGGCCATGCCGACTGCAATGCCCAGGGTATTGTTGGCCAGAATGGTGGGGAAGGTCACGGGCAGCAGGGTCGGCTCGGTGGTGGTGCCGTCGTAGTTGGGCACAAAGTCCACGGTCTCCTTATCGATATCCCGGAACAGTTCCTCGCAGACACCCTCGAGCTTGGCCTCGGTATAACGGGCAGCGGCGCAGGACATATCCCGGCTGTATGCCTTGCCAAAGTTGCCCTTGCTGTCCACAAAGGGCACCAGCAGGCTCTCGTTGCCGCGGCCCATGCGCACCATAGTGTCGTAGATGGCGGCATCGCCGTGGGGGTTCAGGTGCATGGTGCTGCCCACGATGTTGGCGGACTTTGTGCGTGCGCCCTTGAGCAGACCCATCTCGTACATGGTGTACAGCAGCTTGCGGTGCGCCGGCTTGAAGCCATCGATCTCCGGCAGCGCGCGGCTGACGATGACGCTCATGGCGTAGGGCATATAGTTGGTTTCCAGCGTGCGGGTGATGGGGTCCTCCAGCACGCTGCCCGCGTTCAGAATTTCAACGCCGTCGCCCAGCTGCGGGCGCACCGGCTTTATAGCTTTCTTGGTCGATTTTCTAGGCATCTTCTAACCTCTTGACGATTTTAAATGGGCGCCGCTCTCGCTCTGCCCATATTCAGCGGAACATATTTTTATTTTTGCAGTTCAGAATGGCCTGCGGGCCATTCTGAGCTGCTCTTTCACCGATGGAGGTCGTTCCGATTTTCTGCATTTTCCCTTAAAATGTCTTGACCCGTTGGGGCCTTCCTCGTGAAAACGTGCTTTGGAGCAGCCCGCAGGCTGCGACAAAGCAACAAATCAAAACAACATTACCTCTGTCATTGCCAGAGCGCAAGCGGAGGCAATTTAAAATCATCAGCTCACATCCAGATCGTCCAGATACTCTGCGCCGTGCTGTGCAATGTGTTCCTTGCGGCCTGCAAGGTTATCACCCAGCAGGATGTCGAACACCTGCGCGGTCTGCACCACGTCGGTAGGCATCACTTTAATAAGGCGGCGGCTTTCCGGGTTCATGGTGGTCAGCCACATCATCTCGGGGTCGTTCTCGCCCAGACCTTTGGAGCGCTGGATGGTGTATTTCTTATCGCCGATCTCCTCGAGGAAGGTGGCCTTCTCGGGCTCGGTGTAGGCGAAATAGGTGCGGTCTTTCGTGGTGATCTCGTACAGCGGCGACTCCGCGATATAGACGTAGCCCTCGTTGATGAGGGTGGGGGTCAGGCGGTAGAGCATGGTCAGCACCAGTGTGCGGATCTGGTAGCTCAGGGTGGGCTGGGTGAGAAACAGCTGCCGCGCGGCAGCCGAAAAATTCAGTGTTTCATAAAGAGCCAGAAAACAGCGGATCTGACGATCAGTCACGCGGGGCGCCTCCTTTCCGGTGTTTTCCCCATTGTAACAAAACTGCAATGGAAGGTCAATGAACTTATAGAAGAAGTCCATAACTGCAAACCGGAAAATTGAATTTCTCTTTTGGCAAAAATTTCACTATAATAGCATTGTCAAAAAAGCGTCAAACTGCACGAAGCAGGGCGCTTTTGGAAGAAAAAGAAGAATGGAAAGGATTCCCGCACTATGAACAAGATCTCGCGCAGAAACTTCATCCGTGCATCGGCTCTCAGCGCTCTGGGCGCTGCCGCTGCAGGCGCACTGTCCGGCTGCTCCAACAACGCAGCCAGCAGCGCCGCCGCTTCCTCTCCGGATGCGCCGACAGCCGCGCAGAACTGCGCGGCGTCGGTGAGCTTTTCTTTTAAAATGGCGCGGCGCATGGCCGCTTTGTCCGTCTCGCCGAGCGCGGCGGCAAACGTCCCGCGCCCGACGGCGGTGTGGATAAAGCCGTCCCGCTCCAGTTCTTCCCAGGCGCGCCGCACCGAAATAAGACTTACCGAGAGCTCCTGCGCTACGGTCCGTATCGGCGGCAGCACCTCGCCGGGCGCTATCTCCCCGCGCAGGATCTGCGCGGCAAGCTGGTCATACATCTGCCGGTAGAGCGGCAGCGGCGATGTATTCGTCACTGTCAGCTTCATAGATCCACCTTTTCAAACCTCTCGGCACTGATCTTTGCCGAGAGCAGCGTAAAGGCTGCCCAGAGGATGATCCCGGCGAACAGCACCGGAAGCTGACGGAGCTGCGCACTTTTCTCCAGTGTGTCGAGATACGCGCTGACCGGCGAGGGGATATACTGTGCGAGCGATTCCGCGGCGATGATATAGAGAAACGTAAACACGCCGCCCCAGAGGAATGCCTTGCCCTCGCTCCGCCCGGTTTTATAGAACACCGGGAAGAAAATGAGGTTGAAGCCGCCGTACATCAGAAACGACAGGCCGAAAAACGCGACGTTCGGCTCGATGCCGGCGTTATTGCCTCCCGCGGGATTGATCTTTGCAGAAATTACCGCAAACGGGATGGCGATGAGGATGTTGGCAAGCTCCAGCAGCGCAACGGTAAGGACGCGGGCGCGCACCACGTCGCCCTTGCGCACCGGCAAAAGCGCGGAATAAAAAATGTCGTTCTCGGCGCGGTTGGTCTTGAACGTGAGGAATATGCCGAGCATCAGATAGAAAAAGCTGACATAATAGGGATACGAGGGTACGAGCAGCAGCGCCGTGAGCACGAAAAAGATGTACACGCTCGGATGGATGGCGAACCGGAACTCCTTATACAGCAGATTTTTCATTCTCTCCCCTCCCTTTCGATGTGGACCATGATGTCCTCCATGCCGATAGGCTCCGCCGCGAGACCGGAAGCCATTGCGTCCTCCGTTTTCATCATCGCTTCGAATCCGAAGCTCTGCTCCCGGAGACCGATGGCACTCTCCTTTACGGCGTCCGTCAGTTCGTCCTTGCCGCCGGTCACCTTGCGGTAAGCGTCGGTGAAGGTGTCGCGGTCGGTGCTTGTGAGGATCTTTCCGCCGTGGATGTACGTGATGAGATCGGCGCACTTTTCAAGATCGGATATAATATGCGTGGAGAACAGAATGCTGCGCTCCCCGTTTGCGACCGTGTCGCGGAAAATGTCCAGAAGCTCATCGCGGCTCACCGGATCGAGGCCGCTCGTCGGCTCGTCGAGAATGAGGAGCCGCGCCCCGTGCGAAAGGGCAAGCGCCAGCGTGAACTTGACCCACATGCCGGTGGACAGCTCGCGCACGCGCTTCGTCTCGTCGAGCGCAAAGCGCTTCATATACTCCCGGTACGCGGCGTCGTCCCAATGCTCATAAAACCGCGCCGTCGTCTCCACCACGTCGCGCAGGCGCTTCGAGCCGTAATAGCGCGCATCGCCCAGCACCACGCCGATCTGCTGGCGGCAGGCCGATTCGTTTTCCCGGAGATCCATGCCGAACATCTGCACCGCGCCGCCGTCCGGATGGACGAGACCGAGCATGCTTTTGAGCGTCGTCGTCTTTCCCGCGCCGTTGCGCCCAATGAACCCCATGATATACCCGCTCTCCAAAGAGAACGAAACATGATCCAGCGTAAACCCCGGATACGTTTTGCAAAGATCACGCACGGATAAAAGTTCCATCGCGCATTCCTCCCTGTTGGACAATTTATTGTGTATGCTCATTATACACAATCTAATGCATCTGTCAAGTCCCTGCCTTGCCCGATGGGAAAAAATCTGGTATAGTATTTGCGATCTTTCAAGGAGAAATAACGCAAGTGAGTAAAAATACGAAATTATGGACGGCTGGCACGCTTAAAAGCCGCGGCTGGACGGAGGAGCTGATCGCCTCTCTCCTGCCGAAGCCGCAGCGTCTCTACCGGAACGGCCGCCGCGTTCGTGCCTGGCACACGGACGATATCCGCCGCGCCGAGCAGAGCGAGAGCTTCCGCTCGCTGCGCGCGGCCTCTGCGGAGAACATCGAGAACGTGCCGGACGATGCAGCGCTCGATGCAGCATCACAGCTTTTGCAAAACGCCTGGGACGCCGCCGCGCTGCCGGAGGGCCGGGAAGCGGCTCTTGCGGCGCGCTACCATGAAGCGATTCTCCGCCAGATCCCGGCGGTCGCGTTTGCCAAGCGGCTGCGGCCAGGACAGAGCATCAGCTATATCGAGCACTTTCTGCATCTGGAGAATGGCAGCGGGAAAGAGCCGCTCGGCGCAACGCTCCGCCGGTTCGTGACCGCCGCGCCATGGCTCGGCGCGAACGCAGCTTCTCCGCTCGCCGGGAAGCTCTCCGCGCGCTATGCCGCGGTGCTGCTTTCGATCAGTGCGCGCGACATTGCTTCTTTTGCTGCCGCGCAGCCGGAGGCGAACATGGAAGGGCTTCTCGAAAAGGGCGCTTTTCCTGTGCAGGAGCTTCTGCAGCACCCGCTCTCCTATCTCTATTCGGTCTTTTATATCCCGCGCGCGATCCGCTCGAGTCTGAAGCTGCTCGTAGCGCTCAACCCGAAGGACGAGTACCCGGAGGCGCGTGCCATGCAGCGCCGCTTTATCCTCCACATCGGCGGGACAAACACCGGCAAGACCTACGCCGGGTTTGAACGACTGCGTAAAGCCAAAACGGGCGTATATCTCGCCCCGCTCCGTCTGCTTGCGCTCGAAGCGCAGGAGCGGCTGCTCGATCTCGGCGTTGCGTGCTCGCTCACGACCGGCGAGGAAGAGGACCGCCGCGAGGGGGACACCCACGTCGCGGCCACGGCGGAAAAGCTCGATCTCTCCGCGCGGTACGATGTGGCGGTGATTGACGAGTGTCAGATGATCGCCGACCGGGAACGCGGCTTTGCCTGGACACGCGCGATCCTCGGCGTGCTCGCACCGGAGGTGCATCTCTGCGCCGCGCCCGAGGCGCGCGATCTTTTGATCCGCATCATTGAGAGCACCGGCGACACGTGGGAGGAGATCCATCATCTGCGCAAAACGCCGCTCGTGTGCATGCGCCGGGAGATCGATTTTGACGACGTAAAGCCCGGCGACGCGCTTATCACGTTCTCAAAGCTCGGCGTGCTTTCGGTCGCCGAGGATCTGCGCGCGCACGGAAAGGAGCCCGCCATCATCTACGGCGCGCTCCCCTATTCCACGCGGCGGCGGCAGATGGAAGGCTTTCTCGAAGGGCGGATGCAGTACGTCGTCTCGACCGACGCCATCGGCATGGGGCTGAATCTCCCCATCCGGCGCGTGATATTTCTGGACACGCGCAAGTTTGACGGCGTGGAGCGGCGCGACCTAAAGCCCGCCGAGATCCAGCAGATCGCCGGGCGTGCCGGACGCTACGGCATGTATGACAAAGGCTACGTCGGCGCAACGGAGAATCTGGACTTCATCCGCGAGGGGCTGGAAGCGGCCGTGCCGCCGCTCGAAACGGCGGTGGCCGGGTTTTCCGAGCTCGTACTGCAGGTAGAGCACGATCTTCTGGAGGTGCTGACCGAGTGGAACAAAATGCCAACCGTCGCGCCGTATGTAAAGCTCGATGTCAGCCGATATATCACGCTCATCGGCAAGGTGCGGCAGGAAGGCTTTTCGCTCACGCGCGAGCAGGAGCTGCGATGCGCGAACATCCCGTTTGACGAAACGGAAGAGGAACTGCTGGAGCTGTTCTTCTCCTTCCTGCGCTGCTTCAAGGCGGGGCAGTCGCTCTCCTGCCCGGAGCTTCCCGAGGGACACGCGCCGACGCTCCCGCAGCTTGAGCAATACTGCCGGAAGCTCGATCTCTATTTCTCGTTTTCCAAGGCGTTCGGCTGCCCGATCGACCGCGACGCGCTCTATGATAAGCGCGAGGACGCCGCCGAGAGCATCAACCAGATACTGCTCTACAATCTCAAAAACAACATCCGCTTCTGCGCGCGCTGCAGCGCGGCGCTCCCGCTCCACCAGAGCGGGCGCCTCTGCCAGAGTTGCTACCGGAAGATCAGCGCCCTGCGCCGCCCAACGCGGTGGTAAAAATTGACCGTGCCTCCCGATTTTAGGAGGCACGACCTTTTCTTTGGTTTATTCGGCTTTCAAGCCGTATTCTTCCGCGAGAGCGGCAAAGGCGGGCAGTGAGCGGCGCAGCCGCTCCTCCGGCACGCAGTAGGCAAGGCGGGCGTAGCCCGGACAGGCGAAATCGTCGCCCGGCACGAGCAGAAGATCGTGCGCCATCGCCTTTTTGCAGAAGGCGCGTGCGTCCTCCTCCGGTGATTTTACGAAGAGATAGAACGCCCCCTGCGGCTTCGCGCAGGAAAAGCCGAGCGCGGCGAGCCCTTCGCAGATGAGATCGCGGTTTTTCTTATACTCGCGCAGCTCTCCCGTCTGGCCGAGGCACGCGGCGCACACGCGCTGGAAAAGCACCGGCGCACAGACATACCCCAGCATCCGGCCCGCGCCGGACACGGCGGCTCGCAGTGTGGCGCGGTCCTTGCTCTCCGGCGGCACGGCGAGATAGCCGACGCGCTCGCCGGGCAGCGAGAGCGATTTGCTGAACGAATAGCAGTAGATCGTGTCGGGATAGAAATTGGGGATGTACGGCACGGCATCGCCGTCGTAGACAAGATCGCGGTACGGCTCGTCCGCGAGGATGTAGATCGGGTGGCCGTACTCCGCTGAGCGCTCGGTGAGCAGGCCGGCGATCTTTCGTATGCTCTCATCTCCCAGCACAACGCCGGAGGGATTATTCGGAGAATTTAAGATCACGAGCCACGTTTTTCCGTTCACCGCCGCAGCGAAGGCTTCATAGTCGAGCTGGAACGTCTCCGGTTCGCAGGACACCTCGCGCATGACGCCGCCGGCGGCCTCGGTATAGGTGCGATATTCGGAAAAATACGGCGTGAGCGTGATGCACTCGTCGCCCGGCGAGAGCAGCGCACGGCAGCCGATGGCAAGGCCCGCGGACGCGCCGCTCGTCATGTAAATATCCTCCGGCGCATACGCCATGGAGAACGCGCCGTTCAGATACTCCGCCACAGCCTTGCGCACCTCCGGCAGACCCTGATCGGGGCTGTAGGCGTGCAGCTGCGTGGGGGACATTTCCTTCATAAGACGCTGCGCCGTCTCCTGCACCGCCACGGGCGGCGCAATGCTCGGCGAGCCGATGCTGAAATCGTAGACGTTTTCCGCGCCGACCTCTTCGGCGCGGCGCATGGCGTAATCGGCGATCTCCCGGATGGGGTTGCCGGACGCGCCGAGCGCGTATACTTCGGATGGGATCATGTGGTTTTCCCCCGGTTCACAAGATATTCGACCGCTCTCCGGTAGCCCTCAAAGCCCAGCCCGGCGAACGTCTTTTCGCACGCCATGCCCGCGTAGGACACGTGCCGGAAGCTCTCGCGCTCTTGAATATCGGTGAGATGCACCTCCACCGCCGGGAGCGCCACGGCCTTGAGCGCGTCGAGAATGGCGACGCTCGTGTGCGTATACGCCGCGGGATTGATGACGATGCCGTCCATCCGTCCGAGGGCGGACTGGATGGCATCGACGATCGCGCCCTCGTGGTTGGACTGGAACAGTTCAACCTCCACGCCCGCTTCGCGCGCCGCTGCGCGAATGAAATCCTGCAGTGCGGCAAAGTCGCGGCTGCCGTAGATGGCGGGCTCACGCAGGCCGAGCAGGTTCAGGTTCGGCCCGTTGATGACGAGAAATTTCATGCCAGCACCTCCAGGATCTGCTGCACCGTCTGCTCCGGTGTGCCGTTGTTGTCGATGACGGCGTCGGCAAAGCGGGCGTAGAGGGGCTCCCGCTGCGGCCAGAGGGTCTCGGCAGAGGTAGAGAGAG
>OLSQ01003521.1_pt1 | contig 10278 bp, 9 predicted proteins | sample 1672561 | NCBI WGS metagenome assembly OLSQ01 (sample SAMEA3136699, study PRJEB25190) | human gut metagenome | biome: human gut; feature: human-associated habitat; material: faeces | place: Austria | collected 2013 | reverse complement strand
GCGCATTTGAGAACCGCAGAACATTCACCTCGGTGGAGAATATCTGCTTTGCTGTGAATGGTGTGCTGACAAAGAATGTGCCTTCTGGCATTTATAACATGGGTGATGACGAGGATTTGTCGACCAACGAACTGATAGAAGTGATTTGTGACACTCTTGGCAAGAAGGCTCATATCTGGCATATACCTCAGGGTCTGATGAATGGTGTGGCCAAGATAGGAGGTTTGCTTCACTTGCCATTGAATCCTTTGCGCATGCAGAAGCTGACAGAGAATTATGTAAGCTCGAATGAGAAGATAAAAAAGGCTCTCGGTATAGAGCGTTTCCCTGTGCAGGCACGCGAGGGATTGAAAAAGACTATTGCTTGCTTTGCAAAGCAGTAGGTTGACATGGATAAGGATAGTATTAGAAGTATTATTAAGTGAAACTATTTTTTGAACTGATACAGGTAAGTATTGGCAGCAAGGAGAAACTGTCTTCGGTTCCTTCGGCTGCTGAATGGGAGAAACTGTTTGTTTTGGCTGAGAAACATGCGGTAATAGGAGTGTGCTTTCATGGCATTCAGATTCTGCATAAGTATCAGTCAAGGCAGGTGGTGAATCTGCCTATCAAACTCAAGATGCAATGGCTTGGTATAACTGCCAACATACATATTAAGAATGAACTGCTGAACAAACGAGCCAAAGAGGTTACGGAAATGTTTGCAGAAGGTGGTTTCAATTCTGTTGTGCTGAAAGGCCAAGGTGTTGCACGGTTATATAGCGATAGCTTCCTACGCCAAAGCGGAGACATTGACCTATGGGTAAATGGAGGGCGAGAAGATGTTATTGCTTTTATGAAGCGGAAAGGATGGAAGGTGGGCAGGAGTGTTGTGCATCATACTGATGTTGAGATATTTTCTGATGCAAGTGTTGAGGTGCATCACTATCCGAGTTATACGTTTTCCCCAGTCAGATGGCTGAGATACAAGAAATGGTTTATGGAGCAGGAGAAGATACAATTAAAACAGATGGATAAGTCTGTTGGTTTTGGCTGTCCTTCATTGGAGTTTAACATGGTGTATGTGTTGTTGCATATCTACAGACATGTGTTTCATGAGGGAATAGGACTGAGGCAGTTGATGGACTATTATATGGTGTTGAAGGCTGTAAGTAAATCGAAGGAAGAGATATTAACTCTACGGGAATCAGCCATGAAGATATTGGAATGGTTTGGCTTAAAGAGATTTGCAGGTGCCGTAATGTATGTGGAGCAACGAGTGTTTGGCATGAAAGACGATATGCATCTTTGTTTTCCTGACATGAAAGCCGGACGGTTCTTGCTCAATGAGATTATGCGTGCTGGCAACTTCGGCAAGTATGACGAACGTGTGGTGAAAGCGCATATGGGTGGAGCATTATCTACATATCTTGGCAGCATTAAACGACTGTCGCACATGATGAAATACTTTCCCTCAGAAGTGCTGTGGGCGCCTTTCTGGAAGGTTGGGCATTATGCTTGGAGAAAGGCGAAAGGGTTTTAGGGTGAATATATGTCCTAGAGAAAAGGATACAATGTTCTAAAATATATTTCATTCGGCTAACTTTAATGTTATATTCCTGATGCGGTATATGGGACTATTTTGTTGGTGGGCATCTTAACTTGCGTCAGGTGCTCCTACACATTAACATCGCTATGGAGTCATTTGAGAAGATATAAAACAATAATAGATTAGTTTTGATTGAAGAACTGTATTTGTATTTAGTATGTGTGATTGGATTTATCGTATTTTGAACATTAAATCGTCAAGGGATTCTTCAATAAAGCCATTACATAATTGCAGTCAAAATGAGGACTATATACCTATGACTACTTATGTTCTTGGGAAAGAGTTCTTTGAATGCCATAAGGATATAGAAGTAAGCACGTTTGCTTTATGGGTGGAAAAACATTATGCGCAATGGTATAGAATTAATAAAGAAACGATTAAAACTCTATCAAAACTGCAATGGGAAGAATTCTTGAACTATGTAGATAAGAATGATTGGGGGATAGAGGAAAGAAAATTAAAAGCATATATTCGTAATTGGTATATAGAAAAACATGGTGTATTTTCTTTTTCTTCTTCTCATCGTCTCTTTGTAGTTAATACATCTAAATTTCAACTGCTAAAAGTACTATATGATGTTACAGAAGAGGAAGTAGTCAATATATCAAACGTAGATGAAATAGAAAAAAAACTGCCATGCCCTAAGTCATATTATTGTAATTGGTTAATAGAATTTGACACCAATCACAGTATTATATATGGCGGCATCGTGAAATATATAGCTCATAATGGAAATAAGAGCGTCATTAACTTTAAAATTGTAAATGATAAAGAGGATGGTGGTAAGAATATAAAGAATATTCTAAATGCAGAGGGAATTCATAACTATCAAGAGCTTAAGACATCGAATATAATGAGTAGTCCAAGAGGCGAAGCCATTATAAAACGTTTTCTCAAGTATGATTGGTTTGATGATTTTGTCGAAGGTTCGGAACAATATTTTCGGGAGCAATCAAACAAGAATCCCAAATCTCAACGCTTTGAGAATTATTATAGCTTTAATGCTTGGCCACAACGATACGGTAGCCACTATACCCACATACAAATTGGTTGGGGTAATAGAGCAATAGATGCAAGTCACACTTCCACGGGATTTACAACAAAAGTAGAAAGTGGAGCAATATTAACAATATCGAGAATGGAAACAGGGTACATATGCATTTTTCTATATGGTGCCAAGACAGATACTCGTCGGCCAATAGAAGATGCTATTGTACTGAAAAGTTGTATTAGTCCAAAGAAACTTTTGAAAAGTTCGTTCAAGCAGGAACTATGGAATAATCTATTAGCATATATGGAGTGTACGTCTTTAGATGGAAATCCAAATAAACGCCAGTCAATACGAGTTTTCAAGCTGCGTCTGTTAAAATCCATGGTAGTAGATGGGAAAAATATGTCGTCTCAGTTCTCAAGAGGCTTACAGAAAACTATTTTCTACGTATTGAATATTGGTCTTAGCGGTTGTTTGCTATTTGGTATACAACGTGCGTGTGATTCTTCCTCTAATTTAGATAATATAACAAATAGAATCGACAGTTTACGTTATGATATACATGAGAATACAAGAACGTTACAAAACGCATGCAAAAGAGATACGTCATTAATCAAAAAATGAACTAAAAACAATGTAATTATAAAGGAATAACTATGACAATACTTTATATTTTAATTTTCATTCTGCTAATTATCGCAGAGCTTATTTATTTCCGCATTGCGGATAAGTACAACATAATTGACAAGCCAAACCAAAGGTCATCGCACTCAACGATAGTGTTAAGAGGCGGTGGTATTATTTTCCTGATTGGAGCATGGGTATGGAGCGCATTCTTTGGCTTTGAATATCCATGGTTTCTGGCAGGTGTGACACTTATAGCAGGTGTGAGCTTCGTGGACGATATTCGTTCGCTGCCCGACTCCGTAAGACTGATAGCACAGTTTGCAGCAGCAGCCATGGCTTTCTATCAATTGGATATTCTGCATTGGGATATGTGGTGGATAGTGTTGGTAGCACTAATCGTTTATGTAGGAGCAACAAACGTAATAAACTTTATGGACGGAATAAATGGAATAACAGCTGGGTATTCATTAGCTTTTTTACTTCCATTAGCAGCCTTAAATGCTGACAATAGGTATGTGGCTCAATCGCTGATCTTTACAACAATTATTGCAGCAATAGTTTTTTGTATTTTCAATTTCCGACCGAAGGGTAAGGCTAAATGCTTTGCTGGCGATGTCGGGTCGATAGGTATAGCGTTTATCATGTTGTTCCTGTTAGGTAATGTTATTATCAAGACTGAAGATATAACATGGCTGATATTCTTATTAGTATATGGTGTGGATGGTTGTTTGACAATCATACATCGTATTATGTTGCATGAGAATTTAGGTGAGGCACATAGAAAGCATGCTTACCAGATTATGGCAAATGAACTGAACATTGGGCATGTAAAAGTAACGTTATTATATATGGCTATGCAGTTAGCTGTATCGTTGGGATTTGTATATCTATGTCCTAATAATGCGCTTTGCCATTGGATGTATTTGATTGGAGCATTAGCTGTACTGGCTATCGCCTACGTATTGTTCATGAAGAAATACTATCACTTGCATGAGGAATACCTTAATTCACTAAAGAAATAACATTTACAAATTTCAAGACATGAATTTCATAGGTTATATGAACGTCTTTCGTATAATTTATGGGGTTCATGTCTTGTTCGTTTACAACAATTATGGAAATTAATAAAGAATTTTTAGGTAAGCTCTTTGAGCAAGCTGTTGTTAATCCTCGATTGCGCCAGAACTTGGATTTGCGAACATCTGCTGATGATAACTCGCAGCGTATGCTGAATGCCTTGCTGCCAGGCACCGATGTACCCATTCATCGCCACCCGCAGAGTACGGAAATGGTGGTGGTGTTGTGTGGCAAGTTGGTGGAGGTCATCTATGATGATGGTGGGCGCGAGGTGGAGCGTATCTGCCTTGAACCGTTGGCGGGTAAGTATGGATGCGTGGTGCCGAAGGGCGCTTGGCATACGGTGGAGGTGCTTGAACCATCGGTCATCTTTGAGGCCAAAGACGGTGGATATGGCGTCGATGGTAGTGAGGTGTGGAGTGGGGTGAAGGACAAAACGGCTTTCTCCAACAGCCTCGGCGACCTGAAAAAGAACGTAGAATATCTTGTCGGCATGGAGCGCCAGCAAGGTGCTGTGGATGTGTCGCCTGATTATATCGCCCGCATGCTGAATGTGCCCGTGGAGGATATTAGACGGGTGATGGAGGAGATGTCGTAGATAGATGAAGCCCATGTGGTTTCGGCTCTTCGGCTGCGGGTGAGTGGGTTGATGGTGACATTATACGAATTTTATATGGGAAATATAGCCTCCATTTCGGAAGATTGATGGTAACGCCTTCGGCTAATCGCAACTCCTACAGAGTTGCCTTCGGGTGTGTATTGGCTCATATAATCTCTACTCATAGTAAGGATGGAGATTCGCAATGGCCTAAACTCTGGGCTTGGAAAACGGTAGGACTGGGAAAACGCACCTCCATTGATTTCTGCTATGCGCAGTGACCTTCGGTTTAGAATTGCCTTTGGGTACGTAAAGTGGAGCTGTCTGTTAACGTGAATAGAAAACTTGTGATTGTCTTTAGGATAAAATGGTGGGAGATGGACTTTGGACTGGTTTGGCGGCTTGATTTGGTGATTGCGTGGTCGGAATTGGTGATTTCGTGCTTAGAAATATCCGTTTCTGAGTTTGAAATCAAGTTTGGTGTAATGGCGTCATATGTTGTCTGAGCAACAAAATAAGTGCAATCTATTATTTTTCTTGTGGAAAATTACGCTAAAAACTGCCGAATAGCTTAAAATGAGCTATTTATGAGTCTTTCACCTCAATAGAGGTAATGATTTGGCAACAGTCCTAAATTCTGCTATCTGCATACGTTTGCTGCCTAACAACTCTTTTCGGCTGCAAAAATACAAAAAAATAATGAATCTAAGATCTTTAATTCCAAAAAAAACATCAAACCGAAAGACATGTTACAAAAAGTACAGTTTCCTTACAAAATAGCAGCATAATGTTTAATCAGATTTAATTTTACCGTCAATAAGTTTAATTCAGTTTAAAAATAACCATCAAAAAGTTCTATCAATCATTTTTTTTTGTACTTTTGCAATCGAAAACAAAGAGGTTTATACCTCCGCAACATGTATAACATTTAAAAAGGAGAAAACATGAAAAAGTTTTTGTTTTCTATGGCTTTGGCATTAGGTGCTATATGCATGCCAAGTCAAGCAAGTGCGGCTGAAGTATCTTCACCAGTAGTAAACAACATTAAGGCAACAACAACGTTCCAAGCAACTCCATCAAATGGTCCTGTCGTTATTATTACCAAAGATGGAACAGTCATTATTGTTCTCTAATGTCGTAGTCTATTGCTAATCAACAACGACTGCATATTACATGAGTAGGCACTCTTTTTAATTGGAGTGCCTACTCTTTAATATTTTCTTTCTATTCTGTACAAATATGAAAAGGATTATATTATTCACGCTTTCGTGCTTAGTCTCTTGTCTATTAGTCTCTGCACAAAAGATAGGATTATCCATACATTATAATATGGTGATGCAAATTCCGAAGGAGGTCTATAGTATGAGTGATTTAAGTAAAAGACAAATGATTATAAATCAATTGTCCAATCAGCATAAAACTTATACTTTATTTACTAATGGCAACGAATGTGCATTTTCAACCACAGGCATAGATAACAATGTTATCAAACTTGAAGGAAGTGGCTCATACTATACAAATACAACAGATAATAAGGAAATAAGTATAAAAAGCATTGTAGATAAGGCATTTGTCGTTTTTTCTGATTCATTAAAAAATGAATGGGATTTGTATTTTGATGAGACTATAGAAGTTTTAGGAAAGAAATGTACAAAGGCCGTATATAAGAAAAATCGTTCTGTAGTAGCATGGTTCTGTCAAGAAATACCATCCCCCGTAGGACCTTGTGGATATATAGGGCTGCCAGGGGCAATACTCCGCTTGACGACATCAAGCGAAATTTATGAGGCAGAAAGTATTTTGCCTATAAAAGGGCAAGTCAAGATAGAGTTACCAAGAGGAAAAATAATGCAAAAACCTGCTTTTGAAAAGTTACAGAAGAAAAAGATTGAAGAGTTGAAGGAAAGCGGCAATGACAATGTCATAGTTTTATAGGATAAAACATAAGGATGTATGGGACGTTTAAGAAGTTTACTGTTATGTATGCTAATCTGCATATGTAGATTTTCTATAGCACAGAATATATCGGGTATGGTTGTTGATGCACAAAATACAGCCATACCCTTTTGTACTGTTACATGTTCACAAGATAGTGCGGCACATTCCATCGTTTCGTATGCAATATCAAAAGACGATGGTTCGTTCACTATCCAATCCAACAAGGCTTTGTCCTCATTTTGGTTGACAGCAAGATGTGTCGGATATACTACACTGAGAGTACATTATAAAGAAGTGCCGGCAACCCCATTACACTTAATGATGAAAGACGACAGCTACACATTGTCTGAGGTAACAATAAAAGGTAGAAACTTAGGGGCGAAAATAAAGAATGACACAATTGAATTTAGTCCAGATGTGTTTAAAAACGGAAGTGAACAGAACATGAGCGATGTCATTAAAAAGTTGCCTGGAATGACAGTCGATGAATCGGGAAATGTTTCCTACCAAGGAAAAAAAATAGATAAGTTCTTGGTCAATGGCGAAGATGTGCTTTCTACAGGAGGACATGCACTAAAAACTTTGTCCGCCGACTTTGCTTCTGGTGTGGAGTTGCTTAGTAACTATAATGATGGAAATGTCGGCAACTCTTTTAATTCAAAAGAGACGACAGCATTAAACCTTATAAATAAGGACTTCCATAACAAATGGGCAGGCAACTTTACAGAAGGAGGCGGTATGAAGAACAAGTTTGACAGCAAGAACTCAGCTTTAAAGATGGGCAATAAAGTATCTGCATCCATTATAGCAAATGCGAACAACACCAATGAGGCTGTATTCTCTATAATGGACTATCTCAATGCCAATGGCGGTCTTACAGGAGTCAAAACAACCAATGGATTTGCGCAATTGAGCCTTTCCAGTGCAGAAAGAAATGTCTTGATGCCAAGTAATGACGAATACAAAAGGACTTCAGGTATTGGCAATGTCAATTTAACATTGAAACCGTCTTCACACTACAAGGCCACAATAGGTGTAATCCACAATGAAATGGATGCAAAGTCTGCATTGTCAACGGAACAACATATAAAGATGGCGCAGGAAAACATACGTAAGTCAACAGAAGAGAATGGCAAGAAAAGAGGCAGCTTCAGTTCATTTAACCTCAGCCAAAAATGGGATGTCAATCAATACACAAGCTTGCGTTTCCAAACGAAGTTGGCATATAGCGATATGAGAAACAGTATGTCTATCATGGATTATTACAACAATAATTCCGATAGAAATACAGACAATGACAAAAACAAAGGATTTAATGCTTTACAGCAGGTCAGCTTAAATTCGTTGATAGGCAAAGGCTTGCTTTATGGAAGTGTAGATTTCGCTTTTTCTAAGTCAGACAGAAACTTGGACATTCTTTCCTCTTACGAATTGCCTATCGAATATACACAGGCTGATGGTTCTTACTATATAGATAGAGGTTTGAAGAAGCTGAATGTGGCAGGTGCTGTAGGATATGTATTTCCTATTTCCCATAAAATCAACTTGAAATGGGAGTTGTCCACTCAGAACTACGATTCATGGATAGACCAAAATGTAGATAGCGAACATTTGAACAGTCACAATTTCGGGATTTATGGGGGGCTCATGAAGAACAAAGGTCTCTTTAGGTTTGATGCAGGCGTTAGATTTTCTGATTATGGGAATAATACAAACATTAATGGACTAGCGACAAAGTCTGTAATCAAGTGGGAGCCATCCTTTGCAACAGAATTACGTTTCAGTCAGCAACACTCAGTTGCATTTGGACTGAGTTACAAATATGTGCCAACCGATATTGAAGCACTTTCGAGACTTTCTGTCATCAATAGCTACGATGAGGTCACAGATGCTTCCTCATATTCAAGGTTGGGCAACAACGCCCTGAACATGAATATTGCTTATAAGTTGTATAGTTTGTATAGCAGAACAATTATATTTATGTATTTGACTTATGAGAAGGCTGATAACACCGAAATGCTGAACTATCAGAATGACGGTTTATTACACAGCCAAAATTATATGGATGGAGGAAAAAAGGAAACCGTAAATGCAACTTTATATGCCAACAAAGGATTGGGCAACTTGCCTATTGATGCCAAACTGACCACAACATTTTTATGGAATCGAAACGAAATTGCATACAATTTCATTCCGTGTAAAATGTTGATAGGGAACTTAAAGACAGACTTAGGTTTCGTCTCACGCTTTAAGATTCCTTTCAATGTTGAGGTTGATGGCTTGTACAACAAGTTGACAAACAAAGTCACCGACTTAAACATTGATTCTAGTGACAAGGAATTTGGTGGAACTGCAAAGCTCATATTTGCGAAGAACAAGTTCGCCAGTTTTGTTACCGGCAAGTGGAACAAGATAGAGAATACAAGCGGAAGTAAGATATTGCGAGATATTGATTTTTCCATTTCCTATAAAATCAAGAAATTCACATGCAAACTTTCTGGCACGAATATCTTTCACCTTAACGGAATCAATTGGTTAAAACAAAATGTTACACCAACTTACACATCCTATGTTAGATACAAACAACATTCTGGAAATGTTATGCTATCTCTAACATATCAATTGTAAAAGCAACAACAAAGAGGCGGTTTACCCAAAAAAGTAAGCTGCCTTCTTTGTTCTTGCAAAAAGTATATTAAAGTTTGAAACGACGCTGTGTTTTTAACCTTATATTATTCCACTGTTCCTTAAACCATTCAACCATAGTTTGTCTATTTATATACAAAAATAGTTGGTTCGGCTTGGTAGAATCAGAGAATACCTTAATTTCTGCATTCACTACATTGAACTTTCTTCTGTGCTCCTCGGAATAGAGTGAACCGCTAAAGTTGAGTGCCTTTCCTGTAAGAAGCGCCCCAATTTGTTCAACGGTAAAGCCAACCCTCCTGCACAGGTCTTCCATTTGCAAGCGTGCCTCCAACATCGGGAACCAATGCTTGGCTTTGCGGACGATGTCATTGAGCAAAGAAACTTCTGTTGCGTGCTTGCTCTTCAAATCTACGACCTCTGCTTGGTGTATCTGTTGCATCTCGTCAAGCTGTTTGCTGTGACTGTCCTCCATTTGCTGCACCTTCTCATGGAGTTCGTCAATGTATTGCTCTCGGTCAGTCACAAGCTCGCACAACTTTCGGTTGTGTTGCTCCACCTCCTTCAATTTTCCACTGCCCAAAAGAGAACCAATCTTCGACACAAAGGCAGCCTTTGCTTCCGTCTTGGCAGCCTGTAGCTTCTCCGTGTTGATTTCACTCTTGGTCTGTTTGAGCAGTCGCTCCGCTTCCTCCACATCGGATTGCAACAGTTTCATGCAGTTTTGAAGTCTCTCCGTCTCTCGCTTGATGTTACGATAATACTGTGCCGTGGTGGTATGCCTCGCATCCGATCCACGGACACCTCGCTTCA
>OLSQ01003514.1_pt1 | contig 10288 bp, 7 predicted proteins | sample 1672561 | NCBI WGS metagenome assembly OLSQ01 (sample SAMEA3136699, study PRJEB25190) | human gut metagenome | biome: human gut; feature: human-associated habitat; material: faeces | place: Austria | collected 2013 | reverse complement strand
GAGGCGCTGCGCACCTCAACCCTGGGCTATGAAATCGCAACTCCTACAGAGTTGCTGCTGCTTGCGGGCCATAACTTATCGTTGATGATGCGCCCCCCCAGGGCTATGCATGGTTGCTAGGGGAATGGAAAGCAATTACAGGGGACCGTCTATACCATCCGCAAGGTGATGGAGATAATGACAAAGCACATAATATATAATTGGTCTGCGTTCTCTCCTCTTGGGGAGAGCCAGAGAGGGCTTCTTATGATGGTCGTTGCGCCTCCATGCTTGCCTATAATTGTGCGCGATGTCATTATTTCGGCGATTTTAACAACTATTACACGAGTAATGTTGGTGGAGTCCCGTTTTTTCACGAATTTTGTAGTTGTTACAACCATTACAGACAGCAGAATTTCAACTCTACGCACCGGTGTCACGCCCGTTGCCACTCTAACTTTATACACGCGCACTATGAAATGCGTCATTATTGCCACCCCTGCCCACTGCCCTGCTGCGGCGCACAGCCACACCGCTACAGCGTTGCTGGCAGTCATCACCCGTAGACTCTTGCCCATAGTCATGCTGCTCCTGACAGTCATGACGTCCTCGGCGCAAACCGTCAAGGACGAAGACACCTTGCATGTGGACTTCGACGGCTGGTTCAGTACCCTGGTCAACAACCGCAAGTTGTACAACCGCTATAACGACAGCATCTTCCTCATACACGACCACGACCGCTGGGTGGAGTTTTTTCATACCCGCGCTGCCCTGAACCACGATATCTATCAGAGCAACAAGCTCTGCCTGGACAGTCTGCGTCAGGTCATCACCCTGCCACAAGCCAAGAACGACGCGAGGCTCTATTCGGAATTTATCAAGAGCTTCTTCAGCAAGTATATCAACCAGAACCGCTCCGACCCCTTTCTCATGCTCGAACTCTGTGACCTCATCGACACCCTGCAGGTCAACCGCCCCGACTCGCTGAGGTTTACCAACTATCTGAACACATGGCGTGGCTCTGCCTACTACCATATCTGGAACATGACCCATGACGACGAACTCCTGCAGAAGTCGTATGCTTGCTACCAGCGATGCGTTGCCGACGACGCCAAGCGCTATCCCGCCTATCAGTCAAACTATCTCAACGCGATGCTGCAACTGTGTGCGTATGTATGGGCACAGAAGAAGGTGGAGACGGTCGACGATCTGCGCGGGCGCATCAAACTGGCAAGACGATATGTCGCCAAGCACGGCGACGAGCTCAGCCGCAAGGGCTACAGGATGACCGAGCTCAAGAGGCGGCTCAACAATGCCGACGAGTCCATGGTGCGCAACATTTTCCTGGTGGACCGCACCACCATCAAGAAGAAGAGCATCGACAAACTTATGCATACCCTCGTGGTAAGGAACCTGCGGAAGCCCTCACTGGACAATTCCTCGTATCTGCGCACGCTGATTATGCAAATGAACCTGAAGCAGATAACCGCCAAGGAGGCACTTAATAGATACCGCCCGCGCTACAGGGCGTCTATGGAGAGTCTGCGCAATCGTAGGCTCGACCCTCAAGAGTTCTCGTTGCATCTTATGCCCTACTATTCGTTGTTCTATCTCAACGACTTGGCCGACATCCCCTACAGCGCCAAGCGCCGCAACGTGCTCCGCATGTGCTGCGACATCGAGATGGCTTTCCGCCATCGCAGCGACCGCCAGTCGGTGACCACCTTTGTCAACAACCTCAATGTCTTCGTCACCTACGACCGCATACTGTCGTATCTGAAGCCCCGCGAGCGCCTTGCCTTCCTCAACAAGCTGTCGGTATCGACCCATGTGGCCACCTACGCCCACTCCGTACACGTGAGCGAGATAGCCATGGTGCTCATGGAGAGTCTTGTAGACAATCATCCCCAGTTGCTGGTGGGCTATTTGGGTTGCAAGACCGAAGGCAGCGTAAAGCGTCACAAGCGTAGGTTTGTCGAGTTTGTGCGCGAAGCCGCCCTCTACCACGATCTGGGCAAGAACACCATCATCCCCGTGGTAGACAACGACTACCGTCCGCTCACCGATCAGGAGTTCAAGATCGTGAAGCGCCACCCGGAGATGGGACTCAAATACCTCGCCCTCGACCCCAAGCTGGCGAAGTATCACGACACCACCCTGGGTCACCACAAGTGGTACAACGGCAAGGGAGGCTATCCCGCCGACTTTGACAATACCCGCTCGCCTTACCGCATCATGATAGACATCATCACCCTGAGCGACTGCATGCAGGCCGCTACCGAGCGCGTGGGCCGCAACTACAAGGACGGCAAGACCTTTGATGCCGTGATGGGCGAGATGCGTCGCGACGCCGGCACCCGCTACAATCCTGACCTCGTGAGCCATATCGACGCCCATCCCGGGCTGGCACAGAAACTCAACCACCTGCTCGACGAGGGCTGGATGGACATCTATTATAACATCTACAGCCAGTATTTTGTCAACCAACGATAGCACCGTCGCCATCATCGCGATGCCCCTGTCGACTATGGACGCTGTCATCTCGTCAGAGATGGTGATAGGGATGGTATGCGCCCTGAAAATATTAAAAATGACGGGCGTGGTGAAAAATAATTGCATATTTTGGCAGAAAGAAGCCGAGAAATGATGTATCTTTGCATGTTGGAGAATTATCCCATAGTTGCATCACACTTAAACAATCGTCAAATGAACAGAAACAGTACCCCGGGGTTCAACCCCACCGTTGCCCGACAGATAGTCTGGGCTCTCGTCGCCATCTTTGTCTTTGTGATAGGCATGGCATTCATCCGTCCCTGGTACAACGTATGGTCGCAGGAGATGGAAGGCAAGGCCGAGTTTGCCAAAGCCGAACAGAACCGCAAGATTAAGATTGAGGAAGCCCGTGCGAACCTCGAGGCCGAGAAGCTCAACGCCCAGGCCGAAGTGGCACGCGCCAAGGGTGCCGCCGAAGCCATCAAGATAGAGAACGGCAGCCTCACCCCCACCTATATCCAGTATCTCTGGGTGCGCCAGCAGAGCGACCTGAGCGACAAGACCGTCATCTATATCCCCACAGAGACCAATCTGCCCATCCTCGAGTCGACGCGGATGAACAAAATCAAGTCGCAGCACGCCCCAACGGCTACAAACGAATAACCAAGTAAACAATTATAATCAAGTATGAAGAAAAGAATTACTCTCTTGACATTGTTCCTGCTCGCAGTGATGACAATGTCAGCCATCCCCGCACGCCCTAATCTGTGGCGCATGATTACCCTTGCCGACGGCAGTCAAGTCAAGGCCCGCCTTGTGGGCGACGAACACGGCCACTGGTATCGTGATGCCGACGGAAAGAGCTATGTATCAGCAGGCAATGGTATGTACAAGCAGGAAGATGCCACCAAGGTGGCTGCCCGTGCCAAGCAGCGTCGTGCCCGTGCCAACCAGCACTACGCCAGCCGTCGCAAGGCCGACATCTCGGGCAACCGCGGCAACTATCGGGGCACCAAGAAGGGACTCATCATCCTCGCCAACTTCAAGGACAAGAAGTTTTCTGCCAGCCATACCCTCGACCTGTACAAGAAGATAGCCAATGCCGAGAACTACAAGGACAATGGCTTCAACGGCAGTATCAAGGACTACTTCAGCGCACAGAGCGATGGCAAGTTTACCATCGATTTTGACGTGGTAGGGCCTGTAACCCTGTCGCAGAATATGGCTTACTATGGTGGAAATGACTCAGAAGGCAACGACAAGCATCCCGAGCAGATGATTAAGGAAGCCTGTGAGCTTGCCGACGGTTGGGTAGACTTCTCTGACTACGACTGGACCGGTAACGGCGAGGTGGATCAGGTCTATGTCATCTACGCCGGTCAGGGCGAGGCCAACGGTGGTAGCGATGACACTATCTGGCCCCACGCTTATGAACTGGCTGCCGCCAAAATAACACTCTCCCTCGATGGTGTCAAAATCAATTCTTACGCCTGCTCTGCCGAGATGGGCTATTCGGGCATCGACGGTATCGGTACCATCTGCCACGAGTTCTCTCACTGTCTGGGCTATCCCGACCTCTATGACATCTTCTATGAGGGACATTTCGGTATGTCGAGCTTTGACCTCATGGACTCTGCCGGCTACAACGACGACGGCTTCTGCCCCGCCGGTTATACAGCCTATGAGAAGTGGATTGCCGGATGGATAGACTACGAGGTGCTCGAAGACGAGAACGTGACGGTGACAGATCTCAAGCCCACCAGCGAGGGCGGAAAGGCATACGTAATATATAATAAAGGTAACCGCAACGAATACTTCATCCTCGAAAACCGTCAGCAGACCAAGTGGGACAAGTATATTGAGGCTACAGGTCTGCAGGTCATCCATGTAGACTATGACCCCACCTGCTGGATTAACAATGTGGTCAACTCTACGGGTGAATTCCGTCAGAAAGATGGCTGGACTGCCGACTTCAAGAACGACCACCAGCGCCTCACGCTCGTACATGCCGACAACATTGACGACAGCAAGTACTGGAACAAAGGCGAGCAGTATTATACCAAGACTACACTTGATGGCGACTTGTATCCCTACAAGTCAAACAATGAGTTGAGCGACACATCGATACCTTCGTTCGGTCTCTACAACGACAACGAGGACGGTACCCGCAACATGGGCCGTCAGGTCAAGGACATTACCGAGAATGACAACGGTACTGTGAACTTCCAGTACAATGCAGCTATCGTGGTAGAACCCACTCCAGAGGGTCAGGTGTTTTATGAGAGCTTTGACAAGTGTGCTGGAACGGGCGGAAACGACGGTACATGGAGTTCTGGCAGCAATGCGCTGGTAACAGACAACGCAGGTTGGGAGTCAGTCTCCCGTGCTGGTGGCTTCAAGTGCGGCAAGTTTGGCTCCTCCAAGAAGAGCGGTTCTGCCACCACACCTTCCTTTACCCTCAACGGCAAGGCCAAGCTCACCTTCAAGGCTGCGCCTTACGGCAGTGACGGCACCTCGCTCAAGGTGACTTACAACGGCGCCGATGTAGCTACCCTCACCATGAAGAATGAGGAATGGACCGAGTACAGCATCGACATTACCGGCACCGGTAGCGGCAAGATTACCTTCACCCCTGCCAAACGTATGTTCCTCGATGAGGTGCGCATCGTGGCAGATGGCGTAGGCACCGGCATCGATACTGTCGAGACTACTGGCAAGCCCGTAGACAACCGCGTCTACAACATCCAGGGTCAGTATCTGGGCACCAGCCTCGACAATCTCCCTGCAGGCATCTACATCGTAGGTGGAAAGAAAGTGGTGAAGTAACTACGACACATACAGACACAAAAAAATCCCTTCCGTCACTTATGGCGGAAGGGATTTTTTTTAATGGTAAATTAGTTGCTGAACACGATGTGGTCGTTGGCGACATCGACCGTGATGGGCTTGTCCTTGCTTACGCGCTCAGCCAGCAGCATACGGCTCAGGTCGTTGAGCACGTAGTCCTGGATGGCACGCTTTACGGGGCGGGCGCCAAAGGTGGGGTCGAAGCCCACACGCGACAGATAGTCTATTGCCGCCTTGGTCCAGGTGAGTGTCACGCCCTGCTCGGCAGTCATCTTCTGCAACTTCTGCATCTGCAGTTCCACAATCTTGGAGATTTCCTCCTGCGTGAGCGGATGGAAGGTGATGATGTCGTCGATACGGTTGAGGAACTCAGGACGCATAATCTTGCCCAGCATCTCACGCGTGGCGTTGGAGGTCATGATGATGATGGTGTTCTTGAAGTTGACCACGCGGCCCTTGTTATCCGTGAGTCGGCCGTCGTCCAATACCTGCAAGAGGGTGTTGAACACGTCGGGATGGGCCTTCTCTATCTCGTCGAAGAGGACCACGGAATAAGGCTTGCGTCTTACTGCCTCGGTCAGCTGGCCACCCTCGTCGTAGCCCACATATCCTGGAGGCGCGCCGATGAGCCTTGTCACGCTGAATTTCTCCTGATACTCGCTCATATCGATACGCGTCATCATGTTCTCGTCGTTGAAGAGATACTCGGCGAGCGCCTTGGCAAGTTCGGTCTTACCCACACCGGTCGTGCCGAGGAAGATAAACGAGGCGATAGGTCTCTTGGGGTCCTGCAGTCCGGCTCGTGAGCGGCGCACGGCATCGGCAACAGCCTTGATGGCCTCGTCCTGACCCACCACTCTGTGATGGAGCTCATCTTCGAGGTGCAGCAGCTTCTCGCGCTCACTTTGCATCATCTTAGACACGGGGATGCCCGTCCAACGGCTAACCACCTCGGCGATATCGTCGGCAGTGACCTCTTCGCGCACCATAGCGTCGCCGTCCTGGGTGCCTCGCAGCTGCTGCTGGATATGGTCTATATCGTCCTGGATGCTCTTCAGGCGGCCGTAGCGTATCTCAGCCACACGGCCATAATTGCCCTCGCGCTCGGCCTTGTCGGCCTCAAACTTCAGGTTCTCCATCTCCTGCTTGTCCTGCTGGATCTTGTTGACCAGAGCCTTCTCGGACTCCCACTTAGCCCTGTACTGGCGCTCCTGCTCACCCAGCTGGGCAATCTCCTTGTCCAGTTTGTCGAGCGAGTCGTGCAGATTGGCAGCCGCATCATCCTCGGCGCCGCTGCCTTGGCGGTGCTTGATCTCGCTGCGTATTGCCTCGCGCTCTATCTCAAGCTGTTTCAGATGGCGGTCTATCTCGTCGAGCTCCTCGGGCACCGAGTCGCGCTCCATGCGCAACTTGGCGGCAGCCTCGTCCATCAGGTCTATCGCCTTGTCGGGCAGGAACCGGTCAGAGATATATCTCTCGGAGAGCTTGACGGCTGCGATGCACGCATCGTCCTGGATACGCACCTTGTGGTGGTTCTCATAGCGCTCCTTCAGGCCACGCAGGATGCTGATGGCATCTATCTCGTCGGGCTCGTCGACCATAACCGTCTGGAAACGGCGTTCGAGCGCCTTGTCCTTCTCAAAGTACTTCTGATACTCATTGAGCGTGGTGGCACCGATAGCCCGCAGTTCGCCACGTGCCAAGGCAGGCTTGAGGATGTTGGCGGCATCCATGGCACCTTCGCCACCGCCGGCACCCACGAGCGTGTGGATTTCGTCGATGAAAAGGATGATGTTGCCGTCGGCCTGGGTGACCTCCTTGATGACGCTCTTGAGTCGCTCCTCAAACTCACCCTTGTACTTGGCACCAGCCACGAGCGCGCCCATGTCGAGCGAGAAGAGCTGCTTGTTCTTCAGGTTCTCCGGCACGTCGCCACGCACGATACGCTGGGCGAGTCCCTCGACGATGGCGGTCTTGCCCGTACCCGGCTCACCTATCAGGATAGGGTTGTTCTTGGTTCGGCGCGAGAGAATCTGCAGCACGCGGCGTATTTCTTCATCTCGGCCTATCACAGGGTCGAGCTTGCCGTTGCGCGCCTTGTCTATGAGGTTCTGCGCATACTTGGCGAGCGCCTGGTAGTTTTCGTCGGCCTGGGCATCGTCGACCTTCTTGCCCTGTCTGAGGGCAGCGATGGCCTTCTCTACCTCGTCCTTGGTCATGCCTGCATCGCGGAGTATGCGTCCTGCCGTGTTCTGGGCCTGCATGATAGCCATGAGTATGGGTTCGATGGCCACATACTCGTCGCCCATGCGCGCAGCCTCGGCCATAGCCTTCTGCAGTATCTCGTTGGTGGCATTGGTGAAGTAGGGTTCGCCTCCCTGCACCTTGGGCAGATGGGCTATCTCGCTCTCGACGAGCGTTTCAATCTGCTGTGGGTTGACGCCCAGCTTCTGGAAGATGAACTGGGTCACATCCTTACCCTTGTCCATGATACCTGCCAGCAGGTGTACCGGCTCTATGGCTTGATTCTGCGCCATCTGCGCCTTGTTGACCGCGCTCTGCACGGCCTCCTGCGCCTTGATAGTAAATTTGTCAAATGTCATATCGCTTGTTGTTTTAATTATTATCTTTGTTATTGTCACTCATCATGATACAAACTATGTACCTATGCCCGAAAACTGACAAAATGTCAGTCTTGGTCTGCCTTTTTGTCATTTTGGCGACAAAAATCGTGGGGTAGGGCAACATTTTCGATGATTTGTTGGGCGATACACCTTATTATTATTATCTTTGTAAGGAATAAAACTTATATCACAACAATAATGAGACGCAATCTACTTATCATCGTTATCGTCATGACCGCCATGACCCTGCTGCCAGGCTTCACCGTCACAGCCGGAGCCAAGGCCAAGCATACCTTCAAGATAGAGGGAGGCAACTTCGTCTACGACGGCAAGCCCTTACAGATCCACTCGGGCGAGATGCACTATTCGCGCGTGCCCGCAGCCTACTGGCATCACCGTCTGCGCATGATGAAAGCCCTCGGACTCAACGCCGTGGCTACCTATGTCTTCTGGAACTACCACGAGACCGCACCCGGAGTGTGGGACTGGACCACTGGCAACCGCAACATACGCGCCTTCCTCAAGGCTGCTGCCGACGAGGGCATGATGGTCATCCTGCGCCCCGGTCCCTATGCCTGTGGCGAGTGGGAGTACGGCGGCTATCCCTGGTGGCTCAGCACCGTGCCCGAGATGAAGATACGCACACAGAACAAGGCTTTCCTCGACTCGTGCCGCACCTACATCGGACAGCTCGCAGCCCAGGTGCGCGACTTCCAGATAACCAAGGGCGGTCCCATCGTCATGGTACAGGCTGAAAACGAGTTTGGCTCGTATGTCAGCCAGCGCAAGGACATCCCCCTCGATGTACACAGACAGTATAGTGCCGCCATCCGTCAGCAGCTCATCGACGCCGGCTTCGACATCCCCATGTTCACCAGCGATGGCAGCTGGCTCTTTGAGGGCGGAGCCATCGAGGGCGCACTGCCCACATGCAACGGCGAGAACAATGTCAACACCATCAAGAAAAAGGTAGACGCCTATCACGGCGGAGTGGGCCCCTACATGGTGGCAGAGTTCTATACCGGATGGCTCGACCACTGGAACGAGCCTTTCCAGAAGGTCAGCTCCGATGCCTTTACCAAGCAGATGCAGAAGTATCTCGATGCCGGCATCAGCTTCAACTTCTACATGGTGCACGGTGGCACCAACTTCGGCTTCACCTCGGGTGCCAACTATACCAAGGACATCCGTCTGCAGCCCGACATCACCAGCTACGACTACGACGCCCCCATCAGTGAGGCAGGCTGGACTACACCCAAGTATGAGGCCATCAGAAAGATACTGATGCAGTATAATAAGGATGTGCCGGCAGTGCCCGAGCGTATACCTGTCATCACGCTGCCCCAAATACGTCTCACCCAGACCCAGAACCTCTTCGACCGCATCGAGGGGATGACGCCTGTGGAGTGTGACACCATGCCTACATTCGAGGCGCTCGGCCAGGGCCACGGATACGTGCTCTACCGCCGCCACTTCAACCAGCCCATCGCCGGAGTGCTCAAGGCCGACGGCATTGCCGACTATGGCATCGTCTATGTCAACGGCGAGAAGGTGGGCGAGCTCAACGCCGTCACCGGCGTAGACAGCCTGGAGGTCGAGGTACCCTTCAACAGCACCCTCGACATCCTGGTCGAGAATATGGGACGCATCAACTATGGTGCCCGCATCTCCGAGAGCTTCAAGGGCTTTGTGCGCCCCATCACCATCAACGACAACCCCATCGAGGGTGAGTGGAAGATGTATTGTCTGCCCATGAGCGAGGCTCCTGTGCTGGCTGCTGGCGACCACGGCTATGCCAAGGGTCTGCCCGTAATCTATCAGGGTCAGTTTGATGTAGCCAGCCCCGGCGACACCTTCCTCGATATGGAAGAGTGGGGCAAGGGTATCGTCTTTGTCAACGGTGTCAACCTGGGCCGTTACTGGAAGGTGGGTCCCCAGCAGACCCTCTATCTGCCTGGTTGCTTCCTGAAGAAGGGCAAGAACGATATCGTAATCTTTGAGCAGCAGAACGATGTGCGCCACGACCATGTGAGCGGCATCGATACCCCCAAGCTCGATATTCTCAAGAAATAGAAGATATTCGGATAGATTAAAGTTTTCATAATTTGTGCCTTCTCCCGTTGTGAAACGCGAGAGGGCTTTTTTGTGTACGCTCGGCAGGAGGGTGGATAGGATTGTGCGCACGGCCACGTATAGATTAGCCCAGCGATTGACCCCATGTTTCCTGCTGCGGGTAACGCCTTCGGCTAACCGCAACTCTTACAGAGTAGCTATACCTTATTATATATATACCCAGGGTAGAGGCGCTGCACGCCTCAACCCTGGGCTATGAAATCGCAACTCCT
>OLSQ01003513.1_pt1 | contig 10289 bp, 8 predicted proteins | sample 1672561 | NCBI WGS metagenome assembly OLSQ01 (sample SAMEA3136699, study PRJEB25190) | human gut metagenome | biome: human gut; feature: human-associated habitat; material: faeces | place: Austria | collected 2013 | reverse complement strand
GGGAACCATCTCCCCTCTAGCCGGCAAGCCTTACTCTATTGTGCCTATGGATTACAGGGCGTTGGCTGTCAGGATGAGCACCAGCAGACCCAGGATGGCGTACAGCTCAGGGAACACAGCCAGCACCATGGTGGTACCGAAGGCATTGTGTCCGGCACCGATGGCACTGATACCATTGGCGCAAACCTTAGCCTGACGTACAGCAGAGAACAGGGCCACCAGACCCAGAGCCAGACCTACACCGAAGATGGCGCAAGCAGCAGGCATCTGAATGGTAGGCACCACCTTGCTGTTGAGCATGAAGAAGCCCACGAAGCCATACAGGCCCTGAGATGAGGGCAGAGCCGACAGACCCATGTAGGCACCGCTGGCAGAGGGGTTCTTCTTGAAGGCACCGATGGCGGCGTTACCGCAGATGGTCACACCGTAAGCACTGCCAATACCAGAGAGGGCAACGCAGAGCGCAACGCCCAGATAAGCTAAAAAGATTTCCATAAATTTGTTTGTGTTATTGATTATTCTTTCTTGAAGGGTTTATACTCCTTGCCACCACCCTCGTAGTCAGCGTTCTTGAAGAACTCCACAAAGGTGAGTCGCATGGGGTGGACGAATGCCGAAATCATGCTGAGGGCAAAGGTGATGCCGTGTCCTGCCAGCAGGATAAGGAACATGGGCACCCAGCGCACGTAGATGGGCAGCGACGAGGTCATGTCTATGGCAAGCGCATTGAACACGCCGCCCAGCACTCCGCCGGTGAGTCCGAGCGCGAAGAGACGGATGTAACTCAGCAGGTCGCCCAGCAAGCCGGTGGCCATGCCATAGGTTGCCCACACACCACCTCCGATATTGCCCAGCAGGCCCAACAGGGGTCGCTTGTAACTTCCAGGGGAGTTATAGAAGAAGATGCCCAGGGCGCACAGGCCAATGAGAACCGTCAGCACCGTCTGCACAGCGGCAGGCAGCTCCACACCACAGGCAGGAAGTCCGTAGAGGACTACCGCCAGAATGATGGCCGCCACCCAGCAGAAGGTGCCAATGCCATAGGCAAAGCCATAGTTCTTGACAGCCTTGCAACCCTTGAGTATCATGCCCAGGAGCACCTGTACCAGACCTATCGCCACCGAGAGAACCATCATGGGCGAATAGCCGAAGATGGGTCCCACGCCGTTGTCATTGAGGAAATAGGGCTTCACAGGAGCCAGGAACGCCCAGTCCTGCTGGCTGAGGTCGATGCCGAAGAATGTACCCATAAGCAATCCGCACACGACGGTCATGCCACCCAGCCAAGCCATCAGTTTGCCATAGTTGCGCATGTCGCCCTTGCCATACTTTGCAGCGGCCAGTCCACCCAGCAGCACCAGCAGGCCATAGCCGCCGTCGCCCAAGCAGAGGCCGAAGAAAAGCATGAAGAAAGGCGCGAAGAAGACCGAGGGGTCCAGGTCGTGATAGTTGGGGAGGGAGTACATACGCAGTATCGGTTCGAACAGCGTGGTGTACTTTCCATTGGTGATCTGCACAGGTACATCGTCCTCGAAGGCCGGGTCTTCCATACTATAATATATATGGTCGGCGTCGAGCTTGGCCGTGAGGCCTGCTGTGCGGTCGGCGCGAACCCATCCCACGAGCAGGCGCAACGCATTGCCGGCTACACGCTCATCGCTCAGACGCACGCGCTCGAGCTGGATACTGTCGCGGGCCTGGGTCTGTCCGTCAACCAGCGCAGAGCGCAGATTGGCCTCGATGTACAGCAACTCTCCGTGCAGGCGGTCGAGTTCGGCCTGCACACGGGCGAGCTCCTCGCGCTTCTCCTTGAGCGAGCTCTGAGGCAGGAATATCTGCTCGGCCTGGATGTCGGGCTTCTCCTGGCTGAAGGTCACGAAGTAAGTGCTCTTGGAGAGCTCGTTTACGGGAATGGCGAAATACTTGTCGGCCCACTCCTGCAGGAAGAACTTCGTACTGCAGCGGAAGAATGCCACCTGCAGGCCGGCAGCCTCCGACAGACGTCGCAATGCGCTCATGTCGAAATTGCCCCACGGCTCAAGCACATGGATATCCTTCTCCACAGCATCGCGCTCATGCATGAGCTGCTGCTCCTCGTGCTGTATGGCCTCCACCCTATCAAGCAAGACCCCGGCACAGGAGACGTGTTCGGCAGCCGGTGCCTGAGGCTCCACCTTGTAGGTCTTGGCGGCGGAGTCGAGCACGCGGAGGGCTGCCACATAACGCGCCTCCAGCTCCATCACCTGCTGCAGTTCGGCACTGGATGCCCCCTGCTGCAGTTGCTGCACATGCACAACGCCCAGCTGGCGCAAGGAATCGATGAATGCATCGTATTCCCTATCGGTCACCAGGAAGGTGAACTTCTTCATCTTCTCAATCATGCAGTAGCCTCCTTTCTCTTTTCCTGCAAGGCCTTCAGTATCTTCTGCGAGGATTTGGAGAGGTTCTCCTCATCCTCCATGAAGCGCTTTATCTTGCGCACGGCCTCCTGGTAACCTGGTATCTGCACCTTCTCAAAGAGGTTCACCTTCTGGGTGGTCTTCTTGCGCGCGTGCTCCAGGAGGTGCAACTTGGCCTCCACAAACTCACGCTCCACAGCTGTCTTGGCCAGTCCCTGAAGCAGGTTGATACCATCAAAATACCATTTGGGCGCGCTGAACAGGCCAAAGGGATGCACCTCCAACTCGATGTTGGTGAGCACAGGAACCCTCACGCCCGCTATCTTGCGTACACCCAACTGCACATCACGCAAGCTCACCAGCGAGGTGTCAAACTCACCCCACAAGGCATACATGCGCTCATAACCTGCAATCTGGGTCTCAAGCAACTGCTCCAGACGGGTCGCCTCTTCCTTGCATTTCTTCACTTCCAACCGCAGAGCCGTCTCCTTGCTCTTTATTATGGGCAAGGTGCGCTGGCGCATCTTCAGGTTCTTCTCCAGCTGTTGGAGTGAAGTCTTGTTATATTGAAACTTTATTGCCATAATGGTAAATTCCCCTTCCGTCCCCGCCACAGGGGAGGACAGATGCAGGGGACATTATTATTGTTCTACAGTCTTGTTTACCATCACACTGTTCTGGAAAGCCTCACGCGGCCTCCTCCGCCCTTCTTCCCACGCCTTTGCGGGATACCGAAGAGAGGCGTGCGAGTGCCTTAGTTCCAGTATATGTCGGTGAACTCTTTCTTGATGTTGACCTCCTCCAGCTTGAAGTACTTGCGGAAGAGACCCCATGTAACATCAAGCATATCCTCTGTGTTGAGGTTCACATCAATGGCAAGCAGCTGTGTGGCATAGTCCTTGGCGAAGTCCAGACAGCGGTTGTCATAGTCGGTCAGGTCGAAGCCGTTCTCCAGCTTGGTCTTTGCATTGGCAGCGTCAGCGTAGAGGCGGATGGCTGCATTCATCACCTGAGAGTGGTCGGCACGCGTCTTCTTGCCCGCCACAAGCTGCTTCAGACGTGAGAGCGAGCGGAAGGGGTCGATGATGACCTTGCCTACATCGCTGTCTCTACGCAGGTAGAGCTGGCCCTCGGTGATGTATCCGGTATTGTCGGGCACGGCATGGGTGATATCGCCACCGCTCAGCGTGGTCACGGCGATGATGGTGATAGAACCGCCACCTACGCTCTCGGGGAACTGCACAGCCTTCTCATATATCTTGGCCAGGTCGGAGTAGAGTGATCCGGGCATAGAGTCCTTAGAGGGAATCTGGTCCATGCGGTTGCTCACGATAGAGAGTGAGTCGGCATACGAAGTCATATCCGTCAGCAGCACCAGCACGGTCTCATGCTTCTCCACAGCGAAATACTCGGCAGCTGCAAGGGCCATGTCGGGCACGAGCAAGCGCTCCACGGCAGGGTCCTCGGTGGTGTTGATGAAGGATATGATGCGGTCAAGTGCTCCCGCATTAGAGAATGTGTTGCGGAAGAAATAGTAGTCGTCGTTGGTCATTCCCATACCGCCCAGGATGATCTTGTCGGCCTTGGCGCGCATGGCAACCATAGCCATCACCTCATTGAAAGGCTGGTCAGGGTCGGCAAAGAAGGGTATCTTCTGTCCCGAAACCAACGTATTGTTCAAATCAATGCCTGCGATACCCGTGGCGATAAGCTCGCTGGGCTGTTTGCGACGCACTGGGTTCACACTCGGACCGCCTATCTCCACCTCCTTGCCCTCGATGGCTGGACCACCGTCAATGGGCTCACCATAGGCATTGAAGAAGCGTCCTGCCAGCTGCTCGCTCACTTTCAGGGTCGGTGCTTTGCCCAGGAATGTCACTTCTGCATTGGTGGGAATACCACCAGTGCCCTCAAATACCTGCAAGGTGACGTCATCGCCCGAGATTCTCACCACCTGAGCCAGCTTGCCGTTGATGCGTGCAAGCTCATCATAACCGACGCCCTTGGCCTTGAGCATGCAGGTGGCCTTGGTTATCTGGCTTATTTGCGTATATACTTTTTGAAATGCTGTTGCCATAATTCATACGTTTGGAATAATGTGTCGAGAACACTGTGCAGGGCGGTCCACCCAACTGACCGGTATGGTGCTACGGACTGGAAGCCTCCCCGCATGCCCTCAACTCATCATTCTTATTTATTTGTTAATCATTGCCTGCACCTGTTTCTTGTAGTCAGCATACTGCTCGCTCTGGTACTGCGAGTAGTTCATCTGCTTGCAGAGGTTAATCAACTTCTTGAAGAAATCGGTCACCTCAAGGAAAGTATCAAAGGTGAAGTCGTCCTTGTCACATATCTCCGTCACCAGGTCGAGCAACTCCTCCTGTCGTGCCAGCGGTGTCATGGCATCCACCTCGTCGAATGCGTCCTGCTGCAGAATGACGTAGTCGATGACTTCGCTCTTCCAGAAAGTCACGTGGTACTCCACTGGAACGCCGTCGTCACCCAAGATATTGATCTGTTCAGCTATCTCCTTGCCTCTCTGCATGCGCGTCTTGAGCTTCATCACCTTGGGTATCCACTCGCCGTTGATGTGCTTGGTGATATAGTCGGAGAACTCCGGGTACTCCAGATATTTGGAGTAGGAGTCGATGGGATTCACGGCGGGATAGCGCTTCTTGTCGGCACGATCCTGCTCCAGACCGTAGAAGCAGCGGGACACCTTCTTGGTGTTCTCGGTCACGGGCTCCTTCAGGTTACCTCCGGCAGGCGACACCGTACCCAGGAACGTCACAGAGCCTACCTCGCCGTTGCGCAGACGGACATATCCTGCACGGCCGTAGAAGTTGGAAATCAGCGCACCCAGGTCCATGGGGAATGCGTCCGGACCAGGCAACTCCTCCATACGGTTACTCATCTCACGCAGCGCCTGAGCCCAACGAGAGGTGGAGTCGGCCATGAGGAGCACACGCAAGCCCATCGAGCGATAGAACTCTGCCATGGTCATGGCTGTATATACCGAAGCCTCACGCGCTGCCACAGGCATGTTACTGGTGTTGGCTATGATGATGGTTCTCTCCATTAGCTTGCGCCCGGTATGCGGGTCAACCAGTTCGGGGAACTCCGAGAAGATCTCCACCACTTCGTTGGCACGCTCGCCACACGCCGCAATGATCACGATGTCGGCCTCCGCCTGCTTGGATATAGCATGCTGCAGCACGGTCTTGCCCGTACCGAAGGGGCCGGGGATGAAGCCCGTTCCTCCCTCTACGATAGGATTGAACGTGTCGATGGTGCGCACGCCTGTCTCGAGGAGTTTGAATGGTCGGGGCTTCTCGGCATAGTTGGTCATGGCGAACTTCACGGGCCAGTGCTGCACCATATCCACCTTTATCTCGTTGCCCTTCTCGTCCTCCAGCACAGCCACCACATCGTGTATCTTGTACTTGCCTGCGGCTGCCACGCTCTTGACGGTGGCGAAACCCTTCATCTGGAAGGGCACCATAATCTTGAGCAACTGGTGATTCTCCTCCACCTGACCCAGCCAGTCGCTTTCCTGCACGCGGTCACCTGGCTTGGCGATGGGCACGAACTCCCACTCGCGGTCGGCGTCCAGCGGCTCGGTATATTGGCCGCGCTTGAGGAAGACGCCCTCCATCTTGTCCAGGTCATTCTGCAGTCCGTCGTAGTTCTTGCTGAGCATACCGGGGCCCAACTGGATTTCCAGCATGTGTCCGGTGAACTCCGCCACGGCACCCACCTTCAAGCCACGGGTGCTCTCAAACACCTGCACGAAGGCATCCTGCCCTGTGACCTTGATGACCTCCGCCATCAGTCGGTCGCCTCCTGTCTCTATGTAGCATATCTCTCCCTGCATCACGGGTCCGTCCACGCGGATGGTGACCATGTTGGAGACTACACCACTTACAGTTCCTTTAGTCATTGTATGTATTGTTTATTATTTACTTTTGAATGAATTCCTCGGGTACGCGAGCCTGCGAACGCAGGTTCTCGATGATTTGCCTGAAGGTCTCCTTGCCAGTCTCTACGTCCAGACGCGCCCACCGATACTGCATCTCCAGCTTGCAATGGTAGGCGAACACGGCATCGATGGAGAATGGATTGAAGAACGTGCGCTCGTCGAGCCACAGCCACTTGAAGGCGTCTATCATCTTCTCCTTCCTTACGGGGTCTTCCTCATCCACTATCTTCATCAACTGCTTCACGTAGTCGAACTCGTGTGTGAGGTCAAAGTCGTGTGTCTTATTCTCCTTGATCATGGTCTGCACCTCGCCGTCGCCCTTGATATAGTCGGCCACGTTCCATCCGTTCTTGCGTGCGAGCATGGCTGTGAGGATGTTTGTCACATCCAGGTTGAGCTGGTACCAGTCACGCATCATGCGGTTGGGACAGGTGGTGATGGCGTAGTTGAGGAACTGGTAAGCCATCTCATCCTCGGGGAAAAAGCCCTTCTTGCCCTTGTTGTAGTTGTATTCTCGGGCAAAGACACTCATGAAGGACGGGAAGCGATGCACGTTGAAGTTCATCTCCCGCGCACTTGTGATGAGGTCCTGATACTGCTCCAGGGTATAGTTACCGTGCAGATCCACCTTTGCCTCGGGGTCTTTGAGCAACTTCACAAGGTTCTTGCAGTCAAGCCTCAGATAGAAGTAGAAGATGAGTTTGCGGTCCTGTGCCGACAGTTCAGCGTCGCACCACTCCCTGAGCTCCTCGAACGAGAAGCCCGGCTGGGTGTCTGCCAAGTCGATGTCGGGCAGTCCCGCCACCAAACAATAATAATTGCCCATGTGTTTGCTTGTTACTTTTGCTAAATGTCCACACCTCCCTGCCGGCTCTGCTGAAAGCCTTCACCGGCGGGAGCTTCTCGTTGCCCTTTTCTCAGAAGAGCATCTCCACGAGCTGAGGACGCAGGAAACTCTTGAAATAGTCCTCGAATTCCTCGCGTCCGAAGTTCACCTTGTAGCTACCATCAGCGGGTGCGATGGTGAGCATGGTGTCCTTTCCGCTCACCTGCTCAATGGTCACTCCCTTGTCGAGCAGGTCCTTTGCCTTGGCGGCGAAGTACTTCCTGAGGTTCTCTGCCTCGGCTGTGCTGAGCACCACCGGGCCATCGCCGGCCCACTTGCTTGCCAGTTCCACGGCAAACTTAGGCAGGAACTCGGGGTCGGCCACCAGTCCCTTGACAGCCTCCTCCACGGTATTGTTGGTAAGCACATTGGTTATCTCGCTCCTGAGAGCGTTGAGAGCCTGGCTGGTGTAGAGCTTCAACTCGCCCTTGGTGTTGGCATCCAGCTCGGCGGCCTTCTTCTTGGCCTGTGCCTCGATGGTCTGTGCCTGCTCACGGGCATTGTCCAGGATTTTCTGTGCTTCGGCTTCGGCTTCAGCCTTGATCTTGGCTGCCTCAGCCTGACCACGCTCCACGCCTTCGCGGTAGAGCTTCTCTGTCAGTTCTTGAATCTTCTCCATTATGTATCTTTCTTATTGTTATATTCTTACTTCCAATGCACCCTTTGGTTCCGCTAAGTTCGCACTTTCCATTCACATAGAGTCATCCTTTTAACTATCATTGAGTTAAAAAGTGCAAACAAAGGGCATTCAGAACAATCATTTTCCATTATCGACCACTCTGCGCCCCGCTTTGCGGCCGCTTTTCAGGCGCTCATTGTGCACTTCTCTTGGCGTATGTGTCGAGTCCCTGACGCAGGAAGGCCATATAGGCATCCACGCTCTCGTCGAAGGCGTAGGAGGGTCCCAGAGGCTTGCCATTGCCATCGAGCAGCACATAGAAGGGCTGGGCATTGGCCCCGAACTTCACCCTTTGCAGGTAGCTCCACTTGTCGCCCACGGTGCGCAACTTGGTCTGTGCACCGTTCTCACTCACTGTGATGGTGCTGTCGAGGGCTGTCTTCTCATCCACATAGAGCGAGATGAGCACATAGCGGTCCTTTATGGTGGCAGCCACCTGCGGGTCGGTCCACACGGCGGCCTCCATCTTGCGGCAGTTCACACAGCCATAGCCGGTAAAGTCCACCAGCACGGGTTTGCCATGCTGGCGCGCATAGGCCATTCCCTCCTCGTAATCGGTGAACTGTGCATGCACTTCCTCGGTGCCTCCGATGCGGAAGTCCTGTGTCTGCATGGGGGGAGCAAAGGCGCTCACAGCCTTGCAGGGCGCGCCCCACAGGCCGGGTACCATATAGAGTGCAAAGGCCAGGCTCAGGAGTCCAAGCAGGAAGCGTGTCACTCCCGTGCGGGGATTGGCCACCACCTCGCCCATTTCGTCGTACTCGTCTTCGTCATGCGGGAAGCGTATCCACCCGATGAGATAGGCTCCCATCAGCGCAAAGAGCACTATCCAAAGGCAGAGGAACACCTCGCGGTCCAGTATGTGCCAGCCGTAAGCCAGGTCGGCTACAGAGAGGAACTTCAGCGAGAACGCCAGTTCGACGAATCCCAGTACGATCTTGATGGTTTCCATCCATGAGCCAGACTTTGGAGCCGACTTAAGCCATGATGGGAAGAGTGCGAAGAGGGTGAAGGGCAGGGCGAGTGCCAGGGCGAATCCCAGCATGCCCACGGTAGGAGCCAGCCAGTCGCCCGATGTCACCGTCTGAACCAACAGCAGTCCGATGATAGGTGCTGTGCACGAGAAAGACACCAGTACGAGTGTAAAGGCCATGAGGAAGATGGATATCAGTCCAGTGGTGCTCGATGCCTTGTTGTCTACGGCGTTGCCCCAGCGGTCGGGCAGTTTGATTTCAAACCATCCGAAGAATGAGAAGGCGAACACAGCCAAGAGTACGAAGAGAATGATGTTGAATACGGCACTTGTAGACAGGGCGTTGAGTGTGTTTGGACCTGCGATGGCTGTGACGGCGAGACCCAGAGTCAGATAGATAACCACGATGCTGAGTCCGTAAGTGCAGGCATCGCGAACGCCCTTCTTCTTGTCGTTCTTGGCACGTTTCAGGAAGAAACTCACCGTCATTGGAATGATAGGCCAGATGCAAGGCATCACCAGCGCGAGGAGTCCGCCCACCAGTCCCATCAGGAAGATATAGATGAGTGAGTGGTTGGCTATGTCGTTGGCTCCTCCGAACGCCTGCAGCTCTTTCACTACGGGCTGCCACAGCGCCTTGGTGTCGAGCTGTTCGGCAGCTTGAGCCAGGGCTGTGCTGTCCAAGGTGTTCTGCTGTGCTGTGTCGGTCAAGGCAGCCTGACTCATGGCGATAGAGTCGGCTTTGACCTTGGCTGCCATTGCTGCGTCCTGCTTGTTGTCGGCTTTGTTGTCGGTCTTGGCTTCCAGAGCAGCCTTGCTGTCTATGGCAGGCGCCTTGCCTGTGTGCTTGAAGTTGACCTCTGAAGGAGGCAGACAGCTCTGGTCGTTGCAGGCTCCGTATTCCAGGTATGCGTCGATAACATACTGAGCAGCTGTGAATTTTACCTTCTGCACGAAAGTGGCGCTTCCTTCGAAGAAACGCAGCTTCATGCCGAACATATTGTCGTATTTCGACACCTCGTTGCCTCGTGCCTGCAGTTTGCCGACGAGTTCTACGCCTTCCATTTTGTTGACGTTGAAGGTTGCCGAGATAGGTCCGTCGCTTCCCAAACCTGTAGAGTAGACGTGCCATCCTGGTTGAATCTTTCCGCTGAATACAATCTCTGCAACTGCTGTCCCGTTAGTTTTCAACTGACTGGTGAATTTTACAGGGCTAAGCAGTTGTGCCTGTGCAATAACTGCGAACAGCAGTAATTGCAGCGTAAATAACATTTTTTTCATCCTAATCTTTATCTTTTTTATTGAACTTTCTCAAGTTCGGAAGTTATAGTAGTTAAAGAAGTTATCACTCCCTTCGGTCGTTAGAAGTTATA
>OLSQ01003506.1_pt1 | contig 10309 bp, 4 predicted proteins | sample 1672561 | NCBI WGS metagenome assembly OLSQ01 (sample SAMEA3136699, study PRJEB25190) | human gut metagenome | biome: human gut; feature: human-associated habitat; material: faeces | place: Austria | collected 2013 | reverse complement strand
CCCAGGGTAACTTCAATAATGATGTAGGCGTACCAAAGACGCTCTTCCGTCTCTCTCCGGAAAACGAGATTGCCGTTGTAGAGATGGGTGCTTCCCATCCTGGGGACATCCGAAAACTCGTGGAATACGTGGAGCCAACCTGCGGTATGATTACCAACGTAGGCCGTGCCCACCTGCAGGGATTCGGCAGTTTCGAAGGCGTGAAAAAGACCAAGGGAGAGCTCTATGATTACCTCGCAGCCAACGATGCCCTCGTCTTCATCAATGCAGACAACGAGCATCTGATGCAGATGGCCGAGCAGCGCAACATCAACCGCCTCATCACCTACGGCAAGGACGAAAACTGCGATGTATGGGGAGAAGTCATCTCCTGCGCTCCTTTCCTGAAGTTCCGCTGGCGCACCGAGAGTTTCGACTGGCATGAGGTTCAAACCCATCTCATCGGCTCTTACAATATCGACAACATGCTTGCCGCCATCACCATCGGTCTTCATTTCGATGTGAAGCCCCAGCAGATAGATCATGCCCTGGAGAACTACATCCCAAGCAACAACCGGTCGCAGTTGGAAGAGACGGCGCACAACAAGCTGGTGGTAGATGCCTACAATGCCAACCCATCGAGCATGGCAGCCGCCATCGAGAACTTCCGCATGATGGATGTGCCTCATAAGATGGCGATTCTCGGACAGATGGGCGAGCTCGGCGAAGTGAGCCACGAGGAGCATCAGAAGGTAGTAGACCAGCTCCGTGCCGCAGGCTTGGAGAACGTATGGCTCGTAGGCGATGAGTTTGAGAACATCGACTGCGATTACCGCAAGTTCAAGAATGTAGAAGAGGTAAAGGAAGCCATCCAGGCAAACCAACCTCGCGACCACTATATCCTTATCAAGGGAAGCAACAGCGTCAAACTCTTCCAACTCCCAGAACTTCTATAAGACATCACATGAAACAAAAGCAAGAAGACATCAAGCGACTCATTAGCTTTGTGGAGAAGGTTGCAGGCAAGACCATGCAAGCACCACGTGACTTCATGTTCTTATACGAACAACTCAAGGAGTTCACGGGCGAAACCATTTCCGTCAGTACGCTCAAACGAATTTGGGGATACACCCACACCAACAACAACTTCAGCCTCCATTCGCTCGACCTACTATCACGCATGGTTGGCTACAACAATTGGGAAAGTTTTATCAAAGACAAAGCTGACATTCCTACAAGCCAGTTCTTTGTCAACAAGAAACTCAGGAGCTATTCACTTGAGGAGGGAGAGAAGATACTGCTCACCTGGCAACCCAACCGTGTTGTCTTGATAGAATACCAAGGCTGCAACAAGTTCAAGGTTTTGGAATCCCAAAACAGCAAACTACAGGCTGGTGACTTTTTCCACTGTGACCAGTTCATGGAATGTGAGCCACTTATCATGACGCATCTCATCCGCAAGGGTATGATACCATGCGACTATATTTGTGGCAAGCAAGGAGGCGTGCGTTGGTCATTCATTACAGACATTCCGGAAGACAAGAATGCCTATTCCTCTGAGGAATCATAACCACAAGGCTCATGCCTTTTATTTGCCGGGTGTTGGAACGATACATTTCACCTCGCTCCAACATTCGGCTTTTTTATAAGCCTCTACCGACATCGCTGGAACATGCAAGGTCACATGGCTTGCCGTTGCCTTACCGAACAGTTTCACCACTCTTTGCGGTTCTTGCGCTTCATCATACACATCTTTTAAAGAGTTACATTCCATCAAGCAGAACTGTCCAATTTCATGCACATTTTTAGGAATACGGATACTATCCAAAGAAGAGCATCGCCAGAAGACACCACGCTCGATGGATTTCAAAGATTGCGGCAAGGTAACACTTTTCAATTGTTCACAAACACCAAAGGCATCATACCCTATCGAACGAACACCCTCAGGAACAACAACTTTCATCAAGCCCGTCTTGCTAAAACAAGAAGATGGAATTCTCGTCAAACCCTTAGAGATATGAACTTCCGACAACTTTGAGCATCCCCAGAAAGCCATATTATCCATATTCGTCACTTCATCAGGGATATCTGCCACTAGCAGTTGTTTGCATTCCCTAAAAGCCCGACTGCCAATCCGCCGCAGAGTATGAGGCAAGCAAAGCGTCTGCAACCTCTGATCACCCAAGAAAGCATAGTCGGCGATTTCCACCACTCGATACCGTTTCCCATCATACGAGATATGGGGTTCAATATAGAGATTAACATTGGTACAAGTATCGCCTCTTCCCATCAAGCGGCAAGTCAAACTATCCTCCGACTTCACCTGATAGAGATTACCATATTCATCAGCGAATGTCACCTCACGCTTTCGTGAAACACACCAAGCAGAGATACCTACGACAACCAAAAGTGCTACGGCCACGGCAAATATTGTTTTTCTCAACAAGCCCTTCCGCTGAAGTCTCTCTTCCGCGATCTGATTTTCATTGTCCCAAAAAGAAAGAATCGCTTCGATGTTTTGCCATCTGTTTTCTTTTCTTGGCATTAAGCACTTTTCCATGACGAATTGCCATTTCTTCGGCAAATGACGATGTGCTTCTTCTTTTTGCCCATCCAAGCTATCAGCATTCGTCTTTACATTATCACCTTGGTTGTTTTGAATGTATTCCAAGATTTTGCCTACCGCATAGATGTCTGTACGACAATCCACCTCTCCCGTTCCATCCGTCTGCTCTGGGGCAGCGAAGTTCACGGTCAAGCCAGAAGTATGTGGATAAGTAGAAATATAGCTGAGCCCAAAGTCGATGATTCTCAAGTCGCTGTTCACGGAAGTCAGCAACAAGTTGGTTGGCTTGATGTCCAAGTGTACCACCTGAGCATGATGGATGACTTTCAATGCATCCAATAGTTGGCGCATGAAAGCATCGAGTCGAGCCTCATCAGAGAAATAAAGGGGTTGGGCTAGGATAAAGGCATCCAAGGTCAAGCCATCCACAAAGTCCATCAAGATAGCACATTCCTCCTGTGTATCTATCAACTGATAATAGCGTACCACGTAAGGAGTTTCAGCCGACAAAAGTTTTCCTGTCTCATATTCTTTTCGCAAGCAAGTACGTAGTTTTTCATCCATCAGAAATTGGGAATGCAGGCTTTTCTTGAGCAAAGACTTCCCCTCGACCACACATCTCGAAAGATGACATGTCGCCGTATCCAAGCTCCATTCCTCCGCCTTTCCCAATGGCATAAAATCAGATGAATCCAACATATTGTGTAGAACTTACCGTTTGTCTTTAGCTATACTTACTTTTATCAAAAGACAAAAGTAAGCATTTTTTCCGAGACCGCAAAAGAAAAGAACAATAAATAACAAAAAAGCACGAAAACATTCGCTTTCGTGCTTTTTACATCTTACTTCACGCTAAACTTCAGCGTTTTTCCTTTCACCTTTATAATATAGACACCAGCAGCCTTGAGGTCTATCTCATGCTCTGTACCCTTATAAACGGTGAAGCCAATCGTATTGATAATCTGGACAATATCTTTGTCTGCCAAGCCTTCCACCTTCAAGTGGCGGTCCTTGATGACCAACTTCACATCACCCATGGTGATATTGCCGATGCCTGTAGAAGGAGTAACGGTTACCACACAGTTGATAGTCAAGTTAGAACCATCTGTGGTTTTAGCAGAAACTACCGACTTACCCTCTTTCACGCCATAGATGTTACCTTTGTCATCCACTGTTACGACAGAAGGCGAAACCGACTTCCAGGTAAGTTCCTTGTTCGTAGCATTTGCAGGCTCGAAGATGACATTCAACAGACGAGACTCACCGATGGCAATCGTCACAGGAGATTCCTCGAACTTGATATTGACAATTGGAACCACAGGCTTCTTCTCGCCCTCTACTGTGACATGACAAACAGCCTTGATGCCGCTTCCGTCCGCAGCCTCAGCTGTGATGTCTGCCTCCCCCTCGGCTACAGCCAAGACGAAACCTTCATCTGTCACAATTGCCACATCTTCGTTGCTACTCTTCCAATTCACCTTCTTGTTGGCAGCATTGGTAGGATAAACCGTAGCTTCCAACTGCATGGTGTCATTTGGCTTCAATGTAGCTTCCGTCTGACTGATGGTAATGCTCGTTACCTTCACATCCTCATCGCTTGGCGCATTGCAACCTTCCACCTTGTAGAAACGTCCCCACCAAGCGTCTGCCTTATAAGTACTCTCATTGCCATAGATGACGTGGAGGGTAGCTTGGTTGAAGACATCGCTCATTGCTGATGGATCTTCCGTTCCGATGAACTGAGGCACCTTCGCTGCATAGCAATAGACATCACGCAAGGCAGAACAGCCATAGATGATATTGTCGTTGATATGCTCCACAGTGGCAGGAACAGTCAGCGTCCTGATGTTCGAGCAACCATTGAAGACATTGTTGCCGATATACTTCGTACCCGATGGCAAGTTGACATCGATGATTTCCTCATTGTTCAAGTAGAGGCGATGTGCCGTACTTGCAGGGTTGGCTTCTGCGTTTTGGAAGTTGATGTGTGCCCAGTCGTCCAAGTAGTCAATGTTCACTCGTCTCAATACCGGACAATAGTTGAAGGCGTTCTTATCAACAGTCAACTTGGTTGCGTGTGTCTTGAAGGTAACAGTCTCCAAGGCATCGTTGTTCTCGAAAGCACCTGCTCCGATACCCTCCAATTTCTTAGGGATGGTAATGTCGGCGAGATAGCTGTTGTTGATGAACGCGCCAGCCTGGAGCGACTTCAAAGACTCCGGTAGTACGATCTGACTGAATCCACACTCACCGAAAGCATAATCATAGATAATGCTCAGAGATGTTGAGAGCTGGATATCTGTCAAACCTGCATCATAGCGGAAAGCATACTTGCCCACGCTCAAAGTAGAATTTGGCATGATGAAGTGATTGAGCGAGCTACACTTGTAGAAAGCGTAGTTGTCAATAATCTTCAGGTCGCACTTATCATTCCACTTCACGGTCTCCAACTTGCTGTCACAATAGAAAGCAGAGTCACCGATGAGTCGCAGCGTACTCTTTCCTTCCCAGATGACATCCTCCAGTTTTGCACAGTTCTTGAATGCTGCCGTATCAATGACATCGAGATATTGGGTTGTACCCTCGAAGAGGACATGCTGCAAGCCTGCACAATCCATGAAAGAACGCTTGCCGACAGTAACCAGTTGGCTGGCATTAGCCACAGTTACGCGATTCAGGTTCATCGCCTTGGTAGCTGCATTATCTTCTATCTTCTCTACGAAAGCACCCACACGCAGCGCCTGCAGTTCGTTCTGGCAAGTAAATGCATAACCACCCACCTTCTTCACGTCATAAGTCACGGCATTGAAGGTTGTCTGCTCAGGAATACTTACCGTACCGGTATAAACCTGTGCCACCTTCTCTACATCAAGCGACTTGTTCTTGCCGCCGTAGATACTGGTTACGGTAGCTTCTTTCTTCGCCTTATCAAAGAGATAGTAGATGTCACCCACATACTCTACTTCAGGATTTCTGACGATGACCTTACATTCTGAAGTCACGCCATTACCGTCATTCGCTGTATAGTAGATGGTAGTTACACCCGGAGCAACGCCCTTGATTACACCATTCTCATCGATGTCAGCCACCTTTCTGTCGGCTGTAGAATATTTGATGCGCACATTGGCAGCCTCAGCCGGATAGATAGTCAACTTCTGTTCGTTGTAATTCTCACCAGCCTTTACATTTACGGTAAGAGTACTCAAGTCTATCTTCTCCACTACAGCTGTCGGCTTTGGCTCGCAACCCAGGAGTTTTGTAAACTTACCCCACCATGAAGTATCCTTCTGGTAGAGGCTTTCCGAACCGAATGGCACATGGAGTGTAGCATTCTGGAACACTTCATCCATGCTTGTCGGATCGTTCACACCGATAAACTCCGGCACTTCCTCTGCGTAACAATAAACATCCTTCAAAGCTGAGCAACCCACAAAGATATCATCGTTTACATGATCCATAGTTGCAGGCATTTCGATACTTTCGATGAAAGCACAGCCGTTGAATGCATTGTTGTTGACATACTTTGTACCCTTAGGCAGCACCACATTGATGATTTCCTTGCCGTTTGCATCATAGATATGCTGTGATGTGTTGGCAGGATTTGCCTTGGCATTATTGAAGTTGGTCTGCGCAAAGCTGTTCATGTTGGTGATATATACCTTATTTAATATAGGGCACTGGTTAAATGCATTGTTGCCGATGGTCATGGTCTCGATAGCTGTATGGAAAGTCACCGACTCCAGCTTCGAGTTGTTTTCGAATGCAGCAGAACCAAGACCCTGCAGACGTTCCGGCAAGATTATCTCCTGCAAGAAGTCATTGTTGATGAACGCACCTGCCTGGATGTTTGCCAGTGACTCAGGAAGCGTAATCTGGCTGAATCCACACTCACCATAAGCATACTCGTCGATATAGTTGAGCGAGGTAGAGAGGTGGATATTGGTCAGGCTCGCATTATAGCGGAACGAAGAGTTACCCACACTCAATGTCGTGTTCGGCATTTCGAAGTTGTTGAGCGAGATACATTTGAAGAAAGCGTAATCCTGAATGGTCTTCAGCTCACTCTTTCCGTTCCACAGCACCTTCTCCAAAGCTGGGCAATCGTAGAAAGCACTATGTCCGATGGTCTTTACCGTTGTATTGCCCATCCAAGTAAAGCGTTCCAAAGCAGTACACTCTCTGAAAGCTGCCTTGTCTATGCTGTTCATCTTCAGGGATGTTCCATCAAAAGTGAAACGTTTCAAGCCTGTACACCATTTGAATGCTTCCTCGCCGATGTTCACGAGCTCGCTCTCATCAGCCACATTCACGCGGTTCAGTTTCTCCGCCTTGATGGCAGCATGAGGTTCAACCTCTGTTACCGTACGAGGGATATAGATACTCTGCAACTCGTTCTGGCAGTTGAAAGCATAGCTTCCCACTTTTCGTACCGTATATTTATTACCATCATAGATAATAGTTTCCGGAATATTGATAGTACCTGAGTAATACTGCGCCACATTCTTAGCATCAAGCGAAGTATTCTTGCCGCCATAGATACTGGTTACTGTAGCCTCTCTGTTTTCATCCGTCGTCCCTTTCAAGAGATAGTAGAGACCGCCGACATACACCACATTTTCATCATAAACGATAACTCGACATTCAGAATAGATATGGCTATCATTGCTCAAAGAACATCTCAGCGTATCAACACCAGGTTTGTTGGCTGTAATATGTCCATTCTTATCCACGCTTGTCCCCCCATTACCAGATGTTGTCCAAACCACATCCTTATGTTCGTAGTTCTCCGGAAGGACAGTGGCAGTTTGCTCAACATACTCAGAGCCCTTTTGCAAGTTGATGGTGTTGGTAGAGAGGTTGATGGTTACAGGATTTATCGTTACTTTACAAGTAGCAGATACTCCCGAACCATCCTTAGCAGTTGCCGTAATATTAGTCGTACCGACATTCACACCCCTTACAACACCTTCTTGGGTAACTGTAGCAATACTTTCATCTTCACTTGCCCATGACAACATTTTGTCGTCAGCTAACTCAGGAGTTATTGTTGCTGCTAACGTGACAGATTGCGCCTGGAGGAGAGTGATTTCTCTCGGCATATCAATATTGCTCACCTTGATAGGAGTTACATGCACTATAGTAGAAGCTGAAATACCAGAGCCGTCATCCACAGTAGCAGTAAGAGTAGCATCACCGGCTTTAAGAGCCGTAACGACTCCCGTTTTTTCATCAATGCTGGCTATTGAAGAGTTATTGCTGCTCCATTTTAAACACTCTTGATTTGCATCTATTGGTAAAACCGAGTATGTCATTTTGTCCTTCTCTGTTTTGGCAAAAGATACATTCGATGGAAAGGTAATGGAGTCAATGGGGTTTCCTTCATAGAAGACTCCTGCACGCCCCCATGATGTTGTGTTTTTATAAGCATCCAACGTGCCTTTGGGGATATATAGTGTATATTCAGAATTTATAAGACTAAGATTAAAATATGTATCACCTATCTTTATATCAGGTGGTATTGTATTTTTTATAATGATCCTTCTCTTTTGTGTTGTGTTCGCAAATATATTATTATATAATACACTTAAAGATGATGGAAAGGATATGCTTGTCAAACTTTTGCAACCTTCAAAGCATCTTTCCCCCAAAAAAGTAGTTCCATCCGGTATGGTGATACTGGTTAGACTACTGCAGCCATAGAAACACATATTCCCCACAGATGTAATTCCCTTAGGTAAGGTAATGCTAGTTAGACTACTGCAGTTAAAAAAACACCGATCATCAAGAGATGTAACAGAAAACTCATTTCCATTGTAGCTTACCATTTGAGGTATAACAACATCGCCTTCATAATTATTTTTAAGGACTAATGCCGTTTTATGTTTGACATCTAATGAATATCTAATTCCGTCTATAGCAACAAATACAGCTCCTTTTACTTTTATTTCAAACGTTGTTTTTGTATTAGAATCATAATCTGATGACCACGAATACCAATTATAACTGTTATTCTTACCCCACAGATTATTCAATCCTCTATCATCTTCCCAATTCCAAAAGCAGACCCCTCCATTTTTACTGTCCCAGGTTATTTTTACTATCACTGCAGAAAGTGGGTCCTTTGTACAAGTAAGAGCATGGTCTGAACTATGGTCTTGAAAAGCCCAATAGCAACCTAATTCATTTCTGAGACTATAATAGCCGCTACCTGCATCTATTAAAGTCCATTCACTTCCTTTGCCAGCATCAGCATAAGATGTCAAATCCATTCCATCGCCTTTACATGACAATGCCATAGATGCCTCATCGTAATGACCATAAGGATAAATCTTAATAACATCACCTGCATGCAAATCCTCACGACAAGTCACCTTTCCTTGAGAATAAGCAAAGAGATGCCAGCCTATCGTTAATAACAGGCACAACAGCCATTGATAAAATTGTAAATGTCGTTTCATATTATTTTTGTTTTTAGCGTTCATTACTTTTTTAAATACCACTCTGTTTTTTTTCGGTTCCAAACGCACTTTTTCTTAGATAAGGACAACTTCTCATCCAACTCATACACTCCTATGAAGTGATAGGAAGAATCATGAAATCTGTCCTCATCTCTATAAAAAGCTATTCGCTTGAAACCTTTATCCTTGCATTTCTTTACATGTTCAGAGGCATCTGTTCCTTTTTTGATGCCCTCATAAAAAGTATTACCATCAGGAGATAGTTGGTTATCCCATTGGGTAGAACCTTTTCGTGAGCACCATACCTCAAATCCCTTTTCATAGGGGATATTGGCTGCACCTGCAACAAGAAAGCCATGATTGACAATTTCGGCATCAAAGATATTGTAAGCATCCGTCATAGAACGAACTTTCACATCATCTGATACTCGTAGAACTCCTTTTTGCTTATAATAGTTTGACTCTTTAAACTGAGAACGAACAAGTTTGCAAAATTGAGAAATCAAAAATTCTAAGACTTTATCTGAGGTTTGATAAGCTTCAAAACGAGCCACAACTGCCTCCCAGTTCATCCATAACACATCCATAGGAAGTTCTTTTGGACGATCAGGATTATTCGTGACATAGACAAGATAATTCTGCTTGTCTTTCAATAACTTCCCATGACATTTTAATTGGTGCTCAGAAATGCCACACCCCAACTTGCTTTCTATAAAAAGCGTAAAATTATCACAGATGATTTTACCATCAGGTATAGAACCAGTTCCTTCTTGTGCCGGTTGGCTTTCTATACTTTCTACAGTATTAAACACTAAGTTGCCGCCAATCTCACTAAGAATCCAGTTGAGCAAACTTGACCCACCAAATCCCAAAACCTGTAACAAAGCAGCGGTTACTTTGTTCTCCTTTTGGCTGTAAAGTCCAAAAATTGATAGTTCTTCGATTTTCATATGGCTTATATCATTTACGTTCTGCCGGCAAAGATACTAAAAAGGTTTGAAAGTCGATTGGTTCAATTTGGTTCAAGTTTCATTCTGACCTATTTTTTTGAAAAAAAATAGTGTTTCTCGACAAAAAGACTAGTTCTTCTCCGCTTTTTCAATTCATAAGTCATATTGTACGAACAATGGGGATATAGTTGTACAACTAAAGATTTATAGTCGTACAACAATAGAGTGTATAGTCGTACAACTTAAGGGTGTATAGTCGTACAACTAAAAGGTGTGTGGTTGTACGATTATAGGGTGTTGCCACTAGGCTCGGCAGATGTGCTGACTGCAGTCGGCAGACCTGCTGACTAGGCTCA
>OLSQ01003502.1_pt1 | contig 10310 bp, 9 predicted proteins | sample 1672561 | NCBI WGS metagenome assembly OLSQ01 (sample SAMEA3136699, study PRJEB25190) | human gut metagenome | biome: human gut; feature: human-associated habitat; material: faeces | place: Austria | collected 2013 | reverse complement strand
GCACGTCCATGCGGTCCATACCTACATAGAGACCTGCTGCCTCGCTGATGGTACCGTTGTCGTTGAAGATGTCGATGGTTTCCAAACCGTGCTTCAAACCGAGGGCGTGGTCGTTGATATCGTGAGCTGGAGTTACCTTCAGACATCCGGTACCGAACTCGATATCTACGTATGTATCCTCGATGACAGGAATCTCGCGGTTTACGAGAGGCACGATCACGTGCTTGCCCTTCAACCAGGTATTCTTCTTATCCTCAGGGTTGATACACATGGCAGAGTCGCCCATGATGGTCTCCGGACGGGTTGTTGCTACCACGGCATAGTAGCCCTTCTCATCCTTGTGCATCACGTTCTCCTCATCCACCTGCTGGCAGTCCTGCTCTACTACATAATACTTCAAGTGGTAGAGCTTAGAGTGCTCGTCCTTGTAGATAACCTCCTCGTCAGAGAGCGCAGTCTGGGCCTTAGGGTCCCAGTTAACCATGCGCACGCCACGATAGATGAGTCCCTTCTGGTAGAGGTCGCAGAATACGTGGATAACGGCACGAGAGCGGGTCTCGTCCATGGTGAATGCTGTGCGGTCCCAGTCGCAGCTGGCACCGAGTTTGCGGAGCTGCTTGAGGATGATGCCGCCGTGCTCGTGAGTCCAGTCCCAAGCGTGCTTGAGGAACTCATCGCGGGTAAGGTCAGTCTTCTTGATACCCTGCTGGGCGAGGCGGTTAACCACCTTAGCCTCGGTAGCGATACTGGCGTGGTCGGTACCTGGTACCCAGCAAGCGTTCTTGCCCTCCATGCGAGCACGGCGAACGAGAATATCCTGGATAGTATTGTTGAGCATGTGTCCCATGTGGAGCACACCTGTTACGTTTGGTGGAGGGATAACCACCGTATAAGGTTCACGACCATCTGGCTTAGAGCTGAAAAGCTTGTTGTCGAGCCAGTACTGATACCATTTACTTTCCACTGCTTGTGGATCGTATTTACTTGCTAATTCCATTGTTTCTATCTAATTTTTATTCTTTTTCTTTCTTTTTCCTTAAAAAACGGTGCAAAGATACGAATTTTTGAGCGAAAAATGCTATCTTTGCATCAAAATTATTAATTTTTTCACAAAACGATGGTTAGTAATGCAGTAAAAGAAGTTTCAGAGCAAGATAGAAGAAAACTGCTAGCCGGTTTTCTCTATGATATGGCGAAGCTGATGTTTGGCAGCGTTGTCGTGGGTGGATTATCGCCTTTATTTAATGGAGGTAGTATAGAAACCTTTAACATAGTGTGTCTGATTTTTGGTACTTTGGGTGGAATCTTGCTTGCCTATAGTGCCAATAGTTTGTTGAAAATCAAAGATATAAAATAAAAATTATGGAAGTATATTTGTTTTTTAATGTTTTTATATTTGTGTTGGCTCTTTCTTTCGCCATCTTTCTTAATACGAAAGCGGGAGAGAAGTGGAAGAGAAATTTATAAAGGAATTTAAACAATGCATACGAAAGAAGAAAAGTTAGCGGCGTTCAGCCGCTTGCTGGATGTGCAGGACCGTTTGCGCCTGCAGTGTCCATGGGATAAGAAGCAGACATTCGAGAGTCTTCGTCCGAATACCATCGAGGAGACTTTCGAGCTTTGTGACGCCTTGATGAAGCGCGATTACAAGGATATCAAGAAGGAGCTGGGCGATGTGCTGGAGCACGTGATGTTCTATAGCATCATCGGCAGAGAAGACGGCGAGTTCGATATCTGCGATGTCTGCAATCAGGAAGCTGACAAACTGATGTTCCGACACCCTTTCATCAACTGGAAGGAAGAGGGAGAATGGACTGTGGCGAATCCTGATATGTATATCAACGACGAAGGACAGGTGGTATATCGAGAGTCTGAGGAAACTGAAACCGGGAAGGCAGAAACTGCCAATTCGGAAGAAACCCTGGCTCTTGGTGCCACCAAACCCAAAAATGCTTCCTCGGTAGAGAAAATCTGGGAGCAGATCAAGCAGCAGGAGAAAGATGGCAACGAGCGCGTTCTGAGCGGTGTGCCAAATTCCCTGCCATCCCTTATCAAGGCCTATCGCATTCAGGACAAGGCACGAAACGTGGGCTTCGACTGGAAGGAGAAAGAGGATGTATGGGATAAGGTACACGAAGAACTGGAAGAACTCAAGGCTGAACTTGCCAAGGGAGATAAGGAAAATTCAACCCAGGAACTCGGCGATTTCCTCTTCTCCGTAATCAATGCAGCCCGTCTCTATAAGCTCAATCCGGACAATGCACTGGAGAAGACAAACCAAAAGTTTATCCGCCGTTTCAACTATGTAGAAGATCATTCGCTCAAGCATGGTAAGAATCTGAAAGACATGAGCTTGGAAGAAATGGATAAACTGTGGGATGAAGCCAAAAAACAGGAAAGACTTCAGAAAGAATCGTAAGCTTCAATAGGAGGAGCTTTATGATAAACAAGATAAATAGAACGTTTTTATAACAACAAAAACTATAAGGATTATGAAAAGATTAGTTTATATGATGATGGCTTTGGTGGTACTCTTTGCTGCCAATAGCTGCAAGGATAAGAAAACCGCACAGGTAATCACTCCTACAGATTCCCTCGATCTGGAGGAAGTTGCCGATGATTCAACCATCTACGGTGTTTGTGGTGAGGGTACATCTATGCACAATCTGGAGCTGATTTCTGATGAGGGAGATACGCTCTCTGTCTTCATCGATGATGAGCAGCCAGACATCGTGCAGGGTGGTTTGCTGGCAGGCGACCGCATCGCTCTTATCGGTTACAAGGCACAGGATGGAGAGATGATGGCACAGAAAATCATCAATCTTACTTCACTCTTGGGCAAGTGGACTTCACTCGACAAGAACTTCGACTTGCTGGAAGGCGGAGAGGTAAAAAACAATGTGAAGGCTGAGACCAATCCTTGGACTTCTTGGAAAATCCTGAACGGAAAGCTCCTGCTCAACAAGGATACCTTTGCCATCGATAAACTGGGCTCTGACAGCTTGATGCTGGAGAATACCCAGGGCATCTATGTCTTCAAGCGTCAGGAGTAAATTGTCATTCTAAATTTTAGATTAAGTTGGAACCATTTAAGATACATATACTGGGGTGTGGCAGTGCGCTGCCAACCCTGAAACACAATGCTTCCTCGCAGCTCATAGAGATGCGGGGAAAGTGCTATATGATAGATTGTGGCGAGGGTGCACAGATGCAGTTCCGTCGTTCCCATATCCACTTCTCCAAGCTCAATGCCATCTTCATCACCCACATGCATGGCGACCATTGCTTTGGATTGATGGGCTTGCTTTCTACGCTCGGAATGCTCGGACGTACATCTAAGTTAAGAGTCTATGCTCCAAAGGATTATGCTCCTCTGTTTAAACAACAGGTTGACTTCTTTATGCAGACGATGGAGTATGAGATGGAGATGATTCCGGTAGATACGGAGAAGCAGCAGATTATCTACGAAGATCATTCTCTGTCTGTGGAGACGGTGCCTCTGAAACATCGTCTGCCATGCTGCGGCTATATCTTCAGAGAGAAGCCTACGCTGCCTCATATCAAGAGGGATATGATAGATTACTACGGCATCCCAATCAGTCAGATCAACAACATCAAGAATGGGGCTGACTGGACCAACGAGGAGGGCGAGATGATTCCGAATGCCCGTCTGGTGACACCTGCCGACCCGCCTCGCAGTTATGCCTATATGAGTGATACCCGATATATTCCGAATCTCTGGGAAAAGGTGAAGGGGGTTACGGTGCTTTATCATGAAAGTACTTATACTTCGGAGCAGGAAGATCGGGCTAAGATCTACAACCATAGTACGGCGAAGCAGGCTGCGATGGTGGCAAAGGCTGCCGGGGTAGGCAAGTTGCTCCTGGGACATTATAGTGCGAGATATAATGATGAGACGGTTCTGCTGAAAGAAGCAAAGGAGATTTTCGAGGAAAGCTATCTCACCAATGAGGGAATGGTTATCTCGGTATAAAAACAACCTTGCATCAAAAAAAGTTTGTTTTTTGGTGCAAGGTTTTGTGTTGATATTCGTTTCATACATAAAAGATAGAGAAAATTGGATTCTGAAAAACTACTTTTGCACGACATCAAAGGCGGCAGTCGGGCGGCGATGCACCGGCTCTACGACCGCTACGTAGGATATGCCATGGCGGTAGCGCTGAGGTATGTCCCTTTGCGTGATGATGCGGAGGATGTGGTGCAGGATAGTTTTGTGAAACTTTTCTCTGGTATTGCCAACTTCGAGTACAGGGGAGAAGGTTCGCTGAAGGCGTGGTTTCTCCGGATTGTGGCAAATGAGGCTATCAGCTTTACCCGAAGGCAGAGTCGCATCACTTTCGTGGATGAAGTTCCGGAAGATGTGAGTGACGACGAACCGGAGGTAGAACGGGTGCCGCCTGCCGTATTGACGAAGATGATCGGTGAATTGCCCGAGGGCTATCGACTGGTTCTGAACATGTTTGTGTTTGAGCAAAGAAGCCATAAGGAGATTGCTGATCTGCTGGGCATCAAGGAGAGTACCTCTGCTTCGCAATATCTAAGAGCCAAGAAGTTTCTGGCAAAGAAAATAAATGAATATCTAAATAATATAAACGAGAAAGAATATGAGTAATCAAGATTGGACAAGCAAACTTCAAGATCAGTTGGCAGGCTATCAGGAGTCTGTCAGCCACGACTTGTGGGCAGGCATTGAACAATCGCTTGCTCATTCAGAAACTGGCAAGAAAGCCAGGATAGTCTATTTCAAGCGATGGTCTGCGGCTGCAGCAGCTGTGGCATTATTGGGAATAAGTGGAAGCTATGTTTATCTGCATCAGGAGGATGTAGAAAAGGGGAATCTGCAATTGGCTTCCCACGCTGTTTCACCATCTCACGCAGTTTCTGCATCTCACGTTGTTTCAGCGGATTTGCAATCCGCTGCATCCTCGGTAGCTGTAAACCAAAGTGCTCCATCCCACGCTGTTTCAGCGGATTTGCAATCCACTGCATCTCAAAGCAAGATGGGTAATACTCTTGTGGAAGAATCTGAGAATGAAATCTCTTTGCTTGCAGAGAATTCCGATCCAGCAGAACCTGTATCTGAGGATAAGGCTACTGATAGCTCTACCGATCATAAGACTTTACCCCGCTCTACCGATCATAAGGCCTTAACCCGCTCTACCGATAACCATGCGGCAGCGTATGCTTCTCAATCTTATCATTTTGAAAAAAATGAGGAGGTTTCTGGCTGGTCGATGCAACTCTATGCCGAAAACCTGACGCCAAGTCTGGGCGGGGTTAATTCAGATGCGTCTGGAGGCTATAATGATTTTAACTATGGAACAATGGCAGAACCGATGCCGGGTGTCATCCCTGATCCAACGGCTGGAGGCATATATGGAGAAGAATATCTCTTGGCATCCTATAAGGCGATTCAAAGAAACCAGCAGGGGAATGCCAAGCATCATGCTCCAGTATCTGTTGGTTTGCAGGTTGCCTTTGGCATTGCACCTCGTCTGTCTTTGAGCACGGGTTTGGTATATACTCGCACTTCTTCTGATTTCTATCCATACGCACCAAGTAGTAGCTACAATGTTCATCAGGTGCTTCATTATGTGGGTATTCCGGTGGGATTGAATTATGAATTCTGGCAGAGTGGAGGCTTCCATGCTTATGTGATGGCTGGTGCTGAGGCTGATTACAATGTGAAGAATGATACCGAAGAAGAGGGAGTAAAGAAAGAGAATGCCAAGCGAGACAGAGTGCAGTTCTCAGGAAAGGCTTCGCTCGGTGCGCAGTATGACATCACGCCAAAGGTGGGTCTGTATATCGAACCGGGTGCTAAATATTATTTCGATAATGGAAGCCATGTGGAAAATACCTTCAAGGATAAGAAGTTGAATTTCAATCTCCAGTTCGGTTTGAGATTCAATCTATAGTATAAAAAAACAGAACTTTCGCACATGCGAAAGTTCTGTTTTTTTTTTATTCTATTTCTGCAAAAGCTTCTCACTCATGTTGAGCGCAGCCTTTCTACCATCTCCCATAGCGAGGATTACGGTAGCGCCACCTCTTACGATATCGCCGCCAGCATAGATTTCCTCAATAGAACTCTGCATCTGGTCATTTACGGCAATCGTATTCTTTCTGCCGAGTTCCAATCCCTCGATGCTCTGAGGAACGAGAGGATTAGGGCTTACACCAACTGCTACGATTACCTGGTCGCACTCCAAAGTGATGGTCTCGCCTGTTGCTTCCGGACGGCGACGGCCGCTGGCATCAGGCTCTCCGAGCTGCATCACATCCAAGACAACAGCCTTTACTGCGCCCTTCTCATCCGCCTCATATTCCTTTGGATTATGTAAGGTCATGAAGTTGATGCCTTCTTCCTTGGCATGCTTCACCTCCTCAAGTCGGGCAGGCATCTCTGCCTCCGAACGGCGATAAACCAATGTTACCTCGGCTCCCAGACGCTTAGCGGTGCGGCAGCTGTCCATTGCAGTATTTCCACCACCTACTACCACCACCTTCTTACCCAGGTTGATAGGGGTGTCAGTATGAGGGTTGGCTGCATCCATCAGGTTCACACGGGTAAGATACTCGTTGGATGACATGATGTTCAAGGCGTTCTCGCCCGGGATATTCATGAAGTTAGGAAGTCCTGCTCCCGAACCAACGAAGAATCCCTTGAATCCCTGTTCTTCCAAATTCTTCACGGAAATAGTCTTGCCCACGATGCAGTCGGTAATGAACTTCACGCCCATCTTCTGGAGATTCTCTATCTCCACATCCACGATGGCATTTGGCAATCGGAACTCTGGAATACCATATTTCAATACACCGCCAATCTCGTGCAGAGCCTCGAACACGGTGACGTCGAATCCCTTCTTCGCCATATCGCCAGCAAAGCTCAAGCCGGAAGGACCTGAACCCACTACCGCCACCTTGATGCCGTTTGCCTCATCGCACTCAGGCACAGAGATGTTGCCACTCTGACGCTCATAGTCGGCTGCAAAGCGCTCCAGGTAGCCGATGGCTACGGCTGGCTCGTTCATCTTGAGATGTACGCACTTGCTCTCGCACTGTTTCTCCTGAGGACAAACACGACCGCAAACGGCTGGTAGGGCAGAGGTGTTCTTCAGAACCTTGGCTGCGGCAAGGAACTGCCCACGCTCGATGTTCTTGATGAAGGATGGGATGTTGATGCTCACTGGGCAGCCCTCCATACAGGTAGGCTTCGGACAGTCGAGACAGCGCTTTGCCTCTGTCAAAGCCATCTCCTTGGTCAAACCGATGTTTACTTCCTCGGTGCGGGTAGTTGCACGATAAACTGGGTCCAGTTCAGGCATCTTGACGCGCTCGATAGCGGTGCGTTCCTTTGCTTTCATCGATGCACGTAACTCCTTGCGCCACGCAGCGTTACGGTCGGTCAGTTCTTCTATTGGTGCATCGGTAGGCTCCACATCCATCGTAATGTCTGTAGTCTCCTTCTTCTTCCCTGCATCCACTGTAGCCAGATGCTCCTCGAAGTGCTCCATTTCCTCGCGCTCTACATCCTTGAAGGTGCCCATACGCTTGAACATCTCATCCCAATCTACCTGGGCGCCATCAAACTCAGGACCGTCGATGCAGACAAACTTGGTCTTGCCACCGATGGTGAGACGGCAGGCTCCGCACATACCGGTACCATCTACCATGATGGTATTAAGCGATACATCAGTAGAAAGATTATATTTCTGGGTTAAGAGGCAGCAGAACTTCATCATGATAGGAGGACCGATAGCGAACACCTTATCTATATGTTCCTGGTTGATGAGCTTTTCGATACCTACGGTTACTACGCCTTTCTCGCCGTAGCTTCCGTCATCGGTCATGATGATGAGTTCGTCGCTGGATGCACGCACTTCATCTTCCATGATGACGAGGTCCTTGCTTCTACCAGCAATCACGCTGAGCACACGGTTGCCTGCTGCCTTGAGTGCCTTGATGATAGGGAGCATGGGAGCTACACCTACGCCTCCACCGGCACAGATTACGGTACCGAAGTTCTCAATGTGGGTAGGGTTTCCGAGTGGTCCCACCACGTCGTGAATCTCATCGCTCTCGTTCAGGGCGCAAAGCTTGGTAGAGGAGAGTCCTACTTTCTGTACCACCAGCGTGATGGTGCCTTTCTCAATGTCGGCATCGGCGATGGTCAGCGGCATACGCTCGCTGTTGTTATCTACACGGATGATGACGAAGTTGCCAGCCTTGCGGCTCTTGGCGATGAGTGGAGCTTCCACATCGAAACGGAATACTTTTTCTGAGTATTGTATTTTCTTGATAATCTTGTTCATGGGCTATTAACTTTTTATGTTGAATACTATCTGTGTTTCTATTTCTTATTAGTTGTCTTGATGTTTGCTCATGGTATATAAAATGCAAAAGGATAACTGCAGCCGCCTTTATGGGGTAGCCGAAGTTATCCTCGTACAATATGTTTTATTTTAATTTTATCGAATGAATCGATGTTTTATCGAATAAATCGAATTAATCGAAGTTCTTGTCATCGAGCATCTCGAATCCGCAGTAAGGAACCAATACCTTAGGTACGCGGATACCCTCTGGAGTCTGGTTGTTCTCCAGGATGGTTGCTACGATACGTGGCAAGGCGAGAGCAGAACCGTTCAAGGTGTGGCAAAGCTCAATCTTCTTGTCCTCTGCATGGCGATAGCGGCAGTGGAGTCGGTTAGCCTGGTAGCTCTCGAAGTTAGATACTGATGAAACCTCCAACCAGCGACCCTGTGCAGCACTCCATGTCTCGAAGTCGTAGCAGATAGAAGATGTGAAGCTCATATCACCACCGCAGAGACGGAGGATGTGGTATGGCAACTCCAACTTCTTCAAGAGACCCTCTACGTGGTCGAGCATCTCGTTCAGGCTCTCGTATGAGTGACCTGGCTTGTCGATGCGGACAATCTCTACCTTGTCGAACTGGTGCAGACGGTTCAAGCCACGAACGTCCTTGCCATAGCTACCAGCCTCACGACGGAAGCAGGCAGAGTAAGCGCAGCGCTTGATAGGGAGATCCTTCTCATCGAGGATAACATCGCGGAAGATGTTAGTTACAGGAACCTCGGCTGTAGGGATGAGGAAGAGGTTGTCGAGATTAGCGTGATACATCTGACCCTCCTTGTCTGGCAACTGACCTGTGCCACGACCAGAATCCTCGTTAACAACGTAAGGAGGCTGAATCTCCAGGTATCCGCTCTTGCGGGCCTCATCGAGGAAGAATGCCTCGAGAGCACGCTGGAAGCGAGCCATCTTGCCGATATATACAGGGAAACCAGCGCCTGTGATCTTCACACCGAGGTCGAAGTCAACGAGGTTGTACTTCTTCAGGAGATCCCAGTGGCAGAGAGCGTCTGCGCCGAGGTTAGGCTTTTCGCCGCCTTCCTTTACAACTACATTGTCTGCAGCATCCTTGCCTTCAGGAACCTGCTCGCAAGGAATGTTAGGGATTTCGAGCAACTGGTTGGTCATATCGTTCTGAGCCTTCTCCATGATCTCTTCCAGAGCCTTGGCATCAGCCTTGAGCATAGCTACCTGAGCCTTAGCGCTCTCAGCTTCCTCTTTCTTGCCTTCCTTCATCAGGGCACCAATCTGCTTGGCAAACTGGTTAGCCTGCTGCTTGTTGTTATCCAACTTCTGCTGAGCTTCGCGACGAATCTTGTCGTACTCCAAAACTTTCTCTACTGCCTCACGAGCATTTGGAAAATGCTTCTTTTCGAGACCTTTAACTACACGTTCAGTTTCTTCACTGATGAGTTTAAGTGTAAGCATAAAATTTCTTTTTTATATTAATTTTCCTATTTGAAGGCAAAATTACAAAAAATATTTGTGATAGCGCAAAAAAATGCCAACTTTTTTGCAGAGAAGGGTAGAATTAAAGTTTTTTCGTGGTTTTTATGGGGGTTAAACGAAGAAAGCCTGCTCTAGGTATGAGCAGGCTTCTATGTTGTTTGTTTGGAATAGTTTTTTCTAAAACTTTAAAATTTAAGCGTCAGCTTTCTTAGTCTTCTCAGCGTAAACCTCTGGAGAGAGAACAGAAACTGTACTCTTGTCCTTGCGGCCCTTGTGGAAGTAAACGATACCGTCTGCCAAAGCATACAATGTATCATCCTTACCCTGAGCTACGTTCTCACCTGGGAAGTGCTTGTTACCACGCTGGCGAACGATGATGTTACCTGCGATGATGCTCTGACCACCCCAGATCTTAACGCCTAATCTTTGTGAAGCTGATTCACGGCCGTTCTTAGAACTACCAACAC
>OLSQ01003500.1_pt1 | contig 10313 bp, 8 predicted proteins | sample 1672561 | NCBI WGS metagenome assembly OLSQ01 (sample SAMEA3136699, study PRJEB25190) | human gut metagenome | biome: human gut; feature: human-associated habitat; material: faeces | place: Austria | collected 2013 | reverse complement strand
ACTAAGGAAAAGCTCTGGGTTAGTTACGGCGATGCTTCCTACTGTCACCATGGCAGCTCCTGCGTCGAATGCTTTCTCGATATCTTCCTCTGTCTTGATTCCACCTCCGAAATCTACAGTTAGCGAAGTGGCTGACGTGATGGCTTTCAGCACGTTGTCGTTGACGATATGCTTGGATTTGGCTCCGTCAAGATCCACCACATGCAGACGTTTGAACCCTAATTTCTCAAAGTGTTTTGCCACTTCGGCAGGGTTGTCGTCGTACACTTTCTTCTGGTCGTAGTCGCCTTTGGTGAGTCTTACGCATTGTCCACCAATGATGTCGATGGCTGGTATGAGTTCTATATTCATAGTTCCATAAAGTTCTTGAGGATTTGTTCTCCTACCTTTCCGCTCTTTTCGGGATGAAACTGGCAGGTGTAGAAATTGTCTTTGTGCAGAGCGGCACTGTAGGGCTGTATGTAGTTGGCCGTAGCAATGGTTTCCTGGCATAGCGGCACGTAGTAGCTATGCACGAAATAAGTGTATGGATTTTCGCCCAGGTCTTTCATCAGGGGTGAAGAGAGGTCGTAGATCTCGTTCCATCCCATGGCAGGCACCTTGTCCTGATGCTGCTGGGGCACAAACTTCTTTACGTCGACATCAAAGATGCCGATGCAGTCCACGTCTCCTTCTTCTGAATGTCGGCACAGGAGCTGCTGTCCCACGCATATTCCCAAGACGGGTTGTGTGAGCGACTTAATGGTTTCGTCGAGCCCGCGTGCCTTGAGATAAAGCATGGCTTCTCTGGCCTGTCCCTGCCCGGGAAAGAGCACACGATCGGCCTTACGCAGGGTTTCTGTGTCGTCGGTGAGGATGGGGGAGATGCCGAGTCTCTTCATGGCATTCACCACGGAGTAGATGTTACCGGCGTTGTATTTTACGATTGCTACATCCATAAGCTGACGTTAATCTTAAGTTTACAGATGCAAAGATACGCATTTTCTTGCAATATAAAGAAAATATTGGCAAAAAGATTATAAAAGTGTGCGAATTTCTTTCAGATAGTAAGCGAAAATGGTATAATTATTCGTCTTTATTATCTGCGGAGCGTAAAATGATGGAAGTGGCTCCGATAGTAAAGAGTGTGCCGTCTTCTATGACGCGGCGCTCTCTGTCGCCCAAGATCACATTGTCGACAAAGGTTCCTGTATAGCTGGGACCGTCGCGCAATACATATTTCAAGTTGCCTTTCTTGTCGCGACTCACATTGATGACACAATGGTTCATGTCGACACTGGGGTCTACGGTCTCGATGGGGCAGTTGATGCCGCTGTTCTTCATGTATCGTCCTATGATGTTGTCGCCCATCTGCAGGGGAATGACCTGCTTGTAGGCGAAGACATTCTCTATCACAACGATAGAGCCAAAACCATGCTCGTTGGCTCTTTCGTCGAGCTTTTCCTCCTTTTGAGTCTCGCGCAGCTTGGACACACCCATGCGTATACCGAACTGCTTGTTGCATTGTGGGCATACAAAGACGAGACTTTGTCCTGCCTGGTACTTGGTCTCGTCGAATGTGATAAAGTTGTCACACTTGGGGCATCTTACTCTTTTCATGCGTTTATTCTTTTACGAGGGTTACCCATCCGTCGGCAAAGGCCTCGTGATGGTGCAGCTTGTTGAGCGCTGTGTAAGCTTGTTGCTCGGTTTCATAGAAACCATAGACCACCTTTACATTGTTGGATGTAATGAGTACTCTGGTGTCCTTGAAGCCCTTGGCCTGCAGACTCTCCGTATAGGTAGCTGCATTGCGCTTGGTAACACGACTTGCCAGCACGATGCAATAGTGTGGCTTGGCTATTTCTTGCTTTTCAATCTCTGCTTTGTCTGTACGTTCGGCATTCCCCGCAATCTCTGTTTTCTTCTCGACTTCGCTGGCTACAGCCTCGAGTGCCTTGATGCTGTTGTCCTTTACCATTTCCTTAGGCATAAGACGGTTCAACATGCTGATGTCTACCTTGCTCTTCTGCACCTGTGGTGTGTCGAGTGGGGTAGAGAGCGTGAAGAAGGCAATAAGGGCGATACATGCAGCCACGGCATTGCGCAGCCAGCTCTTTCTGATCTGTACGAACTCGCTGCTTTCCTCTTCCTCCTCCTCTTGTTCGTTTAAGGACACAGTATCTGTTGTGGCTTGTCGGCTGCCCTTGTTTTCTTCCACCTGTTGGTTGGAATTGCTATCGAAAGGTATGATTTCGGCTGATGCCGCTGTCTCCTCGTTGCTGGCAGATGCGCCAAGCTCCGCAAGTGGCTGCATGACAAAGCCGTCCAGACCATAGTAGTTTGGAGTCAGCAGGCCAGCCTCGCAGGGCTTAAAGGTATATGTGCCCTGGCTGTTGAGGTAGAGAGTACCTATGTCCGTCAATTCGTATTTTCCGTTGATGTCGAGCTCGGCGCGAATCTCTCTCACGTCTTCTGCGATACGGCTCAGGGCATCAGGATAGCTGATGTCGTAGGCCTCTACATATGAAAGCGCGAGGAGCGAATCGTTCATGGTGAGCTGTGGATTGAAGCCAATAGTCCTCAGTGGTGGCAAAAACATGTTGTCTCTGCCATCATATCTTGCATCTACATGATGAGCCATGAAGCCTCCAAAGTCGGGGACTATCACGCAATCGTTGCTCAAAAGTAGGATCTCTATATGTCTTTCCAGTTCAATCACGTTTGCAAAGATAGTTATTTTTTTTCTTCCCGCCAACAATTTTATATAAAAAATAAGTAATAGACGATAAAAAGTTTTATTTGTTTTGCCGTTTCAAAAAAATATATTAACTTTGCCATATATAAAAATAAGGTATAGTGCTATTGCTTGCTGGAAACGGTTCAGGCGAAGCAGAATAAACTAAAGAGTAATGGAATATTTGAAGACTGAGATTGAAGGGGTCTACGTGTTGGAGCCCAGGGTTTTTCGTGATGTACGTGGCTATTTCTTTGAATCATGGAGACAGGCTGATTTCGATCAGCATATAGGTCGTCATGTAGAGTTTATACAGGACAATGAGTCCAAGTCGAGCTATGGTGTTCTTCGTGGACTGCATTATCAGAAGGGCGAATACTCACAGGCCAAGTTGGTGCGTGTCATCCGTGGACGTGTGCTCGATGTGGCTGTCGATATTCGCAAGAGCAGTCCTACTTTTGGAAAGTATGTGGCTGTGGAACTGAGCGAAGACAACAAACGGCAGCTTTTCATCCCTCGTGGCTTTGCTCACGGCTTCCTGGTTTTGAGCGACGAGGCTGTGTTTACCTATAAAGTAGATAATGTGTACGCTCCACAGCACGAGGCCAGCATCCGCTGGAATGATGAGGACATCCACATCGAGTGGCCTATTTCTGCCGATGATGTGCTCACCTCAGAGAAAGATCTCCTCAAGGCTACATCGCTGAAGGATGCCGAGGTCTTCGAGTAAAGAGAGAACAGTGTGGCCCATTTTTTTCACAGTCACAGAAAAGGAAAATTAAATCATTGATGAAACGCAATATTATATTATTGGTTATAGGGTGTCTGATGGTGTTTTCGGCCTGTAAGGAACGTGCTCAGAAGGAAACGTTCAAAGAAGACATGAAGGCCAAGCAGATGCTGCAGGGCATGTGGATTGACGAGGATGACGAGGATGTGGTCTTTCGGGTGAAGGGCGACACTATTTATTATCCAGACTCTACCAGTATGCCTGCCTATTTTTATGTGTCGGCAGACACCTTGGTGATACGTGGCGCCAGTGATATTCGCTATGCTATCGTGAAACAGGCCGCTCATCTCTTCGAGTTCAAGACTCAGAATGGAGATGTGCTCAGGTTGGTGAAGACCAATGACAAGACCTATCTCAGTTCTTTCAAGCATCAGCAGCCCGTGGTGCTCAATCAGGGACAGCTGGTTCGGAGAGACACCATCGTGACTTTTGGAGCAGAGAAATATCATCTTTATACACAGGTCAATCCTACAACCTATAAGGTGCTCAAGAGTACCTATAATGAAGATGGAGTGGGGGTAGACAATGTGTATTATGACAACATCGTAAATGTGAATGTCTATCATGGAGCCTCGCGCCTTTTCGGGCGTGACTTCCACAAGCAGGACTTCAGCCGTAAGGTGCCTGACTCTTTTCTGAAGCAGGCGGTGCTGAGCGATATCGTTTTCCGTGCTGCCGACAAGGCGGGCGTACATTTCCGTGCTGTCCTTGCCATGCCCGACAGCTCTGTCAGCTATCAGGTAGAAGTGACTGTTTCCTTTGATGGTCAGCTTAAGATCAGTACTGCAGGCGCTTGATGTGCCTCTGTACTGATTTTTTTTGCCTCATTTCTTTTGAAAGCAGGAGGCTATTCATTTATGGATTATGTCAAGGTGGGTTTGCCTTTGCAGATTATTATCGGCATTGTCATGACCTTCGTGCTTCCCTTGCTGTTCCCGTATTAGCGCTTTGTCATTTTGGTCATAAGTCATTTTCGGCTGTTAGAAGTTATAGGAATGTTTTTTTCTTTTTTAACTCTAGATGCTTACTCTTGTTGAATAAAAATAACTATCTTTGTACGATAATTGAACCTATTTTCGTCACACATTAAAAATACACAGCAAGATGGAAATGAACGAGGAGTCCCTGAAAGCCTGGGACATTATAGAGAAGACAAGTGCCAATTTGTTTCTTACAGGTAAGGCGGGTACAGGAAAGACAACCTTCCTGAAGGAACTCAAGCGCAGGTCGCCAAAGCGTATGGTGGTCTTGGCTCCTACAGGAATCGCTGCCATCAATGCCGGTGGTGTTACCATTCATTCCTTCTTTCAGCTGCCCCTTTCGCCTTATCTTCCGGGTACTACATTCGCTGGTGGTGAGAAGAAGCGGTTTCAATTCAGCAAGGTGAAGCGAAACATCATTCGTACGATGGATCTCTTGGTCATCGACGAGATCAGTATGGTGCGCAGCGACTTGCTTGATGCCATCGACTCGGTGATGCGCCGTTATCGTAAGCACGATCTGCCCTTTGGCGGCGTTCAGTTGCTCATGATAGGCGACCTGCAGCAGTTGGCTCCCGTAGTGACAGAACATGAGGAAAGTATGTTGCGCCAGTATTACGACACTCCTTTCTTTTTTTCGAGCAAGGCGTTGCAACAGGCAAGCTATCTCACCATAGAACTGCAGACCGTCTATCGTCAGCAGGACGAGAGGTTTGTGGCGCTTCTCAACCAGATAAGGGAGAACAAGGCAAGCGACGAAACCCTTGCTGCACTTAATCAACGTTATATTCCCGATTTTCAGCCTCCTAAGGGTGGTGACTACATTCGGCTTACTACACATAATGTCCCTGCTCAGCATATCAATGAGCAGGAATTAAGCAACTTACCCTCTCAAGTATATAGTTTCACGGCAGAGGTGGAGGGCAACTTCCCCGAGACATCCTATCCTGCCGATTTCAAGCTGCTGCTGAAGAAGGGAGCTCAGATTATGTTTATCAAGAACGATGCTGACCACCGGTTCTATAATGGTATGATAGGCGAGGTGACGGCTATTGATAACCAGGAGATCAGGGTCATGGGAAAGGACAATGGCGAAGAGTTTATACTGGAAAAGGCAGAATGGAGCAACTCGAAATACACACTCAATGAGCAGACGCAGGAGATAGAGGAAACCGTGGAGGGCACCTTCCGACAGTATCCCGTTCGACTGGCATGGGCCATCACTATCCACAAGAGTCAGGGACTTACCTTCGAGCATGCCATCATTGACGCCTCGCGATCCTTCACCCATGGTCAGACCTATGTGGCGCTGAGCCGTTGCAAATCGTTGGAGGGAATGGTGCTCAGCAGCCCTTTGTCTCGTTCTGCCATCATCAGCGACAGTACCGTCGATTCGTACAACGAGCGTATGGTTTCTCCTACGAAGGAGCAGATTGCTACGCTGCAGCAGCTCTATGTTCAGCAATGTATAGCCGAGCTTTTCGACTTCCGTTCCCTGCAGCAAAGCTATGACTTGCTGTTGCGTTGCTTGGTGGAGTATTTCATGAGCAATTATCCACGACTCGTAGGCGAGTATCAGAAACTTGGGGTGGTACTGAAGAGTCTGGCTGCTGTTTCCGACAAGTTCAAGGTGCAGTATTCCTGCATGCTGAATGCCAATCCCGATGTGAGCGATGAGGCATTGCAGGAGCGCATACACAAGGCTGCTCAATACTTCTGGCAAAAGACTGGCATACTGACTGACCTGCTGAAGAAGACGAATGTGTCGACCGACAACAAGACAGCGAAGAAGCAGTTTGCCGACCGATTCGGGACCTTTGCCGATGAAACGCTGCTCAAGCAGTCGCTCCTGCGTTATGAGCAGGAAGCCGAGTTCTCTGTGAGCGACTATCTGAAGAAGAAAGCGCTGTTTATTCTTTCGCGTGCAGACGAGGAATCAACGGGGGCGGGTAGTGGTCGCAAGCGCAAGTCGGCAACCAAGGAACCCAAAGAGCCTAAGGCTCCCAAGACGCCTACTCGTCAGATCACTCTCGACCTCTTCAAGGAGGGCATGAATGTGCAGCAAATAGCCACAGCCCGCGGACTTGCCCAGAGTACCATCATCTCTCATTTGTCACATTATGTGCGTGAGCGAGAGATTGGTCTCAGGGCTCTCATCTCTTCGAGTCGCGAAAAGAAGATTCGTGACTTTATGCAGGCTCATCCTGAAATGAAACAGATTTCAGAAATCAGGCAGGCCATGGGTGGCGACTATGAGTATTGGGAAATCAGGCTTGTCAGGGATGTGGAGTAGTAAAAATACACAAAAAAAATGAAAGTACTTGCGATGACCAACGCAAGTACTTTCAACTGCTTATGAAAGTGCTTTCAACTGCCAACGCAAGTACTTTCATTTTTTAGGGGTATCTGGCTTAAATTCTCATGACTTGTTTTACTCCCTTCACAGCACTCAGCTTTTTGATGAGAGCTTCGGTGCGTGAGGCATCATCAATCATCACGGTGATGTTGCCCGAGAAGAGACCGTCTTTCGACGAGATGTTGATGCCTCTCATCACGAGCTTATCCTCTTTGGATATGATGTTGGTGATGTTGCTCACGATTCCAATATCATCATTGCCGATGATTCGCAGGGTAATGGCGTACTTGGAGGTTCCCTTGCCGCTCCACTTTGCCTTGACGATGCGATAGCCGAAACGTCGCTGCAGTTCCTTGGCATTGGGACAGTCGGAGCGATGCACCTTAATACCTTTGCTTACGGTGACGAAGCCGAAGATGGGGTCGCCATAGATAGGGTGGCAGCAATGGGCCAACTCGAAGTCTATTCCCTTCAGATTTTCATCGATGACGAGCACGTCGTCGTTCTGTCGCATCATTTCCTCGGTAGGATTCTCATACTCGAACTCGGCAGCACTGGCGGCAGGACGTGTGGTGTTGGTCACGTTCAGGTCGTGGTCGCGTTCGGCGATGTATTTCTCAATGATGCTGTTGGGGTCTATCTTCTCCTCGGCAATGTCCTTGTAGAAATCAGAGTTCTCCTTGTAGCCCATCTTCTTGATGGTGCGTGCCATGATGCTCTCCTCTATTTCCAACTTTCTGTTCTTGAATCGTCGCTCCAGGAGTTCCTTGGCAAAGAGACCTTCCTTCTTCTGTGTCTCCTTGATGGCGAGGCGGATCTTGGCCTTGGCTTTCGAGGTCTTCACGATGTTGATCCATTCCTGACGTGGCTTCTGGTTGCTCTGTGTCAGGATTTCTATCTGGTCGCCCGAGTGCAGCTCTTGTCTGAAGCTTACTGCGCGCCCGTTGATCTTTCCTCCCACACAGGTGTTGCCGATACGTGAGTGGATGTAGTAGGCGAAGTCGAGCACCGTGGCTCCCTTGGGGAAGTTGAGCAGGTCGCCCTTAGGTGTAAATACATACACCTCGTCTTCCTTCAGGTCCTTCTTGAATTGGTCCATCAGCTGCAGGTCGTCGTTGTTCTCGAGTGCGCTTCTGATGTTGGCGAGCCATTCGTCGATGCCTCCCTTCTCGCTCTTGATACCTTTATAGCGCCAATGGGCAGCCAGTCCGTGCTCAGCAATTTCGTCCATACGCTCTGTGCGAATCTGTACCTCCACCCATTTGTTCTCGGGTCCGAGCACGGTGGTGTGCAGACTCTCGTAACCATTGCTCTTAGGCACAGAGAGCCAGTCGCGCATACGTTTAGGGTTGGGCTGATACATGGCCGTGATGAGAGCGAACACCTGCCAGCACTGCATGTATTCCTTGTCGCGTGGCGAGTCGAGGATGATGCGGATGGCAAAGAGGTCGTACACGCCCTCGAAGCCGCATTGTTGCTTCTTCATCTTCTGCCAGATGGAGTGGATGCTCTTGGTGCGTCCCTTCATGTGATATTTCAGTCCGGCAGCATCCAACTTCTCCTGTATAGGCTTGATGAATCGTGCTATGTAGGCGTCGCGCGAAGCCTTTGTGGCGTTGAGCTTCTCCTTAATCATATAGTAGGCATCGTGCTCCAGATACTTCAGACTCAGGTCCTCGAGTTCGCTCTTCAGTTTGTACAGACCCAGTTTGTGGGCGAGGGGAGCGTACAGATAGCTTGCCTCTTCGCTCACACGCTGCTTGGCTTCGAGCTGGTCGGTGTCTCTGATTTGCCGCATCATATTGACACGGTTGGCTATCATAATCAGGATCACACGCATGTCTTCCGAGAACGAGACGAGCAGGTTGCGGAAGTTCTCGCTCTCGATGACAGGATTGCGCTTGTAGAGTTCGTTGATTCTCAACAGACCGCGGATGATGTGCGCCACGCCTTCGCCATATTTCTTCTCTATGTCGTCGAGCGTCTGATAACCGTCCACCACACTGGTCTGCATCAGGATGGCGATTACTCCGTCGCGTCTGAGTCCTATTTCGTTGACTGCTATCTCGGCTGTCTGCAGAGCATACAGTATGGGATTGAGCCCAAAGACATCTCGGCTTATCTGATGGTTGATGAATGCGTGATGAATATCTTCTCTGATCAGTTTCTCATCCTGGGCGCTGAAAGTGTTGCCGACAGCAGTACGCAATCGTTCCAGAATGGTGAGGGTTTGTTCCCTTTCTTCGGGTGTAAAAGTGAATTTTTCGTCCATAATTCGTCCCTTTTCTTAAAAACTTATTGCAAAGGTACAAAAAATCGTCATAAAATTTCTTTTTTTCAAAAAAACTTACTACATTTGTAGCACAACTAAAGAAAAAATAACATAAATATGGTATCATGAATCAGCAAGAACTAACCCAAATTGCAGCTCGCGGCATTTCGGAGCAGCAAATAGCAAAACAATTGGAGCAAATCAAAAATGGTTTTCCCTTCCTTCGTCTCGAAGGTGCTGCAGCCATTGGTAAGGGAATTATGTCTCCCGACGCAGAGGAGGTAAAGAAGTATGAACAGGTGTGGGACGAGTACAAGAAGCAGGGTCACCGCATCGTGAAGTTTGTGCCAGCATCTGGTGCGGCAAGCAGAATGTTCAAGAATCTCTTTGCGTTCCTTGATGCGCCTTATGATGTGCCTACAACCGATTTTGAGAAGCATTTCTTCGACAATATCAAGAAGTTTGCCTTCCGCAAGTCTCTCTGCAGCAAGTGCAAGGAGAACGAGGGCAGTTGCGTATGCGACCTGATCAAGGCTGGCAAGTACAAGGCTGTGGTGGCAAACCTGCTGAAGGCAAGCGGACTCAACTATGGTCAGTTGCCTAAGGGCTTGCTGCAGTTTCATGAGTATTCCGACGAAGAGGTTCGCACCCCTATGGAGGAGCACCTGGTAGAGGCTGCGCTTTATGCCAGCAGTAACGGTGAGGCAAATGTCCACTTTACCGTTTCGCACGACCATCTGGAACTCTTCGAAAAGATGGTGGCAGATAAGGTAGAGGGCTACGCCAAGAAATTCGGCGTGAAGTACAACATCTCTTTCTCTGAGCAGAAGCCAAGTACCGACACCATTGCCGCCAATCCCGACAACACTCCTTTCCACAATGAGGATGGCTCGCTGCTCTTCCGTCCAGGCGGTCATGGAGCGCTGATAGAAAATCTGAACGAGATAGATGCCGACGTGGTGTTCATCAAGAATATAGATAATGTGGTGCCCGACCGTCTGAAGGCCGACACCGTGACCTACAAGCAGGTGATTGCCGGCATCTTGGTTTCGCTGCAGCAAAAGGCATTCGAGTATCTGCGCATTCTCGACTCGGGTACTTACAATCATGAGAAGTTGGAGGAAATTATCCGATTCCTGCAGCGCGACCTGTGCTGCCGTCGTGCCGACATCAAGGAACTGGAGGATGCTGACTTGGTG
>OLSQ01003497.1_pt1 | contig 10318 bp, 9 predicted proteins | sample 1672561 | NCBI WGS metagenome assembly OLSQ01 (sample SAMEA3136699, study PRJEB25190) | human gut metagenome | biome: human gut; feature: human-associated habitat; material: faeces | place: Austria | collected 2013 | reverse complement strand
TACGCTGAATTCACATCTCAGGAACTCTATGTACTATTCGTAGGCGGTTCAGCTCATGAACAGCAGTCTATTCATTGCCATTCGGCGAAGTATTCCTGTGAAATAAGCGTAATAAAGAAGGTGGTGAAACTTGGGTGTAAAAGACCAGGGACTACAGGAGTATCTGAAAGATAACGAACGCTTTGCAGATTTTATGAACGGTACCTTATTTGCAGGAAAGCAGATTGTGGATCCACGTTATCTTAAGGAAGTACAAAGGAAGAAGAGAGTATCATATAAACAGTCGATTTCTGTAATTAATAGACAAAAGAAAAATGGTTTTAAAAATAGCGGCGAAGAAACGGTTGCTTTGGAAAAAGGTAAGTTTGAAACAAATGATTTTTCAGGGAAAAATACAAAACTTATGTATTTGGAAAGAGAGCGAGATTTTTTGCGCTTGTATGATAAGCCAGGATGCAAGTTTTTACTGGCTTGCGAAGCTGAATCCAGAGCAAATTATGAAATGCCAGTGAGATGTTTTACATATGACAGCATAGAATATACAGATCAGTTAAAGGCATGGAAAGGAATACCAGGGCCTAATTGGTGGAATAAGGTTAAGCGTGAGAAAAAACACCGGCGACTTCGCCGCCCATTGATTCCAGTATTTCATCAGGTATTGTATCTGGGAGAGACAAGGTGGAAAAGTAAACAGAAATTACAGGAAATGATGGATATTCCGAAGGATGTGGTCGATTTTTCGAATAAACTTCCTGATTACGATATTTGTATGATTGACATTCATGATCAGGATCCGGAATTGTTTCACACGGAGTGGCGGGATATTTTTCGACTTATGAAGCACAGCCGTAAAAAAGACGAACTGAGAAAATACGTAGAAGAGAATACCGAAGAAATACGAAAGCTAAGTCAAGAAACCAAGTGGCTTCTGGCGATATTATTGGAGCAATATGAATACGTTGATGAAGAAATCGTGGAGGTGAAGGACGTGTGTAAAGCATGGGATGGCGCAATGCAGATGTATGCAGATGAAGCGAGAGCAGCAACGCGGAAAGAAATGAAAAAAGAAATGAAAAAAGAAATGCGAAGACAGGCCAGAGAAAAAGATCGCAGGACTGTTTTTAACATGTTTTCTCGGGGGTATTCACAGAAAGAAATTGCGGCAATTTCCGAGCTGCCGCTAAAAAAAGTACAGAAAATGTGTGAAGGGTTTATCGAGAATACAACAACGGCAGTACATACTTCTTGATTTGGATTAGAAATTACAGAATAGTAGCTGAGAAAGTTTAACGAGAAAAGGCATTGCAAGGAATTATATGGCGTCTGTAAACGATTTGATTTTGGAGTCAAACGTTAGGGAGAGGCTATATCCTGCAATGCCTTTTAAAATCCTTCAAATTTATATGAAAACTGCTAACAGGTACGCTTATGCATCTTGTTTCTCCGGAAACATTTTCCCGAAGAGAAAACGAATCAGCGGTCCGCAGTACATCAGCTGCCAGAAGAAGGCTACCGGGAAGTTCATGAAGGTTGTCTGAAGCCAGACAGAAATAAACTGGGAACCAGCGTTTTTAAACAATACTGTGGCAATTAAACTCATAACCGGACACATAATACAGATGATCATAATGGAAATTGCGGCTGTAATGGCAAATGGTCTGTCCTTGGGTGTGACAATACGGAAGGCAAGCCTATGAGCAAGGTTGTCAACAATGAAAAATTCCAGGATAAATGCAGCTGGCCACATGATCTTCATTTCGCCGAAAGCCATGAGAAATACCTGGTTGCTCATTCCACCGATGTTCAGGGAAATGTTGTAGCAGATCATGGCGTAGACCATAAGGAAGGCCATCATCAGAGTGAAAATAACATTTTGAAACTTAGTTTTTGGCATAAAATTGTTCTCCTTTTTCTAAAAATAGGTACAAAAAAGACACATGTGTTGTTCGTTATCAAGCGTACACTTGTGTCGTTTCCAATTTTATACCAGAGCTAATTTGTTATGAAATTGTTACTGAGCAATTATTATACCAGATAAATTAGAAAATGCAATAAGAAAATCGATATATAAGATGGACTAAGAAATGATAATGGGGATTTTTTATAAGTCAGAATGCAGTTTTATTTATGTTCCTTGGTTATATTAAACTAGTAGTTTATTGCAGAATATGTAGTTCTTCTGGTAATATAAAACATGTAAGAAATCATATCGGTCATTATCCCGCTAAGGAGGCGGAGCGGACTGTAAATCCGCTGTTATCATAACACGAGTGGGTTCGATTCCCTCATGACCGAGTATACTCCTGTAGCTCAGCTGGATAGAGCACGCGTCTACGAAGCGCGGTGTCGAGAGTTCGAATCTCCCCAGGAGTGCTTCCAATGGCAGATGCCTTGGAGTAAAGTGAATCAGGTAAGGAAATGGTGTGAAGGAAGAAAGCTGTCTGTGACTGGACAGTTTTTTTATTGGGCTTCAACCTTTGGACTTTAAGGATGTGCTATTTGCGATGGATTTCTTACACTTTACGTTTTTTGTGCGTATAAAAAATTCTCAATGTTATAATGAATCTACAATATAGAAAATAGGCAAAAACAATAAATGGAGGATGAAGGTATGAAAACAAAGCAGGCTGTAAATCCGTACCTGCCAAGCTGGGAATACGTGCCGGATGCGGAGCCGCATATTGTGGATGGGCGTGTATACATATATGGTTCTCATGATCTTTTTAACGGCTTGAATTTCTGTCTGGGCGATTATGTATGCTGGTCAGCACCAGTAGACGATCTGGGCAACTGGCGTTATGAGGGTGTTATTTTCAAAAGAGAGCAGGATCCGGCAGCGCCGAAGATCCGTCTTACAAATGGTCTGGCAGCACCAGATATGATCCAGGGACCGGACGGAAGATTTTATCTTTACTATTTCATGGGCGGTACAAAGATGATCTCTGTGGCTGTCTGTGACAAGCCGGCAGGCAAATATGAATTCTATGGTTATGTAAAATATGCAGACGGCACTCCTATTGGAAAGAAAGAGGAGCCACTGCAGTTTGACCCGGGCATTTTTATGGATGACGATGGAAAGCTGTATCTTTACACAGGCTTTGCCCTTCAGGGAAATCCCCTTCTGCTTGATGGCTCCAAGCCGACTGAGCACGGTGCAATGTGCTTCGAGCTGGATCCCGCAGACATGCTTACTGTAAAAATGGGACCGAAATACATTGGAATTGCCAGTGAGAAAGAAGCACCGGGAAGTTCTTATGAGGGACATCCCTTCCTGGAGGCAAGCTCCATGCGTAAATTCAATGGAACCTATTACTTCATCTACAGTTCCCTGAACAGCCATGAGCTTTGCTATGCAACAAGCGATAACCCTACAGAGGGCTTTGAGTTTGGCGGTGTGCTGGTCAGCAACGGAGACATCGGTCTCTCGGGAATTACAGATGTGAAAAATGCAAGAAACTGTACCGGAAACACTCACGGAAGCCTGATTGAGATTAATGGAAGCTATTATGTTTTCTATCACAGACACAGTAACCGTAAGCAGTCTTCCCGTCAGGCCTGTGCAGAGCGCATCCGCTTTGAGAATGGCAAATTCTATCAGGCAGAGATGACCTCTTGTGGCCTGAATGATGGACCGCTTAAGGGAAAAGGAAACTATCCTTCCTACATTGCCTGCAACGTATATGGCAAAAAAGGAACCCGTTTCTTAAGTATGATCAAGCATCCAAAGTCTGGCCATCCATATCTTACTCAGGAAGGAAAGGATCGTGAGCAGGGTTCAGATCAGTATATTGCAAATATGTGTGACGGAGCAGTTGCAGGCTTCAAATATTTTGACCTGCGTGAGACCTCTAAGGTTCGTATTAATATTAAGGGAAAAGCAACTGGAGTTGTTTACGTATCCACAGAGGAAGGCGGCAAGCCAGTGGCAAAGATTCAGGTAAAACCTTGCAAGGAACAGCACGGTTTTGCCGCTGATGTAAACGGACTCGGTGAGAAAGAGGCACTGTACTTCAGTTACAAGGGGACTGGCGCATTTAATTTTATGTCTTTTGATCTGAAGTAAGATTCCATTAAATGTGCAGGAAATATTCTGCCGACAAATGGCAGACAGAGCTTAAATAAAAGGAAAAAGAGTTTATCTTAAGAGTCAAATAAACCCAGGAGGCGAAATATTTGAACATTACTAATTTTGCAAAAAAACTTGCAGAAAAGCCGGTTTTTAAAACAAGAATCAAATCCGATCAGGTGAAGCTTCCGGAGATAGCCATCGGATATTTTCTGGCGCCCTTTTGCGCCATGTTTGCCAATGCTATTTTCGGTGCCTATCTGAACCGTTACTATGTGGATGTACTTGGCTGGACAAAATTCGGGGCATTTGCCACACTTCTGCCTATGGTATCCGTGATCTTCGTAGTTCTCGGAAATCTGATGATCGGGCAGTGGATTGACAATACCAGAAGCACCCAGGGAAAAGCAAGACCATACCTGATTCTTGCCGCTCCCATGCTGATCGTGGCGATCATTCTTATGTTTATGACACCAACAAAGGGCAACAACGCAGTCCAGATGATCTGGATCGCAGTGTCCTATAACCTGTACTATGCACTTGCATATCCCTGCTTTTACTGTGCACACAGCTCCATGGTTTCTCTTTCTACCAGAAATTCTGAGAGCCGTGGACTTCTTGCAACACTGTCAAATGCAGCAATGGTTGCGTCTGCCGGAGTTGGAGCCAGTATTGTAGTGCCAATCCTTCTTCAGAGCTTTCTGTTCGTGACAAAGGATGGCGGAATTGATGTGGATGCAAGCTATTCACACTGGAGGATTATTTCCATAGTTCTTTGCCTGGTAAGTGCATTTGGCTGTATGCTGGAATACTATTTTACCAGAGAGCGTATTACAGAGGAAACCATCAATCTGAATGTAAAGGAAGAGAAGATGCCGCTGAAAAAACAGCTGGAAGGCTGTATCCACAACAAATACTGGTGGATCATCATTCTCTATTTCCTGATTTTCCAGTTTGGTCAGCTGATCAAAAACAGTTCCATGAGCTTCTATGTAAGATGGATGTTTGACAGTGTAATTAATTCTGCAAATCCGGAGCAGACTTCTGGTGCATTAATGTCAACACTTGGTCTGGTTGGTGGAATCCCAACTGCAGTGGGCATGTTGGTGGCATGGCCCATCGCCCGTAAGCTTGGAAAGAAAAGAGCCGTTGTTACAGGACTTTGTTTTTCTGTTGTAGGCGGTCTTGTCTGCTTCCTGAATGTACACAGCTTCGGAATGGTTGCTGCAAGTATGGTACTGAAAGGAATCGGAAGTATTCCGGCAATGTATGTAACTATGGCACTTCTTTCTGATGTGCTTGACCATCTGGAAGCGAAAAATGGTTTCCGAAGTGATGGATTTACAATGTCTGTGTACAGCTCCATTATGGTAGGCTTAAGCGGACTCTGTATCGGTGTGCTGAACAGTCTTCTTACCTTTGCAGGCTACAGCAATACCGGCATTGTCTGCAATCCGCAGACTCTGGAAATTGTTGAAAATGTGGCAAACTATACAGGTCAGATCGTCTACCGTCAGATGGGCGGCGTGGAGCAGGTGCTTGCATTTGCATTTTTGGCGGCAGATGTGATCACATATGCAGTTGTTATCATTCTCATGAGCCGTCTGGATGTGGAAAAACACATTGAAGAGGATCAGAAAAAGATCAAAGAGAATCAGAAGAAAGCAGCTAATATCTAATTGTTTCAGAACCTGTTTCCTGTTATACTATTTTTAGTTAACACAAGTGATTCCGGCTCTCTGGTGCAGTGTCACTGTGCCAGGGAGCCGTTTTAGCCGAATTAACTGCGAAGAAGCTATTCGGCTATGAGAAGACAGCAAAGAGGATTGGAATATCCGTCTGATTGAATAAGATAGGTGAGAAATAATTATGATAAGAATTGCAATTGTAGAGGATGACAGGCATGACCGGGAGGCATTAAAGAAATGCCTGAGTCGTTATGAAAAAGAGAACCAGGTGAAGTTTTCCGTAACAGAATTTCAGGACGGAGAGGATATTGTAACCGATTACACTGCCAGCTATGACCTTATTATTCTGGATATTGAGATGGCGTTTCTCAATGGGATGAAAGCAGCAGAAAAAATCCGCGAGCTTGATACAAATGTAATTATTATTTTTATTACAAACATGCCTCAGTATGCCATTCAGGGATATAAGGTAAATGCGCTGGATTATATTCTGAAGCCAATTTCCTATTTTTCATTTTCAGAGAGTATGGTAAGGGCTCTGGCAAAGGTGAAGACACCTGAGAAGGAGTACATTACCATTGTTCTGAAAGGCGGTAAAAAGAAGCTGGATGTGGCACGGATCTGTTATGTGGAGGTTCAGGACCATGTGCTGATCTATCACACTCTGGATGGGGATTTTGAGACAAAGGGCACTATGAGGGATACAGACAATCAGTTTGATCCTAAGAAATATTTCCGGTGCAACCGCTGTTATCTGGTAAATCTGGAATTTGTAGAGACTTATCAGGGCAGTGATATCATGGTGAACGGCGATACGATCCAGGTGAGCAGAAGCAGGCGGAAGCCCTTTCTGGATGCACTGAATGAATACATGAATGAGGTGGGAAAATGAGAGGCACAGTAGTCAACACTCCCGGATATTATTATGCCATTTCCTACTGGCTTTCTGCACTGGTAATGATTCTTGTGCAGGGACGCGGGAAAAAAGACCTGTGGAAATATCTGTACGGGGCTTTGAGCTTTATCAGTATTTTTACAGTTATGTTTTTTACAGATGGAATAAAGCAGATGTTCTTCATGCCTCTTATGATATGCGTTTTTTTACTGATGCTGCTGTATATTAAGATGGCAGGAGAACTTCCATGGCGTGAAACCGGATTTTTCTGTGCGAAAGCATTTATCAATGCAGAATTTGCAGCCTCTTTGTGCTGGCAGGTTCATTATTTTTATACAGGTGATTTCAGCGGTCAGGAGAAGGGGACACCAGAGCAGATGTTATGGCGTGTACTTCATATGGTAGTTATTTATGCAGTACTGTACATACTGATCTATTTGATCGAACGTTATCTGAAGAAGGATATTGAGGAACTGCAGATCACCCGCAGAGAACTGCTTGTTGTATATTTTGTGTTGATTATGGTGTATTGCATCAGCAATGTAAGCTATGTGGATGTAAAAAGCATTTTCAGTGCGGGAACAGCTATGGATGTGTTTATTATCCGTACACTGGCGGATCTCAGCGGTATGGCGGTGCTTTATGCTTATCACATTCAGGTAAAAGAGATCCAGATGCGTTTTGAGAAGGATACGCTTCGGAATATTATGGATATGCAGTACAAAAATTACAAGCTTTCCAAAGAGAGTATCGATATTGTAAATCAGAAATACCATGATCTGAAGCATCAGATCAATCTTTTGAAAAGCGGTGCAGATTCTGAAAAAGCAGGGGAATACCTGGAACAGATGGAGCGTGAGATCAAGATTTACGAGACACAGAATAAAACGGGAAATAAGGTCCTTGACACCATTCTTACCAGTAAAAGCATGCATTGTCAGAGACATGGCATTGAGCTGAAATTTATGGGAGAGGGGCAGCTGCTGAATTTTATGGAGGATATGGATATCAGTGCTCTTTTCGGAAATATGCTGGATAACGCCATTGAAAGTGTGGTGAAGATCAAAGACCGTCAGAAACGTCTGATTTCCCTGCATGTGATCCAGGATAAACAGTTTATCCGTATCCGCACAGAGAATTACTGTGAGGAGAACGTTCAGTTCCAGGACGGAATCCCGATCACGACCAAGAAAGACAAACGGTTCCATGGATATGGAATGAAGAGTATGAAAAAAATTGTAGAGAAGTATGGCGGTTCAGTTATGGCGGGCAAGGCGGACAACTGGTTTGAGCTGAAGATACTGATTCCGATGAAACATTAGGCGATTTTTAGGAGGAATGATAATGCCATCATATAGTATAATTGAGAACTTCGAAGTACATAAAAATAACCGTTTTCTGGAAATTGCAGAATCCCTGAAGCCAGAGCTTTTGCATAAAGAAATTAAGGCTGAAAAGGAAATTATGGTGGGAAAAGACCGTCAGATGAGAACGGTTATTACAGAAGAGCACCCAATTGAAAATCTGTATGCAAAATCTTTAAAAAGAGATGATACAGTATTTGTGGATTTCGGGGATCATGCTGTAGGTTATGTAACTCTGGAGCTTAGTAAAACTGGAAGCCATCAGGATGCACCGGTTTATTTTTACCTGAAATTCGGTGAGCGTCTGGAGGAAATGACAGACAAAACCGCTGATTATGACGGCTGGCTCAGCCGCGGCTGGATTCAGGAGGAGTATATTCATGTGGATGTACTTCCGGCGAAGGTGAAGCTTCCAAGAAGATATTCATTTCGCTATATGGAGCTTCGGGTGATTGATACTTCCGCCAAGTTCCAGTTGAAAATCGACGGCATTTCCTGTGATACGGTTTCAGCAGTCGATATGGATTCCGTAGAAACGGTGGATTTCGGAGATCCGCTTTTGAATCAGATCGATCTGGTAAGCCGCAAAACTCTGAAGGAATGCATGCAGGATGTTTTTGAGGATGGTCCGAAGCGTGACCGCAGAATGTGGCTGGGAGATCTGAGACTTCAGGCGAGAGCCAATTATTACACCTTTAAGAATTATGATCTTGCCAAACGCTGTATGTATATTTTTGCAGGACTGCTTTTTAATGAGGGAAAATTAAGCGCCTGCGTATTTACAGAGCCGGAGATGGAGCCAGATGATACTTATCTTCTGGACTATGCATTGTTTTTCTCATCTGTGCTTTTGGATTATTACGAGGCAACCGGTGATCTGGAAACCTTAAGGGATCTCTATGATGTGGCAATTGATCAGATCCGCATTGCCATGACACAGTTAAATGAGAAAAATGTTGTGGAGGATTTAGGGGATTCATTCTGGTGCTTCCTGGATTGGGGAGATGGTCTGAATAAGCAGGCTGGAGCTACAGCAGTTCTTATTTACTGTATCCGTTACGGAATCCGTCTTGCGAAGATTTTGGATAAACAGGAGGATATCAGCTGGCTGGAAGAGAAGCAGGCTATGCTGAAAGAGGCAGCTGTGAAAGAGTTCTGGGATGAAGAGCTTGGAATGTTTGTAAGCGGTCCTGACCGTCAGGTCTCTTGGGCAACTCAGATCTGGATGATCCTGGCCCGTGTCTTTGACAAAGAGACAAACTGTAAATTGATTCATCATGTAATGGAAGTGAATCCGAGAATCCGCATGGTAACTCCATATATGTATCATCACTATATTGATGCGCTTATCCGCTGTGATGAGAAGGAGCTTGCACTGGAAGAGATGAAACGCTATTGGGGAGAGATGATCCACGACGGTGCCGATACCTTCTGGGAACTGTACAATCCATACAACCGGGAAGAATCTCCCTACGGTTCCAGCATGGTTAACAGCTACTGTCATGCATGGAGCTGTACGCCGACGTATTTCCTTAGGAAATTTTATATGGATGATGAGAAATAAGATTGAGAATGAGGATCTTGCAGAAATGCAGGATCCTTTTTGAAATGAGAGAAAGATTCTTGATAAAATGCAACATGCAGGAAATAATGTCTGGCATTACAATATGGGGAAAGGAGCATTAAAATAGCCCTGCCATCATAATGGCAGGGCTAAAATAATTATTTCTTCTTATTCTTCTTAGATTTCTTACTCTCGTTCTGGGCTGCCTGAGCTTCCTCGGCAGATTTCTTAAAGCGGGCGAAAAATCCCTTTTTCTTCTTGACCGGAGCGTCCAGATTACCGCGGATTCCCTTCACACCGACTATGTAAAGTCCGCTTACCTCAGCCTTGATCTCTTTCTTCACAGGGATGAGATCGAATACCTTCTCATCAGCAATGAGAATGGAAATCTTCGGGCCTACCTTAGCCTTGACGATAGGCATCTTGGAGCGGCGGAGAAGCTTCGGTGTCTGGTCGATGACCATCTGTGGGAGACCGGATTCCTTAAGTGGCATTCTCTTCTTATCAATAACGAGCATGGAAACGGTCTGTTTACTTGCCTCGATCTGTGCCTGCTGTTCTTCCTGTTTCTTCTGGGTCTTCTTTCCAAAAAAATACAAACCAACCAGTAATCCAATGAGGATTACGAGAATCACCAGAAGGACGATTGTTACTGGATGCATACTTATCCTCCTACATATAAAGTTTCTTAATAACGATTCAGCCTGTATGATTCCGCAAAGTGTGTAGCGGGAAAAGCAC
>OLSQ01003494.1_pt1 | contig 10322 bp, 7 predicted proteins | sample 1672561 | NCBI WGS metagenome assembly OLSQ01 (sample SAMEA3136699, study PRJEB25190) | human gut metagenome | biome: human gut; feature: human-associated habitat; material: faeces | place: Austria | collected 2013 | reverse complement strand
AGAGAGGAAAACCGTTCATACGAAGAGTCTTTCTTCCTTCTCTCCCTCATTCCTAGACATCACTCCCGCTTTGCAAAAGTATCTCAAATACCCTCTTTCTTCCACACACTATTCACCAATTCCACACTCTCAAACAAGCCTCATCCTCTCCCAAAACCAGCACATTCCACCCTAACGAGAATCCCTCCCTCAAGCAGCAAGAGACAACCGTTCTTCATCAACCCTGACACTAGCGCCCACTCGGATGCGCATCATCACTTGGAACCCCCTCCCAAGCTCCGGATGCTGGTACCACGCATCCATGTAGCAGTGGTTCCTCACACAGCCCTGGAAGATGTACTCCTTCAGGCTGAGGGTCTTGTCCTCACTCAGCATCTTCAGCCAGGTGTACACCGCCATGTCGAGGACGCGCTCGTCGTTGTAGTACTTCCAGACGAACTCCCGCTCCTGATTCTTGGAACGGTTGTTCAGACGCGCGTGCTCCCTCGCTTCCAGGTCCCGGTCAACCGCCTCATCCCCCAGATCGAACTCCTTCATCATGGTCACGAAGGAACCACTGACCCTCTCTGTGGTTTTGATGAAGGTCTGCTGGGTGGTGGAGAAGGCCTTTCGCGAGTCGATGAGACTGCGCAGCATGGCGCTGGTGTAGCGACCGCTGAGGAACATGTCCATTCTCCGAATGAGGGCCGTCACGTGGATGGGCTCCAGTCCCAGCTCCAGCAGCAGCGTCATCGTGGAGACGCTCTTCTCCGACCAGCCCTGCAGGATCATGCTGAGCGCTCGGTTGACGAGGCGCTGCACGCGAGCATCATCCTCCTTCACTCCGCCCCAGACCTGCACGACGTGTTGAACAAACAGAGAGAATTGATGGGAATGGGGATCAACTTCACCTTCAGGATGCGGACACGAAGGGAGGCGGGGATGGAGGGGTTCATCAGCAGGTACTGGATCTGGTTGAGGACGGAGGTGGCGGCGAGGATGCGGGCCTCGATCATGCGGGAGCGATTGAGGTCGTTTCGGATCACCACGCCCAGGTACTTGTACTCCTTCACCACGGGAATACGATTTCCCTGCAGCATCCACTCTCTCTCGTTGATCTCCTTCTCCAGAGCGATCCTTTCCTCCTCGCTGATACGCGCCTTGGAGGAGCGCTCCTTCTTCGACTTCTTCGGAGAGGGGTTCTCCAGCATGGCGTCGATGCGTGGAACCACCATCACACCGCACTTGGCCGGTCCGACGGTCATGCCCCACGTGTTCGCCCACTCTGTCACCTTGTCCATCCATCGCTGCAGCTCCTCCGCACTCCTCCCCACGATGCACAGGTCATCCGCGAAGAGGAAGTGGGGGCAGGCAGGTTCCCAGGGCTCTCTTTCAGTGAACTCGGGGAGGATGTCGTTGATGAAGAGGGAGAAGAGGATGGGGCTGAGGGGGCAGCCCTGCCGCAACCCACGCTCCAGAGGAATGGGCTCGGAGGTGTAGCCGTTGGCGTTGACGACAATGGCGGAGTGGGCGTAGAGCTTCTCGATGAAGGCGTAGACCTTCCCGCCGATGCCCATCGTGCGCATCTTGTAGAGCAGCGCCTCGTGAGGGACCGAGTCGTATGCCTTCTTGAAGTCCACGAAGCACACCCACGCGTGCTCTCCCTCGTGGAACCACTTCCGACCCGTTCCCGTCAGGTTGCTCTGGATGCGGTTGATCGTCTCCAGCAGGGCGGACACGTGTCCCGTGCACTGCATTTCGGGACGGAAGCCGGCCTGTGCGGGCGTGAGAAGGTGGTCGGTCTCCACCTCATGGGTGATGCGGTTGGCCACCACGGCACAGGCGATCTTGAGGATGACGTTCATCAGACTGATGCCTCTGTAGTTGTCCACGTCCATCGGATCGCCCTTCTTATGCAGCGAGATGACTTGCGAGGTCATGAAGCTCTCGGGGATGTGGCCGTCGAACAGCTGGTTGATGTGGCAGGTGAGGGTTTTATTGCGGTTGCGCAGCAGTTTCTTGTAGACCTCCACAGGAATGCAGTCGTCGCCCGTGCTCTTCCCGTTGCCCATCGCCATCACCACGTTCTCCACCTCAAACTCGGTGATCTCACTGTCCCATTCCTCGCTGTCCTTCAGCTTGCTGTTCGGGTTGGGGGTCAGAGGGATCGTCTCCCAGTACTGTCTGTTCTTGCTCCGTCCACTTGCATCGGAGACAACGTTCGTGTAGTGTCTCTTCCACACCCCCACCACCTGTCTCGGCTGGGTGACGATTTGGCCAGTGCACGGGTCCCGAATGATGAGGGGCTTGCGATGGGACCCCGCGATGCGTTGATCGATGTGTCTCCAGAAGGCGGCCGGCTTTCGCTTGCTGGTGCGCACCAGTTGTCTCGCGAAGGAGAAGCGATGGTTGTGGGTGACTCTTCGCAGCAGCTGGCGACACTTCTTCAGCACCGTCTGGTCCCTCTCCGTCCTCTCTCCTCCCTGTCTTCGCTGTTGCAGGATGGTGCGTCGTTTTGCGAGAAGGGTTGCCTCGCGGTGGTTGAAGACGCGCATCTTGCGCTTGAACAGCTCGCGCTTCTTCAGGAGGAAGCCCTCCTCCGTGATGGCGTCCAGCAGGTCTTCAGTGAACTGCTCGACGGAGGTGTTGGCGCAGGTGGAGGGGTGGAAGCGAGGGTCATCGGTAACTGCAGAGAAGTCCTCCAGCACCTTCTCACGGTTGACGCGGGGTCGTTCTGGAGCAGGCTCGCTCTCCTTCTTCAGCCAGAGCGACGCGCAGACGAAGAAGTGGTCCGACAGGGTTTCATTCCGGCCCATGTGAACGATGGCCTGCTCGTAGTGCACGCCCTTCTCGGGAACGAGGATGTAGTCCAGGGTGGAGCCCTTGCTCTGACTGCTCCCCTTGTGCGTGATCGCGTCTCCCTTGTGGGGCACCCACAGGAGATTGACCTTCCGCTGATGGAACCAGGTCGTGACATTGGTGGGCGGCTGGTTGAAGTCTCCTATGAGGACGACAGGCGCCTGATTGCTGCGCTTGCTGAGCTTGGTGAGCTTGGTGAGGATGCCGTTCTTGACTCGTAGCGCCATGAGGTTGTCGCAGCAGGGGACATAGACACAGACGAAGATGACGGAGGTGGTCTTGTTGCTGACGAGCACCCAGAGGTCGTTGTAGGTGGAGTATGGGAGCACCTCCCAGAGCAGGGGCTTCTTGATGAGCATGGCGATGCCGAGCGTTCCCCGCTCCATCTGTGGAGGGCACATCTTCACGACGCTGTACTCCGAGTCGAGGAAGGGGTCGGGCTCAGGGAAGGCGCGTGTTTCCTGGAGCGCGCAGACGTCGATGTTGTTGTCGAGGCAGAGCTTCCGGACGCTCTCCGCCTTCTGCGCGATGGAGTTGACGTTGAGGGTGGCCACTCTCCACTTGACCTTCTCCTTCTTGCGCGCAGTGTGCATGCCCGTGTTCACGCCCCAGGAATCGTTCGCGATGACAACTTGGATGGGTTGTCTCCACTGGGTGGTTGTTGGGTGTTGTCTTCTTGCTGGTGGTGAGTTTTGGGTAGTAGCGGGTTGTTGTGGAGTAGGATGAGTAGGAGTAGCAGGAGTTGCGGGAGTTGCGGGAGTTGCGCCCCTCCTTCTCTTTGGCATCGGACTGGTGTTCCGTCCCTTCCCAGCTTGGCGTCCACGTTGTCGTGTCGGGCGGGTACTTGTAGCAGGAGCAGCAGCAACAGCAGGAGCAACAGCGACAGGGGAAAAGAGCTCGCGCAGACTCGTCACGAAGCCGTCTTCCGTCACACCAGGACCCTGGATGGTGTAGACGGGGTTCCTTCTATGCTTCTGAAGGAGATCGACCTTCGCTGCTCTGGCCGTCGTCGGAGGAGACGCTCTCCTGACAATCGCGTACACCTCGCGGATGGGCCCACAGAATCCATACACACGAAGATGTTTTCCACCTCGCTCATGACTCTTCCCTCCTTGGCGACCTGCCTTTCCACGCACAGGCACCTTGGATTTGGGTTTCTCCAATTCCTTTTCACGGCGTCTAGGAATCGGACGAGTTTGTTCTTCACGAAGTGCAGAATGTGGATGGAGTGCATCTTCGTGGTACACGGAGGGTGGACGCTTCCTAGGCACAGTTTGCGGCGGGGCGAGTGAATCGAGGCAATTCTCTTGCTGATCCTTCTCCGGTTGCTTCTCTTGAAAGGATAGGAGCATACTGCTTATATGCGTCCTATCTTTTACTGACATAATTGTATTCTGAGGAAATCGAGAGCGATTGCTCGATTGGGATGGTATTGGGGGTATTTGTTTGTTGGTTCAAGAGTATTCTGTAGGTGCTAGAATGGAAGGAATCGAGGGTGTGGTGGGTGATCGCGAAGCGTGGCTTTCGGAGGCTGGATATGCGAATGGATTCTTGTTTGAAGTGTTCTATTGTGCTGATTTGTCTGTGCTATTTCCCATTCCGGGGTACATGTGTGGAGCTGTTGCTCTCTGAAGAAGAATCGGGACGGTTGATTGCGAATTGGACCGAATTGAATGTGATTAAACCCAAACTGGATTCCTTCCGATCTGGAGGAGGTCAAGTGAGAGGAAGTATTGTTGAAGCGAAGATAGACGATTCGATTGCATTGGAAGCCAGAGATGTTCGTGTTGGAGTTCTGCGCCAGTGATCTGTTGTGAGAATGCGTTCCTGTATTACCACAGTGTTGTATTTGGCGAGTTGAGTTCATAAATGAGGGGAGGAAGCGTGGCGAGTCTAGATCCCCAGCCAGCTTGAATGAGGCGAGTATTGAATGGGTTGGTGTTGGATGGACTGGATGGAAGAGAATGGAGTATTGAGAAGGGCGTTCGGCGAGATGGGTTGGTTCGTGCTTGCAATGAGAGTTCTGTGTTGATGATTGGTGCGTTCTTGTGTCGGTGATGGACAGAATGGTGGTAATTCGACAGCGTGTTGTCATCGAGTCCTGCCTCTTAACAGCGCGTGCATCCTTATATCTGTGCGATGTCTGCTATGCGGAATTGAACGAATTGGGGTTGGTATGGGGTGCATTCTCATTTCGTCCTCACAACGAGCCCTATGCCTCTCATTGGTTTCCTTTCCTTCTCCATTCTTTGTTTCTCACACAATCACACACACCCCTTCATCACAGGGTCAACCCCAATTCCATCACTAACACACTCTATCACTCACACACATTCAATGGGCCACATTACAGCGAAAACGGAGAGGTCACCTCAAACGCGATTCTGAACAGGGGCAAATCGATCGATCGATTCTCGCTCCTCTTCTTCACGCTCTTTCTCCATGCACACACACTATTTCGATCTCTCCTTTTCCCATTCTCTATTTCATTTCATCCTCTCTCTCATTCTATTCTCATCTTCGCCATAGCGATGATTAGCCAATGCAACCCCTCCTCTGCTCATTCTATCTATTCCATGCTGTGTATGAGAGTACACTCGATTCAGTACCACTCTCCATTCCTCCATCCCAACTCACTCCCTATACCCACCCTTTCATTCTATCCATGGAATGGGTGTGGGATATGAAATGATTTGGTGATGAAACGAGAGAAAAGTGTGAGGATGAAGAAATCGATTTTGGGATGGGGGAGACTCTCGTTTTCACTCGTCTCTTTCAAACTGTGTCCAATGTTGCTGATTTTGAAGTGGTGGAATGGTGTATGTGTGAGAAGAGGTTGTGCGTATTTTGAGGATGGTTGGCTGCAAATGCAGGGTTGCGTCTGTGCTGGTCGATTGTGTGATGGTGGTTGTGAATGTTCATGTGAAAGGAGTTGCGTAGGCTATTTCCGAGGACATGAATCGGTGTTGGTGTTGATCTTCTCTGTTCTGTGGCCATCGATATCGTGTTGAATACAGGACTGTCCTGCTTGCTGCACCGCGTGTTCTATGGGCTGTTTGAAGGGTGTGTTGTGGAAGGGGTACGGGTATGTCTCTGCTGCTGTTCCGTGTTGAAGGAAGGGTTGATTCTGTGCGTTCTGTGCGGTTGTTATGAGAAGGAGGGAGTGATTGCCGATTTCACTGGTATGGATGGAGTGGAGGGTGAATCCAGAGTGCTGTTCGCTATGCTATCTCCATCCGTGCTGCTGTATCCTCTCCTCCGTGCGAGATTGGTGTCCATGAGTGACTCCTGGGTGTTGCTCTCTTCCATCTCATGAGTGCGTGTCATGCTGTGTCGCTCTCTTCCATCTCATGAGTGCGTGTCATGCCGTGCTGACTACTTCGTGTGTTGTTATGTGGAGAGAGTGTGTTGTGTGGAGACGACGTGCGTGCCATGAAGACGAGATGGAGAGTGCATCTGCTCATCAACTGCTCTCTAGTGTGTACATGCACTGTGAAGACAACGTGGAGAGTGCATCTGCTATGAAGACGAGATGGAGAGCCTGCCTCATGGAATGTCGACGAGGAGGGGTCGTATAGCGCTCAGAGTGTGTTGTACGGGCGTCTTTGCTGTTCCCCATGATGATGGTGTGAAAAGCCCAGAATGGCCAGAATCGCAAAATGGCACATGTACATTCATGGAAACGCGTTTTGGACACTTTGGCCCATTCGATTCTATATTCCTTCTTCTATCGATTGGGAGTGGGAGAGTGTCCAATGCCTCCTCCTGACCGTGATCGTGATGGGAGTGTTTTGGGAAGGGATGGTATTGGGGATGGACTTGGAGGACTGAGACGATGCCAGTGCATTGGGTTATGTGCTGGAATTCGTTGATGACTGGAATGAGCAAGTGTTGCATGTGAAGGGTGGAATGGATGTGGAGGGGATGGAGGATGTGAATGAGCATAGAATTGGGTTGTTTGTTGAAAACGAGAATGAGCCTATGGCGGTTGAAAGTGTGTTGATGGAGAGCAGAGGATGTGAGAAGAAGAGTGGAGGAGTGGTGTGAGGATTGGAGTGATTGTGTGAATGGAGAGAAGAAGGAGGGGTAAGAGGCCGTGTATGGAATGGTTGGAGTGTGGCCAGGTTGTGGTTCGAAAATGGGTTGTTGATGAAAAATGAGTTTGGCATAGGGGGAAAAGTGTTGAAGGCCTTCATAAGGGTATTTGAAAAGGATGGCTAGTAGGTGCATTGGATTGTTTGGATAGTGAATAGATGGATGGCGGTTAGGAAAGGGACTGGATGCAGGTGAAGAGCGAATGGAGAGACTGCGTTGGTGTATGTGAAGCGGAGTGTTGAATGGATGAAGAGAAGGTGGTGTGAATTGGATGGAATGTAGAAAAGGCGTGTAGAGTCGGTAATTGGGGAGTAGGTGTGTTTGTGTGAGTGGAATTGTAGAGTGGATGAGAAGAGGATGGAGGATGGAATGGAAGAGTGGCTGGATTGAAGAGTGGATTGTTGCGGTTCGAGAAGGGTATGGAGGGCAGGAGTATGCGGGACGGATTGTAGATTGGTAATGAAGTGCATGGGGAGAAGATTGAAATTGGCGATAGTTTGTCTCCATGCCTATGGTGATGAGAGAACGCGATTTGGGATGTTGGTTTGTATGGAGAGGGAATGAGATGGTAGAGCGTTTGGGATGGATGCGAGTGGAATAGGGTGCGTGTGGAGTGCATTCGAGTGAGGGTTATTGCAGAATGGATTCGAGAGGATAGTTATGAATGCGTGATGGGATGGCAGGTGGTTTAGAGGATGAAGGTGCGTGATTGGTGGTTGAAGGTGCGTGATTGCCGGTTGAAGGAGGATGGTTGCTGGGTTGGAGGTTTGTGATTGCTGAACGAAGACGGACGGTTGTGTGGAAGGGTATCGGGAAGTGAAGAGAGGGAGTGATGCGCGATTGCGAGCAAATGCGAGCGACTGGCGTTGAAATGGTTGTAGATGTGAATGGTTTATGAGGAGAGTGTTTGTTATAGAGAGGGTGTAAGAGTGTGGTGTTGGTGGACAGAAAAGAGTTGGATGGAAGGAGAAGAAACGGAATCGGAATGGGTTGGATCGGGGCATTGCGATAATTGTGTAGAAGAGGAGCGAGAGGCGTTGGTTGGTGGAAGTGTTGCTAGTCCTGTTTGGTGTTGAGGATTAACAATTGTGGAGTGAAGGATGTTGAACGCGCATAATGGAATTGAAGAAACGTGCTAGGGCGTGGAATCCGCTGCAGTCCCTGTCTATCCCGTGGTTGAATGTTTCATTGGTTGAGGGTATTGATGATTAGAATGCTGGTTATGGACAGATGGGTTTGTGGACTCGAGGTTGTTGGAATCGCGTGCCATTCGTTTCCTGGTGTTCTATGGCTGGGGAATGCATGTGTTGGGGACTCTTAATGGGATTCGCGTGAGATGGAGTATGCGCGTTCTGCGATGGGTAAAGCAGAGCCTGTGTTCCTTGTTGGTGTTGAATGCCCGTTGAGAAGATGGAGAGTGAGAGGGTGCTTGATTAATGGAAGGGATCTGCTGGTGTTATGCAAATCGCGTGAGTGTGTGGTTGTAGAGGTGCGCTATGTTGCCGGCTGAGGTGTGCCGTGTCGCTGGTCATCCTGTTGAGGTGCGCTGTCTCTCTTCTGAGGTGTGCCGCGCTGACTGTGCTGCTGAGTCGCACCGTGTCGCTGGTCATCCTGCTGAGTCGCGCCGCGCTGACTGCTGTGGAGGTGCTCCATCTCACTGGCCACGTTATGCAGTCACGCCATGTCACTGGTCATCCTGTGGAGGTGCGCTGTCTTGCTGACCGTGCTGTGTAGCCCAAAAATCGGTGCCTTCGCTTGCGTCGCGAGGCTTGCCGGCGGCGCCCAGCCAATAGATCGGCATGCCGCGGGGATTGATCTCGTCAATCATGCGCTCGGCATTGTGGCGACGCCCCAGACGCGTCGTGCGAATGCCCTGCATGGCGTGAAGCGGCAAATTAGGCATATTGACATTGAGCAAAATCGGTCCGGCGGGATTCTTTTCCCGGCGGGCAAGGAAACGCTCGACGATTTTTCCTGCCATGGCCGCAGCCGACGGCAGTTCCGCCCAGCCCTTGTCGATCTGGCTGAACGCAATGGAGTCGATGCCGAAGATATAGCCTTCGATTGCGGCAGCCACCGTACCAGAATACATCGTATCGTCGCCCATGTTGGCGCCGCAGTTGATGCCGGATACAACCAGATCGGGGCGGTCGTCGAGAAGCCCCGTCAAGGCCAGATGCACGCAGTCCGAGGGCGTTCCGCTCACCACGAAGACATCTTCGGAAGCGTTGGTTACCGTAAGCGGTTTATTGAGCGTGAGCGCATTGCTCGAGCCGCTGTGGTTATGCTCGGGCGCTACGATGGAAACGCGGCCGAATCGGCGCATTTCGTTGGCAAGCGCATTGATGCCGGGCGCCATGTAGCCGTCGTCATTGCTGATGAGAATATGCATGCGTCAAACCGTCCTTTCGGTGGGCTCTTTTGGGAATGCGGCATTGTACTGAGAATCGCGCCCAAGCTGTGCGCCGCGCCTTCCAAGTCGCGCATTCAGTTAAGGGTCTTGCCGCTCGATTCGGGCACTGGCAGCACTTCAATGCCTTCTTCGATAAGTTCCTGAGCTTGCCGAAGCGAACATTTTCCTTTGACAAGGCGCCGTTTCGATTCGCCGCGCTTCATCCTGCGCGACTCTTCGGCAAAGTTTTCGCCGACGTCCTCGGCCTTCTCGGCAGCCTTGCGGATTTCGGTCATCAGCGCTTCGCGCGCCGCTTCAACCTTGCTGCGCAATTCCTCCCGCCTCTTGGCATCCGTTTTGGCTGCGGCAAGCCTTGAAGCGCTCGGCAATTTCTTCACGTCGGCCGTATCGCATACAGGACAGCGCAAAAGACCGTCGGCAAGCTGACTTTGCATATCCTCGAGCGACGCAAAGCAACCTTCGAACTTGTGTCCGTTGCAACAGCAAAAGTCGAAATACTTAAGCGGCATAGGCCTCAGTGCGGTTTCGGTTGAGCAGTTTGGTCCGCAGGACACTCCGTGTGGACATGTTCGTGCACGGCGCTTGCTTCGGTCAGGCGATGCGTCTCCTCGTGCAAAGGCTGCAGAATTAAATAGGAGACAGCAACACCGGCCAAAACTGCAGCCAGCACTCCCACAGGCAATTTTGCCTCTTCCGCATCGTTGAGGTGCATCAGCTCGGGCAGCAAAATGGCAAGCACCACAAAGATGAAGCTTGCCGCCGACACGAGCATGGCGTAACCGATGAGCCAACTCAAAACAGAGAGAACTGCCCAGCCGGCGACGCCGCCCAGTACGCAGGCCAGCGACGCGATAAAGACGTAAAGGGCCGCGCGTCGTTTTTCAAATCCCCCATGCATCAGAATCACGATCTGACCGATGACCTGCGGCAATTCGTGCGCCATAACGGCACCGGCCACAATCCAACCGCTCACGGC
>OLSQ01003493.1_pt1 | contig 10329 bp, 10 predicted proteins | sample 1672561 | NCBI WGS metagenome assembly OLSQ01 (sample SAMEA3136699, study PRJEB25190) | human gut metagenome | biome: human gut; feature: human-associated habitat; material: faeces | place: Austria | collected 2013 | reverse complement strand
GGGGGGGGCTGCCACAGAAGGAACCCATAGCTGCCGCCCTCCGGGCGAAGCTCAAAAAAGAGGGCCGGATGCTGGCTCCACATATCCACCTGGCGGCGGATGCAGATCCACAGACTTTCCTTGTACGGTGTGGCCGGGTGCATTCTCGCGTCCCGGTAAATTCGGGAAACCTTCAGCTCCAAGCCCGGAACCTCCTGAAAGGGCCGAAAAATCGCCTCCCCCAAGGCCTTCATGGGCTCGTACAGGTATTGCATATAGTCGTTTTTATGAGCCAGAAACCAGGAGCGTTCGTTGTTCATCCGAATGCCCCAGAGAAAATCCATGGTCTCTGGTGAAAATCCACGAAACATGGTATCTCCATTCCGCCCTGCTTCCAGGGCTTAGCACGTATTTTCCAATGTGGATTATAGTGTTTTTTGCCGGAAAAAGCAAGCCGTTCTTCTGTACTGGCGTGCTTTTCATTTGCGGACAAATGTGATATAATGGCCCCTAAGCAAACGGTCGGTTGCATCATTTCCATGCCAAGGGAGGACCTCTATGCCGGAGCCGAAGAAGTGGATGCGGCTGGACAACGCCGCCAAAATATTCCCCGCCGTCAAGCGGCGGGACTGGAGCAATGTGTTCCGGCTTTCCGCCACCCTGACGCAGCCGATAGACCCTCTTCTTTTGCAGGAAGCGGTCCGGTTGGTTGCCCCCCGCTTTCCCTCCATGCTGGTGAGCCTGCACCGGGGCCTTTTCTGGTATTACCTGGAGCAGGTTCCCGAACCGCCTCGGGTACGGCCGGACAGCAGCTGTCCCCTGGTCCACATGACCAGCCGGGAGCTGGAAACCTGCGCCCTGCGGGTGCTGTACTTCCGCAACCGGATTGCCGTGGAGTTCTTCCACTCCATCACAGACGGCAACGGCGGCCTGGTGTTTCTCAAGACTCTGACAGCGGCCTATGTTTCCCTGCGCGATGGCATCTCCATCCCACCGGAGGAGGGAGTTCTGGATTGGCACATGCCCCCGGACCCAGCCGAGTGGGAAGACAGCTTCCTGAAGGTGGCCGGTCAGGTTTCCATGAGCCGCCGGGAGGAAAATGCTTTCCGGATTCAGGGGCCCCGGGAGCAGGATGGTTTCCTCCACCTGACGGTGGCAACCGTCTCCTCCGAAGCCCTCCGAACTCTGGCTAAGGCCCACGGCGTCACCATCACCGCCTTCCTGGCAGCTGTGATGCTGCAAGCCATTATGGAGCTCCGCCCCCGGCGGAGTCATAGGTGGGCCAAAGTCACCATTCCCGTGGACCTGCGCCGGCTTTTTGAAAGCCGGACCCTCCGAAACTTCGCTTTAACCGTCAACGTTGGGGTGGACCCCCGGCTGGGCGCATACAGCCTGGACGAGCTGTGCTCAGTGGTTCAGGGTCAGCTCGCCATGCAGGTTACCCCCCAGCAAATGGCCGCCCGGGTAGCCGCCAACGTAAACCCGGAGCAGGCCCTGATGATGAAGGTGGCGCCGCTGCCCTTGAAAAATCTGGCCATGCGCCTGGTCTACCGGACTGTAGGAGAATGCAAAGGAACCCTGAACATCTCCAACCTGGGTCTCACCCGCCTGCCCCGGGAGCTGGCGCCCCATGTGGCCTGCCTGGACTTCATCATTGGCCCCCAACTCACCTATTTTAATAACTGCAGCGTCATCTCCTGGGGCGGGCTCACCCGCATCAACCTGATCCGCAGCCTCCGGCAGCCGGAGCTGGAGCGCCGGTTCCTCACCAAGCTGGTGGCCCTGGGACTGGAGGTCACGGTAGACAGCAACGAAGGAAGGGAATGATCCAACCATGTATTGTATGAACTGCGGCGTTCGCCTGGGGGAGGGCGAAACCCGCTGCCCACTGTGCGGCTTTCGGGCCTATCATCCGGATATCCCACGGCAGGTAGGGGAGCCCCTTTATCCCCGCCAGTGGGTCGCGCCGGAGCCGGAACGCACCAGCATGCGGTTTCTGTTCACCATCATTGCCCTGGCTGCCGCCGCTGTCTGCCTGCTGGTGGACCTGAGCCTGTGGAGCCGGGTAACCTGGTCCGGTTATGTCCTGGGGGCCTTGGCGGTGGCCTACGTGCTGCTTGCCCTGCCCCTTTGGTTCCGGCGGCCTAATCCAGTGGTGCTGCTTCCCGTGGATTTTGTGGCTGTGGGATTGTATCTGCTGTATATCAATCTGAAAACCGGTGGAGGGTGGTTTTTATCCTTCGCCTTTCCGGTCACCGGAATCGCCTGTCTTCTGACCACCACCGTGGTGGCCCTGGCCCATTATCTCCGCCGGGGGTACTTCTTCATTTTCGGAGGCGCCAGCATCGCCGTGGGATGCTCCGCCATGCTGGTGGAGCTGTTTCAATGCATCACCTTTGGCGGGGAGATGTTCCGCTGGAGCCTGTACCCGGTGGGGGTGCTGTCCAGCCTGGGGCTTCTCTGGATTCTGGCCGGTATCATCCGGCCCCTGGGCGACGCCATCCGCAAACGAATATTTATCTAGAAATTTCTCCTTAACAATTCTTAAAAACCCGGAATTTGCCCAATGGATGTGATACAATGGGATGAGAGGTGACATACCATGGATGCCAACATTCGAATCTTAGTGGTAGACGACGAACCGGATATCCGGCAGCTGCTGCGGATCCTGCTGGAAAACCGGAGCTACCAGGTGGCGGAAGCCTCCTCCGGCGAGGAAGCAGTACGCCGTCTGCGGACAGATCCTGCCTATGATCTAGTTGTGATGGATATTATGATGCCCGGTATGGACGGTGTGGAGGCCTGCCGGTCCATCCGGAGCTTTTCCACCGCCCCCATCCTGTTCCTCACCGCCAAAACCCAGCTGGGGGACAAGGCCTCCGCCTATGCAAGCGGCGGAGACGACTTCCTGCCAAAGCCCTTTTCCCAGTCGGAGCTTCTCATGAAGGTGGATTCTCTGCTCCGCCGATACCGGGTGTATAAGGGCAAGCGGGAGGAGGTTCTGGACGCCAGCCTGCATCTGGATGAGGACCGCCGCTGCGCCGTAAAAAATGGCCGGGTGGTGGAGCTCACCAGCAAGGAATACGACATTCTCCAATACTTTTTCCTGCACCGGGGGAAGGTGCTGGACGTTCGCTCCGTCTACGAGGGCGCCTGGGGAGAAAAGTATATGCCCACCTCCACCAACACCGTCATGGTCCACATCCTGAACCTGCGGAAAAAGCTGGAGGAGGACCCTACCAATCCCAAGCTGATCCGGACCATCTGGGGAAAGGGGTATCAATTTGGCTAAAGGTAAGCCCTACCGCCGGTTGAGTCTGAAGCTGCTGGCCATGCTGCTGTTGGCGGCCATGGCGGCCATCGCCCTGGGTCTTACGCTGCAGGTCCTGGGGGATTATCTGGTGGAAAGGGTGTATTGCTCGGAAAAGCGCCAGAATTTGCGGCTTCTGGAAGCCATCGGCTCTTTCCGGACCTATGTCCAGGAGGAGGCTGTCTCCTCCACCAATGTGCAAAAAATCGGCGTCTGGAACCATAGCCACCCCTATATCCAGCTCACCGTCTCCGCCAACGGCGCCATTTTAAATTCCGACCGTTGGGGCGCCGAGATGGTAGGCTCTGACGGAGGCTTTGTAATCCGGTCTGGGAAGAATCAGGAAAAAATCTCCTCTTCCGCCAATTCAGCAGAACATACCTTTCCCGTCAACTTCACCGACGGCTCCTACCAGGTGGAAATCCAGGATTTTTCTCAAAACCAGCTTTACGCCCTGGTCAGCTGGGCCTCACTGGCAGCCGGCGGCATCATATTCCTGGCGCTGATGCTGCTGTATAACAGCCAGGTCACCTCCTCCATCAGCCGCCTGGCTAAGCAGGTCCGGCAGGTGAGCAAAGGAGACCTGACCCTGGAAATCACCCCCTCCTCCAAAGACGAAATCGGCGACCTGGCAGAGGATGTGGACGCTATGCGCCTGTCCATCATGGACAAGCTCCAGCGGGAAGAGCTCGCATGGCGAGCCAATACGGAGCTCATCACCGCCATTTCCCATGATGTGCGCACTCCCCTTACCACCCTCATGGGCTATCTGGACATCCTAGGGGAAAGCGACAACCTGACCCCCTCCCAGCGGCAGGAATATCTCAGCGTGTGCCGCCAGAAGGCGGAGAAACTGCGAACCCTCACCAATGAGCTTTTTTCCTACTTCCTGGTGTTTGGCAAACCAACGCCCGCCCTGCATCTGGAGCCCCTGGACGCCGGGACCCTGCTGGAGCAAATGCTTGGAGAGCAAACGGCAGACCTTCTGGAGCGGAATTATCAGGTGCAAACTGAGAGCCTGACGGAAAGCCGTCTCATTCAGGTGGATGTGCAGCACCTGCGGCGGATTTTTGACAATCTGTTTTCCAACGTGTTGAAGTACGCAGAGCCGGACCGGCCGGTGACCATCTCCTCTTCTTGGGTGGGAAATGAGCTCCATGTGTGCATCTCCAACTACGTCCGGGCTACAGCCGGCCGGGTAGAGAGCACCAAAATCGGCCTGCAAACCTGTGAGAAGCTTCTGACCTCCATGGGCGGCCGCTTCCTGCGGCGGCAAGAGGGCGGCCTTTTTACAGCCGAAGTCATTCTGCCGGCGGGCTGCCCCCTGGAAGCTGTGTAAAGCGAATACAGGGTAGCAGGCAGCGCCACAAAAAATGGACCCGTTGCGAAACGCGCTTTCTAAAATGATCCCTCATATTTTAGCGGGAGAAAGCACGAATTTCTGTGTTTTCTCCCGCTATCTTTCACTTTTAGAGCGGGGGCTGTTGCAAAAAAACCATTTTGCAACAGCCCCACTTGTGCTGTGTCCCCGCAGAAAAGCTTCCACCTGGGCCCCTTATTTCCGGGCCTTTTTCCCTCTCCAAATGTAGATTCCCACGTACACCCCCAGCAAAACCGCCACAGATCCGGCAACAATCAGGTACATGGCATTCCTCCCCACCTGGTTCCCATAGAAATCAAGCTTGCAGTCCACGGCCTTCCCAATGGCGCTGGTGACAGCCGCCGGGACGCCCTGGGACTCCATCTCGGCCAGCACACCACCCAGGGCATGGTTACGGAGAAGGGATGTGCCATAAGTACCGGGGAAAAAGCCAAGCACCCGCTGCAGTCCCTCCCCAAACTGGGAGATGGGCATATACGCGCCGCATAGGAAGCCATACCCTGCGCTGATGATCGTACCCACCGCAGAAATCTGCCCCTCTGTGGAGAGAAAGCTATTGACAATGGAAGATAACGCCATCCCAAACATGGCCAGCAAAAACACATCCAACAGCATCAGCAACACATCCCAGATGCTGAGGTACCAGCCCACAAGGGACAGGTAAATGAGGCAAGCTCCGGCTGCAACCAGGCAGACCAGTAACGTAGCCAGCAGAGACGCAACGTAATAACCCATGGCCAAAACAGACCGCCGGACCGGGGTGACCATCAGGTCTGCCCGGGCGCCGGACACCTTGTCCTGCACCATCAGCATGTTGGAGCAAAAGGCCACCGTCACGCAGCTCACAGCCAGGATGGAGGAGATCAGCTGCCCCCCCACCAAGCCGTTCAGCAGGGACTCCGGAATGTGGACGCCTGCCGGCATGGCCGACAGGAAATTCTCCCGGTAGACCCGCCCTAAAAACGTCCCATACAGCACCAGCAAAATCACAGGCGTGATGAGAGAGGAAAAAAACATTCCCTTGTCTTTAAAAAAGATCTTGACATTCCGTCTGATGAGAGCAAGCAATCCCTTCATTCCGCCATTCCTCCCATGAGCTTTTTGCCTGTGACAGCCAGGAAAACGTTGTCCATTCTGCCCTTGGTGATCTCATAATCCCGGAACAGCGCCGGATGCTTCACAATCAGTTCCGTTGCCACTGCGGTGTTGGAAACCGACACGCGAAATGCATCCCGTATGACCGAATAGGGCAGCCCCAAGGCCTGGACCTGGCTTTCCGTCACCCCATAGAGGGTGAGAAAATCTCCGGTGTAGGTATTCTTCAGCTGGAGCGGGGTGCCTTCGGCAGTCTTTTTCGCAAAATCAACACATCCATATGTGCCAGGATGTAGGAGATCATCCAGAAAACAGAGCCAACCAGAATCAGGAAGGAGATGGCATCGGAGGATCCGTCACTAAGTGCAGCAAACACAAAGATAAATACACTTACGAAAACCACTCCGAAATATGGCACACCATGTTTATTTGTCTTTGCAAAAACGCGGGGCATCATGTTCATTTTCGCCATTCCCTGGCAGATACCTGCAAGACCATTTACAGTAGAGTTCTGGGTGCTGACAACAGCAAGGGCAGAAACGAAAGTCATCCACACCTTTCCTGCATTTCCCAGGAGATTTCCACCGTAAAGCAGATGGGGCGCTGCCGAATTTTCCAGTTCTGCCCATGGGGTGTAGTTGTGAAAGCCAAGCACCATCACCGACTGCACCAGGCAGATCAGGGCAAGTCCGATCATCATACCAAGGGGCACATTTCGCTTGGCATTTTTTACGTTCCTGGATACCGGAATCACATACTCTGCACCGATAAACAGCCAGAAAGCAACTGCCACTGTGGACACAACACTCTTGAAATCCACTGCCATACTATACGGCTGATGCACCACTTCCCCAGTTCCAAGCCCCAGCATTCCGATCACTCCCAGGATCAGCATAGACCCTACCAGAAGAAATGCTACCAGATCCTGGATCTTGGCAAACATATCCACACCATACAGGTTTGCGATCATAACCACCACCGTCATAATGAACGTATACATCAGGCTTGGAATCGGTAAATGAATAGTGGAAGCCATGGCATAAGCAAATATAGAAGCCTCAACGCCAGATGACATGATATTGCAGATCAGGTATCCTCCCACCATAGAGATCAGCGTGGGAAAAGGTCCCATACAGGCCAGTGTATACTGTGCCAGACCTCCTGTAGTATTGGGCATCAGCGCATTCAGTTCCGAAAGCGATGCCACGGTCGTCATATTCAGAAGACAGGCAATCACCATCGCCCCGATAAATACCACACCAATACTTCCAGCTCCCTGTCCCAGGGAAACCAGACAGCTGGTCGCTATAACTAATCCAACCGAGATGGAAACCACACTCCGCAGCCCCAAAGTTCTGTCCTTTTCTTCCATCCTCAATCACTCTCCTTTGCCACCCATGATATGCTCACTCTACTTGCAGCCGACACACAGCATTTAGATAATTGTTATTCCTGCAGCAGGTCATTTCAGATGCCACTTTGCACCGACCTGTTGGGAATAACACTTATCTAAATGCGTCCGCCCTGAACAACCTACAATGCATCAATTCCCTCGTCTCCAGTTCTTACTCTTATAACATTCGTAATATCATAAACAAAAATTTTTCCATCTCCAATATGTCCAGTGTACAGCTCCTGCTTGATCAGCTCCACAATCTCCGGCACCTTGGACTTCTCTACAACCACCGCGATCTGCTGCTTCGGAAGCAGCTCCATCTCATAGTTTTCATCCACTTCATACTCCTTGGTACCTTTCTCAATACCACATCCCAGCACCTGTGTCACGGTCATTCCTCTGACACCCGCTTTACTCAAAGCAGATTTCAATCCATTAAATTTTGACATTCCTGTAATAATCTCAATTCTTGATAATTCCATAACAATCGTCCTCCTGTCCGCTTACTATCCCAATTGTCTCCCCTGGAGCTTTCCTCCTGCTTAAGGCTGGCATTTTAGGTTTTCTATTCGTTTGCCTGTACTACAGGGTTCTTACTTCTATCCTTCGCCTTCTTCGCCAGGTACTTCTTATACTTCTCCGGTGTGGTCCCTGCAAAAGCCCTGAAATCCTTCAGCATATGTGACTGGTCGTAATACCCACAGTTCAAAGCCATCTCCTCACTGCCAGCCTGATCCGGCGACCTGGTTATCTCACCCAGAAAGGCCTGAAACCGGATAAACCTTTCAAACTCTTTTGGCGAAATCCCGTGAATCTCCTTAAATACCCGGCGGATATAACACTCCGAATATCCCGTCTCACGGCTTAACATCTGAATGGAAATATTTCCATCCGTGGCATAAATCCTCTGCCGCATATACTCTTCCAGAACGTGAGCGGAATCCCTGGAATTCTCCTTTTGGCTATTGGAAAGATACTGCATCAGGATCTGCGCTCTCTGTTTTACATCCGATGCCTCCGCCAGACTCTCTGTAAGTCCGCTTCCATACTCATTCTGGCCAATCTCCACATCCGCATTTACCACTTCTTTTATGGAAAGAGATTTTGGCAAAATACATTTTCCCGGCAAAAATCTGGCTCCAAAATAATATCTCCCATCATCGAACTCCCAGTCCTTTGCCTTCAGCACTGTCCCGCCAACCAGAACCTTGACATCCTTTTCCCCGATTCCAAAGACAAGATCTGTGCTCCCATCCGGCACTGCCCGAAAATTCCCCGAATTCCCGTTTTTCACATTAAACTCGTAAAAACTGGAAATTCCCATTCTCCTGTTCAGTATCTCCTGATAGTCTTCCGCGTCCAGCGTCAGGTAAGGCTGCACTGGGGTTACGATTTTCTTGTCTTCCATAGGCTCAGCTCCTGAATTTTATCCCTGCGAGAGCCATCCCAGAGGGCTGACCTGCCAGACTTCCTTACAGAAGTATTCTGCGCCAGCTTACTTTGGCATAAGCCTTCCTCACGCCATCTCCGGTTTGTCCCACAGCGGTAATTTTATTCCGATGCCAAGCTTCACTGCATTGCGATAAACGGTTCCGCCCCAGGCAATATCCTCAACAGGCATGCCTCCAACGGAATATACGATAATCTCGTCATCACTTGTTCTTCCCGGATGTCTCTTCTCAATAATGTCTGTAATGTCGATAATGTCTTCCGCCCCTATTTTTCCATCGTGCTTCAGATCCGTGAACTTGGTTCCGATGATCTGCACCTGTGGATAGGTGGGATAAGGATACTCTTCCTCCCAGGCCTCATAAAGCTTGGAGTTATCCACCACCAGCTTGCAGCTAGCAAGAAAATCATCGTCAAATCTTGCAGCTGACGGCATGCTGATCAGAGCACCTTTTTTGATCCAGTCACCGCTGATATAAGGGAAGGAAGAAACATCGTCGCGGACAGTTGTGGTAAAGCTGATGATATCGCTGTCCTTTACTGCTTCCTCCACAGAATCACAGATCTCAATATTTTTGATCTGTGGCAGTTCTTCCCGGATAAACCTGGTAAAAGCATCCAGAGACCGCTGGCTTCTGCCCTTGATCTTCACCGTATCCAGGTTCGGGCAAACGCTGACAAAAGCTGCCAGAGATGTTTTTCCCATAACACCAGGTCCGATAATGGAAACTACCTTTGAATCTTTTCTTGCCAGATATTTGGCGCCCACTCCTGGAATTCCGCCGGTACGGTAGGCACTTACCAGGTTCGCTGACATCAGCGCCAGCGGAGCACCAGTATCCTTATCGTTCAGCATCATCATCAGAATGGAACGGGGCAGACCAACCTTCTTATTATCTACGTTGGAGCCGTACCACTTCATTCCCGCCAGCTGATAACTGCCGCCCAGGTACGCCGGCATTGCCATAAATCTTCTATCTTCTCCTACATTCTTTGGCATATTCGGAAAAGGAGATTCATTCGGGAATGTTACCATACAGCCATGAGAATTATGGTTTTCACCTCCCATTACGAAATCACCCTTTGTAAGACATTTAAGAACGTCTTCCATTGTATCTATGCATTTAGGCATATTCTTTACGCCAGCCTTTATCATTTCCTGTTCATTAAGATATAAAAAATCAACTTCTGGATACATAATAATTCCTCCTCTATAATCCACAACCTATAACTGCTTCCATCATTATCTCCACGAACTGTGTCGGTCTGTTAAGTGCAGGTGTTCCAACCACTGTACATAATGGCCTGATATCATGAAATATCTCTGAATATGCCCTTGATATATCTGCACACATTTTCATATCTACAGCAAACACATCTACTTTAATAACATCTCCAACACCTGCACCAGCCTGTCCAATAAGCTTTACCTGCTTCTCATCTGGTCTGCTCATAGGCATTTTCCCCATACACTGTACCATCCGGCTGTACCGACGTTGTTCCACCAACATATATATGGTCACCAACCTTTACCATTCTGCTATATCCTACTTTTTCTTCTAATGGAGCTCCTGATGAATAATTTACTCTCTTCTCTGCCATTTAGTTTACCTCTCCTTCTGCACCTGCAAGTGCCTTTTCTTCATTTTCCTTCTTTACAAGTTCATTGAACTTGACAGAAGCATCATTTATCACTTCAACCGGTACCGGCTGGAATGG
>OLSQ01003489.1_pt1 | contig 10335 bp, 10 predicted proteins | sample 1672561 | NCBI WGS metagenome assembly OLSQ01 (sample SAMEA3136699, study PRJEB25190) | human gut metagenome | biome: human gut; feature: human-associated habitat; material: faeces | place: Austria | collected 2013 | reverse complement strand
GACGACGGCGATAATATCATCACCTCCATCTACGCGAAGCAGAGCGGCGTCGGCAAGATCGTCGTAAAGGTGAACCGCGAGTATTATTCCGATATACTCGAAAGCTCCGGCATCGACTGCGTCGTGACGCCCAAGACCCTGATAAGCCAGCAGCTCGCCCGGTACGTGCGCGCAATAAGCAACTCCGTCGGCAGCAGCATGGAGACGCTCTACCGCCTTGCCGACGGCAAGGTCGAAGCGCTCGAGTTCAAGGTGGCGGAGGGCTCGGCCTGCGTCGGCATCCCGCTGAAAACGCTGCGTCTCAAGCCGAACATAATCATAAGTGCGCTCGTGCGCGGCAGCAATACGATCATCCCCGACGGCGAAACCGTGATACAACCCGGCGACCACGCCGTCATCGTGACGCGCGCCGGCCGCCTCAAAGAGCTTGACTCTATCGTTGAGGGCCGCTGATGAACACAAGAATGATAGCCCGTTCGCTGGGACTTATTTTGCTGTGCCTTGCCGTGCTGCTGCTCCTGCCGCTGATCGCGGGGCTGTACTATGGCGAGAGCGTCCTCGGCTTCATCGTCACGATAGCGATTTCCGCCGCGGCGGCCTTCGTGCTCACGCGCTTTAAGCCCGAGAGCACGGATATTTCTGCGCGCGAGGGCTTCGTCATCGTCGGCATGGGCTGGATACTGCTGAGCGCTATCGGCGCGCTGCCGTTTGTGATAAGCGGGGATATTCCGAATTATATAGACGCTCTGTTCGAGACGGCCTCCGGCCTTACTACGACCGGCGCGACGATAATGACAGACATCGAGGCCATGTCGCGCGGAGGCATGTTCTGGCGCATGTTCACGCACTGGATAGGCGGTATGGGCGTGCTGGTGTTCATCATGGCAGTGATGCCGATGAACGGCGCGCACTCGATGCACCTGATGCGCGCGGAGGTTCCGGGGCCGACGGTCGGCAAGCTCGTCCCGCGTGTGCGGCAGACGGCGAGGATACTCTATCTCATATATTTCGCGCTGACTATCATCGAGGCGGTGCTGCTCCGCTTCGGCGGCATGAGCAATTATGACGCGCTGCTCCACGCCTTCGCGAACGCCGGCACCGGCGGCTTCTCAACTCGCGCGGCGAGCATCGCGGCCTTTGACAGCGTCTATATCGAAATGGTCATAGCCGTGTTCATGCTGATCTTCAGCGTGAACTTCAACCTCTATTATCTCATCCTGCTGGGCAGGATACGCGACGTGCTGCACGATGAGGAGCTGCGCTGCTATCTCGTCATCGTCGCCTTCGCGACGGTGACGATGGGCATCAATATCGCAGATCAGTACGGCGGCTTTATAAAGGCGCTGCGGTACTCGTTCTTCAATGTCCTGACTATATCCAGCTCCACCGGCTTCGGCACGGCGGACTTCACGCGCTGGCCGCAATATTCGCAGAGCCTTATCGTTATCCTCATGCTGATAGGCGCGATGGCCGGCAGCACGGGCGGCGGCATAAAGCTATCGCGCATGCTGATATTTATAAAGACCACAGCCTGCGACTTTATGAAGATCGTAAGCCCCCGCATGGTGAAGCGTGTGGCCATAAACGGGCAGCGCATAGACCGCGATACTGTCCGCGCCGTCTATGTTTTCTGCGCGCTCTACGCGCTCATACTCGTAACGGGGACGCTTCTCGTCTCCTTTGACGGCTATGACATGACGACGAACTTCACAGCGGTCATCTCGTGCCTGTCGAACATCGGCCCCGGCCTTGGCCTTGTGGGTCCCGCGGGCAGCTTTGCGATATTCTCGCCGGTGTCGAAGCTCATTTTCACGTTTATTATGCTTGCGGGCAGGCTTGAGTTTTACCCGCTGCTGGCGCTTTTTGCCCCGTCGTTCTGGAAGAAATAGAGATATATAGGGTGAAGTAATGAACTATAAGATGGTTGGCCGTGTGCTGGGTATGGTGCTGCTGTGCCTGGCCGGGCTGATGCTGGTGCCGCTGCTGGCAGGCATAATATACGGGGAGAACGTGCGCCCGTTCGTGCTGTGCATCGCGCTGAGCCTCGCGCTCGGGCTGGGGCTGGCCTCCATAAAGCCCGATTCGACCGACCTGTTCGCGCGCGACGGCTTCCTTGCGGTCGGCCTTGCGTGGATGCTCATGTCGCTCCTCGGCGCGCTGCCCTATATCCTGAGCGGGGATATACCGGATTTTGTCGACGCTCTGTTTGAGTCCGTCTCCGGCTTCTCGACGACCGGCGCAACGGTGCTGACCGATGTTGAAACGCTCAGCCGCAGCTGCATGCTGTGGAGGCTCCTGTCCCAGTGGATAGGCGGCATGGGCGTGCTGGTGTTCATGCTTGCAGTAATGCCGATGAGCGGGGAGCATTCGATGCACATCGTGCGTGCGGAGTTCCCGGGGCCGACAGTCGGCAAGCTCGTGCCGCGCGTGCGCGAGACGGCGAAGATACTCTACCTCATCTACGTCGGCATGACGCTTCTGGAGTTCGTGCTGCTGACCTGCGGAGGCATGAGCATCTATGAAGCGCTCGGCCACGCCTTTGCTTCTGCCGGCACCGGCGGCTTCTCGACGCGCAACGCGAGCCTCGGCGAGTTCAACAGCCTGTATATTGAGGTCGTCGCCACGGTGTTTGAGCTGCTCTTCAGCGTGAACTTTTATATTTATTACTGCATCCTCACCGGCAGAGCCAAGTCTGCGCTCAAAAATGAGGAGCTGCACTGCTTTATAGGTATCGTCCTTTTCGCGGTCGTGTCGATCGCGATAAACCTCTATTCGCGCGGCTATTACGGCAGCATCGCAACTGCGCTGCATCAGGCTTTCTTCAACGTCTCCATGAGCATAAGCACCTCGAGCTTTGCGACCGTCGACTATACTCTCTGGCCGCAGTACTCCAAGTGGATGCTGCTCATGCTGATGCTGATAGGCGGCTGCGCCGGCAGCACCTGCGGCGGCCTCAAGCTCTCGCGGGCAATGATCCTTGTGAAAACAGCGCTCTCCGACCTGCGGCGTATGGCGCATCCGCGCAGCGTGAACCCCGTGCAGATAGACGGCAAGCGCGTCGCGCCCGAGACGGTCAAGGCCGTGCACACCTATTTTGTCCTGTACATATTCATTATCCTCAGCTGCACGCTGCTTATCTCGCTCGACGGCTTTGACACCGCGACGAACTTTTCCGCGTCGCTTGCCTGCCTTTCAAATATCGGCCCCGGCCTCGGCGTCAACGGCCCATACGGGAACTACAGTATGTTTTCCGACCTGTCAAAGCTCCTGCTGTCCTTCGTGATGCTGCTGGGCAGACTTGAGCTCTATCCGATACTCGTTATGCTCATGCCCTCTACATGGAGAAGATAACGCAAATACGAAAAAAATTCCTCGTACCAGGTCGGTACGAGGAATTTTTATAGGTTCAGGTCAGCTTCGATTACTGGAGCTTTTCCAGATATTCAACGATGCGGCGCACGGTGTCGAGCTGGCTTGCGTCGTCGTCGGAAATGGATATGCCGAACATATCCTCAAGGGACATGATGAGCTCCACGACGTCGAGGGAGTCAGCTCCCAGATCGTCTACAATGCTGGTGTCCATGGTGATGGTCTCGGGGTCGATCTCAAACTGCTTTGCGAGGGCATCTCTTACATTTTCGAATATCATTTACAATTACCTCCGATGTGCCGGGCACATAAAGTTACTAAATGAATCAGGCCCACTCTCTGCTCTGGGGCTTGTTGTCAGATTTGTCGGGCTTAACGTAGGACACGACCACGCGGCGGTTGGGCTCAACTCCGGTGGAGCTTGTGGTGACGCCCTCGTAATTCTGCAGTGCGGTGTGGATGACATGGCGCTCGTAGGAGTTCATAGGCTCAAGAGCCATGCTGCGCTTGTACTTGATCGCCTTCTCGGCCATCTTCTCGGCAAGGCGTGTGAGGGATTCCTCGCGCTTGCTGCGGTAGCACTCTGCGTCAACGCTGATGTGCAGGCGCTTCTCACTCCCGCGGTTGACGACGTAGTTGGTCAGGTGCTGGATGGCGTCGAGCGTTTCGCCGCGGCGGCCGATTATCGCGCCCATGCCGCTGCCGCTGAGATTCACGTTCACGCCGCCGTTCTCGCGGGGGCTGATCTCGATATCGGCAGTGACGCCCATGCGCTCAAGCAGACCCGTGAGGAACCTGCGGATCTCAGCGTAGTCCTCGTTCTCGTCGACGACGGCTGCGGCAGCTGCCTTTGCAGGCGCGGCAGGAGCCTCAGCCTTAGGCGCGGCAGCGGGGGCTGCGGGCTCATCCTCGGCCTCATAGCTGACGCGGATGACGGCGGGGGAGGCGCCTATGCCCAGAAAACCGGACTTGGCTCTCTCCACGATCTCCACGGAAACATCGTCCCTGTCCAGACCCAGCTCAGCAAGGGCGACGGCAATGGCCTCGTCCTCGGTGCGGGCGGACTTTTCCAAAGTTTTGATCATATTGTTAAATTCTCCTGTAAGTCATTCCTCGGTCTTGGCGGAGCCGTCCTCCGCTGCGCCCTCGGATACCTCTTCACCGGCGGCTTCGGCGCTTGCTTCCTCGACTGCTGCAGTCTCCTCAGCGGCGGTCTCTTCAACTGCTGCGGGGATATCGTCGGGGATGGTCTCGTCTATCGCCGGGGCGAATTCGGACTCGGCAGCGGCGGCGAGCGTCTGCTCCTCGGCTGCCTCGGGATTGGAATAACGATCGGGCACGTAGGCACGGCCGCGTGCGTAGCGGCGGTTGCCGACCTGCGATGCGGGTATCTCGGCCTCCTGGATGCCGAGGCGCTCACGCCTTGCGGCGCGCTCGGCTCTCTCAAGAGCGGCCTTGCGCTCCTCGTTCTTCTGCTTCTCGCTTGCGCGAAGATTCTTCTTGCTGGTGTTGGCGTTGACCTCGGTCTTGCCCTCGGCTCTGAGGCGTTCTGTCTCAAGGCGCTTTGCCTCAAGCTCCTTCTCGCGCTCGGCGCGGATGGCGGCCTTCTCGGCGTCCTCGATGTCAAGCTGCTTCTTGTACTTCATGGTGAGCACATAGTCGCGGATCATGCCGAAGACGGAGTTCGCGATCCAGTAAATGCCCATTGCGGCGGGCATGATGAAGCAGATCCAGACGGACATGAGGGGCATCATGATGTTCATGCTCTTCATGGAGGCTGCGGCCTGCGCATTGTCCACGGGGTTTGCCATGTTGCTGATCTTCATCGACAGCCAGGACAGGCCTGCCGAAATGAACGGGATCAGGAACAGACCCAGCGCCGGACCCCAGACGGAGGGATCGCTCCAGTCGGTGTGGGAGAAGAAGTTCCACTCCGGCTGCTGGCCGAGATTGACGCCGAGGAAGGTAAAGTCGATATCCATCAGGCCGTCGATCTTCCCTGCGAGTGCGGACTGCACCTCGTCCCAATGGGCGTGGGCGATCTCGGCGAGCTTTATCTCGACGTAGCCGTCTGCCTTCTCAGGGATGATATACCAGCCCTGCTCGACGCAGAAGCTCTGCAGGGTGTCGACGACCTCCTGCGTGACGAACATCATCCTCGTCAGAGGACGGCGGATGACGCTGTAGAGTGCGATAAGGATGGGGAACGGGATCAGGGACCAGAGGCAGCCGGACATTGGGTTGACGCCCTCTTCGCTGTACAGCTTCTGCATTTCGGCATTGAGCTTCTGGGGGTTGCCCTCGTGCCGCTTCTGAAGCTCCTGGATCCTGGGCTGCAGGCGCGTGGAACGCATCATGCTCTTCTTGCTCTTCGCCATGAAAGGCGTCATGAGGAGGTTTACAAGAAGCGCGAAGAACACGACGGCGAGGCCGTAGCTGCCGGTGAGCTCATAGAATTTGACCAGCGGCCAGGCAAAGATTTTGCAAATAAATTCGCCCATGGGATTCTCCTTGTTGTTTCTTTGTTAGGGTACGGGATCATAGATGCCGCGCCGCCCGTGATAAAACGGATGGCAGCAGCAGATACGCCGGAGCGCGAGCACGCCGCCCTTGAGGGCGCCGTACTTCTCAATGGCCTCCATGGCGTATTGTGAGCAGGTCGGAATAAAGCGGCAGCAGGGGGGACGGTTCGGAGAGATATTCTTCCTGTAGAAGCGGATGGCGGCAAGCAGAAGCTTTTTCATTCCGCCGTCTCCTTCATCAGGCCGAGCTTTTCACACGCTGAGAGAAAGGCCCTGTCCATCTTGGCATACTCCGCACCGACGCACCTTGTGCGCGCGACGATGATGATGTCGTAGCCCGTTTTCAGTGCAGGGGCATTGAGCCGGTATATCTCCCGTAGCCTGCGGCGCACCCTGTTGCGGACGACTGCGTGTCCAAGCTTTGTGGACACGGTGTAGCCCACGCGGTTATGCGCCTCGCGGCTGCGGCGGCAGTACACCACCATATACGGCGTGACCGCGCTTTTTCCCTTGGAGTAGAGCCGGCGGAAATCACTGTTCTTTTTTAGCGTGCATCTGGCGTCCAAAAGTCGCTCTCCTGCCTGTCTGCCCGGTTATCCGGACAAACACCTAAAGGGCGGATCACTCCGCCCTAAAAATTATTCTCGATAAACCTGCTTCACCGGGGGTGTCTCAGTAGCTGAGCTTTGCTCTGCCCTTTGCTCTGCGGCGGGAAAGAACCTTACGGCCGTTAGCGGTCTTCATTCTCTTGCGGAAGCCGTGCTCCTTCTTGCGCTGGATCTTCTTGGGCTGGTAGGTACGAAGCATGATGTGCACTCCTTTCAGGTTGATACTCAACATCGGGCAAAGCCCGAAGTAGTTGACAAAGTAATAAACTTCCGATGCTCACAAGCATCGGAAGTTTATTATATACGATACTCTTTTACCGTGTCAAGGTTTTTTTAGGCCTCTCGGCCGTTTTTCAGTGCCTTGCTGACCACGATAAGCAAAACGGCAACAACAGCCGCGGATGCCGTTACCGCTATAACGGCAGTCCAGTTTGCCGCTGCAAGACCGGTGATGTCAAATTCGCCGCTTTCGGCACTCTGCAGATGCGAGAACACCTCAACAACGTCATATACCACGGCAGCTGCGGCAACAAGTCCCGCGACTATGCTCATGGCAGGTGCATGTACGCCGGAATTTGCGCGAACCAGCCGGCGAAGCTTTTCTTCTCTGAAATCTATGACAGAGCCTATATACGCCGCAGATACAGCCAAAATTATGGCCTCCGGAAGCATATAGGTCGCATTATATATGAACGAATAGGAAAGTGCCGCCTGCGTAGGGATGGACAATCCTGCCCAAACCGTTGCACCGGAAATCACATGGCAGGCATAGCGGAGGACGGATACAAAAACACAGCCGAGTGTCAGAGCCGCTGCCTGACTTTTGATAGCATTTCTGAAAATGCCCGCAAAGCCGACCACCGTAAACGCAACTATGTAGTCGAGCAATATGACTGCGACAACACTCTGCCAAGTTGTAACATAGGAAAGCGAATTAAGACCCAAAAGCTGCTGGATGACGGCATAAACAAATGCCGAACCGAGTCCCCAGCCCATTCCTCTGCGATAAGCGATTATCGCTATCGGAAGCATCGACGCTATCGTTATCGAGCCGCCGTAGGGAAGCTCTGCAAGCTTTACCATGCTCAGCACGGTGGCAAGCGCTATCATGATAGCGCACTCCACAAGTGGGAGCGTTCTGTTCTTTGTCATTTTTCTATTCCTCCTAAAACATAAAAAACCGCACTGCAAAAGCAATGCGGTCATAGGAAAACGATTGATATAAAAATTTTCGTTTCCTACGCCGGCATTACCCGGATCAGGTTCGAGGGTCTCGGAAATTCGATTCTTTCCGTCTCAGCCGAGAAAACTCAGCACCCCTTTTGCAATGACATATTAATATTTTTGCTGCATTTTGTCAAGACCTGCTTACATAGTCGGCAAAGAACTTCTGCTTCGGCAGCCAGGACAGAAGCGGAAGGCCGGCAATGAACATTACAGCAGCTTCTCCGAGAGCTACCTCGCCGGCAAAGACGGCAAATGCGCCGAAGTTTTTGATCGGATTGAGCCCTGCTACGACGACCGTGAGCATCGCGCCGACTATAAGTCCGTTCCAGATAACCGGCATAAGGCAGGCAAGCGCCTTTTTATTGTGCTTTCCGCACCACGATATGCACAGGCATGCTATAAGCGTTGCAAGCGAGCCGAAGATGATATCCGGAAGTCCGGCCGAGCTTGCAATATTGGCTATCGCGCAGCCGAAGAACAGCCCCCATGTGGTGCTCGGCATGAAAAACGGAAGTATGCACAGCACCTCGGATATTCTGCACTGCACAGGGCCGTAGCTTATCGGCGCAAGCACCATCGTAAGCACGGCATACAGCGCTCCGATAACGGCGGCTGTCACTATATTTCTTGTGGTTTTATTCATTGCTACCTCCATTGAGCGAAAATACGCAGCCGCAGTATTCCTGACGGTACAGCCCGTATTTTTCGGACAAGATAATTGATCTGTGGTTTCCCTCGCGTTTTTTAAATTCCGAGGGCAGCCATCTGACATCGTACTTTTTTTCGGCCTCGCGGCCGATGGCGTTTATGACGACCGCATCCTTGCGCGAGGACACGGTGAGCGTTGTGCAGAACCAGTCAAAGCCACGCTCGGCCGCGACCCGGGCAGTCTCTTCGAGGCGTATCTTAAAGCACTCGAGGCATCTTTTGCCCTCCTCAGGCTCGTTCTCAAGTCCTTTTATACGCGAAAAATAGTCCTCACTGCGCCACGGCAGTGTCAAAAGCCCTGCGCAAATCCCGTCCTCGGCAAGGCAGGATATAAGCTGCTTTTGGGTGGCAAGGCGCTTTTCGAACTCTTCCTCCGGCCAGAGATTCGGGTTATACCACAAAACCGTTACATCAAAATGCTGCGAAAGCAGCTCGATCACCGAGCTTGAGCACGGCCCGCAGCAGCTGTGCAGCAGTATGCTCGGCTTGGTGTCTCCAAAGCCGGCGACAATCTTATCATATTTTCTGAAAAAGTTTTCTCTGTTCATAACGCTCCTCTTTCAAAAACGTTTTACATTATATATACGCACATTTTACCTGTCAACCGTTATCACTCTTGTTTTCGCCGCATTTTTCATGTATGATTGTATTTGGTTAGGATGCCGATACAGTAATTGAAGAAATAGGAGGAAAACAATGAGAAAGCAAAACCATTTCCGGCGCTTTGCCGCCGCGCTGCTTACCATTATAATGATAAGCACGCTGTGCAGCCCTGCGCTGGCCGCTCGGGACGACGCCGATAAGGGCATAGATCTTAAGATCGCCGTCATGAGCGACACGCACTACCTGTCCCCGAACATGATAAAGGACACCTCAGACTACACCGATGCACTCAACAGCGACAGAAAGCTGCTCACGGAAAGCAGCGAGATAAACCTCAAGCTGCTCGATGCCGTGCGTGAGGACAAGCCAGACATTCTGCTTATTTCGGGTGACCTCACGAAGGACGGCGAGCTTGAAGGCCACAAGGAGTTCTCTGCTCGCCTGCAGCAGGTTCAGAAGGACGTTCCGGGCATGAAGGTGTATGTCATAAACGGCAACCATGACATCCGCAACGAAAACGCAAAAAACTTCAACACTCCCGACGGTAAGGCAGTTCCGGCAACGCGCACTCAGCCCGAGGACTTTGCATCCGTCTATGACTTCGTGTATTCCGACAGCAGCATAGTTGCGCGCTACACTCCTCCCCAGGACAAGGAATCGGGTCAGCTTTCATACGTTGCAGAGCCTTGCAAGGGTGTAACGCTTATCGCGCTCGACACCTGCTGCTACAGCGCCGACAATACCTCGGACAAGGAAGCCGAGCACGAAACGCGCGGCGAAATGAGTCCCGAGCTCGTTGCATGGGCAACCGAGCAGATAAAGGCAGCCAAGGCAAAAGGGAATCACGTCATCGGCCTTTCGCATCACGGCTTCGTTCCGCACTTCTCTATGGAGCCGGACATTCTCAAGATGTACCTTATTGAAGATTACGCTTCCATTGCCGCCCAGCTTGCCGATGCCGGACTTGAAATGATCTTCACCGGCCATATGCACGCAAACGACATCGCCGTAATGACGACCAAGAGCGGAAACACTCTTTACGATGTTGAGACCGGCTCAAACCTCACCTACCCCTCGCCCATGCGCTTTGTTCAGCTGCGTGAGGTCTCCGGAAGTCTCGTTGCCGCCGTGAACACGCTCAATCACATCGGCCCCGTAAGCTACTATAACGCCGTTTCCGGCAAGTACGAGACCATCGCCGACGTGACCGAGTACGGCAGAGAGCGCGGCTTCACCGCCGATATGCTCAACACCGTTGCCGGAAGCTTCGTCGGCAGTTTCCTGAACAAATTCGTCCC
>OLSQ01003484.1_pt1 | contig 10345 bp, 8 predicted proteins | sample 1672561 | NCBI WGS metagenome assembly OLSQ01 (sample SAMEA3136699, study PRJEB25190) | human gut metagenome | biome: human gut; feature: human-associated habitat; material: faeces | place: Austria | collected 2013 | reverse complement strand
TACCCGGGTACCCCAACTTTTAGTTTACAACCTATAAAAAACCGACAGAGCCGAAGCCCTGCCGGTTAGGGGGACATTTTGTTAAGGTCTTACTTGACCTCGAGGCGGATTTCGATTTCAGAAACGCCTTCCTTTGTCACCTTGAAGTTAAAATCGCTGCAATTGCTTTCGGTAGCGGTCTTAACTTTGCTGGTGCTGGCATCGGTGATCGTGTACTTCGTGATCTTATAGCCGTTGCCGGTGGAGGTAAGGCCAATGTTCACGTTGTTATCGAATACGACCTCGACCACAGAGCCGCTCTTCACAGCCTTATACTTACCGTCCGCGCCCTTGAACTGGACGAGATTCTCGTCCGTGATCTCTGTGCCGTTCTTGTCAACGATCTTGAGCTTGGCATTGTAGGTCCTGTTCACGAAAGTCGCGGTAACAGTGAAGTCGTCCATAACATCCGCCAGCTTTACATCAACAGTCTTGGCACTGCCCTCGGCAAGCTTGGTCTCTTCCTTGACCGTCACGTTGTCGGTATTGCGGACGATAGTGTAGCTGTCAAGCATATATCCGGCTGTGGGAGTGAACACGATGCTGACGGTGTCGACTTCAGTAGCAGTGTTGACCGGGTTTCCGCCAACATAGAAGCCGACGGTGCCCTTGTTGTAATCATAGCTGCTGTAGAGCTTGAAGGACGTGGGCTCGGGAGTCTTTGCGGTCAGGACAACGGTGATCTTTGCGGTCGTGTTCGGCATGTAGAAGCCGAAGAAGTTGACTCTGTTCTCGCAGGTGACACCGTCAACGGTGACCTTGGTCAGATTGTAGAGGCTCTTGCCGAGGTCGGTCAGCGATACGGTCACTGCGGAACCGTAAGGTACCTTGCCGAAATCACCGCTTATATCGGTAAAGTTGTTGCCGCCATACTGAACGGATACATAGCCGTTTCCGGTCAATACTGCGCCGGTCTCGTCATAGACATTGAGCTCGATCGCGTTGGCTTCGCTCTGCTTGAAGTTGATTTCGACATTCACGCCGCCCTGAGGCATCTTGAATATCCAGCCGGTCAGTACAGCGCCGCTGCCCTTATCCTCGTACACGGGTACGAAGTTGCCTGCATTGACATCGGTTCCGCTGGTAAGCGTGCCGCCGTCAGCTCTGGTAATGATGACGTCGTCCGGACCGTAGGTGAAGCCTTCAGCCGCAGTCGCGCGGACCATAACGGTGTCTCCGGCCTTGCAGGAGCCTATCGCCGTGCCGCCCATCTCGAAGTTTGCACTGCCGCGAGACTTGTCATAGATGAGGCAGCCGGTGAGGGATACATCGCTGGTGGTCTTTGCCTTGAGGTATACGGTGCAGGTCGTATCCGTATCAGGCATGAGGAAGTAGTACTGGTTGCCGATGTACTCGATACCGCCTGCGTACACGCCGCCGCTGGTCGTGAGCACGACCTTGTCGATCACGTAGTTCGCAGCACCGGGTTCGGTGAGAGAGAGAACGATCGGGTCGTTGGCCTTGACATCAGCCTTGGTGGTGCCGCCATTAGGATCGTTTTCGACTACGGGCCAGTCTCCCTCGACGGAGATCTGCCACAAGCTCTTGCCCTGGAGATCTGCGCTGTTGTTATCCGCATTCATGGTCTTGAGCGTGAGTTTGTGCGGGTCGCCGACCAGGATTACAGAGACATCCACGCCCTGAGAAGGCATCTGGAATATATAGCTGGTGTTATCGATCTTTATGAGCTTAACAGACTTGCCGGTTGCCTTGTCGGTAACCAGAATAGCGTTGTCAGGTACGACGAAGCCAGCATTGCTGGGCTTGACAATGATCTTGACCCAATCGCCGACCTTGCTGCTGCAGGCGGTCTTGTACTCGCCGTCCTTGCCGGTGGTAGAAACCTGATAGCTTACATCGCCGCTGCCTCTGATGGATGCGGCCTCAAGAGGTATCGCGTCTGCCACGAAGAATGCCTTGACAGACACAGCGCCGTTAGGCATGAGGAAGTAGCCCTGAGTGTTTGCAAGCTCGCTAAGTTCGACACTATACTCGCCGTTGACATATACCTCAAACTTGTTGAAGGCATAACCGTCTCTTGCCAAGGTGCTGAAGGCGACCTTGCTGCCGACAGCAACGGAGTCGGTTCTTTCCGTCGTATTGAAAGTGTCTTTTATTGTATTGCCGTTAACGGTGACACTGTTCTCGTTGCCGCTGCTGTTCGGGAAGTCAACGGTGAGATCCATATATACCCCGTTAAACTGTCCGTCGACCGTAACTCCGCCTGCGGGCATTGTGAAAGCGTACGCGCAGGCTGTCGAAGTCGACACTACCTTATCGGTCTTAACAAGGTTCCCGTCCGCGTTGCGGGTAACAGTGAGACTGAAATCATAGTCAAAGCCTTCAGCCGTATCGGGCTCGCCCTCAATGAGAACCTTATCACCCGTCATAGCCTCTGTAATCAGACTTCCCTTCACGCCGCTCTCATAATCGTAGGCTACCAGCTTGCCGCCCAGCGCAGCGTTGATGACGATCGCGTTATCGGTCTTACCAAAGGTCAGCTTGACTTCGACGTCACAGCCGGGCATGGTGAAGGAGTTATTAAGAACGTTTATGTTCTTTTTGGACACTGCCTCGGTCACATTGATACTGGTAAGAGTATAGCCGTCCATTGCCTTCCAGGCGATAGACACCTGTGCGCCCTTCGCGGCCTTGCTCGCGCTGAAGCCGTTTACCTGAAGGTCGAAGCTGCCGTTGACGCAGTCAGCTCTGTAGAAGTTATATGTAGGCACAGCCTTGAGCGTCGCCTTTACGGTGACGTTGGCTGCCGGCATGATGAAGCACATCGCGTCGTTCACGGTGACAAACTTCTTCAGTCCTAGCCAGGTAGAGTAGTAAACAGTCGCTGAATCGACCATGTAGCCGGGGTCGGTGCTGACTATCTTGACATTCGCGCCCTGAGAAGCGGAGCTTGCGGAAACGCCGCTTACGGTAGCTGCGGTGATCGTAGGATAGTTGCTCTCGATATCGATATCGTAGCCGCTCTGGATCTCGGCGTCTACGCGGACGTTGCAGCCGGGCATGATGAAGGTGTTGCCCTCAAGCTTGACGTCGGCGCTGCCGTCGGCATGCTTGACGACCAGACTGCTTATCGCCTTACCATCAGTGGTATTGACGTCGACCGTGACCTTATCGCCTGCTGCAGCGGAGCTGACGGTGGCGTTATTGACATAGAAGGTCATGGTACCGTAAGCGGTGTTGATATTGGGAGTAATGCTGTACTTCTTGGTGCTGCTGTTGTTGCCGCTGTTGTTGTTACCACTGTTGTTATTGCCGCTGTTGCCGCTGCCGGTACCGGTATTACCAGTATTGCCGCTGTTTCCGGTGTTGCCCGTATTGCCGGTATTGCCGGTGCTGCTGGCAGTAATGGTAGTGACTACAGGAATGTAGAAGGTGCTGCCGGCCCTGACCTTTGCAAGGTTGCTGGTGTTGTTCAGCGCCTGAAGCAGCTTGGTGTTCTGGCCATAGTCAACACCGTAGCTTGCGACCATGTTGTAAGCGGTCTCTCCTGAGCCTATCTTATGCGCCACGACCTGATAGCAGGTAGTGCCGACTGCCGGAGCCTTGGGTGAGGGCAGAAGCAGAGTCTTGCCCGCAGCGACCTTGTTCCAGCTGGAGATGTTGTTGAGCTTCTTGATCTGATCGGCATAGTTGGTGAAGCTGATGCCCAGAGAGTTGCAGATGCCCGCAACGGTCTCGCCGCGCTGGATCGTGTAAGGGATCAGATAATAAGCGACACTGTCGCTGCCCTTTGCGGCGCTGACGGTTCCCGTTGTGGTACCGGTAGAACCGGTAGAACCGGTGCCGGTGCCGGTACTGCCGCTGGCAATGATGTTCAGAGCCGCAGCGTCAGTCGCAGGCAGCTTGATCACTCTGCCCACGGCCAGGAACCTGAAGTCGTTTTCACTCTTCAGCCCGTTGAGCTTTATAATAGCATCCTTGCAGGTGAAGTAGTTGATGCCCTGTGCCTGGCAGAGTTTAAGAACATAGTCGCCGGCCTTGAGGGTGTACTCGACCACCTGAGGATTTTCGTCGTCTGCGTAAGCGCTTACGGACAGCCCCGTGAACAGGGACATGACCATGAGCACTGTCAGCAGCGCACTGATGATCCGTTTCTTCATATTTGCTCCCCCTAAACTACCCTTTCGGGTATAATGATTTACTGTGCTATGGGTCTTTGCGGGTTTATCACGAACAGTTTTTGAAATAAAGTAAAAAAACTGTTACGTTTCGGCTATAATATTACAACAAGTCTCTTCAAATTGCAAGCCCCAAAAACATAAAAATCTCAAAAAATTTCAAATTGTTACAAAAAACTATGCAGCATCTGTGCGCGCCGCGTGTATTTTCAGGGCTTCCAGCGTTTCACCGGCAATTCTTAATAATTCTTTGGCGTCAAAAAATTACAGATTCGCCTTATGTTTGCTCCGGGCGAGACTTGTCCCGATGCCTTTGTTTCTTATAGACGTACTTCCTCACCAAAAGTTCCCACCAAAAGATATTTACTTGTTATATTTTCTATAGCAAGTATATCCTGCGCCGTGTGTAATTGCCTGTCACATTTTGGCAGACAAAAAATGGCTTCAGCAAAGGCTGTCCGGCCTTTGCTGAAGCCATCTGTATTAAATTTCGAACAGCCTGCGGCCGTTCTCATACGCGGCGCATGCAATGTCCTCGGCAGCACAGCCCTTGACTTCCGCTATCTTCTCCGCGATGTACTTCAGATTCCTCGAATCGTTCCGCTTCCCGCGCATCGGCACTGGACTGAGATACGGGCTGTCCGTCTCAAGGTAAAACGGAAACCACACAACACAGCCTGTCTATCGGGCACAGCTCCATCACCTCAAGCGCCTTTCTCGCGTTCTTATAAGTCACGGGTCCATCGAATCCCAGGTACCAGCCGCGACGCAGCAGTTCCTTCGCCATCTCCGCGGAACCGGAAAAGCAGTGGAACACGCCGCGCAGCTCCGGATAGCGGCTGACGAGCTCAAGGCTGTCGCCGTGCGCTTCGCGGTCGTGGACGATTATGGGCTTACTGAGCTCAAGTGCCAGCTCGATCTGCCGCCTGAAAAGCTCCTTCTGCTCGGCCTTGTACGTATCGTCCCAGTAATAGTCGAGGCCGATCTCGCCGATGGCCACGCACTTCCCGTCCCTCGCCAAGTGTGCGATCTCATTAAGGTTTTCCTCTGTGAAATCTCCCAGCTCCTCCGGGTGTATCCCGACCGCCGCGTATACATGCTCATAGCGCGCAGCAAGCTCTATCGCCGCCCGGCTGCTTTTAACGTCGCAGCCCGGGTCAATGACCAGCGTCACACCGGCCTCCGGGAGCGCGGCAAGCAGGCTGTCCCTGTCCTCATCAAAGGCCTTGTCGTCATAGTGAGCATGTGTGTCAAAAAACATTTGCTTTTCCTCCGTGATTTTGCTTGTATCTACTATATAATTATTCTCCGCATTTTACAAGCTCAGCGCTTGACGATTTCAGATGTTCAGTGTAAAATTTGTGCATTATGACTTGTGAAACATTTTGGGGTGAACACTCATGGCAAAACGAAAACTCACGCTTATTATCGCAGTCGTTCTTATTATTGCGGCGCTGACCGCTGTATTTCTTATTCTCAGACCGTCCTCTCCTCCTCGCCCTGCGCTTGAAGAAGCGCTATCCACCATCGAGCAGCCCTCTGACAGCGGGCTGATAAGCGGCGCGGCCTTTGAAAACTTCAGCGCCGTCATATCAGGCGATCCGCGGCAGAGCTTCCGCACAGCCTCCGCCGAGGTCAGGGTCACGTATCTGGACACCGCCGCGCTTGCCGACGGCATCGAGCCTGAGATGCAGGCGGAGCTTGCCGGCCTTGTTGCCGCAGCCAAACGTCCAACGGAGATATACACTGACAGCGGCGAATATCTGCCCGAGGTGCTCACAAGCGCCTATGACCTCGCCATAAACAAGCGCCTTGAGCATATCGGCGATTACCTGCGCGAGGATACGCTTACCCTGCACATGAGCTACCGCGGCGGCGTCTGGCAAGTCGACGATCTGTCCAGTCTCTATGCGCTCGCGTTTCCCGCGGATGATATGCCCGGCTTTGAAAACGCCTGCGTCGTGATGGAGCACATTGATTTTCACTACACGCTGCCCGATCTGACAAGCCCCGGCCCCAAGCCCGACCAGAGCCGCTACGGTGAGACGACGGATCCCGCCGTTATCTCCGCACTGTTAGAGACAGACGAAGCAAAAAAGCTCATTGACGGGCAGGAGCTTGACTGGAACCCCGACAAGGAGCTTATAAACGGCGGCGTCATCCGCTACTATCTTGATGAAACGATACTCGCCATAGTCTGGCAGGAGAGCGAGCACGGTGCGGTCGGCACCTTTGCCGAGGTCTTCATCGCCGACGCAAGCCAGCTGCGCCGCAAGATCGCCGACGACACCTTCGGCGGACAGACCTATTATTACCCGACGGAGCTTGCCGCGCAGGCAAACGCCGTGCTTGCCGTCAGCGGTGATTTCTACGATATTCCTGACCGCTGCTACGGCCTGTACGCCTACGACGGAAAGCTGATGCGCAGCTGTCTCACTGCCGGGCAGGCCTGTCTCTTTACCGACAGCGGCGATATGCTCTTCACCTATGAGGGGCAGTTCAAAACGGAGGCCGAGGCTCAGGCATATCTGGACAAAAACAACATTATGTTCTCGCTCAGCTTCGGTCCGGTCATGGTCGAAAAGGGCGTTGACGTCACGCCTTACGACTATCCCCTCGGTGAGGTTCGCGATACCTACGCCCGCTGCGCCATAGGCCAGCTCGGCAAACTCCACTATCTTGCCATGACGATCAACTGCCAGAGTCCCGACTATTACGTCTATGTCACGCTCCGTCAGGCCGCGGATTCGATGATAGCCCACGGCTGCTATAATGCCTACACGCTCGACGGCGGCCAGACCGGAAGCATCATCATCGGAAACGAGCTTATAAATCCCGTGCAGTTCGGCGTTGAGCGGCGGATGAGCGATATCTTCTATTTCGCCACGGCAATACCCGAAAACTGAACATAAAAATACAGGAGCTGTTTTTCAGCTCCTGTATTTTTATGTCAGCTGTTGACAACATTCCATGTGTTGCCGCCGGTAAACTCGGTACGCAGCTCGACGCCGTCCTCCGTCATTCTAAGGAAGACACACTCTCTCGGGATGTCGCGCACTCCGCCTGACTGCCATGTGTCTATAACGTCCTGGCATACCTGGCATATGCTGTCGATAAGCGGGGCATTCTCATAGCCCTGCCACTGGTTGGCCTGCTCGCAGACCTCCTTGATCGTATCGGGATACAGCGCGCTGTCCACGCGGTTGAGCACGCACCACGCCACCGCTCGCTGAACGTTCTCGCTGTAATATGTAGCGCAGCCCGCGACGACCTTTGCTATGTACTCCGCGTCGGCGGAATATGTGGTCTGCTGAGTCGACTGTGTTGCCGAGCCCGCGGTCTGCGACTGCGCCGCGGCCAGCTCACTCTGATAGCGCTGCTCTATCGCCGCTATCCTTTTCTCTGCCTGTTCGTTTATGCTCTTTGTCCTTGCGTTTATTACAAGTACGCTGACCAGCACTGAAAGCAGAATGATCGCCGCATCTCTCAATACCGGATTCTTAAAAATTCTTTTTATCCCATACCAAATGTACGCCAGAACATCGAGTATCATGTCCAGCACTTGCATAAGCTTCTACCCTCCTATAGGGATTTACGGCGGCATTATAACACGTTTTTTCATATTAGTCAAATCGTGGGGGATTATTATGTAACCCTTTTTACGTCGAACCGTGTCAAAACTGCACAAAAATGCACGTTGTCCCAACTTTTTTGTCACATTTTTCTGTAATGTCGTTTTGCATCGCTCCACTTTGGTTACTTTTGCTAAGCGTTTTGGCATCCATATACATGGCGAAGCCCAAGCCGTATAGGCTCGGGCTTCGTGTTGCATTTTCAGTTGTCGCAGCGGGAGAGGATCATAGAACCTATCACCGTGAAAACGCATAAATATACTGCGCAGGTAATTATAAAACCGGCATAGCCGCTCTTCATCAGCTCCTGCGGCGCGTTTGAGTTCATGCCATAGGCCATGAGCGAATACGGCCAGATATGCCCCATGTGCTTTGCGAGAAAGAGCAGCCCGGACAGGCCGCCCGCAAGCGCTATAGCGACCGGCATAGCAAAGCCGCGCAGGAAGAGCGACACCGTCAGCTGCATCGCCGCCATGACAAGGCCGCCGAGCGTCCCGAACAGGCACCAGACCGTAAGCTCGCCCAGCGGCACGGCAGCGCTCAGGCCGACGAGCCTGCCTGAGACGACATACAGCACAGCGATCCACAGCTCACTGAGAAGTATCATAAACCCGACGCATACAAGCTTTGCAGCAAATACCATGCCTTTCGGCATAGGCGCGGTGAGCACACGGTTCCAGTTGTGGTTCTTCTGCTCTATATACATCGTGTACGAGCAGTAAATGCCGATGAGCAGCGGAAGAAAAATATAGTCCGTGAAAAGCGTGTGCTGCGTCCAGAGACTGTACCACTCGCTGTGCAGAAGCTCAAGGTTCTCAAGATAATTGAAGGTCCCCATAAGCGCTGGTATAACCGGCATGACTATAAACGCCAGCCAGACCGGTGAACGGCGCAGCTTCATAAGCTCGGCGCGGATAAGTTTACATAACATTGTTCATATCTCCTTTCGGGAAAACAGTCCCCTGCCTATAGCATAGAAGCACAGCGCGGCAAAGACCGATATCGCAAGGCACAGCCAGTCATAGCCCATGACGGCAAGGTATGCGTCGGCGTACCTCGTCTCATTCGTCCAGCCGAAGAGCCCGACAAACTGTAGCGCGCCGTACCAGCTCCACGGGAAGTACCGGCGCAGCGCGCCGAGCTGCGGCAGGAACATTGAAAACAGCCCCATAAATTCACCGAGGGCGCCGACGCACAGCGGCACTGCCTGATTCTCGATGAGCATGGACAGGGAGTGCTGAAAAACGTACAGCGCCGCCGTCGGTATAAGGGTGAAGAGCAGGTGGATGAGGTACAGCTTCACCGGCAGCGGCTTTGTAAAGCCCGCGATCTGCCCGGAGACGGCGGCCGCGGCGCAGAAGAGCACAGCGCACAGCAGCACCGGAATAATCCCGTAAATGAGCTTCGCGTCATACACGCTCCTCCGCTCCGCGATAACGCACAGGCGGCGGAAGCCGCCTCCGCTGTGCTCTGTCTCGGCAAGGCGCGAGGCGATGAGCGTACACATGAGCGGGAAAAAGATAGTATTGATGAGTGGGAGCTGATAGAGATAGAGCATATAGCCGTTTTCCAGGGCGAAGCTCCCGCTCTCCCCGGTATAGCTGCCGTAGAACGCCCACGCACCGGCCGCGGCGGTCAGGGCAAGCGCCATCAGGAAAATATAACGGCGGCGGTTTTTGAGGTATTCGGCTTTCAGCAAGGCGGTCACAGGCTCAGATCCTTTCCGGTCATATCGAGGAAAATTTCCTCCAGCGTCTTTCCCTCGTCTATCTCATGCAGGCGCTCAAGCTCACCCTGATAGCGAAGCTCACCGTTTGCGATGATGCCTATGTCGTCAACGATGCGGTCTATCTCGCTGAGGATGTGGCTTGAGATGATAACGGTCATGCCGCAGCGCTCCGGCAGGGAGCGGATAAGCTCGCGCATCTCCTGTATGCCGGACGGGTCAAGGCCGTTCGTCGGCTCATCTAGGATCAGCAGCTTCGGGAAGCCCAGCATCGCCGAGGCTATGCCGAAGCGCTGCTTCATGCCGAGAGAGTAAGCAGAGAGCTTTTTGCCATCCTGCCTGTCGAGCCTGACGATCCGGAGCACCTCGTCGATGTTCTTCTCCGGAAGGCCGAGAAGCGTCGTGTATATGCGCAGGTTCTCCCGCGCCGTCAGGTGCCCGTAGAACGATGGTGACTCAATGAGCGAGCCGGTACTGCGCAGCAGCTCTATTCTGTTCCTGCCGTTCATGGGCTTGCCCATGAGTTCTATGCTCCCGGCGCTTGGCTGCACAAGGCCGAGCAGCATCTTGAGTGTGGTCGATTTCCCCGCGCCGTTCGGGCCGAGGAATCCGTATATCCGCCCTTCGCGCACCGTCATGTCGAGCTGCGACACGGCGCAGAAGTCCTTATACTTTTTTGTCAGCCCGTATGTGGTGACTATCTGATCCATAATTATCATCCTTTCCGCGGCAGACACTTCTGCCGGCGTTCAGTATAGTAGCACGCCGGGATTTCCTCACGCTTAAATGCAGCTTAACTCAGCCTTAAA
>OLSQ01003472.1_pt1 | contig 10366 bp, 7 predicted proteins | sample 1672561 | NCBI WGS metagenome assembly OLSQ01 (sample SAMEA3136699, study PRJEB25190) | human gut metagenome | biome: human gut; feature: human-associated habitat; material: faeces | place: Austria | collected 2013 | reverse complement strand
TGGCAGCAGCATGACAAGAGGATACGAGAGGCATGGGAGAATACGGTCGGCGACGGCGATACCGTCGCGGCGATATCTGTCGGCGAGAGGCTGTGCTACGTGCACGGAAGCTGCTTCATAGCCGACGATAATCCGACATATTCGGGTGGCGGCGAGACACATACTCGTATAGTCGATCTCGGTCTGCAGGGCACGCCTGACACCCGCATCGTAATGATGGGCAGCTATGCCGTGATCTTTCCCGACCGAAAATACGTAAGCCTCTCCGATATGACTGATAACGGAAGCATTGATGCCGAAAAGACAAGCTCCTCCGCAACAATATGTCCATGCCCTCTCGGCGAGCCGGATGCCGTGATAATCATTTCCGCGGCCTCGCCCGAAGCAAGCTGCGATTACTGGCTCGACACCTCCGGCGACACGGATATACTGAGATTTCGCTCGGGCGGTGAGTGGCAGGAGGTTCAGGCTGCGGGAGTACGCATCACCGTCGGCGGCAGCATTCCGTTTTCTGAGGGAGACGGAGTGAGCATAACGGCAAGCGACGCTCTCTGCGGCGGCTTGCTGCCCGACTCCGCCGTGATTGCATCGGTGGGAACCGGTTCGGTCGTAATCCCCGGCAGCATAGATAAGCATGCAGAAAAGGCGGCGGTCAAGCTGAGCAGAAAGATGCCTAAGTGCGACATCGTTTTTGAATGCGGAAACCGCCTGTGGGGCTGCAGAAGCGGAACGGACGAGGGCGGACGGCAGGTCAACTGCATATATGCAAGCGCGCTCGGCGACTTCCGCAACTGGAATGTTTTCGAGGGGCTGAGCACCGACAGCTATGCTCTGACGGTCGGCAGCGGCGGTGAATTTACCGGTGCTGCTGCATATATGGGATACCCGCATTTCTTTACCGAAAATGCCATACACAAGGTCTACGGAGAATACCCCTCGCTCTACTCGCTCCGCTCGCTCACCTGTCCCGGCGTTCAAAAGGACTGCGGCGACAGCGTTGCGGCGGCAGGCGGCATTCTCTACTACAAGAGTCGGCGCGGTATATACGCATATGACGGCTCGCTTCCTACTTTTGTCGGCGACGCACTCGGTACCGATGTATACGACTGTGCCGTCGGCGGCGCGCTCGGAGAGAAATACTATGTCTCGATGCGCGGCTCGAACGGGCGATACTCACTGTTTGTCTACGATTCACGTAAGCGGTTATGGCACCGAGAGGATAACACCGCCGTCCGTCAGTTCGCCTCGATCGAGGGAGAGCTGTACTATACCGAGCAGAACAACAAAGCGGTCATACGCTCGGTCGGCGGCAGCGGTATCACCGACAGCGAGCCGGTACGCTGGTACGCCGTCAGCGGTGCAATCAGCGGCAGCATGGGCGAGCACGAATATCTGTCTCGCCTCATCCTGCGCATCGCTGCGGATCAAGGCGCGAGTGTAGGCATCTCCGTTCGGTACGATTCGCGCGGGGAGTGGCAGGAGCTCGGAACGGTCGGTGCCGACGAGCCGAGAAGCATTACCCTCCCGATCCTGCCGCGCAGATGCGACCATCTGCACCTGCGTCTGAGCGGACGCGGCTATGCAAGGATAACGATGCTCACCATGATATCCGAGCGCGGTTCGATATACTGATATCGGGCAGCAGCTCGATGTATCCGCATCGACACACGATGGAAAACATTGATATCCGGTGCGCCGATATGCCGAAAACATCATTCGATATTGATAGACTATCCAAATAAGAATAGCCGACGCCGCATATTGCAAACGGATATATATGACGTATATACGGAAAGGAGGAATCAAGTTGACCGAACATATCGAGCCCCCGTGCGTCTCCGCACGCACGACCGAGGAGCAGATAATGCAGCTGAAAAATTACCTGTGTTCCCTTACACAACAGCTGAACTATCTGATAGACCGGTATGAGGCAGAGCGGAGCACATCGGGGACCCGAGAAAGGAAAAACTGATATGCAGAATAAAAAGAAGAAAAACACGACCGAGATAGAGGGCACGATAAGCACTGCCGAAGCCTCGGCTGCCCTTAAAGCACGCGAAAACGAAAAGCCGGGCAAATATTCATCACCGTATGCCGACGAGATAGATTCGCTGCTCGGCTCGCTCTCCTCACGCGAGCCGTTTAAATACGAGGCAAGCGGCGATGCGCTCTTTCGCGAATACAGCGACAGATACGCACGTGACGCAAAGCGTGCAATGAAGGACACCGTGGGGCGTGTATCCTCGCTTACCGGAGGCTACGGAAGCTCATATGCGGCGACCGCGGGTTCTCAGGCATACGGAGAGAAAATGTCCGAGCTCGGCGACATCATACCTCAGCTGTACAAGCTCGCCTACACCCGCTATCGTCCGCAGCATCAATACCGCTGTTGCCAAAAAGGTGCCCGGCATCGAAGCCATCTTCACTTGGGAGGATGTGCCGCAGGATGCCCGCCGCTACACGCAGGCCGGCCAGACCTACCCGGAAGCCAGCCCCTACGACCGTCTGCTGATCGACCGCCACGTCCGCTTTGTGGGAGATGTGGTGGCTATCGTAGCCGGTAAAGATGAAAAGTGCGTAGATAAGGCGCTCAAGCTTATCAAAGTAGACTACGAGGTGCTGGAAGCTGTTCTGGATTTCCACACCGCAAAGGATAACCCCATCCTTGTGCACCCGGAGGACAACTGGGAAAGCCTTGCCCCCGTGGGTGCCGACAACAAGCGCAACCTCTGCGCCCACGATGCGTGCGGCAGCGGCGATATTGACGCTGTGCTGGCCGGGTGCGATGTGGTCATCGACCATGTGTACCACACTAAGGCCTGTCAGCAGGCCATGATGGAGACCTTCCGCACCTATTGTTCCATTGATACTTATGGGCGGCTGAATGTGCTCAGCTCTACCCAGATCGTGTTCCATGCCCGCCGCAACATCGCCAATGCACTGCACATTCCAAAGTCCATGGTGCGTGTCTCCAAGCCCCGCATCGGCGGCGGCTTTGGTGCAAAACAGACCGCCGTCAGCGAGGTGTACCCGGCCTTTGTGACTTGGATGACCAAAAAACCTTCCAAGCTCATCTTCAGCCGCGTGGAAAGCCAGACGGCTTCTTCGCCGCGCCATGAGATGGAAATGCACGTCCGTCTGGGTGCGACCAAGGACGGTATTGTGAAGGGCATTGACCTGTACACCCTGTCTAACACCGGTGCTTACGGTGAGCATGGCCCCACTACCGTGGGCCTGTCCGGTCATAAGTCCATTCCGCTGTACGGCAAGGCCGAAGCCTTCCGATTTGTCAGTGATGTGGTATATACCAACCACATGTCTGCCGGTGCATACCGCGGCTATGGTGCTACGCAGGGTCTGTTTGCGGTGGAATCTGCGGTCAACGAGCTGGCACACAAGCTGAACATGGACCCCATTGCACTGCGCCTGAAGAACACCGTGCAGGAGGGCGATGTGATGCCCGCCTATTACGGCGCGGTAAATACCAGCTGCGCATTGGACCGGTGCGTGCTCAAGGTGCGCGAGATGATCGACTGGGAGCACAAGTATCCTGCCCGGGATATGGGCAACGGTAAGATCCGTGCCGTGGGCATGGGTATGGCAATGCAGGGCTCCGGTATTTCCGGCATGGACGTGGGCAGCGCTACCCTCAAGCTGAACGATGACGGTTTCTATACCCTGATGATCGGCGCTGCCGATATGGGCACCGGCTGCGACACCACGCTGGCGCAGATCGCCGCCGAGGTGCTGGATTGCCCGCTGGATAACATTACCGTCTTTGGCGCGGATACGGATTCCTCGCCCTATGATTCCGGCTCCTATGCTTCCAGCACCACCTATGTCACCGGCAAGGCCACCGAAAAGTGCGCCATGAAGCTGCGGGAACAGATCTGCAAGCTGGGCGCAGAGCTACTGGAATGCCCGGCGGATGCCGTGGAGTTTGACGGCAAGGTCGTGTTTGAAAGCGCCGACCCCACCCGCCAAAAGACTCTGTCCGATATCGCCTTTGCTTCTCAGTTCGGCCATAAGATCCCGCTGGAATTTACCGAGACCCACACCTCGCCCTTGTCGCCGCCGCCGTATATGGTGGGTGCTGCCGAGATAGAGGTGGATACCGAGACCGGCGAGGTGAAGGTGCTGGAATTTGATGCCTGCGTGGACTGCGGAACTCCCATCAACCCCAACCTGACCCGGGTGCAGGCCGAAGGCGGCATCCTGCAGGGTATCGGCATGACCCTGACCGAAAACATCACCTACGACAAAAACGGCTACCCGGAAGAGAATTCTCTGTTCCAGTACAAGATCCCTGCCCGCAACGATATCGGCCGCATCCATGTGGAGTTTGAGAACAGCTACGAGCCCAACGGCCCCTTTGGTGCAAAGTCCATCGGTGAGGTGGTCATCAATACGCCGCTGCCCGCCATCTCGGACGCCATCTACAACGCCATCGGCACCCGCTTCTACGAGCTGCCCATTACCCCGGAGCAGATCGCTATGGCAGTTGCGGCCAAGCACTAAAAGCAGATGCTGAACGAAAAAGAGCTTCCGTTTCTGGCAGAGAAAGGGCATATCGTTTCTCTGGTAGGCGGCGGGGGCAAAACCACCCTGCTGTATGCCATGGCAGACCACTGTGCCCGCAAGGGCTGGCGGGTGGTTGTGATGACGACCACCCACATCCGGCAATCGGCAGCCTACTATGCACCGGATGACGCAGCGCTTACCGCCTTATGGCAAGCGGGTCACTATGCAGTGATCGGCACTCCGGCAGAAAACGGGAAGCTGACTTTGCCGCCGCAGCAGCTTTTGCGCCGGATGGCGCAGGCAGATGCGGTATTTATAGAAGCGGACGGTGCAAAGCACCACCCCTGCAAGGTTCCGGCGGCGCACGAGCCTGTGCTGCTGCACCAAAGCGATATCGTTTTGGCGGTAGCAGGGCTTTCGGCGCTGGGCAAGCCCTTGCGGGAGGTCTGCTTCCGCTATGAAACCATCCGTCCGCAGTTTTTAGCGGCTGCGCCGGATGCGCCCCTTACGCCGGCCATGTTAGCGCAGCTGCTTGCAAGCACGCAGGGCGGCCGCAAGGCGGTGGGTGACCGGGAGTTTTACGCTGTGCTCAATCAGGCTGATAAGCCGGAACTGCAGCAGCGGGGCATACAAATACAACAGCTTTTGCGTCAGCAGGGCATACCGTGCGTGCTGACGCATTTCAAAGAGGAAGAACGCGCATGAGCAAGGAAGATAAGATCGTATTCTGTACCGGGGGCGGCTGCACCGCAAAGCTGGGTGCCGGAGTGTTGAGCCGTATTCTGGAAAAGCTGCCCCGGGGCGAAAAAGACCCGGATCTTCTGGTCGGCTATGACAGCCGGGATGATGCCGCAGTCTACCGCATTACGGACGACATTGCGCTGGTGCAGACCGTGGACTTCTTTCCACCGATGGTGGACGACCCCTACACCTTTGGGCAGATCGCTGCCACAAATGCCCTGAGCGATGTCTACGCCATGGGCGGCGAGGTAAAAACCGCCTTAAATCTGGTCTGTTTCCCAGAGGATATGGATCTGAACGTACTGGGCGAAATTTTGCGCGGCGGCGCTGAAAAGGTGGCAGAAGCCGGCGGCAGCCTTGCGGGCGGGCATTCCATCGCGGACAGCGGGGTAAAATACGGCCTTTCCGTGACCGGCCTTGTAGACCCGCACCGGATGTACACAAATGACACCGGCGTGCCCGGTGATAAGCTGGTATTGACCAAGGCTTTGGGTGTGGGTCTGCTGTGCACGGCAAACCGCGTAGGCGAGGCCGCCCCGGAGGAAATGAAAGCCGCCATCCGCTCCATGACCACTCTGAACAAAACGGCGGCAGAACTCAGCTGCAAATACCGCGTCCATGCCGCTACGGATGTGACCGGCTTCAGCTTTCTCGGCCATCTGCACGAGATGATGGGCGGCAAACTTTCCTGCATCATCCACGCAAATGCCGTGCCGGTGCTGCCGGGCGCAGAAAAAGCAGCGAATGCGTTTTTGTACACTGCCGCCGGGCAGCGCAACCGCAACCATACCGGGCCGTTCGTCCGGTTTGAAAACGTAAGCTTCGCCATGGAGGAGGTCTTGTTCGACCCGCAGACCTCCGGCGGGCTGCTGCTGGCGGTAGACCCGGCGGATGCAGCGGCACTGGAACAGGAACTGCGCGCCGCAGGTCTGCCGGCAAGCATCGCGGGAGAAATCCTGCCGAAGCAGGAAATCGAGATCACTGTAATAGACAAATGAGAGGAGTAATCAGCATGGCTGAGTTTATTAAAGTAGATGCACTGGGCGATGCCTGCCCGCTGCCGGTCGTCAAGGCGAAAAAGGCGATTTCTGAGCTGCAGGGCGCGGGACAGGTGGAGGTACTGGTGGACAACGAGATCGCCGTACAGAACCTGACCAAAATGGCACAGCAGAAGTGCTATCAGTATAGTGCTGAAAAGCTGGAAGAGCGCAAGTACCGTGTGCTGTTCACGCTGGGAGAAGCGGCAGACGCCCCGGCAGAGCAAGCCCCTGTATGCGCACCGGATGCCCGCACGGATACGGTGGTGGCTATTTCCGCTGCCGTTATGGGCGAGGGCAGCGAGGAGCTGGGCAAGACCCTACTCAAGGCCTTTGTGTTTGCGCTGACCCAGCAGGACAAGCTGCCCAAGACGATCCTGTTCTATAATGGCGGAGCAGCGCTGACCTGTGAAGGCTCTGCCATGCTGGAGGATCTCAAGGCATTGGAAGCACAGGGCGTGGAGATCCTGACCTGCGGCACCTGCCTGAACTTCTACGGCCTTACCGAGAAGCTGGCTGTGGGCAGCGTGACCAATATGTATACAATTGCCGAAAAGCTGACGCAGGCCGGGAACGTGGTAAAACCGTGATCTATCTGGACAACGCAGCCACAACTCTGTATAAACCACCGCAGGTGGAACAGGCTATTCTGGAGGCGCTGCACACGGCAGGCAACCCCGGGCGCGGCGCACACGAGCCTACCCTTCACGCCGCACGGATCGTGCTGGACGCCCGTCTGGCGCTGGCAGAGCTTTTCCATGCGCCAGACCCCTCCTGCATTGTTTTTGCCGCCAACGCAACCATGGCGCTGAACACAGTACTGAACGGCGTGCTGCATCCGGGCGACCATGTCATCACAACGGTATGCGAGCATAACTCCGTTCTGCGTCCGCTGTACCGGCTGCGGGCGCAGGGAGTAGAGGTCTCCTTTACCGGGGTGGATGACGCTGCACGGCTTTGCTACGACCAGTGGGAAACGCTGCTGCGACCAACCACCCGGGCACTGGTGGTGACGGGAGCTTCCAACGTGACCGGCAACGGCACCAACCTTGCCCGCGCAGCGGACTTTGCCCACCGGCATGGTCTGCTGTTCATCGTAGATGCTGCCCAAACTGCCGGTGCACAGCCCATTGATGTGCAGCAGCTTGGCATCGATGCCCTCTGCTTTACCGGTCACAAGGCGCTTTTGGGGTCGCAGGGTACTGGCGGTGCTTATGTGCGCCCCGGGTTACAGATCGCGCCGCTCCTTGTGGGCGGCAGCGGTGTGCACAGCTTTGACGAAGCACACCCTTTACAGATGCCCACCGCACTGGAGGCCGGCACGCTGAACGTGCATGGCCTTGCAGGGCTTTGCGCTGGTGTACAATGGCTGCTGGAACAGGGTGTAGAAAACCTTGCTGCCCGGGAAGCCGCTCTTGCCCGCCTGTTTTATGAGCAGGTGCGTACTGCACCGGGCGTAACAGTGTATGGTGATATGACCATGCAGCACCGTGCGCCCATTGTGGCGCTGAACATCGGACAGGAGGATTCTGCCCGGGTGGCAGATATTTTGTGGGAGGACTACGGCATCTGCGTGCGTGCCGGGGCACACTGCGCTCCGCTGATGCACAAGGCCCTTGGCACGGCCGAGCAGGGCGTGGTACGGTTCAGCTTTTCTCATTTTAATACGGAGCAGGAGGTGCAGCAGGCGGCGCAGGCAGTCTGCGCACTTGCCCGGGAGCTTTTATGCGAATAAAACGAAGCTATATCGTGCTTTCCTTCCGTACCACCTTAGAAGCTATGGAGTGGGAAAAGCAATGCCATATCCGACAGGTGCCCGGGCGGCTGATTCCGCTGCCGCGTGAGATCTCGGCAGGGTGCGGGCTTGCATGGCGTATGCTGCCGGAGGACTGGCAAAGCTGGCAGGCAGAACTGGATCAAGCACAGTTTGACAAGGTGACACCTGTGGAGCAATAATTAAGGGAGAGAAACACCAATGAACAGACAAACGCTTGCAGACGTTCTGCAAGATACAAACCAGACCGGCAGCTATACGCTGGCTACCGTGCTGGAAGGCGCAGAGGCTGGCAGTCAACTGCTGCTGCGGGACGGAGATGCCCTGTGGCAGACCCAGAGCGCCGGGCTTTTGCAGCGTCAGCTTGCCGTCCTGCAGGCCTGTACCGCTACGGGCTTTCTTACACTGGAAGGTCAGCGGGTATTTGCTGAGCGCTTTGGTGCGGTGCCGCAGCTGGTGGTCTGCGGCGGCGGTCATGTGGCTGCTGCCCTTGTAAAACAGGCAAAGCTTCTCGGTCTGCCGGTGCTTGCCATAGATGACCGGGAAGAATTTGCCCAGCAGCTGCGCGCCGCTGGAGCGGATACCGTGCTTTGTGCCCCCTTTGCACAGGCACTCCAGAATGTGTCCGGCGGAGCAGAGACCTATTTTGCGGTGCTGACCCGCTCCCACGCCTTTGATCTGGACTGCCTTACCCTGATCCTGCAAAAGCCCGCGGCCTATGTGGGCATGATGGGCAGTCGTGGCCGTGCCGCATTGGTGCGCCGTCAGCTGTTGGAGACCGGGTTGGACAGCCAGCGAGTGGAGTCGCTCTGCGCACCCATCGGCCTTGCCATCGGCGCGGCGACACCCGCGGAGATCGCCGTTTCCATCTGCGCGCAGCTCGTGGAGCACCGCCGCGCCCTGCCGGAGACGGAGTATCCCGGCACGCTGCTCGAGCAGACAAATTCCAATCTTTCCGCCATCCGGTATCTTGCGGAGAACGCTGAGCCGAAGGCGCTGCTGCTCGTGCTCACGTCCACGGGCTCCACGCCGGTGAAATCCGGCGCGCTCATGGCCGTCAACAAGCTCGGCACGGGCTGCGGCACGATCGGCGGCGGATGCAGCGAGGCCGCGGCGATGCAGCGCGCGCGGAAGATCATCGGCACGGGCGAGAGCTGCGTTATCGAGATCGACATGACGAACGACGTGGCCGCGGACGAGGGCATGGTCTGCGGCGGGACGATGCGCGTCCTCATCGAGGACGCTTCGGAGAACAAGACGTGAGGGCGCTCATCGCCATGAGCGGCGGCGTTGATTCCTCTGTTGCGGCGTATCTCGCGCAGCGGGAGGGATACGAGTGCATCGGCTGCACGATGAAGCTCTATACGAACACCGACGCCGGGATATCCGAAAGACACACCTGCTGCTCTCTCGACGATGTGGAGGACGCCCGCGCCGTTGCCTACCGGCTCGGGATGCGCTACTGCGTTTTCAATTTTTCCGAGGGTTTCCGCGAGCAGGTCATGCTGCCGTTCTGCGAGGCTTACCGCCGCGCCCGCACGCCGAACCCCTGCATCGAGTGCAACCGGCGCATGAAGTTCGACGCGCTCTTCCGCCGCGCCGAGGAGCTCGGCTGCGAAAAGATCGTCACCGGCCACTATGCGCGCATCGCCCGTGCGGGGGAGAGATACATTCTCCAAAAGGCGCTTGACGAGACGAAGGACCAGAGCTATGTGCTCTATGCCATGACGCAGCGGGAGCTTGCGCACACGCTCTTCCCGCTGGGGGCCATGCGCAAGAGCGAGACGCGCGCCATCGCCGAGACGCAGGGCTTCGGCAACGCGCGCAAAAGGGACAGCCAGGACATCTGCTTTGCCCCGGACGGCGACTATGCCGCCACCATCGGGCGGCTGACGGGGGAAAAGAGCGTTCCCGGCGCATTCGTCTCGACGGACGGGCGCGTTCTCGGCGAGCATAAGGGGATCATTCACTACACGGTCGGCCAGCGCCGCGGTCTCGGCATTTCGCACGGCGAGCGGCTGTACGTCTGCCGGATCGATCCGGAGAGAAACGAGGTCGTCCTCGGCGAAGAGAAGGACCTGTACCGGAGCGAAGCGGCGGTATCGGACGTGAACTGGATCTCCGGCGAGACGCCGCGAGAGCCGGCGCGCTGCGCGGTGAAGATCCGCTACCGCGCGCGGGAGCAGGCCGCGACGGTGTATCCGGAGGAAAACGGCCGCGGCCGCATCGTGTTCGATGCGCCGCAGCGCGCCGTGACGCCGGGGCAGGCGGCGGTATTCTATGACGGCGACAC